>Ga0210013_1000090_pt1 | contig 77171 bp, 86 predicted proteins | sample CryGeymeta201506_FD_185553 | JGI IMG/M metagenome (GOLD analysis project Ga0210013, IMG submission 185553) | Groundwater microbial communities from Crystal Geyser aquifers in Utah, USA - Crystal Geyser metaG 2015-06 (SPAdes) (version 2) | ecosystem: Environmental > Aquatic > Deep subsurface >...
TACGAATCGGTTTCTAATTAAATCCAATTATATCAAATACTTGCTGTGTTATTCGCCCTATTTATGCAATATTCAGGTTATGTTGGGCGAGTTGCGGTGCGCGCGACAGGAAGTTTCAACATCCAAACCGCGCAAGGCGTGGTGCAAGGTATATCGCATCGGCATTGCAAGGTAATTCAGCGTGCGGATGGGTATGGTTTTTCAATCGTGGCATCAAGAAAGGAGTTGCGTGAGTTGGTAAGCCACAAAGCAGGGAACGCTTCGCGTTCCGCGCTCTACCTCCCCGGCCTGAACGAGGTTTCACGCGCAAAATGATGAAATGGTCATTCAGCCTATCCCGCACCCCAACCCTCAGTTGCTTGTTTCTGACGTTGGGTCTGTACCGCCAAGCGATGCCCTTGTGCAACCACAGCCAGCGCCAGCAACAGCAGTTTCCGAAGCGTTGAACGTGGATTTTTGGCTCTCTTGAGAGCTTGTTACTCAAAATCGCGTTTGCCGCTGTATAATTATTACTCACAGTTGTAAAAACTGCGACGAAAGAAGAATAAAAATGGCCTTATCTATAGAATACATTCAAGAAATCACCTCAATACTTGAGCGCATTTCCGCGAACCTTCCTGGCTACCTGCCAAGGATGTCGCAAAAGCGCATGATTGCAGCGGTTGCTGAGGTATTGTCGCGCGCAGAAAATGCGCCAGATGAGGATACGCCACCGGCTCGCAATACAGGAAAGAGCATTCTTGCGGTGCAAGGGCCAACCGGTGTCGGTAAAAGCTTGGCTTACCTCGTAGGGGTTGTTGTAGCGGCTCGCGCCATGAAGCGCAGCATCGTTATTTCTTCGGCTACGGTGGCCCTGCAAGAACAATTGGAGAACCGTGATGTGCCGTTTTTCGTGAAGAATTCCGGCATGCCGTTGACTTTCACTATCGCAAAAGGTCGCACCCGCTATGTATGCCACCACAAACTCACCGGCGCTTCTGGTGATGGAGATCCACATGGCGATGGCGACCTGTTTATGGAGAGTGTGTTGTTGGAACGCAAGCCTCTTGAGAGCGAAATCAAAATCTATTCGCAGTTACTCAACAATTTTAACAATGGGAAATGGACGGGCGACCGCGACGAATTGCCCGGTGACTATTGCGCGCATGTGGTAATTACCAAAATCCCTTTCGCTGTTCCATCCGATCCGGTTCAAAAAACTCTTGATGATTGGTTGTCTGGACAAGGGCGCAGTTATTTTAACGAGATTGCAGTACCCCAAGCCTGTTTGCGCATGATTCAGGCTGCGGGACGACTGATCCGCTCGGAATCTGATACAGGTCAAATCACCATTTTGGATGAGCGCCTAACCAAGACAAATTATGGACGGTTGATTAAAAACAGCCTTCCGCCTTTCAGAATGCTCAATGCCTGAGCGTTTTCTTTAACCACCGGCTTTGCCGATTTGATGTAATGGAGAAATAAATGTCAATTGAACTATTCGTTGCTTGCCGTAATGGAAAGCCTGTACCACAAGAGGACGTATGTTTCTTGGAAGTCACCGATCCCGTTAAAGGATTAGAGGATGTGGAATTTGTCATGTCCGTTGATGGCTATCACTCCCACATGGTCATTCGCGCAAAATCATGCGGTGATGTCATCGCTGTCCTTGAGGATAAGCTGACTGAGCTTAATTTTGACGCCAACCAGGAACTGACCGTTGCTTTCTTTTCAGACTGTCTGACGGTTTCCACAGCCGATGTGGTTTGTTTGGCACATACCTTGATGCGTGATGTACCAATGGAAACAGAATTTGGCGACAGCATCACTGACTTCAATATTCAAGCAAGTCCGGTGACCGATGATGTTTTTGAAAACGGTGCGATGGCGGCTCTGGATGGGATTTCAGAAGACAGCAATCCCCATGCGTGCGGGACCAATGATTTTGACAATTGGCATGCTGGCTACCAATCCAACGCCGTGCAAGATGATGATGACGACAGCGGCTCTGACGAGAAAGAGGTGCGTCTTGCCGCCTAACATTTCCTTTCCGATCGACCCTCTTCTTCTGGAAGAGGCCGAGCAGGTTGTGACTGAACTGGCGGAACGCGGCATCACGGTATTCCATAACCCTTCCTTTGGAATCATGTTGATTGGCGAGTCCCTGGCCTCGCCCGTGCCGTGCAAAAACGATATGGACAGGGCTTACGCCTTACATGCAGAAATTGCCATGTTGTTTGCCATCCGGTCAATCAAGAACATGGCCACCTCTTTCACGCAGGTTCAGGGATCATGCAGCAATTTACGAGCGCCCCATTGAGCCTTCAACATCAAACATTACTGCTCGAGCCGAATTGATATGCAAAAAAACTTACTTCTAACTGCGCTTCTACCAATCGCTTTTTTGTGTGCGAACACGGCTTTCGCAGCCGAGACTTTGGATGGTGTAACCGTTGGCGTCACAGACGGAGACACCGCTACAATTCTTGATAGCGATAACCGGCAGCACATTATCCGGCTGGCTGATGTTGATACCCCTGAGACAACGTGCCATGCAAAAAAACCCAGCGCAAGGGACGAGGCGTGCCTTGAGCGTGGCCAGCCGTTTGGCAAGACCGCAAAACGCAATCTCTCTGACCTGATCTATGGGAAAACCGTGCATGTTGTTTTAAAAGGCAGTAGCAGCTATGAACGAGAGATCGGCACCATCTTTGTGGGTGGACAGGATGTCAATTACATTATGGTGTCACGCGGTATGGCATGGCATTACAAAAGCTATGCGCGTAAAAACCAGACTGCCATTGAGTTTTCCAGTTATGAAAATGCCGAGATAACCGCTCAAACTCGACAGCTTGGCTTGTGGTCTGATCCTTACCCCACCTCGCCTTGGCAATACCGCAAAACAGCCAAATGGATAGCGTTCTGATGACAATCTTAAAGTGGGGTATCCATCTATTTACGGTAATGCTATTATTATGAAATGGGATCAAAGGTCACAACCTCCCAGCGCAAGACTCCCAAAGCTGGGGTTGATTATCCGCGCAACTACGCCGAGTTTTTGGCGTGGTTTCCGGATGATGCTGCCTGCCTTGACTACCTTGACTGGATCCGCTGGAAAGACGGATTTACACGCCCTGCTTGCTTCTGGCGGCTTTTGATGCAAATACGGTTGATACCAAGACGGGTTTAATGCGAGGCCAAATTCCTCTTTTCAGTGTAGGAGGAACAGCACCGACCAGCGCACCGACTGACGCTGCCACGATGGAGAAGGCGACAGATGTACCTGTTGCAGCCACAACTGCCAACCCTGATACTTCTGCTTCTAAATAGCTGGAATGACGCAGTTGGCTGGGCGACTACGTTCTCAGACGACATTGGTTTGGGCTGACCAACAGACGAGGCGGAATGAAACAGCAGGTCTTTATTGAAGAAGAGGATGCTATGCGTGAGGTTGCTAAAATTGAGCGCAATCGAGCGAAGCATGGGTATCAACCAATCTCAACGAACCCCCCTCGCGGTTAGCCTAAATATCACCAGCCAATAGCGGCGTAAAAACCCGCCTCAAGAAAATAAGAGACGTAAAATGCCATGTGACCATGAAAATGAAGCAATTGAACAACTTGAGCAGCGTATCGCTTTTTTGTACAAAGAATTGATTAAAGCTGAAATCAGCGTTTTTATGAAAAGGATCGAGGCTAAACGTGAGGCGAGTTTTGAGGCGGCTGATTTGGTTTATGCGCGCTCACAAAAGAAAATGCCATAGGTACGGCACTTAATTAGCGTGATACGCCGACTAGGCGTCAACATGGAGATCGAGGTTTCGTTTGGCGCGATACGCAAGGCCACTTTTTTGGACACCCAACCCTAATTACTCGCCACCCGGACTCGACTTTATGACACTCAAAAAACTTTGCCTTCTCTCTGCGTTGTTGACACTTCTGGATGTTTTCAGTCCTATCCGGATAAATTTTCAGCGGGAAGTGTCGAACCCCTCATTCGCACCGCAGAACTATCGGTGGATGGGAGTCACGCTGTTCTAACGGTTGCGTATCAAGAGGGAACTCAATGGAAGCCTATTCAGGATGAATACAGCGTGGTGGACATCAACGCACAGTCGGCTTCGTTGAAACGCGTTGGCGATGGCGCTGAAATCAAATTCGTCCATATCCAAAACCAATCGCTTTGCAATAGCTGTACCTCTCTGTACGGCTTTGGACGTGTGCCGTTCGTGTGGAAGATCGATCATGGCATTTCACTTTAACAGAAGGATGAATACAAATGAAACAACGGATTCTTTTGGCCTTACACGAACACTCCACAGGACAAAAGCCTGTTGATTTAGAACAACTGGTTAAGTTGGCATCACTTGAACATGAAGATGCAGACAAACTGAACACGCTTCTGGTGTCGATGGCACGATCCAGCGAACTTATGACCTGCATTGTCATTAAAAAGGGTGAAAAGCGTGAGTTATTTTGGGGGAATGGACGGCCAAATGCGTTCCGTCACCCGTGGCGTGCGTATGTGAACCTACCTCCCCAGGCTGGCCGATCACAGGAGCAATCCCAACGCCGGTAACGCTCAAAACAAGGCGGTAAATATTCAGCTTTTGAAACAGAGTGAAACGTGTAATCTTCAGTTATGGTCATTGACCTTTAACAAAACCGCTGCCGGAAGGCGGCACTAACCTAACTGGAGATAACATCATGCCTACACTTAACCCATCCGTTCCAACTGTAACTGCCACCTTTGTTCCGACCGTTGTTGAATTTAACAATACGGCTTCTGCCCTCGCTGATTTACAACAGCGATTTGGTGATGTCGTCTTTGAAGTTTCCACTGAGCAAGGTTTTTCTGATGCTAAATCTGGTCGAAGCGAATTGAAAAACCTGCGCGTTGGCCTGGAGAAAAAACGGGTTACGCTCAATGCACCTCTGTTGGCTCGGACACGCTTAATTAACGATGAAGCCAAGCGGATCACTGAGGTCATTCAGGGGTTGGAGACGCCCATTGACGCATCTATCAAAGCAGAAGAACAGCGCCGTGAAGAAGAACGTGCTGAACGTGAACGTGCTGAACAGGTTCGCATTCAGGCGATTCAAGCGAAACTTGCCGAGATTCGTGAAATCCCACTGAAAGCAGTTGGTTTGGATGCTGCCGCTATTCTCAAAATGGCCGCTGAAACAGATGTTCTTGTGATTGATACGGCATTCTTCGGTGGTTACGCCAACGAAGCCTCTATCGCGCGTAATGCTGCTGCCGCTAAATTGCGTCAGCTCCACGATACACAGATCATGCAGGAACAGCATATCGCTCAAATGAAGGCCGCTCAAGAAGCTGCTGAAAAGCTGGCGCGCGAACAGGTAGAAGCGCAACAGCGTGCCGAGCAAGCAGCTAAAGATGCCGCCGCAAAAGCCGAGCAAGAAGCCGCAGCCGCAGCCTTGCAAGCTGAACGTGATGCCTTTGAGCACGAAAAGGCCAAGCAAGCGGCTCAAGCTGAACAAGAACGCCTCGCGCGTGAAGCTCAGGCCAACGCTGAAAAGCTGGCACGCGAACAAGCCGAAGCAAAAATGCGCGCCGAGCGTGAAAAGCTCGAACAGGAACAGGCTAAACTGGCACAAGAGCAAGCAGCATTGGAAGCGCGTCAAAAATCCGAGGCGGAAGCCGAAGCTACCGCAGTACGTGTTCAACAAGAACGCATAGATGCGGCCGTACTGGAACAAAAAACATCAGATGACACTCTCACCGCCAAAGCTGCCAGCAACGCAGCCAAAGGCGGTTCAGCCGCCATTTTGACCGAAGCTCGTGTTGAGTTGACCGCGTTCCGCGCAAAGTTCAGCGCAGTGCCTGAATTAGCACAGGTTTTGAGCGCAATTGATGCTTTTATCGGCTAACGATAACTGGCAACCGAGCGGACTCGGTTGCCAAATTCATTCTTTAACGGGAATGCGGTGCCTCTTGAATTCGCTACGTTGATGAGGTCGCATTCAGCTAAACGAGGGAAATTGCAGGGTCAAAACGATGGACAGGCTTGACGCTCTGTTTGCCAAGACTGTAGGTTCGACTGACCTACAGGGACTTATGTATATAGTTCCCTAAATTTTCACATCTGATGACTCGTTTTAACCCCACAACTCTCACGCTATAGTTGCGATAATTTGCACTACTGGTATTATCTGTGCGGTTTATTCACGCGTGAACACGTTATGTACGACTCATTCGACTCATTCGACTCATTCGGCTATCAGAATAATCCTTACCGAGCGAAGTGTGTTCAATGGACAGGTGAAAATGCTTCTGAAGTTTTAGCACTACTAACTTCCACGCACGGTATTTTAAGCGCCGAAGTCTTCCGCTCTAAATATATCTTAATTCGGCACAGTGATGGCATCCATACGCTTTTTACTGATTACTGGGTGGTTCGAGGCGGGAACGGCGAAGCTAGATTATATTCTGTTGACTTCCTCCCCGCCCTGAAGGACGGGGATTCCTACGGTGCAACCGATAAAAAAATCCCTATCATTTACAAGGCGATCAAATGAGTAATCCATCTGCTACTGACGTAACACCCGATGCCGTTCGTAAACCACTGACCTTTTCCTTTCAATTATTAAGTGTTTCCTCGCTCAAGCCCGATTCCGCGCAACCCCGCAAGAAACACAATCTAGTTACAAACAAAGAACTCGCTGAAAGCATGCGCGTCAACGGTATGTTGCAGACCATCCTGGTGCGTGAAGAAAATGGCAAATACATCATCATCAATGGTGAACGTCGATGGACAGCGGCCACCTCGCTCGGTTGGGAGAATGTCAATTGTCTGGTCACAACGGCGGATAGCAAACACGCCCTTCAGTTACAGTTAATCGAGAATGTCCAACGTGAAGATTTATCTCAGGAAGATCTCTCCGCGCACCTGAATGCGTTAGCTTCACAGCACGCCGCCGAAGATAACAAGGCCACCATGCGCGTCCTGGGCGGGCTGATTGGCAAATCCGTTGGTTGGGTGTCAGAGAAATTGGCGCTGGCTCGACTATCCAGTGAAGTACAGGCGTTGTTAGACAACAAAACTGTCAAAAACTCGCGCGTCTTGATTGGCCTTTCAAAACTCTCTGAATCCAACCCCGAGGCAGCTACCTCGTTGATTAAGGAAATTGAGGAAGGAAAAACTGTCACTGTTGACCTGATCAATGAGGTGCGTGGCAAAACAAGACAAAAGCGTGCACACAAAGAAGTCGCTCAACTTTCCGACCTCCCTGCTGGTGTGTTACCTCCACCTGAACCCACCGCCACTTCCGAACCTTCCGCACCCGCACCCAGCCCGGCTGAAACTGGCGCTCCAGTCGAACCGACAATCAAGCCGAAACGCAAAAAGAAGGTTTCAGACGTGGCCAAGTTGATTGGTGTGCCTGACGATATGCCCACTGAAGAATTGCTTGAGGCTTTTGCTGAAGCCTACGCGAAACTGTTTGCTGAACGGCAGTAACATTTTTTACGCAGCACCTTCCCACCCCACCACTAAACGAGGTACACATGCAGTTTAAAAATATCTTCATCTATCAGCTTCCTGACACTATCGACCTGACTCCGGAAACCCTCGAAGCCGCTCTTGCCCTCAAACCCCTGCTACCTTGCACCGGTCTGGATAAACAAACCCGTGGCTGGGTGCCATGCCGCGCGGGAGGCACGCTGGTTCATGCTGCTGGCGAACACATGCTGTTCACCCTCGGCACCGAGCAGAAGAAACTGCCCATTTCATACATCAACCGGATGGCAAAAGAGCGTATTGCCGGTATCGAAGAACAACAAGGCTACAAAGTAGGACGTAAAGAGGCCAAGGACATCAAAGAAGCGATCGCTGACGAACTGCTACCCAATGCCTTCCCCGTACAGCGTTCGACCTCCGTATGGCTTGATATGGCCAACAAGCGCTTGATTGTGGATGCTGGTTCTTCATCAAAAGCCGAAGAGGTTCTGGAATTCCTGAACAAAACGATGGATGCGTTGCCGGCCAGTCTTTTGAAAACGGATATTTCCCCTTCAACCGCCATGACCAATTGGCTGATCGGTGACAACGTGGCCAGCGGATTCACCATCGACCGGGAATTGGTATTGCGTTCAGGCGGCGAAAGCAAATCCACCGTGCGTTACGCCAATCACACGCTGGAAGGTGAAGTGATCATGGCCTACATCGCAGAAGGCAAACGTGCCACGCGCCTTGGCATGACGTGGAATGACCGGATATCGTTCATTTTCACGGAAGAAATGCAAATCAAACGCATCGAGTTCCTGGAGATCATCAAAGAGGAAGCCACCACACAGGCCGACAATGCAGACGAGCTGTTCGAGTTGGACTTTGTTCTGATGACCGGCGAACTCTCCAAAATGCTTAACGACCTTCTGGCAGCACTGAAGGAATAGACGTAAAAAAACCCTCATTCTCCAGAAGGAAGATGAGGGCTTTTCAAGTTTAAGGCATCACGCAGCACCTTCGCTGCATCAATACACACTATCCGATGGGATTAAAGCATATCCCTATGGAAGTTGATTCAATTTCCCATTCGCATTTGTATGCTTGGCCCGTGCCCTTTTGATCTTGCATGTTCCGCAGCAAGATCAACAAAACAATCAGGACTTGAAGCAAATGCAATTTTTTCGGCTGCCATATTTGGAACTTGGTACGTTAATCTGTAACAAGGTTCTTCATATTCAGCCCAATTACCGGTTGATTCGCAAGTCACAATATAAGATGGCATAAGGTCATCTTCCGCACTTCCTGTTTGGTTAACTCGATCAATCACTTTTCCTGTTGCCGTATCGTAAACCTTTACCCAGTAGCCCTTTTTGCAGCCCCACGAATAAGCCTGCAATACCGCTGCCGTGTGTGAATACTTGAAGCATTCCTTGATTGGATTTACGTCATTTTCAGCAAGCGTTGCGACCACCTTGTAGGCTGAGTCACAAACGTATCCTTCATAGCCCCTGATTTTTGAACGCCGATCAGTTGCGTGACGCGTAAAGGTTAGACGTGCTCCAACCTTTACTTGAAACGCGTTGATGAAAAGACCTAAATCATAATCTTCTTCCAAATAGGCCATATCGCCACGTTGGTAACTGTATGACGATATTTTCGTTGCGATGCCTAGTTCGTGAAGGAGGATTTTTTTACAAGCCATCCATCCGTGTCCGGGATCTTCATAGAAGTTGAATTTTTTCTGCATGGTTCTCTCCGTCTGTTAAACACGAAGACACGCACCCTTACGGGATTGTGTCCCGTGTAGGGTTGAATTACAGTTTGCACCAACTTTTTTTAGCAGCCAATTTAGCGACCTTCTCAGGCACGCCAACTTTCTCTATCAAACGCTGGTGGTACAACAGGGCGATTTCTTTCGCTCGCCTTGCCATTAACAAAACTGTTTGACCTGGATATGGCTGAAGTTCATCTTCCATGCCTTCAACCAACTCCCAGCTTTGACTACTCATACCGAGTCCATCAAGCATACGATTCATCGCGATATATACACAGAATTCTCCATCACGGAATTCAGGCTTTATCTCTATGATGTAATCGTCACTGATTACATTACTCAACTGATAACGCACGAATGGTGCGGCATATTCAAGTTCAAAATACGCCTCATCATTAGCCTCACGCAAGTCAGCAAACAGCTTCGTTTCGCTAAAGGCTGTCTTCAATGTTTCAAGAAGCGCTTGAGCGTCTTTGTCTGTTTTGCAGAGTGCTGCGCGTTTCAACAATGTTTCGATTTTCATGATTGTCCTTTCAAGACAGTGAGGCATCATTCCTTACGGAAATCAGCCAGTTTGAGATATGACGCGGGTGCGTCGTTTAAAAACTCGTTATAAAGCCCTCACCGTGATGGCTAAGGGCTGTGGTTGAGCGTTACGATACAAGCGTGCTGTAAAGCGGGGCAGAACTAACTCTTGTCGCTCTTTTTGTCACGAATGATTTTTTAGCTATTGGCACGAGATACTTGCCATCTATGTAGCCAAAATGTTCCTGATGTTGCACAAAACAAAACGTGTCACGATCAAGCTCAGTCACATCTTCGATGTGAAAGAATTTGTGACGCTTTGCCATGTCGATAATGGTGCTATTTTCGGCAGATGAAGGTAGGCGTTTAGCCCACCAAATAAATGCAGTTGATGTAACAGCATATTTTGTTGCGGTATCAACAGCATTATTGATTTTCAAGAAAGCTTTAAGCATAGTTTTACATCATCCGCTTATTAGGCATCAGACGTGCTTCGCCCGAAGGCATGGGAATGGCTACCCAATCAGTTTAAAAACATAGTTTTCCTGTCGGATGACAGGGCGTGGTGCCAGAAAACACCACTCCACGAGGAAGTAATGTCGGAACTGACGAAGTTGAAGCGAAGTTGAAGCCTGCTAACCACCTACGGTTAGCGATCAGAGCACCACTAGGGCGCAAGAAACCATCATTCCGATAGGCACTGCCAAAGGGAATCCATATAAGAATGGGGGTGTTGTTTTTTCGGGCGTGGAAGCCCTGAGAGTGCTGACGTAAATCAGCGGTTGAAATTCTGCGTTCCTTTAACGCCCACGCAGAGCTGGCGAATTGCAACTACGAGTGCGACTCTACGCCCGGCAGACGAGGGGTGCAATATCTTCTACCGTATTGAAAGACCGTACTGCAGAATGCCCTAACCTCCAGACAACGGAGATCAGGGACATCTGGTTAAGCTGCTTTCTTGTACGGTTCAGCCCAAACTAGCACGGGCTTAACGAATATTGTGTGTGCAAACTCAATAATGGATTGACCACTCCATACATCGAGTGCTGCGCGATCCAATTCACTGAAGCCGTAAATTGGCGTTATGGTTGCTGTCACTTCAGGTTCACGCAGAGTACCTGTATTTTCCAGAGAGACATAACCCACTTCTGACTTCCCTTTCGACAGATAGAAGTTTGAAACACTTCCATTCCGCTCATAAGCAAGCCGCGTTGACTGCAATGCCAGGAATTCATCCCGAGTAAGCTCCTTGTAGCTGAACTTGCTAGGTGACGTGACCGAAAAAACATAGAAACGATCATTTTCTGACATATTGATCAGGCATTTGACCATCCCGTTGCTTTCCGGATGAACACCCAACATTGTCAAATGCGTATGTGAGTCGCCTACCATCCAAGCGAACATCGCACCCGGCACCGCAATTTTATCCAGAACTCCACGATCTACAACCAAAAGGTCGGCTGGATAGCGTTGTAAAATCTCCAGTTTATACTTTGCAACCTCAAGAAGCATTGCATCGATGATGGGTTGTACGAGTTGATTTTGATTCATTTTGGACTCCTTGTTTATGTGGCCTCCCCTCTTCCAAGGGCAAGTCCACAATTAGAAAAATTACTTGATCGCGCTTGCGGCACTCAACTGCAATGCCAAGCGGTACAGGCTGCCAATACCATGCTATTTCACGTAACGTGAAATAGCCCAGCGTCCACAGTCATATTTGTTTCTCAGCTCTACGGCATGAAGAGCCAACTTTGCTTTTTCATTCATGTTCAACTCCGTTTGTTACGCGGAGCAGCACCCTCACGGGCAATCTGCTTACCCGCTAGTGAAAAATGTTTATGGCCGCCGTGTATCGCGCGAGCCGTTTAGTGTATTGCGATCGTTTCTTTGCCGTCTTTTGCAAAGTAACAACCTTCTTCAGTAAGGCGCTCATCAATTGCTTCGTCACTTGTGAAGTGTTCGTATGCTGTTTGAAGCTCACCATAGATCCACTGCATAAAATCACGAAGCAGTTCAGTTACCGTATCTTCAACATCCTCGCATGGCCAGCGATCGTTACCATAACGATCTTCTGTCATGGAAACGTCAATATCAGTGCAGTATTGATGGCTGTAATGCCCACTATGCTTAACTGATGCTGTGATCCCATAAAAGGCCGTTCTCTGAACAGCTTGTAAGGCATCTACAATGCGATGCAACTCTTCATCGAGAGGTGCATATTCACGGACTGCTTTCGCGGCGTTCTTGGCATAGCGATACGTGCCCTGGAAATGCGCACCGTCACCTTGACAAGAAAAACCTGAAAATCCGATATTGATTGCGTCGTAGCGGTATTGGCCGCCGTGAAGCTTGACGATTCGCGTACGAATATCAATCCCCATTAAATCGGCAATATCCGCTGCATCTTCATACACCGAGCTATACCAATCACCATCGTTATTGTTTTCAATCCAGTTTTGCCGAGCAACTTGCTTGGCAGCTTCTGACAATTCTGAAATTTGAAATACATTTGCGCAGATTTTTTTCATCTTTATCTCCGAATTCTGCATGCCAGACATTTCCTTACGGGAACACCTGACATACGATTAGTTTAAAAAACACAGGACTGTGCTTAATGATTACATGCGGATCATCTGCAAAATAATTGCCTTCACCTCAGAAACATTCTCTGGCGTGGAAGGAAGCTTTTTAAACAGTGAATTTGCACTAAACGCCATTTTTTTAATGGCGACACGTTTGTTGACTTCTTTTCCCACCACCGACATGCAGTCCGCAATGAAGATGCAAAGCGTTTCATTGAAAGTTGTGCTCATGATTGACCTCAAAAGAGGTGGGCATCTTCCGGTAGGAAAAGGCCCACCGGGTTTAAGAATGTGCGTATGCACGTTTGAAATGCCTCTTGCGTGAGGCGGCGAATTTCAGCCGTGGCTGAAAAATTGAAAACCCGAATCAGGTCGCGCTTGCGCGCGCAAAAAAGCGCACGGGCAAGCGTGACGTTACTCAGGATTCAGTTCGATTGATGTTTGATGGTGATACGAGGTGCTGACGTAAATCAGCGGGTGAAATTCTGCGTTCCTTTTACGCCCACACAGAGCTGGCGACTTGCGACTACGAGTGTGATTCTACGCCCGACAGACAAGGGGTGCAATATCTATCTATACCCCTCGTTTCCCGAAAAAAGGATGCGTTCATGTGTTTTCTGTCAGGCATTCACCCGTTGGATCGTAAGTGCATGCGTAAATCGGGCAACTGTCGGTTAATTCAGTGGTAAAAATACTGTAGAAATCATCCATTTCAGCTTCAGTATCAAAGAAGAATAAACCGCCTTCAATTAGATTGCTCACCCACTCCGACCGGACGGCATCATCACCGAATCTTTCTTTGACTTGTTGCATGACAAACGCCCATATCGCGTCATCTTTCTGCGTGAGCATGGCCAGCCCATTGCCAATATAGACGGCATACTTCCCCATCTGTTTTACCGCCAAACTATTGATGACACTCCATGAAGCGAACTTGATGTTTTTCGTTTTATCTACCATGACCTACCCTTTCTCATTGCAATACCGCACCCCATCCATCATTACCAATCAGCGAGGTGATCGCCATCGAGCGTGGGTGTGGCGCAAATCTGTCATCTAAAGTTTCTTCACGAAACTTATTCGTCAATTTGGAAACAATTGCGATCCTGCTGCGCATCCAATTTGCGTCTTAAGGCTTTTAAACGCGATTCCTGCTCTCCATTCATCTGTACGCGACCCAAAATATGAAATCTGCTGTGTTTCAGCGTAGCGCACTCCTGAACGGTCATGGCGGCTAGGTTTGATGGAATACCCGCCACCCAATCGTTTGTGCCAAGCAATTCGGTTATTTTCTCAATCATCTGTTGCCCTGGGATGGAACCCGTTTGCAGCGGCACAATCACATTCGTCCCCGCGCGCATAAGCGACACAATTTGTTCACGCCATTCAACGAGCAGATTCATGGTTTTCAGCTGGCTGCCCACCGTGTCCGGTGCAACAACGTATAAGCGTTCAGGCTTGAAGGTGCTGGACGCCAGCATCGAATAGCGTTCCATAATATCCGCCCAATTCATTGCTTCGCCTGTCTTGAATGCGCCAAATGCACCTGAATCAACAAAGACTGCGCCACCCATATCGAGGTAACGTGGAACTGACATGACCAACTGGTGAGTGGTTAAATTTCCCGCCACCACGCCGATCGGAACGCGCGCGTCACGCGCACCATTGAAATCGCTTTTACTCGACATGCCCGAGCGAAAAGATAAATAAATCATACAAACACGCTTCCCAGTGCCAGCTCAGCCAGTTTTTTGCAAACTTCCTGAGCCGAATCCGATGGCACGGTCAAACACGCACCCCGGCTACTTTCACCCACCCACTTCCTTTGATTGCCGGTGAGGTAGCCAATCCGCACCCCTACCCTCAATAAACCACTATCGGCTTTAGACATTCTGACCATGTATCGGGCATCACCCTCTTTCTCAGCGGTGATTTTTACATCGATGCCTTTTACTTTTACGTTGAATTTTTTGTCTTTCATCTGCTATCCAATTTTCGTGATATGCCCGATCAACTGATTGAGCTTTGACGCTATGGTAGATTATTTACTTCTTTCTCAAAGTAACACTTGATGAGGGCTGGATTACCAAGAGTGGCCATGTTTATTTGCTAGAGCAACAGCAATTTTTGTTACTGAATCTCTCCATGACTGCATGGTATCCACTTCTTTCGCCATCAACTTTTTATGGGTAATGTGGTATTTAGCATCCAGACCTTTTTCTGCCAGCTTTATATTTGGATCGTTCAACATGGCAATGCATGATGTTTTAACATGATGGTACACATACGCGATCAACGCGCGATGGCGATCGCCAATGGTGTTGCTGCTGATGATCCCGCAATTCTTTCTTGCAGATATTAACTAAAGACAATCAGACGCACGGCATCACCCGCTGTGTGGCTGAATTATTTTCACGACTTTATTATCTTTTTCACAACTTTATTCGTAGAAACAGTAGAATTACACTGTAGTCGCAATTCGCCAGCTCTGTGTGGGCGTAAAAGGAACGCAGAATCTCACCCGCTGATTTACGTTAGCACCCCCGTAGCACCGCAGTACCATCCCAACCTCAGCACCCCAAACATCACCATCGAGTGTCGTCACGCCTGTACGTCTTGCGTCCAGCCGCGACCGTATTCATGGTCACCTATTTTTCAGCTACGGCTGAAATTCGCCGCCTCACGCAAGAGGCATTCCAAAACGACGCACCCGCGTCATATCTCAAACTGGCTGATTTCCGTAAGGAATGATGCTGCACAGTCTCGAAAGGACAAACAACAAATGGCAAATCATCAATATCAAGCAACTGGCTTGTTGCAACTCACTAAAATCACGCCGGTTATAGAGGCTCTGTTCGGTGTTTACTCGGTTCAAGAGCATGAGAATGTTGGCGAGGCTTATATCAAGCTCGCTTCATACGAAAGTGTTGCTTCCGCATCTGCGTTAGGTGACCACATCAATGACACGTTCTTGAACAGTGTGCTGCCCTACGACAGCGAATCTGATCCGGTAACGGTTGTGATCGGCGCAATGGCTGAAAAGCTTGGCAAGACCAAAGAAGTTGAACAGGTCTTGAGCAAGCACGAAAAGTACATGCCTCAAAAGCACGATGAAGTATCTCTAAGTCTCTTATTCGACCTGGCTCAAGCTATGGACGATGGCCACGGACTCAGCACCCTGACGTATAACGGTGCTTGGACGTGCGATAAATTGAGAGTGGATTGCTTCGGCGGTGATGGCGAGTTTCAAGGTAAACACTTTTCACTCATTTCTGGAAGCTACCTTGCACGCAACATCGGACCGACCGTCAATGATGCAATTGACGCAGGCAATCTGAATGCTGCTGCAGTTGAAATTGCTGCTTATTTCAATCGCTTCATGCACAACGTCACTGACCCGGCAATACGCCAAGCAATTACTTACCGAGTAGTTCCGCTTGTGCTTAACGCCAATCAAGGTCAATAACTCAACCCAAATAGCTGACAGACACCCGTGAGGATGTTCGTCAGCAACAGGAGAACACGTATGAACGAACAACTGCCATCAACCGTCACCGCAAAGGCTCTCTTTCCAAAGGAAACCGAATGGGTGTCACGCTTGGCATTACCTCAGTCCCGGTACCGAAGTTTGTCACTGTTCCAGAACAAGGTCTTTATGGCTGGAAGATTGATAAGCACGGCATCATGGCCTACGGCTGCTCCAGACTGGAATGCGAACAGAATTTTGTTAAAGCCTACAAAGGTGAAACAGGAATCGATCTCGCTCAACGGCCTGAATTAACCATTCATTAAACAAACCCACGCGGGAACGCAATCCCGCTGTGGAATTGCTCCGCTTAACATTGGAGAAAACTATGTACCAAATAACTGTGTATTTTTTTAACACCCTGTCTTTGCAAATACTCACCGCTTTCATGCAGGAGTTGTTTGAGAAGAATGGCGTAGCTGGCACGTTCGAGTTCAAAAGCGTTAACCCCATCCTCAAAGAGTGTTGCATTGTTTTTACCCGCAATGCTGATGAGGATGGCGAATATGTTCTTGAACGTATCCCCAACGGATCCGAAATCAATGACGCTTCGCTGGCGATAGCTGCCTGCGATCAGTTGCTGCATGAACTCACGCAGTTTGATGGCAATGCTGCATTGGAGCCGGTATTTACCGCTTTACGAACGTGTGCTTACTCACTCCTTGGCGTTGAAACCTTACGTCCGATTGTGGCCAACAGCCTTAATGCATTTCTTCAGGACATTCGTGAAGAAAAGTTGGTCACCTACAGTGTTGATTCGCACCTAGTCAAAAACATTGATCTTGGCAGTGGTCGTTCATTCGAGATCCACTACTACTCAGATGGTGTGGAGATAGACGAGGCGTTCTTTGTGACATCACATGGTCGCTCTCAGCTCTCAGATGATGAAGTCGAAGTTCTCTCACAACAATTTTAATCAACGCGGCCCGCACCCCTCACGGGGTTGCACCGCAAACTATGGAGTCAATCATGAAAGCAATTTTCGCAGGAACGCTTGTTGGTGGTTTTTCGTTGGTCAATGTCGTGAACGATGCGCAAGCAGCAGAATATGCCGCTTCCATCGCCACAAATGGACTACACGTCGAAGCACTTGACGTGGTGAAACCGACAGTCCTTGATCCCGACTTTCAGGAAACTGGCGGTCAACATTTCACTACCTTTCAAAATGGTTTAGGTGATGTATCTGGCGTGAGTATCTATGGTCCATTTGAGGACTATGAGCTTGCCGAAGCGTTTGGTGAAGACCACGTTGACGGTGATCATTGGGAGATATTCGAGGCTCAACAAACGTCACGCTTTACGCCCTTCCAAATGGAAGTCGCTAAATATTGTGATGCCATACTTCAAGATGATGCGGTCGGTTCTGCCTACGCTCTCATTCGTGAAGAAAATCAGACATTCCTTTCTTTGGTGCGCTTGGAGTTAATGAGCGACACCAAAGGTCTGAACATGGAGAACCTGGAACAATATGAAGCCATCATTTTCGATGGTGGAAACACCTCCGGTGATTTGTGGAAACATATATCCTTTCCGAAAATGAAAGCACACTTCTTCTTGGATGAAAATCCATTGTAACTTCAACAAAATCAAGCCGCCCTTCCCGACACAATCGGGTTCGGCGGTTTTTTTTCGTCTGCCTTTTCCGCTTTGCAATCACGCTCTCTTCTGTATCATCAACTTACACCTCCAGTCCTCAAGAGGTCGGTATTTCCTCTTGAGCGATTGCGTTCCCAATAAACGTAAGGATTTTTAATGATCACAAACCATGATGACCATCTGGCTTTAGTCCACACTCCTATACAACCCCCCGCGCGCGAGCTTTCTTGCTGAATGCGTGTTCGCTTTAAAGTGGGCGGAACTGATGCACCAAGATGATGAGATGTTTGAATACATCTTCAGCAACTATGGCAAAGCGCCAGGACAGCGCGAAGCGTCCGTTGTTGCGTCGTTCGTCTGCTGGCTGGGTACCAATGTAGGCATGAGCTATCTTTCTGAAGGGGCACGCCTCTCTGAGCAGTTCTATCCCGGCTCAAGATACGGCTATCTCGCAGCATGGGCAGTGCATAACACGCGATGCTTTTTCACCTATGGTGCGCTACGTGCGATCGAAGTGCTTTTGACACCCAAAGGCACACCCCCTACCGTATCACCCTCAATAGACGACTATGAATGCATCGAACTGATCGCCAGATGGATCGGTACCGAGAAGGGGCAAACCTTCATCAAGTCTTGTGAGCAAGAAGATCGTCGGACATCGCATGTGCTATCGCATGTATCTCGACCTCGATGACAACAGCATTATTGAGTCCGTTGAAGCATCCGAAAACACTTGGAGTCAACGAACGTGATGATGCGCACTCGTAGAGATCGCTTGTGTATTCGGTTATTCCGATACCCCTGCTGATGAGCGGTACACCAACGATTTCGATCTATCTGATTTTGGATATGCAGAATGGCTTGATGAACTTGAGTTGAAAGTCGCTAACGCTATCGCCAAATAATCAACAATAGCAGAACACCGCACTTAATTTTCTGGAGTATTTATGCAAACTAATCTCGACACACTTGAACCCTCACCACCGCCCAGCGCCTTGGATTTATTCAATGAGGCTCAAGCCAATCTAACCGCCTTGCTCAAACGCAAACCCGCTGGAACAGTTGCTCATGTCTGCGCCTCTGTTTTCCGTGGCACGTTCTTCATCTACAAAGGCGTGATGCGATGCACCACCGGAGGGGCTATTTATGAAAAGGAAAACATCCGGTTGTCAGAATCTCTCAGTAAGTCTGACTATGAAGACCTCGATGACGCAGCACTCGAACTGATCACTGAGGCAATCAATAAGTTCCTCGCCAGTCCGGAACAGAATTTCGCATAACACGCAGCTGCAGCACCCAAACGCTCTCGACAAGAAACCACCCGCTACGCCGTTCCAAATCCAGACTGAAAAAATAGTGCTTTTGAAATGCTTCCATTTCGGCATGATGAATTCAGCTCTGGAGATTCAGATGAAACACCCTATCTCGATTTACTTCGATGCCGGCATTAAACCTCACCCAAACGGCGGATTCGCTCAATGCTTCGGATGGCTGGCCAAAGATCATCAAGGTCAAATCATCAAGGAAGGCAAATCCGTTGAAGTGCGCTCAGATGACTGTGGCTCTTGCTCCGTCGAATTTGATGCACTGATCCTGGCGCTTAAAGGCATCAATGAACTCAACCTCCATCACGAACCCATCACCATCCACGGCGACTCCCGGGCGGTGATCGATATGTGCAATGGACTCGGTAAAGCTCATTCACAGACGTTGTGCGCAAAACAGCAAGCAGTGGCTTCCCTCTCTGCCAACTTCACCAGCCTTAACTTCGTCTGGATTCCGCGCGAGTTGAACACTCAGGCCGACAAGCTGGGACGCATGGCCTTCAATGAGTCAACAGAGCAAGCCACTCGCATCACGCTCATGAATAAAATCTACCAACTCGCTAAGCGTTACTTCGGTGATCTCTACAGCAACAAAGTCCTCACCGCCTGGTACTTCTCCATCGCTCAGAAGAAGCGCCTTGCACAGATGACAACAGCGGAGCTGAAGCATTTGCACGGTTGCGTTTCCTCGATCCCGAAATTCATCAAGAAGAACGCGACTTTGTTCGCCGGCCACGATCAAGTCGCCGCCTAAAGCATAACAACTCAATGCATGCCGTCAGCGATAGGCAAACTTAACCTTTCTTCTTTCTGCCCCTCGTAAGATTGGATAGTTTATTTACCTTTTGTAAAGGACTCGGTTCGGTAGAATCAATCTATCAACTCAGCAGTCGCACTTCATGCCACGAATGCAGGCAACGGCGACAACCAAACTAAGGGAACAAGGCAATGATGAGCAAATCTAAGATTTTCCAAAACGGTATTTACCATGATGGCAAGCGAGGCATCAGGCGTGTCATATCACTGAACAACTCAGAAGACATCCATGCGGCTCCACGCGTGCAATACCAAATCCTGTCAGCCAAGAACGAGAAGTCTTTCCGTTATGCGCTTAACCAATCCGTTCCAGTGGTCGGCACTACGAAAATCTGTGAGCTGGCCAGCTTTGTCGCATCGGCGGAAGTCATTCTCTCTGAGGGTGAGTGCACGGATCTGTTGCTGAACTTCAAAGCTCAGAAAGTCAAACTCTCACCAGGCGAACACATGATGATGCAGATGATCGCAGATGAATATGTGAGCTCCACTGAGCCACCCGTTGCCGGCACAGCCATATCATTCAGCTTCAATGATATTCGCCAAGCACGCGGCCTTGAAAAGAAGGGGATGGTCACGGTCGATACTGAATGCAAGCAAGCGATGTCCGGAGAGGAAATCATTCTCACTAACCTTGGTGCAATTCGACTATCTCTGTTAATTCAAGGATGCAAACATGGACAGTAGCATATTCAGACAATCAGTCGAGCAGCTGGGCTTGTCCCTATCTCAGTTCGCCTCTCTGATGGAGGTCACACCCAAGACAGTTTCATTGTGGGCTAACAACCATGCACCGGTCCCGCGCCCAGTGTCTCTGTATATCGAACTACGGGTGAGTAACTTGGAAATGGCAGAGAAACTTAAATCCAATCAGCAATGACTGTTCACGCGTGAACACCTTCGTCTTGATCTGTTGTTTGTTTAGTTTCACGTACCTCTAAAGGACAGTGCAACGGCAACCCCAACCAGTTATGCGCGCTTACCTCAGCGGCTGTACCAAAATCCTTACCGATCCTTGGATGAACGCACACCCAATGGAACTTACCATGTACCCTGTCCATTTCAAGTTGCTCGCATTTTGCGCACGGCGATTTAGTGCTCATGATTATCCTCCGCAGTTTCTTTCACTTCTTTTACCTGCACAACAGCAACTACATCCGACACTTTTAGAATGCGCCGACTACCATAGTAGGAAGCACCAATCGAAACGCGCGTGTGGCCAGCCTGCTCCATCAGTATCTGGCTAGCAATATGAAATTCATCCTTATCAACCGTACTCAGGTCACCACCCTTCACCGGCGCATCAATCCCGAGCAAGCGCTTGAACTCACGCTGCATGTATTCGTGCCGCAGGCCATGAGCACTCACGCCGACGTTACGCAAGTTAATATCGAACGATTCCATTACGGTATAGAAACGACGATTCTTTTGTTCCAGCGTTTTCCCACGACCACCCAAAAATCCTGTCTTCTTGTCAGCAATCAATTTGGCGCGTGCCAGGACATCACGCTGAACGTCATCCGTCACAGGAACGATACGCGACCTGTCCCCTTTCGTTCCTTCACGCAGTAACAGAAAATCACCTTGATGCGCTACGGCCGGGCGAAGCATTACCGCTTCCTTCACACGCAGACCAAACGCCAAGCAAAGCTCCAGCTCGATCGCTACCACTTTGTCTTTCTCAGCGATCTCAGCCAGCTTGTCCAACAGAACAACACCGTTCCCCTCCCAAGACTTGTCTTCCTTCACAACCATTGAGCGGCGAACCGAAGCCTTAGAATCGACGTACTTCCATGATTCCCTAACCATCCCTTCCTTACCGATCCATCCACAGAAAGTACGCATGACAGAAATCTTGTTTTGCAAAGTAGAAGGTGATTGGCCTTCAGCTTCTAAAAATTTGAATACGGCCTCCAAGTGTTTTACTTTAAGGTTGTGGATATTTTCAATCTTGTAGCCCAAATAAAACAGGTCGCTAAAAAATCCTTCAATAATGCTGCTTCGTTTATCTGACGTACTTTGACCAACCTTCTTTTGCTTATGCGCAGCCTGGTCACCACTCTCACGAAGCACAGCTTTGATTTGTGCAGCACAGTGTTTTGGAATGCGGTGTGAACCTGACCTGTATGCAGAATTCTTTCCATCTACCCTGCCCGGCTTTATTTCTTCTGTACTCATTTGTTTCCCCAAAATGATTTACTTCAAATGGCATTCATCTAACAGCCACCTTCTCAAATTCCGCGTACAGAATCTCGGAACGTGACTGTCGGTGAATAGGGAGCAGGTGAGTCAAGCCTGCTATCTCGGTTAGCCAGTCGATCTGGTCATGAATATACCGTCATGGCGGTTGAGTGTCGGTTCGACAAATGCTGGTAGTACGTAAGTCTCATTGGGGGGCAACATAGTGTGGAATTTCTCCCAACACACTGCACGTAACTTTCGTTACTCAATTCATTGTTCTGAACTGTCCAGCTCACACCCGAAGGTGCTACCCAATTTTTTTCAAATCTTTCTGCGATCACACGCGGTCACTCTTTACAATCCCCTACCACCAGGGTTGCAGCCTTTCGGCACCGTCTTTTCCTCCGTACCCACATCTGCGATTAACTCAGCACAATGTAAATCTCAACACACTACCAAGGTAGTGGGGGGGGTGTAATGCAATGCATCTTGTCTATTTGTAAATACTTTGATCCTGATCAATTCATTCCTCGATAACATTTCTTCCCCCTACGTCTGTAAATCCAATCTACTGATTGGCAGTACGACAGACAGCCTGACACCACGCATTCCAACATCACCAGCCAACGGCACGATCACCTATCGGCGTCGTATGTTGGAATTCTGGATGTCAGTGCGCCCGCATCGGGGGTTACTTTGTTTCTACTGATTGAAATCTCTAAGACAGTGAGTATTTTTGCCCAAGACTGGGGCGACGATGTTCACGAAAAGTGAGCCATCTAAGAAACCATGTGAATTACACAAGGCGATTGAGAAGCGCGTGTGCGTTACTCGATTTACGGTGACTAGCCGTTTATTACAGGTTTTGCTTCTGAGTTGTGCTGCAAGTCTCGCTTATATTCCATTTCTGGAGCATCTACGGGCAAACGCAGTGATTTAGACGATCACCATTCGTACTCTTCATACAGAAGAAGTGAGGCCATTTGAACAGATATTACTTTGAGTGTCAATTTTTTCGGAGAGCAGTTATTCCGCTGGTCAGTTTACCAAAACCAATGTGAGCATAAGTGTTTACGGGATGGCTGTATCACTCTCTTATGGAGCATGGCAAATTTACAGCACGTTTTAAGGGTTGAGTTCTAGCCAAACAGCATTCCAAACAGCATTCGATCTCCCACCTTTGCGCCTGATCACAAAGAGTCAAATACCAATAGACACATGCAGCGCCGAACCTAACCAATACACAGCACACATCAAGAGCAGCAAATCAGCGTCTTTAGCAGAACGCAAACCTATACCTATTCCACAACACCACATATGTTCAATACCAATAAGTCGTAACTAGTTACGACTTTTACCGTTCATCGTTACCGAGTCTCTGTAAAACGACCGAATAAATTTCGATTTGTTGAATAAGTCGTAACTAGTTACGACTTATTGGTAATTTAGTCGTGCGTATAGCCTGCTGAATGCCATTTATTCTTTTCAGTGCAAATAAGTCGTGACTAGTTACGACTTATTTGAGAAAATCACACTTGTAGTGCAATCTATGTGACGTTTAATTTGAAAGGAACGATGATGGAAATGGAATCTTTAGGCGGCAAAGTGGTACGAGCCGTTGATGTCGGCTACGGAAATATCAAGTATTCGATCAGCCACCCCAATGCCTTTGGGCCAATTGAATGCGGTATGTTCCCCTCGCGGTCACCCGTTGCAAGTGACAAAGGACTTTCTGCTGGTTTCGCACAACGCAAGGACACCACGATCGTTGAGGTCAATGGTACGGCTTATGAAGTCGGCAAGGATGTTGCCCAGGCTCAAGGGACGTATGACACCTCTTCGGTTCTCGATAACGATTTTTGCCTATCTGATGCTTACATGGCACGCTTCCTCGGTGCGCTTCACTATATGACCCGTACCGATAAGAGAGGCACACCGATGGTTAAAGACAATCACATTGATCTTCTGATGGCCGGACTTCCTGTGTCGAACTTCTGTAATAAAAGTTTGCGTGAAGGGTTAAAGAAAAAGCTTACCGGATCACATCAGTTGGCAAATGGCCGAGCAGTGACCGTTGCTGATGTTGTCGTACTGCCCCAACCACTCGGAGGTTTTTTTGAGTATGCCTTCGAGAACAATATGTTCGACACCATGAAAAAACAGAACAATTTGATCATTGATCCTGGGTTTTTCACATGTGATTGGCTGAACTCAAAGGGGTTAATTATTAACGAAGAACGTAGCGATTCTGTGCCGCGAGGAATGAATGCAGTGTTTCAGGGTATGGTCGAGGCAATGAAAAAGAAATTTGGATGGAAAACAGATTCGTCTATTTTGCTGAAGTTGCTGGATGAACATTTTCGGGATGGCACGCCGTTTATCGTGTTTCAAAAAGAGTACGACCCCAAGGATTTCTTGGACGCTGGACGCTCAATCATAAATGACGCGGTTACGGCTTTGGTCAACAGCGTGGGTGATGGCGCTGACATCAACAACATCGTGATGGTTGGTGGAGGTGCGAAATTTTACCTGTCGGCTGTTCAAGAGCGATTTCCTCACCACACGATACTTGTGATGGACAATCCTGTTTACTCGAACACACGGGGATTCCAACTTGCTGGGGAACGTCAACTAATCAGCGCAAACCGCCGAGCGAGCGCAAGCAAGTAGTTCGTGTCGTCAATCAGTTGGAGTGTGAGGAACTTTGATGGAATCAATTAAGCTACAAGTAAAAATTTCAAAAGCAAGCCATCCTGACTTGTTCCAGTTTCTTGTTGATGCTGGTGCATACTATCGTGGCAGAAGACTTGTTTCCCTCGCATCATTGGCAATGTCCGGTGGTGGTGCTGGGATGGGATTGGAACAAGTGGTGATTGAATCTGGACGATCAAACACGCCAACTGATGCGAATACAAAGCCTAAAAGAAAAACACGAAATCATCACCCCGAATCTGAACCAACAAATCCCAACCCCATCGCAGCGACTGATAGCGAGGAAGCACCTGCTACGGAATCACCTCGTTATAGCATTAGCGATGATGCTACAGATGAGATCTGGGATATGCTTGGGCTGTTTCAATAATCATGGCTAAAGACAATACCGTTTCAACTTTCGAGCTTTTCCCTGAATCGTCTGGAGCATTGTTTGCACCGTGCCGTAAATGGCACTTTACGCTCTGGAGAACATGGGATTCCAATCTGCCCATCGTGAATTGGTTGATACTCAATCCGAGTACCGCAGACGAATCCATTTTGGACAACACCCTAACCCGGTGCCAGAATTTTACTCAAGCATGGGGTTATGGCGGGATGGTCATAACCAACCTGTTCGCGTATCGCGCAACAGAGCCTATGGACATGAAGCAATTTGAAGCACCGATTGGTATTGAGAATGACCGTCACATCGTTGAGTCGGCAACCGCATCTGCAATGGTGATATGTGGATGGGGAACACATGGCAAGTTCCTTGAGAGGGATGAACACGTCAAATCACTTCTACGTGACAATGGCATCAAACCCTACTGTTTGAAAATCAACGCTGATAAAAGCCCAAGTCACCCCTTGTATCTTTCAAGCAAACTCCGCCCCCTCCCCTTACTGTAAAAATAACGCTTTTCAAATCGTCATCTTCTGCAACAATCAAATCAACCTACAAGGATGACTTTTGATGTTGCGCAACCCAAAACTATTTCAACTGCTTCAAAAACCTGTCGTGCTATCCCACCAGCACGCTTTAAAGGCTCGTATGGGCAAAAATCGCTCACATACCTTTTCAACCACACTCAAGTTCTTGATGGCGGCAATACTGATTGCAGTCATCGAACATTCCGGCATTCTGCTGGAAGTATGGAAATTATTTGGTAAAGGCTAAACCATGAATACCAAAACACTCTACCTCTGTGAAAAACCTTCACAAGCTCGCGTCCTGGCGAAGCATCTTGGCGCGGTGAAATCCGAGGATGGCGCATTCGTTAGTGATGACGTTATCGTGATCCATGCGTATGGCCAATTGCTGAACCTTGCAATGCCTGACAACTATCTGAGCGACAAATCGTGGACTTTGAGCAGTCTTCCTATTTTGCCGCAACAATGGGTTTGGGAAGTGAAGCCGAAACATATCGAGCACTTCAAACAAATCGGGATATGGTTGGGTAAAGCCGACTCCGTAATTATTGCGACCGATCCGGACGACGAGGGTGAGGTGATCGGTCGTCAGATATTGAATAGCCACGGGTATAGTGGCCCAGTGAAGCGCTTGTGGATATCGGCTCTCGATGCGAACTCTCTTTCAGCAGGGCTTGCGAATCTGATGCCCTTGTCAGCCACAGACGCAGTTTATCGCGCTGGTCGTATTCGCCATGAGCTTGATTGGTTGTTCGGCATGAATCTGAGCCGTGCTTTCTCCGTTGCTTTCAACAAAACCTCCCGCATTGGTCGTGTTAAAACGCGCGTCTTGAATGAACTGGTTGACCGCGAAAGCGAGATCGAGCGATTTGCTCCGGTCTGGTTTAATGCGGCATCAATGACGCTGGGTGATTTGCGACTTGAATGGGATGGTCAAGATTCAGCATTGTTTTATGGTGATGCGACTCAGGTTTTTTCGGGTGTTCATGCTGGTTATTGTGTTTCTGATGAAGTGGAAACTATCATCGAAGACGCGCCTGCACCCTACTCGCTTTCCGCACTGCTCTGTGATGCGGCTGAGTTAGGTGTCAGCCTTGCTGATGGAGCAAGTGCAGCTCAGTCGTTGTATGAGGCTGGCGCAATCAGCTACCCGCGCACCAGTAGCACTGGTTTGCCATCATCCGGCAATCAAGATTTTGCAACTCACCATGCCATCATCGCAACTGGCTCATGCCCATCGTGGATGGATGAAGACGGCCAAACACTTTTTTCATTGATTCAACAAAATGAATTTCGGCATTGCTTAGGTGCTGCAAGGCTCATGGTGCATAAAACAGTTTTCGATTTCGGCGGCCAGCGTTTCATCGGTCGGAAAAAATGGCTAGATGATGTCCGGCATGGTGGGTGGCTGCATACGATTCACAACCGTTGTGAATCAATGATACAAAAGCCTGAACGACGTTTTCAGTCGGGTGAACAGATCAGCGGAAAGATTCAAGTCGAACGACGTGTCACCCAAGCGCCCGATCGTCACACTGAGGCGAGCATTCTGCGTCGTATGGTAAATATGAATGTTGGTACTGAAGCAACGCGTGTGGATGCGATCGGTGGCTTGTATAAAGACCTGGTTGCGTCTGTTGACGGTGCAAGAGTTGTTCAGCCCAGCTCGACAGGCAAAGCACTAATCGAAAGGCTACCGCAAAGCGTTAGAGGTGATGCGATGGAAACCATGATACAGAAGGCACAGAACAGCGTGCGGCAAGGACAGCAGGACTTCTCACCCCACTTGATAGCCGCTACCAAGTGGTTGGCTAAAACCATTCAAGGGGTGACTGCCAAACAATAGTTACTGGCTATGCTTAGGCATATTTTTGGAATGTTGGGCAAGTCCGTCAGTAGCGGATTTGCCCAATTTATTTGCTGTGTTGATAACAGCCGGGACAACTTTTTTGTCCATGGTGTCTATGACTTCCGCTTCGGTCGGCATCACTTTTCGGATTTCGGCTTCTGCAGCTAGATAGTCTTGCTTCGTGGCAACCGGTCCCGTTATGGCAGCGGCCTTTGTGATCCCCTTGTCCTTGTATTGCTGAATGGCAATCTTTTCATCGGCAGTCAAACCAAACATCCCGCCATATTCAGTAATGGCGAAAGAACCAAAGGAGAGGACAGCAACTAGGCCAATTATCTTACTCATGCACGCTTCCTTGTTGAATATGTGCTGTGGCAATCTGCGCCAGATCAGGTGGAGAACCCTCCGCAAGCTTCTCTAGTGCGTAAGCCAATGGCACGTCACCGGAGATCGCCATAAAAGCTGATGCAGGGGCGCAGGCCTGTGAATCACCTTCTGAAACTGACTTGCCCTTGATGACTGCAAAAGTTGGTACGGTTGTGATATTCAGCTTTGTGAACACTACAGGGTTTACCTGCATGTTGACCTTGCTCTCATTCACTATGATTGATTTCATGGCCAGCATTGTTGCTTTGAGCGAATTGTCTTTCAAACCACGAAACACCATGACCGCCCCATATTGCGATGACTGACGTGCTAACGCCTGGAGACTGGCCACCGGCATTGAAAGCGATACGAAAACCACCAAATCATCACTGTCGGTTTTATTTTTCTGACTGCCGGAATAAAACTGTTTGGCAAGTTTTGTGTAATCATTGGTGTCTTGCTGTTTGATAAGTTCCGGTGCAATAACAGGCATGTTATTTTGACTCGCGCTCACGCTTCCAACGGGATTATTTTTCTCGTACATACGCAGCACTGAACCAGCATCTTTGTTTGATTCATCAACCTTTTTGGCGAATTCTTTCGTGCCGAAAAGTGCGGCCGATTCTGATTGAGCTTTAGCCAAAGCCTCTGGCGTTATCTCAGGCATTTTTGGCGAAGTTGTTTCAGCCAATGCAGCACTGCTGACCAAACCTAATGCGGTGAGCAGTAGTGCTTTGCGTAGAATTTTTTTCATCAGATTGCGCGTGAAACCTCGGCGTTTAGGCCGGGGAGGTGGAACGCGGAACGCGAAGCGTTCCCTGCCTTGTGGCTACCTGAGTCACGCATTTCCTTTCTTGTTGCCACGGTTGAATAACCATACCCGTCTGCACGCTGAATCAACTTGCAATGCTTATGGGATATGCCTTGTACGACACCTGCTGCGGTTTGGATGTTGAAACTGCCCGAAGCGCGAACCGCCACGCGGCCAATATGCAGCCCCAGTTTTTTGCCTTTTGGCACATCAGCACTAACCATATCGCCAGTCTGAAATCCTTGAATCCGTTTTTCACGAGTCAGGTATCCGCGCGGGAAACCAAAAGCATCCAGGCGCGTGCGCTGATAGCTCCCGCGCCCCGTGCATTTGATACCCAATGTCGGCTTCCCCCATCCTGTCACACCACTAACCGCACCCACACACACCGCGTCTAGCGCATGTGTTTTTGGTATCCCGATTTGTACGCGGTTGAACTTTGTCAAGCCGCCAGAACCCGTATTGACTGGCAATCCGCTCCCCTTGAGCGCATTGAATAACGCCCATCGCGTACTGTTGACGGCTGCGGCATCCTTTAGAGGCCGCTTGGCTTGCGCCAATATCCGGTCAAGCCGCTTGGTATCTTTCACCAGGAACACACGAACATCCTGCGCGCCTTTTTTCTGATTGCACGGTACGCAAGCGAGCGTCAGGTTCGACACGCGATTGCTACCACCACCCGCTTTCGGGTGGATGTGATCGAGGTTCAGCGGCACATCCTTGGCTTCGCAGTACGCGCACTTACGACCCCATTTCTCAAGCAGGTATTCGCGCACCTCGTAACCCGCCAACGTGCCTTGCTGGTATTTAACGCCTGAGATTTCCGGGTTCTCGATCTGCTGCATATCGAAGCGTACCAGTTCTTGTGCAATACCCACGACAGGCGCAAGCCGTTGAACGCGTGAAACCCATGCGGTTGTCGTATCAACGCGGTGTTGCAGACTGGGCGCGAGCCAGCCATTGCCCTTATTGCCGCGATTCAAGAACCGTGGCGCACGGTAGCGCAAGCATCCACGTCTACGACGACGCATTTGACGGCGTGCCGTCAATGCCTCGCTGATTTGACGACCGCGATGCACCAGCTCAAAAAGATTAAGTACATGCACCGAAACCCCGATTTCACCCGTGTCCACATCAACCACTTGCGATTCTCTAACGACCGCCACGCCGGTAAATTTACTGCCCGGATCAATCTTGATTTTGACCGGCTGCAACGCACAACCGGCAACCTCGTGATCAATTAACCGTATCGAAAAAGGAATAAGCCGATGCACGCGCGCACGTCCAGACCCAAGCAACTTTCTTGCTCGTTTCTCGCTGCACGGCATCAGAGGCCGTTTCCGTTTGTCGATTACAAAAACAGACACTTTGTTTCTCCTAAATGCGCTTACGCGCCTTGTGACAGAACCTTTCGGTTCGCTCCCCTCGCCAATGTTGTAACGCAGCTTCGGTTCAATGCTCTGAACCTTGAGACAGACCGTTTCGTGCGTACCCTATGCTTGTCTGCTTCTGTCTCTTGCAGAGCAGCGAACTGAGGAAGCATTCGCTGGTGCGTCTTGTACTTTCGCTCAAAACAAGGAGCGCTTGCGCGACTATGTTTTAAGTCGAAGACCCTTGAGGTCTCGTTACAACGTAGTCACAATGCTTTGTAACTTAGGCTGGTCAACCGAGCTTCTTACTGCCTTTCCAAGCTCCGCCCTTTAGGCCGGGGGTAGTTGACATCACACTCACAAGAGGAATTTATCGAGAATACCTTGGCAGCAATCACGTTTGCGAATAACTTGGTAAGTAAAATCTTCGCCTTTATAGGGGAATTCTTTTGCGGCTTCAAAAACGGTGGTTGATCTACCAAACGGTTGACAACACTTGCCGTTTTTACTGGTGTCATCGGCTGGAGTCGGATACAGCATGTGATACTTGTAATTGGTTTTGTCCATCTGAATTTCAGGGTAGTAACCACACAATCCGTTTGTTCCATGCCCTGACCACAGAATTCTTTCCCTATGCAACTTGGCGGTCATTCTTTCGGTTAAGAGCACTGACGCCTGTACGCCTCCGATATGTGCGGACACGTTGCCGGTGAGCGGATACATCGACCCCTGACATCCTGCACACCAAATCATTGCGTTGTTTCCAAATCCGAGCGTAGCACGAACACAATCAACAGCACAGGCAGCTTGCGCGACCAAATTGCCGAACAAGTAAACGTCAGGGTTGATAATGGAGGTGAGTTCATCGTCTTTCCATAGCGGATCTATCTCAGTCAAATAAGCGATGTCGAAAGATGATTTTTCCAGACAGTTGTTGTCCAAAATTGATTCCAAAACCCATAGGATAGGATTGGTGTACCAGTGGACATCATAAGTGCTGCTTTTGGTTTGATTGTCTGCCGCAAATTGAGCACCAGCACCTTTACCAAACCCGGGCATTGGAATTTCCATTCCGCCCATACCAACCATACAGAATGGCTTGGCTGTCACATCGACCATCCTGATCGGCTCCCAAAAACTAACCGGGATACCAATAGTCGGTATCAGTGTTTTAGGATTCGGACAAAAACAAATTGCGCCCCCAGGACTTGACGTATTATCTTCCTGCCCCATCGAGAGCATGGTGATGCCGGCCATCTTGAGCGGCAACATACATGACCAGCAGAAGTCAGTGACCGGGTTTGCCCACTTACCTTCGCAGACAGCAGAAGCTGTTGAAGGAACGGCCAGCGCAAGTACAGTAAAGAGTGCTAAAAGCGTTTTATAAAGCGAGTTCATCAATTCTTAACCTCTTACCTTCTTGGCTGACAATGGAAGGAACATGCTTGATGCCCAGCTTAGTTGTCAAAGTGCCGTTCTGATCAAAATAAATACGGATTTCTTCTTTTGACCATTCGCGCATCAATGCCGCATAAGAACCTCCAGTCAAAATCAGTTTGATACGCCCCTGGTAATGCACATACAACTCGTGCGCTTTGTCCTTTTGCGCCTGATCCCGCGCATCGAAGAACAGCAGATGCTTGGTCATATTGATATGGTCTAGTGGATTAACCCTCGTTCCGGAAGGAACAATAATTCGACCAGTGCTGTCTGTATAAGTCTTGTCTGCAACAATTGAAGGGTCGTAATAGAAAGTTTTCGACACCTCGGACTTACTGATTCCTGGCAGTGGTTTCGGATTTTTAATACTGTTGCGTACACGTTTCTCATTGTCGCGCTGCATCTTCGCCCACTCACCAGAATCAACCTTGGCTTGCATTGTTTTTTCAATGAGTTTCAGAAGGTCAGTTTCAATAATCGGGTAGGTCGGGCCAACAACACCGAGCGTACCGGAGTAGGCACAAAACGGCATTAACAGCAGGAATAAAAAAAGGGAAACATTTTTCATTTGTAGATTTTAGATGCTGTGATTAGATATTTTGAAAACACTCAATAAGTTTATAATTTAGTTAATCCAGAAGGAAACAATTATGAAACCAGCCATGTTTTTTGTTATCGCAATGTCTTTGATTAGTGCCATCATGTACTTTTCATTTATCTATATTTCATCATGGACACTTTTGTTTAATATCGTAGCCTTGCCATTGCTTGCGGTACGTTTTTTCAAATTTGTTGATGTTCAATCCACTGTGGTTGATACCGAACACCGTGGAATTTCATCATCGTTTCACCACGACTCTAATGTTGATGAAACTGATAAATTAAACTGTGACTCTGTTGACATAACTTTGGACGGGTCATTGGATACTTATAAAAATTATCAATTTTGATGATTTTTAAACCGCTGTCATTTATCGGGGCTAGATTTTACTGAATCCTTTTCAGCTGGAGATTTAGCCCCCTCTTCGTTGGACTGATCCACTACCACTGTCCCATCTGCGTGTCTTGTTATCTTTGGTGCTGTGTTGTTTGTGTCCGTAGCACTCACAGCGTCCGTCTGATTGGCTATAGCAACGGCTTGTTCATCCGTTAGCATAGACGAGTTAGATTGGTTGATTACAACTTCACCTGTCGCATTTGTCGCTGATGCAGCCGTTCCAGTTTGCGATGTCTGTGCGGTAGTTGCTGGCTCTGGCTGGCGAGTCGCATCACCACTTGAAACCGTACCTGAATCATCAGTTCCAGATGCAGAGTTCACTACTACTGACACAGGCGCTGGCGTTCCTGCTGCACCTTGTTGTGTAGGCGCGTTAGCTGCTGGCTCTGGCTGACGAGTTGCATCACCACTTGAACCCGTATCCGAATCACTTGTGGCTGGAGGATTGACAGTCACTGACACAGGCGCTGGCGTTCCTGCTGAACCTTTTTGTGTAGGCGCGTTAGTCGGTGGCTCTGGTTGACGAGTCGCATCACGACTTGAACCCGCAGACGAGTTCACATTCACTTCTTGAGGAATCGAATGTATTGGTTGCGTATGTACGCCAGATATATTTGTGTTTAATGTGCCTTGACTGGATGCTTTGCCACTCTCCCTGATGTCTGACGGCAGAAGTGGGTCTGCTTTATTTACATGCTGTCCAATTTGATCACCGAGGGGCATTCCTTTGAAACTATCAGGATTTGTACTATCTGCAACTGGTTTGGTTGCTGGTGGTGTTTGGTTGTTTCCTGATGCGTTACCACCTTCGACTTCTGGTTTTCTTCCTCCAATTTTGCCGCTTACTAACTGCGTTGAACCTTGCATAGCCTTAGCCTCTGCTTCCTCGGCAGCAAGCATAGCGCCACCTAAAGCGAATAATGACTCTGTAATTACGGCCTCGGGTATTGCTGCCAATAAGCCAGGGCCTGTTGCAGCTTGAGTTAATTCAGCCGCTCTAATCGCATTTTTACCTTTAAGTGCCGTTTGGAAAACCGCCTTGAATTTGGAAATTCGTCCTAATTTTTCAGCCTTTGCTGCGTTACGACTGACCGAAGCCGCTTCATGCTCTGCAGCACTGGCAGCTTTAGTGCCTGTCTTGACTTCTGATTCTGCGCTACCAACACCCTTACTGCCCGGCTTACCTTCTGGCTCTGCACCTGCTCCCTTACCGCTTGATTTACCATCCTTATCAACACCATCAGGCATGCTGTCCCGATGCTTCTCTTGCGCATAACCTTCCATTGCATTCAAGAGCGCACCACCGGCTGTTCCTGCCCCAAGCGCAATTGCAAGACCTTTGTTTTCACTGATCGCATGACCAAGTGCTGTCAATGCGCCCTCTGCGCTACCAGCCCGAACCGCATCTTCAAAAGGCTTTTGATGTTTTCCAAGATTCGTTCCAGAGTCATTTATTTGACCAAGAATATTGATCAACATACCTTTCACGCCAGAACGTGTTTCATTAACTGCGGCAGCAACTTTCTGTTTTTGAGTGTCTGGATTTACGCCAAGTGCATTTTGCTGTGCTTTGACTGTGCTATTGAATCTATTAGCAGAAGCGTCCACTTGCCCTGCATTATTCGTATGAGTTGCTGCAAGCCGATCTGCGCCTTGATTTGCGACCTGCTCTTGAGTTTTTATTGAACCCGCAACTTTTTTACCTACATCACTAAAGCCCAAGCCACGGGCGATTGCATCTTGGATACCTTGTTTGCGAGCAAGGTTGTGGGTGTTTGCAAGCTCAGATGGTGTCCAAGAGCTTTCTGTTCCGTCAGCATTCCTGACCTTAGTTGTCTCCGACAAATGACGCAATTTATCAGGGTCTTTAATGCTGTCAGATTGGAGTTGCGCAGAAATTTGGGCAACTTCTTGTAGTGAATCTTTAGCAGTTTGGGTTGCCGTCTTAGATTCTGTAAGTGCAGTTTGCGCCTGCATTGTTTTCTGATTCTGTGCGCGCAGCTCATTTGAGCCAGAAGCATCAAAACCTTTGCTCATTTCACCTTTTGTATCCATCGATGCCTTATCGGTGTATTTTTTAGCCGATTTTCTTGCATCAGATACTGAACTATCATCCATAATGGTCATGGCTTTCTTAGAAGCGCCACTCAAAACTCCACGAGCTGCAGCCTCTCCCTTAAATCCTTTTGCCATCTCTGTAAATGCAGTAGATAACAATTGCCCCTTGCTTGTCCTACCGCTCTTACTCATTGCACCTACTGCGCTGAGTAGCGAAGAACCGGCTGAAATTTTGCCAGAAAGATCCATGGATTCACCGTAGGACATACCTGTTTGTTCTTGAAATTTATGTGCAAGGGCGGTCACTTTCTCTGATGCTTCCATTGCTTCGGATGAAACACCGTGAGTCGCTGTCGATGTTGACTTAAATCCATTCGTAGCTTTATCACCGGCCATCGCCAATGTAGTTAGCGTTGCTGCTTGTGCTTCCGTCAAGGTCTCTTGTGCAGATTGTTGGTTTTGTTGAGCAGTTTCGTAGCCCTGTGTTCTAGAGCGTGTAAGTGACTCTGTAGCGTTGGCACTTATCGAAACATTATTTTGCAATTGCTCTACAGCAACACCAATTCCGTTACCAGTTGAGTACGCAGTATCTTTTCCGCCAGATGAGGTTGATAACGATGCCAATCCTGTCGCAGAACTGTAATTGGTATCCAGTTTATTTGAAGAATTGTTATGGGCTGTATGATTGTCCAAGCTCGTATTACCGAGACTGACGTTACCCGTAGCAACAGCAGCACCAGCGGTACTTGCAGCCTGTTGAGCAGGTGTCGTAAGTGAACTTGCCAGCGAAGTCATGGCTTGTTCGCCGCCTTTGGTGATCGCACCGGCAATCACAGGGATGAGCATTGTCATGTAACCCGCTATCGCCTGTGCTGACAGCGAAGTTGCGCCCAAATCAGCCGCAGATGCTATCGTTAGGCCTCCTAACGGAAGACCTCCTTGCGCCATTGCAATGGCAAGCGTTTCTTTGGCTGTTTCCATTGTTACCACTAGATTCAATATAGCATACAACGGCGGCCACAATTGCAGCCAGATCATCGTCATAAAATAGGCTTTTAGCGGCATCCCTGCCCTGTGCCCAGCTATCAATATGATCAGCATCACAATAGGGAATGTCGCATAAATAACCACTTCAATCACGTTCCGAATTTTCGGCATCGCGCTTGAAGCAACGGCGGCCATGGACATATAACTTGCGTTCGCTGTTGCCTCAGCTTGGGCTTGAGCTAATGCAATACTAACGGCTGCAGGATCATTCAGTTGCTGACCAATAACCGCGCCTGACGCATTGACCAAATTGATGCCCATTGCTTGTTGGATCGTTGCTTGTGCACCTTGGGTAACCCCAAAAGCAACCTGGTTCATATCAACGAACTGTGTATTCAACATGCTCGCTACCGCTGCATTTGGAGTAAGTTGGGGCGTATTAGGATTTAAGAATCGGCCTAAGTAATTAACGTTCGCTAAAACATCTACATTAAGTCTTCTGATTAGGTTGCCCACTACAAGTTTGCATGAGTCCATCGCAGGCTGACCCGTTTCATGCTGGCTGGTCATTCTGGCTTGTGAAGTTACACTCAGGGTTGCAAAAATATCTGCCGATTTTTGAAGCGCGGTCATATCTACGCGACCGGCTGCAATATCATAAATCGTACAATTCCGAATAAAGTCCTGCCAATCCATTCTGAGCTGTGGATCAGCAATAACGGATTGTCGTGCCTCAGATAAAAGTCTGGAACCAAAAACCAGTCCATGTGTTTCGCCAACGGTAGAACCGGCAGCGCCATGAAACGTCATCGTTGAAGGCAACGTGATAAATGTTGATTCCATTGTTGTGGTCATCCAGTCACCCACACTACTGGTAAAGTGCGCCATAAAAGCTAATCCAATAGGGACATTCGCAACCACGACTGGAGGCTGTACTGCAACCCTATCAACTAACATTATGTTGACTTTTGGCCCGAGAAAACCAAAGTAAAAAATACAACTCACAATGAACCATTTCATTCCCTCGAACTTCCCGGTCGAAAGAGAAACCATTGCCATAATCAACACGCCCAAGGTTAAAACAACCTTGATTAAGTTGGCATAACCACTACCATTCAAAATCAACGCAACACCCTCAAAAACGGCTTTGAGGGTATCTACGTTGTAGTAGCAGTAAACTTCGTAAGCTAAAGCCATAAATAACTCTGTGAGTAATAAATTTTACGTTTAAAAAGGCGTAATTTCATTACGCCTAAGATTGGCGCTTATAAATCTCTGATGTAAAGATTTTCAAGCGATTTATGTGTCATTGTATTTTCAAATCGCCTTAAAACTGGCTTGCCAAAGATGATCTGTGGGTACATATATGACGTTACGCCAACCGTGACATGGGATTGATGAGAGCGTGTCAAGATGGAAACCAACTCACCATTTGGCTTCGATTCGACCAATACATTTTCAGCTTGATCGTACATACGCCAACCATCGTTTACAACATTAAAGTGTGTAACCTGCACCACCATTTGATTCACCCATGCGGTTAGCTTGGGGTTATACAATCGAACGATATTCCCGCGCTTCTTGGCTGACGTTATATAGGTTTGAGCAAATGCGTCTGAGTTTGCATCTGAGTCATAATTAAACATCATCTTGTTATACATTTCATTTTCATCGCCGGTATGAAACATCAGCTTTTTAAAAACAATATGCACATCATCAAGAGAATGTAATTCAATATTTGCACTTGTGACTTCAGGATTCACAATGCCAACCCCCTCTTGATTTACAGAATAAAATGGCTCAACAACGGTTTTATCTACAAGACCGAGAAAAATTTTTGGTTTATCTTCGTCAGCCGGTGTGTGTACGGCTGTCGTTGAGTTTTTTGAACCTGTCGTTACCGCATCAAGCAGGTCAAAAAATCCACCCGCATTTGCATTCCATGCTGCTAAAGTTAAGGCCACTGACAACAATCGCACAACTGTAATTTTTTTCATCTTTTTCTTTCTATTTGGCGCTAGCGCTCTACGTGCAATATAGCAAAACACGTACATTTCAAAAATACTATTTAGTGGGTTAAGCGCCGCATGGACATTGCACCGCTTAATGTATTAGGTAGATTGCTGAGCAAATTTTTCTCCATGTGCATTATTTGCTCGGCCAAGGACTGCATGCTCTGCTTCTCTTGGTATTCTTTAAGTAGTTGCTTGCCTAATTGATCCCTTACCATTTGTATGTTTTTCTGAATGTGTTCTGCCGCAGTTGCATATTCAACACTACCTTTCATGTCAAAATGCGACAATGCTGTTGTTAAAATATCTAACAGATGCATGTAATATGCCGATGCATATTCAGCAGCGATAACTCGTTCATTTGCCGCAATTAAAGAAGGCGCTAATGCACTGTTTTTGAATGCGGTACTCACGGCAATCATCTTATATACCGGTACGTCTGTTGCATTGATGAAGTTCTTATCTGCGACGGAAATGGCAGTATCGGCAATAAGCGCATTTTGGATACTTATCATTCTTTCATGGACAAGCGTAAGCATACTTTTATATGCTGCTCCCCCACCAGCTGTAGATTCGACAGGCGCTGTGGACATATACAAACACTGGAGCAAGCTGGGTGGTGCATTTTTAAGCGGGTCTGGTTGGGTTGATGCAATCCCTGAGTTGGCTTGATTTGCATCACCATCCGTGCATGTGTAAATTTTAAATCCCTGCAATGTCGGGGTCGTATCCAAACCAATCACGTTAGCTAAATTTGTTGCTGTAATTAATTCGCTTTGGTAAACAACTTGAAGCGGTACAGTCGTGGTGTCTCCGGAAAGTAAAGCTGGATTCCGTATAATTACCGTCCCGACTAATGACATAATCAACCGCGCTTCAAAGTCTGTAATAACGTTATCCGTTCCTGTTGTTGCACTCGCGTTTTGATCTGCCAGCGCCTCCCAAACCAAATTACCTTGACGAGTTTTTCCCGCTATAGCTGCCGCAGTATTAGCTGTATGTTGTTCTGCTGTGTTATTTTTATTCGCTTCTTTTGATGTAAGCCAGTCGGTGTATTTATTGGTAGCAGAGTCCATTTCTGAACCGATCGCTTCAGAGCTTGCTCTAATTTGGTCTGCTGTACCTTTAAAATAGGTATGGGCGAGTTCTTTACCTTTCTCGCAAGAATTTATACTCTGATTCGTCGCTTTTTGAAGCTTATCCATCAATTGCTTTAAATTGACGCCGACCATTGGCGACAAAGAATCAATGGCCATAAAAAATGCTTCGGACAAGGCGGCAGAACCTATGTTTTTGAGCATATCAACAAATTGTTGAGCATTGATAAAAGAGAATGAGCCTCCGAATATGTTAATCCCGCCACACCCTCCGGAGATACTAGGTGGTGCAAAGGACATCAGTTGGTAGTTTTTTTGCGGAATACGCATCGCCATACTACCGCCTGTATATACGTTCTGTGTTTGACCTTCGTATGCGCCTGTGGGGGTGGTATTGACAACGCCAGTAAACATTTGCTGCATCGAAACGGCATAAACCGTCACGGGTGCAAAAACCAGCACGATTGAGATAAGGGCGATAACAATTTTACGAAGAATAGTCTTGAACATATAACACCATGAATGTTTTTTACGCACCAGAAGCATACTGATTTGAGCTTAAATAGTCACCTCCAGGAAAAGGCACTTGTTGCGTTTATTTGAATTGATTTCGAGGGCTATTTTTTTGCGGCACTGGTGATAACTGTATAAATCCGATCCACCATTTCTTGCACTGACATCACGCCATAACCAATCGCTGTGATCTCCCCTGTCACCTTGTTGCCCAAGAAGATAGCCGGGACAGTTGTTATGTTGAGTTTCGTTGAAATACCATTATCCATTTCAGGCTTTGGGTATTCTGGCAGCACACCGCCATCGAGTGAGACAGGGAATACTTCCATATCAAACATTTTGGCAAAATAAACGACTGTCGGTGCAAACGCATGACAAAACTCACAATCGCCACGGAAGAAGAAAAATATACCGTTTGATTTGGCTGTATCAGCAACTTTCTTTGCACGGATTCTAAGATCGCTCTTTTGTTTCGTGCTGGCTGCAAGTGCATTCACAGGTGCTTTTAGCGTGTTATCAAGTGCCGGTTCTTCGCGCAGTATGGATGCCCACACCTCAGTAAATTTACCGGCAGTGTCCAGCGTGTACTTGTTCGCATCCATGTAAGCTTTTACATTTTCTCGGGTTGGATTCCCTGACGCGATGTCCAGTAGCCGTTTGACCTCGGCACGTACCTCTTCTGCATTCAACATATCTTCAATGCGTTTCGGTTTCTTTTTTTCTGCCAATGGTTCTGGTTTTGCCTTTTCTTCCTTTGGCTTCGCTTCGGATGCGGGGTCTTCGTACCAAAACCAGCCGCGTGCGCGGTCGTCCCAATAGGTATCCGTAGTCGCCCATGCAGGGGATGCCAGCAAGGGCAGGAATAGCCCTAATACTGGCAATATGGCACTGAAAAGCTTCTTACCCATTAGAAGATTGGATAGGCTCTGCCGATGATTTCTGATGTTTGGATAAGCCCAACATCAGCGTATCGGGAATCAAGACTTAGTTCATGTGGTGCATATACATAGATTTCACCTTTACCAATAACGGTTGGGGCGATGATCTCCATTTTTTTCCCTGTGCTGGAACGATCTTTGGCCGTGGCAACCACTTCGCCATTGATAAACACCTTCCGGTCACCATCAACAGTTACTACGTCGCCCTCAACCCCCTTCACTATTTTAGTGAAAGTCTTCTGATCAACATAGAATCCGCCCTGCCCATGCCAACGGAAAGCCACAAGCTGCCCCTTTTGCACAGATTCTCCTTTAGCGATGAGGAAAAACCGTCCTGGCAAGCTATGGCTCAGATTTAAGCCTATGATGTAGTGTGCTTGGAACGAATATGCGAGCACCATCAACATGACCCACTTCACCCAATGCTTCTTGAAGTGAACGGCCAGTTGCTTATTCAGATTAAATAATTTCTCATAGAGGCTAAGTTCTTCTGCTACAGGTGGCAGGTTTGTTTCTTCCGTTTGAGTATTCAATTTATTGCGTGACCTTTCATTTCGCCAGTAGAACGATTGATTTCAATATATTGACGTGCGACTCCATCAGTCGCGGAATCAATATTAGATACCTGATTCACGATACTCTCAGTCAAATCATCACTCATAAACTTCGTATTGCAACTGCGGCAAATCCAGCCTTCTCCAACGGCGACGATTTCTTGTCCCAAGTGCTCCACCTTTACAGTCATGTGGTGGCACTCCAAATTGCCAACCTCATCACATTTCGGGCAAGGGAACTTCTTTATTCTTTTATTAACTTTTCATCACACATGGCTTCTCTCAAACGTTATGCTGTGAGTCTAGCAATTTCATGCCACTTGCCGAAATGGTATTTACAGATGTAACTCTTTCTTGAGGTCATCGGTCTTGTCGATGTAGTTGCCAATCAGAACCGCACCTTTATCAAAGATCACGCACTGGCAATCGGCTTGCATTTGCGTCAGCGATTTGTCCAAATCTTTTACGAACTGCTGGGTTTGCTCCATGACACGCATCTTGTCTTTGTCGGTCGAACCCGGCTTCATCAGTTCATCTGTGAACCATTTTTGTTTTGCCAGCATGATTGCAGCCGTATCAACCACGACCACATCCTTTTGATGCGATTTATTCCAGTACATTTGTCCCGCACTGACCATCGCTGATGCGACGAGTGCAATTGCAAAAACGTACAGTCCCTTCACCAAGTGCTGTTTTAGCACAGAACCTTTTTCATCATTTAACATACTTCAATCCCCCTATCCTCAAGAACAGATTCAAGTGCTTCCTGGTATGACATGCCACTTTCAACTTTTGCATTTACATCATTAAAGTCCTCGGCTCGGGTTGAATACATCAACAAACTAAGGGGATTGATAATCAGACGTCCAATACCATTACCGACTTGTGAGCCGATGTATATCTCTGCGAAGCTGCCATGCTCTGTTTTCAACGACTTCATCACCCGCTTCACGTATTCGTCATCAACGATCCGTTTGTTGGAAACAAGTGATTCGATTGACTCTTCTTTCTGACGGAGCATGAATGTCCAATCAGAGTTTTGTAGCGCAGCTTTTGCAGCATCGTTTTTGTAGAAATCGTCCCATCCCTGTGTTGCTGTCACAAAGGAACCGTTGTACTTCCGCGCCCGGCGATAGCCGGTTTCAATGAACTCTGCTGTTGATCCGCCGTCCATTAAACTCCATGCTTCGTCAATAATGACCAGTTTACGAGTATCCCTTTCGAGGTACATTTCCTGTGAGATTCGCAAAATCATAATCAACAGAACAACGGTCTGCAGGTCTTTTTTTGACTTCAACTCTTCAAGCTCTAGGACAACGAATTGCTTGTCAAAATTGGTGGTGGCCTCTCCCTCAAAATACTTTCCGAACTGACCATCTTTTGTAAACGGGTACAACATCGCACCCAAATCGGTTACACGGCGATCCAAATCGGAACCACGTCTTTGGCCTTCTGGAACAACAACCTTTTCAATCGTGCTGCCAGCCTTGAGATAAGCCGCAACATCGGTAATCGTCATGCTGTTTTGCTTATCACGCCAAACCCCACGAATCGCCATTTCAAGGTGAGAACGCTCAAAGTCATCCAGTGTTCTTGATGGGGCGATCATCTGAGCAATAACGGGTTTCAGCATCGCCATATCCTCTTCTAAATTAACAACGAATGTGAAGGGGTTCATGCAAATTGCTTTATCCGGTGTGAATTCGATGAATTCGCCCCCAACATGCTTGCACAATTTTTCATAACTACGGCCAACGTCAATAATCCAGACTTTACAGCCAGTACCTAAATATGACTCTGCGGTATTATTAAGGAAAACGGATTTTCCTGAGCCGGATACGCCGGCGATCGCCACATTGTAATTACCTTGAGAGTTGTCGAAGAAATCCACATCCATGGCCTGTCCAAGACGACCGAATAATTTGATAGTGGGAGTTTTTGTGCCATTCCACTCGGAAATCATCGGAGCCATTGCAACCGCATTGTCAGTTGTTTTGGTTGTCATCGCCCCCATTTTGCCGAGGTCTTGAATAAAGGATTTTGATAGTGTCATGGGCAGACTGAGTATCAATCCTTTGATCTGCACGAACTGGTCGTTACAGATTTCAAATGCCCTCGCACGCCATACCGCCTTGGCCGCTTGTTCTGCTTGAGCCATTTCTGATGGATGCCCGAACAACATCAATTCATGGGTCAACGAAACCATATTGTGACCGTCACCTAATGACTTCATCACGATGTCCCAATCCTTCTTCTTCTCAGCCAGCTCAGGAAGGAATTGAGCCATATAGGAAGAAGCATTGGTCGTGGCCCGAGCCGACTTCATTTGAGCAGTTGATTTTGTCTGCTCATAGTCAAGGATGTGAACTCCTAAAGTGATCAGGTAAGGCGTGGTGTATTGCAAAGCCCCTTGGAAATAATCACCAAGCAAGTTTCTCATAGCCCATAAACCAAAAGACTGCGGGTAGCTTTTTACTGAGAAGAAACGTGCTTCCATCAGGTCGTTATCTTGCTCTCGACCAAATACAATCCCGCTATCCTGAACACGCGCCAATTGATCAAAATCAACAATCTGGTCACGCAAATGACGGCCTGGGTCATAAGTAACATCAGGGTGGTCGTAATCATGGTAACGACGCAAGTTGAGCAAGGTTGATGTCCATTGCAGCATGTCATCTGCATTCCAAGCGCGGGATGCAAAACCTGCCGAATTCAAGGTAGAAGTCATGCTGCTTCGCAGTAAGGTCGCATTATCAACGTGATCGAGGTTGGTGATGTCGCCGGGAATAGTGACCGATACAATCGTCCGGAAATTGCGCAACAAATACGGGTTTGTCGGAAACAACCGCTTCTTACTACCCTTCAGATAATATGCAGCACGACGTTTCGCCATCGCGTAATAAATAGGGGCAGTCTCACGGGTTACTTCGCGCATTTGCACGTATTGATCCATGCTTCGCTTGAAGTTAGTTCCCGCAAACATTTGAATCTGCACGCCCGTTCCGACAGGGCAAGACATAAATAAACCCGCAAGAATCCGCGACATTTCAGTATTGGCACCAGTTTGCGGTGCAACCTCAATCGTGAAGCCGATGCCTTCATCAAGTCTGAATAATTGAGTTTCAGAATAGTAGTCTTGATACGGCAACATTCCTGCAATGCGAGTTTTTTCCATCACTGCGCGTAGTTCTTGCATTTTGACAGGCTCATAAAAACCCGTGTCAACGATACCCATCGCCTGCAAAAGCTTTTGAGTGTGAGGACGTACTTTAGCCAACAAATCGTCCATCATCATTTTGGCGCACCCTGCTGTTGACCTGCGCTCTGTTTATATTGTTCGATGCTTGAGAGTGTTGACGTATTAACAGATGGCATAGATGTATGCGTGGATGGTTTGATCGGCGCGAACTCATTTGCGATGTTGCGGCGATTGTGGTCAATCAACCAACGGCCGTTATCAACAACGACATAAGAATAGGACTGATCGTTCAAATCGCCTTCGCTATCTTCCCATGGCGCAACCCACACACGAAGTATTCGAGTCTGTGCCCGGATTGGTTCACCACTATTGATTGTGTTGTGAATTACGCTTGCCTCAGCAACTTTTGCGCGCGTTTCGGCTGGTTTGGAATTAGCATTTTGACTAGGCAAATTATGATGCACAGCGTTGGCGTAAACACCCGAAATTGACTGGCAATGAACCCCTTCCGGTGCTTTGCAACCCAATTCGCTTGTGCCGCCAACCCCTGTTGAAACACTGGTGCAGCCTGATAAGGCGGATAAAGCGATGATTACTAACGCGATGCGCATGTATTACTCCTTATTCAAAAAGCTTGGGATTTGTTCTTTTGTCGGCGCACCAGCCTTGATGCTGCCATCCTCACGGATGAAGGTTGGCGTACCACTAATTTGAAAACCTTTAGCAAGCTGAAGGTTTCGTAAAATTGGGTTGTCACAAGTTTTGTCTTTCGGGGCGATGCCTTTCAGCATGTAGTTTGTCCAGGCTGCGGACTTATCGGATGCACACCAGATGCTCTCGGAGATTTTTGCTGACTCAGGGTGCAGTTGTGCGATAGGCATGAGGAAAACATACATGGTCATATCATCAGCGTCTTGCAAGGCATGTTCAGCCCGTTTGCAAAATGGACACTCAGGATCGCTGAAAACATAAATCGTATGCGTACCTTTACCGTGCACAATTTTGATTGCGTCATTTAGCGGTAAAGTTGAAATATCAATTTTGCTTATTTGCGCCCTACGATCAGCAGATAAATCTTGCTGAGTCGCCATATCGTAGATGCTGCCGAATACAAAATATTTGCCAGTTTTTTCAGTATAGAAAAGGTTGTTACCAGCGACCAGTTCAAACAATCCTTCGATTGGTGAACGTGAAATACTATTAAACCTTGAAGCTGGATATAGCACTTTAAGACGCGACTTTAGCTCATCCAACTCCTGATCCGTTACTTCTGATTGAGTCGCTGTTGCAGACGCTGTGGACTTCACTACAGCATCACCAGCTAAGGATGGCAAAGACAACATGGCAAGTGACACGGCTAAAATTACACTGATAATTCTACTCATTCTATTGACCTTATATTTAATTTAACTTGCGTTTCTACTTGCGCCGGAATTAGTCGTAATAACCTTTATCTCGTTTATCCAAGCTTTCATAGATCGGATGCTTGCCATTTGTTTCATTTTGAAGTCTCGCTCCGCTAGATTGTTTTCCAGCGTTACCCAAGCTGCGATGCTTGAAAGACACGCCGCCTGTAAACACCAGATCGACTGCCCTACCCGCATCTACCTCGATCACTGGGAATGTTTTTTCTGCGAGTTGTATATAGTAGTTAGCCAGTCTATCGAGTGCTTTACCCACTCCTGTACTCACTCCTGACTGCAAGGCTTGGTTTGGGTTTACGGTATTTGTTGTTCCGAGTGCCGAAATTGATTGTGTATTCGCACTACTTTGAAAAGCCTGACCAATACCCGACCCAATACCTGCAATCAAAGCATTTGCCAGAATTTGCCCCTGCTTGCTGACTAACCTGCCGTGAATTCCAGTTTTACCATCCTCACCCGCAATATAGCCCTTGATAGGTATATCAATTGTTTCACCGTCATCAAGGATGCACGACATCGACTCAGCTCTTATGTATGCTCGCTCAGATGAAATATCGCCATAACCAGAACCAATCCCCATGCACTCTTTGACCTGAAAGCGGTATTTATTTGGCAAAAAGGCGTTGTTGTCGAATCTGAAATAAACCGGCTGCGGTTGCGTTTGAGATTGACCGCCCGTTGGCGCATCGATACCACCGAGTATGGTGATTCGAGCAAATGAACCCGAAGGAATGTAATCCCCTACGCTCTTTGAATCTCCAGCAGCGGCATTGAGTATTTCAGGTGCTTTACGTCTAGATGAAGCTGCCCCATCACCCGCTTGGTCATTCATAAATCCGACACTGATACCCGCAGGCAATTTTTCTTGCGGCATTACAACATCAGCCATCTGTTTAGGTGGCTGTGGAGGCAAATTTCCCTGTGGTGGTGCTGGCGGTGCTTGCTGCGGCATTTGGACGTGTATAGGATTTTTACTGAAATCCATCAACGGCTTTGGTTCAGATGGGGTTGCATTCTGTGATTGTGGCAATACAGTTGCGCCAGATTCAATACTTGCCAACCTGTCCATCAAAACTTTTTGGGTGTCTGTCAGTGATTTATTCGTTTCTGTCAGCGATTTAAGTTCGTCGGCTGAACGTGCAACCCATACGTCTTGAGCGTTCAGCGTGCCGCCTGGGGCTTGAATGGTTACTGGAGGTGCTTGTGGCGTAGTTGCCACAGGAGCCGATGTAGGCGTTTTGTCGAAGAAAATCGAACTAACGGCTGCCACGCCTACTATCACCGCCAGCAAACCCCACAGAATTGCAGCCTGAGTCTTTTTTCTTGCGCCCGGCGATTGCGAACGTGATTGATCGCTTACGTCAGTGATTGCATCAGGTTCTTTACTCATTTTCGCCTTTCTCGCGCACAACAAAAACATTCGTTGTTTCACCAACCACCAGATTCATATTCTCAACGCTGACAGCCAATACCCCACGTTTGAAAAACTCTTGTTCAGCCAAAACCAAAGGTTTTTTGGATATATTTTGAATGAGGTATGTTTCCCCCACGATACCTTTGCCAATATATTGCTTTGTCAGAACAAACCTAACCTCGCGCCATAAGCGTACAGGGTTTTTTTTCTCTACGACCTCTATGCCGTTTGGTGCTGACTCTAACGCCATTGCTAGCACCATATTTTTGACAACCTTGGAGTACGAACCTGTACGCTCAATCGTGCTCGGCTCTACGTGCTTAATCGAACGATCCTTGATAAAAATATTCTCTGCTGGAATGTCAAGAGGCTCCAAAAGCAGCGTGTAAGTACGGCCTGAATCATCAACAATGAAAGCATTGATCGGCTTATCAGTTTGGGTTGGCTTGACAAAAATCTGACCATTCTCAGGGTCTTTTTCAAGGATCAGATCACCGTCATTAAAGAACCATTTTGTTATTTTCGCACCGGATACCGAAATTCTAGTCGGTTCTTTGATGGATATTTTTCCAGCAAGAACTTCTCCATCAACGCCGTCTAAAACTTGAAGCGCAGAAATGTTTAACGAAAAACTAAGGCTGAATAATAATGTCGTTATGATCAGCAGCTGGTTTGCTATTTTCATTGAACGGGTCATTCGGTAATACCTCTTTGAAGATTTGTAGTGAAATCTGGCCTGAGCGATATGCAAATGCAATCAGGTATGTTTTGCTTGAATCGTTTATTTTCTTATCGGCTATGAATGTAGTCAGCACGCCGGTTACCACGACTTTCATTTTGTTTTTTGAATCACCGAACTGCAAAGTTGCAGGGTGAAAAATTGTTGATGCACTGTTTGCCGTCATTTTGGCAGCGTTATTGGCAATGATCGTTTTCATTTGCCCGCGCATTTCTGGCGAAACATACTTCATCAACGTGTCACCTTGATACTTAACTGTTTCAGGTGTCACTGTCAGCATCAACCCAGTAATGAAATACGCCATCTGTTCCAGATATTCATTACTAACTGTTTCTTGATTCACCCAAAAACTCTTATGAATGTCGGGTGGAACAATAATTGTTCTTTCGTTCCCCATGGAACGAAACAAAGCCCAAGTCATCATCAAAATGACAACAAGCAGCACGGAAAGAAAAATCCTCAGAAATCGGTTATTAACCCTGAGATTATCAATCTCTGCTGGATATGGTTTTTTGTTGAACACTAAAACTCCTTATTCATTAACCCGTAAATTCCACCTGATACGATGGAGGTAAAACCTTGAACTGCATAACGTATTCCGGCAAATACCAATAAAGCAGATGTATTGCAAACGCTGGGTGTTTACCTGATCTAGCCTTGTTATAGCTGTATGCCGCAACGCAACCTAAAAACACACCACCAGCCAAGCTGTCTGACATAATGCCGAGCAATATGAAAAGCATGATTAGCATCGCCTGATCAAAATCCCACCAAAGAAACTTGGGTCTATCATCAAGCCTTCTAGGTATCTCTAATCTTCCCTCTTCGTTTAACATCTAAATACCTTTTTACACGAAAGATAAAATCCCCAAAGGACTATTTTTACGTCCTTCGGGGGAACGCATAATCGAGTTAGATTACGCCCGTAACGATGCCGCCGATAACGGTAGGGATGTAAGCCACGAACATCGCAAACACAACACCAGCCAGAGCAGGAATCGGGGACGACTTAGCGATACCCATACCCATACCGATGATGAACGCTGCGATAGCGATGGTTTTACCCAGGAAACCTTGCGCCCAACCAAGCAACAGGGTGTAGAGAGCTTGGAACTCGTTACCAGTTGTACCGGCCATTGCAATACCTGGCAGAGCCAACAATGCGACTGCCAACAGAACGGTTTTTGTATTCAATTTACCTAACTTCATGTGCTGCTCCTTCAATTTTAGATTTTAAGAAAAACTACAACTACAACCACAACCAAACTTCGTTGTTAGATCACACCCGTTACGATGCCGTTAATCACGGTAGGGATGTAAGCCACGAACATCGCAAACACAACACCAGCCAGAGCAGGAATCGGGGACGACTTAGCGATACCCATACCCATACCGATCAGGAATGCGGCAACAGCAATGGTTTTACCGAGGAAACCTTGTGTCCAACCTAGCAACAGATTGAATAAAACCTGAAATTCCTGACCTGTTGTACCTGCGAATGCCAAGCTTGGAGCCAACATTGCGGCACAAATAACGACCACCCCAAAAACTTTATTGTTACTTTTCATAACAACAACCCCTTTCATTTTCTACGACACCGGCCTATCGAGCCGCTTTTGCTACCATGATTGAGCGCAAGGCAAATCCAAAACCCGCGCCAAAGGAAATGCCAGAAATATGTGCCAGCATCACATCACTGCTGTTCTGCGCCACAATTCCCAACACCACGAATGCTGCTGCCACCGCTAAATCACGGAGCAGCGAACTCTTGTAAATCTTATCTGCCACTGAATCAGTGCTTACGTTACTTGTCATGTTGCTTGCTCCTTACTTTGGTTGTAAAACTATAATCACTTCCACCCGACGATTCGGCGCTCTATTCCGCTTACTACTGTTATCGGAAATGAAACAACACTCACCTTCAGCCGTTACCATGATTGGCATTCGCACTCCCGCTTTTCTGATTTCTCCTAGAACGGTGTGCGCTCGCTGCCAAGCAAGTTTTTTGTTGTATTGATGCCCTGCCAAATCGTCTGTATATCCATGAACGGCGACATCGTATTTAGTTATATCAACCTCATTAAACGAGGCAATGATTTGCTCAACGGCCTTGTGACCGCGAGGACCAAGCTGCGAGCTATCCAAACGGAAAGGCACAATGAATTTAATTGGTTCTGGTTTTTTAATTGGCTCTACTGGAGCTACTGGCGGCGTGTAAACAAAAGGAGCGGGTTGCACTACAACAGGCTTTTCTTCTGGAATATCCAAAGTCTTTGGTGTCGGCTTAGGACAAATTGAACAAAAGACGAATTCTTGTTTTTCTTGCAGCGGGAACAGATGCGTGATCCCCATAACCGGCAGATCGTACTTTGATGGCAACGGCTTAATGGACGTACACCCACTCAACGCCACTGCACACAATAAAAATGGAATGACCGTTATCTTCATTTTGACGAGTGCTTAACCATACGTTTGTATATCTTCCATGAATATTCCATGCGGGCGTTATGCGCGAGATTTGTTTTTGCAGTTCCTGCGTTGTATGCACCTACAGCCTCCCAATAGCCTGTAGAACTGATTCCGTATTGAACGAAGTTTCTTGCCAGATACCAAGCGCCTACCATTACATTGAGACAAGCATTGTTAACTAAATCTGCCTCTGTGATTCCCATCTTCATCAGCTCAGTTAAATGGTCTGAGTTAATCTGCATGAGGCCAATGTCGTATGTCTTGTTCTTGTTGCTGCGGTTATATGCGTACTGATTGAATGTAGATTCTTGCTCTGCCATTGCATATAACAGCAGCGGATCTGTTTTATATTTCGCTGCGGCCTCTTTAAAACAATACGCATCTGCCGATACTGAACTAGCCAGCATCAGAATCGCGAATGTTATTTTCAGTGCATTTCCCATGTCGTGACTTTACCAGTGCCTATTAAATTCTGCACTTTCAAATAACGTGACTTTATGTGCTTATTTGAAAAAAAACGCTTTTCCATCTGGCGATGGCTGTCTTTAATCCTATGACTGATCGGCACGGCGAGTTATTCAATGTGGTATTTAAGCTGAACGCTGTAGGTTGGATAGTAAAAGCCTCAAGGTAAAGGCCATCAATCCGGACAGGAACGGAAAAATAATTGGAGGAACCGCGAAAGGTGTATTGAAATAGCACACACCCAGGAAGATGATTAGAATTAACGTGTGCCATGCTGCATTGAATACAGATGGACTTGAGTAAATAAAGCTTGCCATTTTTACTTGCCGCTGCATCAGACCATCAACAACAGCCGCGAGAACAAATGGGAGCGTGTAGATAAACCACAATCCCATCTGCGTCAGCCTGAATGTCAGTTCATAGAAATTAATGAATAGGGATACAAGATAGTTTTGCGAGTACCCCGCTGCTTTCCCAGTAGGAATCCCACCTTCAGATTCGCCTTGAGCAATTTCAGAATTAGACACATAGTACATATCCATCGTCCAGCTTCTAAATCCAGAATCTTCAAAAATACTTGCGTAAATGTTGTCAGTTATTCCCATGATCTGTTTGGCCGCACGTTCACCAAAAGTGTGTTCCAGCATCGCCAATTCTTTTTGAAATCGCGCTTGATAACTGGATGCGCTAATGAATGCCGGCAGGATAAACATTGCAATCAACGTCAGAATCAACCAAAAAAACGCATGCTTAATCATGAATACCCCCTGTAACGATCTCTAGCCTAGCCAACCTTATTTCATCTATGGTTAGTATCTGTGATGCTAAAACGGAAGCCGCTGTTTCTGCAGTGCAAGCCATCTGACATTTTGTCGTAACCAATGTGCGCAAACCATAATCATTCATCCAGTCAGTTATCGGACCGGAGAGGAATGGCCATTTAATCAATCCACGGCGGTATTTTGATTTGATAGAAATACCCGCTATAACAGATGCGCTTGAAAACAAAGCTCGTGTGTACGCATGGACTTTCATTTCACAATTTTGCTCAGATTGGTAAGCAGCAAAAGCCGCCACTAATGATTCCTCTATCAAGGGGGCGCTAGTCGAACCGCAAATCAATGGTGTGAAATAATGACAAAAACGTTTCGTGAATGCCTTAACATCTGGCCACAGAACATAAATGGAACGCGCTTGTTCTTTTAAGCCGCAGTTTTGAATTACTGTATATAAAACAGCAGAGTCTGTTGGCCTGTTCAACTGCGAAGAACCCAATGAACTGCCGCTATCCATATCCAGATAGTTTAAAGCGCGAGTTCTTGCACCTTCAGCACCCTCAACCAAATCCAACAATAAAGTCGCAAGTTTGTCAGAGTCATTTGTTTCATCAGCACTGGCCGCCGTGTTATGCACTGTTATCTGTAAATCGTGGTTTGCGCTACCCGTTGTTTCCATCTAGTGACCTCCCGAAGTAATAATGGGAACACGACCCTTAATCAAGCGGCCACCAGAGATTGAAGCGATGTATTGCCAGTTTGGAAGCATCCCCAATAATTCGACCGGGAATTTTTCTTCTAGCGTTTCACTCATACGCTCTGAAATACCCCCGCCAAAATGCGACACATTTTGTTCGGTCGTACTATTTGTTCCTTTGGTGGTTTGCAGTGAATACACATACGCTTCTCCAAAGGTTTCAGTAATGAAATCCTGTGTCGTTCTATCTTTGGATCTCAACGCGAATAGGTTGTTGAAATTGCCTAGCATGACGCGCGCTTTATCTTCGCTACCCAATCGAGCAGTAAAGTCGGGAATAGTTTGTGTGGCAGCTACGTTAGCGAAATTTGAGCCGCCTGCCATGTTTAAGATTTGTATATAAGGGTCATTTACAACTTGAGCTGATTCATCAACAAATAGATAGATTCGTAGGTCGGGATCACCTGCCCCGAAGTTGTATCTCGATGCCGCGCACGCTGCGAGATCGGAAAGCAGCATCGAACCAATAGCACCTGCCACAGTTTTGTCTGCGAGGGCATTAAGGCCGATATAGACAATGCTCTCACTATTAATCAGGCTCATCATGTCTGTCGCAAGACGTGGATCGGTGATGTCTGTTGGATCGGGTGACAATAAGGCTGCGAGTTCACCTGTCGTAAGCTTGGCCAGCTCAGGCTTGAAATTCGCCAGCATCTTGCCGTAGTGAGTTACGTCATGCTTGAAGATATTCATCAGCGCCTCGACCGCCTCACTACGCATATCCCGCAATTCAGATGAACGATAGATGGCCTCGTACATCATTATGTTGCCGAACATAATCTCTTTATCCAAAGGCTCACGGGTCGGCATTGAGCCATCTGGATTGCGCTTGATGCAGCGACTAATATAGTCACGTTGCTTTTGCTTCCAGTCAGGTACTTCTTTTTCCTTTTTTTGGTAAAAAGCGGCGAAACAACGTGCCAGCAACGGCCCTACCCCACCCTCAATGTACTGGCGTAATTTCAGAAGATTCGGCTTTTCACCAACTTCAAGCAATCCCAAGTTAATTGAATTCGATACATCCCATGCAAACGCCGCGAATGGATCTGCTGTTCCGCTCTCACCTTGAATCAAAGCTGATGCGCGTGATGCCAGTTCGGTGACATTGTTGTAGTTCTTCATCGGGTCAATACGGATGCTGTCGCCCGGGAACGCAAGATGGAATTTACAGAACTTTTTACCCCGACCAGCCGCATTTGCTGAACGACGCATATTTTCTTCCATGTCGTTATCGCCCTTGGGATCAATGACGATAACAGCAGTTTTTTTCCGCTCGATACACTGAGAAATCAAAACGTCGAGCATCCTCGTTTTGCCACAACGCGTGGTGCCTAAAATCAACGTATTACCAATCAAGTTGTCGAATGGCATCATTAAGTCAATTTCATCAGGCTCAACACCATGAATCCATGGCGCACCTGGCACATCCTTATTCAGCGAGCCAACCATTTTCCCGGTCATTTTTTCTTTGATACGCAAAAAAAACTCAGGCGGATAAAAGCTGGATGCATCAAGTTTTTTCATTTCATAGATGCGTTGCGTGTGGACAGGCAACCATTCAAAGCCATAACCCAACCATATCTTCGACTTATCAATTGCGATGCGCTCTCTTAATGATTCTGTCGTCAAAAAAGCGATACCAATGCCCGACAAAGCGAATTTGAGCGACCAGATTCGCCATGATTTTTTAATGTTGATGAAAAAAAACACGGACGCTATGGCCATCATGTAAAGGAATGGGGCGATCGGCAACGCAACTGCGTACGAGATAATCCCTAACAAAACAATCGCAGCCAACCAAGCTAATGACGCGTAAAACTCAAAGGTCGTCCGCCACGGCATTTCATAAGCACTCATTATTTGCTTCCCTTTCTAGGCAAAGACCAATCAAACCCAAGTGACCGAGCTATATCACTACGAATAATGATTGCACGGTGTTTTTCGTCGTTTACTTCTATGTCATGTACTTTTTTCAGTGGTTTTTCAGGGTCTGACCACAGCCAGTTTTTATCGAACAGCGCCTTGATCAACACGGCGTTGTTACTTACCCCGTGCGACTCCATCTCTTTCATAGAGACCGCCATCCCACCCTCAACCGCAATAATCGGCCCGGCAGACTCTTTGTCGGTGTAGTCTTCAATGATTGCTGACAAATGCTCAGAAACCTCAGTCGGTAAACTTGCAAGCAACTTGTCTTGTTTGTCACCAAGTCTGGACTGACGGACTAATTTAGCTTCCGCTTGCTCTGCTTTTAAGGATTGAATTAGGTCTTCAGCCGATTGATGGGCTGGTGGTTTACTAGGAGTCTGCTCTACGACCTCTGCCACTGTCTTAACCGTTGGTTTACTATCGGCTGTTGAATCATCAGTAACTTTGTCTGCCAAATTCAATTGAACAGTTGGTGAAGGCTGCGCGTTTTGTGTTTCTTGAACTTTGTCGGCTGGCGCTGGAGTTCTGACTGATTTTTCTTTGCTAACAGCAGCTTCTTTTTTAACTTGTGGTTGTGGGGTTGCTGGTTGTGCTGGTTGCGTTGGCTTTACTTGAGCTTTCTTTGGACGAGCAATATCACCTTCTGTTTCTTCCATTACAGGCAGAAGCGTTTCCAGTGTAGGTGTCACTTCATCACCATCAGAACACAGTATTTCGACACGACTTAATTTCAATGCTGGCATTACTTGCATCGTTTTCGGGATGCAAATCTCCCAATACCGGCCATCTTCTCTATTTCGTTGCGCTATGCCACTGGTGATCATAATGTCAGCAAGGGTGTCTGCATCCTGCGGGATGCCTGGCTGACTATCCTCTGTCAGCAAACTAATAATTTCCTTCGCCGCTGGTTGCCAAACGATGAAAACCCCTTCTTTGGAATACCAAATCCGCGAACCTTTGTCATTGAACGTCCAGGTCGTTTTTCTGACCAAGCGCCGCATTGCATCAATCAGGTGTGGCTCTAAGTGCGAACCAACCATGTGTGAACCATATCGTTCGCTGTTGGATTTAATATCGCGCTCGATCACTTTATTACGCATATCAATCACAATCTGACGGATCTGATTTATTTCCCCTTTTTGACCCGCACTGGTAATACATGAGGTCATCGTAGAAACGATCTCCGATGAACCTGTATTAAGGAACTGAAGGCTTTCTCTCGGAACAAGATAATTTAGCAAGTACGCGGTACTAGATTGATTTACGCCAATGACATCAATTTCATCTTGAATACTCCACACAATGAAATATCTGTCTTTATTCCGACTAATCAACCATTCATGCAACGGCATTAAAAGTTGCGGCCACTCTTCGCCCTGGTCATCCACGATGACCATATTTGTAATGGGGCGGTATATCTCAATGCACAAGCCCGCAATGAAGGTTGCATAAACCCACTTTGGGTGGAGTTTGTATCGCGTTTCGGTTGATACAGAACCTTTGTTTGTGAAAATTGTTGAATTGGCGACTTGCAGACTGAACAAAGCAGTTTCAAGTGACATCCTGAATAGGCCGCCCGCCCCGCGATGGTGACTGTTATTGGTAGCAGGCAATAAATGGATATAACTGGCGAGATTCCTAATCACAGGAAGTATCTGCGTTTTGTATTCTTGCGGAGTAAGACCGGCTGTTCTTTCAATCCTGTCGATCAACTCGCTTTGCGAATGCATGATCCCTTCCGGGCTAACGGCTGGCAAGCCGCGATCGAACGGAGGGTATCGCGGCACATCAGACATTTGTGCCGATTGACGTGACGATTCTGTGACTAATGCGAGTAGTTTTTTTGCGGGGAAAATTCGCTGTAATATTTTATTTAGCATGAGTGAATGCTAAAGCACATTCACAGATATTGCAGCTTCAAGAAACAGGACTTTTAGTGCTTATTTGATTTATCTTACTTTTGAAGCTGGTCTTTACTCAAAGTGGCTTTTCTTTGGAGAACACAGGCTGGGCAAGATTTTTCTTTTCCATTGTAATACTGATATTGATGAACAAGCCGCGAACCATCGCAGGACGGGCAAATCCCTATGGTTAGCGTGCTGCTGTGTATTGAGAGTCGAATCAGAACAAAAAATCGGTCGAAGGAAACAACCGAAGAAGTGAATTTCTTTAGGTACAACGAGTAAATATCCAGCGCACATTCCATCTTCTCTACTGCTAAATCTTCGCTGTGGATCATGCCTTGATACGCTTGAAGCAACCAGATACTTTCAACATGGCGTTGCAATGATGAGGTATAAAAATCAGGGTTGCCCGGCAACTGGCCTTTAGGTGGATTGGTGCCCGTCACTTCAGAATAAATCTTCTTAACGAGCGTATCTTTCAGTCCAGTAAATGCAGCAATGATTGGTGGCCTGGAACTGAATTGCGCCGCTCTCGCAGCACATGCAAGTAAGCGAATATTGTCGAGTGTTAATGAGTACGAATTGGCAGCACCGCTTTTCGGCTGCTTTTTATTAAGATGCCGCGCAGCCGCAGATATGCGTTTAACCGCGACTGGCTTCTTGAGTGCTCGACTAGCGGCCGGCATGAGATACAAACTGGTGCTGGAAAGCACCGCCATTTAATTTTGCTTTGAGTAGCTTTTCAGTGATAACGCAGGTTCCTATCAGCCCAGTTGTTGAATGAGCGAGAACCTTTAAGCCATGTCGTGATAATGTGAGCAGATGTTCGGCACTAGATTTTGTTAATCCCATCCTTAAAATCGCCTCACGAATGTTTCTACCCGCAAGATGTCGAGCAGTTGCTAAGAAATCATAATTTATCGCTTGTATAGTACATTCAGAGGCGACTAATTTTTTTGAAAAATAATCTGAGTTTAAGGTAATATCCAGACTTGAAATAAGCATTTCATTGGTTTTATCGTTGGCCATTAGATACGTTGACTCACTGACAGCAGCGCATTTTATTTCTTCAAATGTCATGGACATGATGGCGTTAACAACATCATTGTTTAACTCAAGCTGTTGTCCATGATGAATACAGTGCAGCAAATGAACATTGAAGTTTTTAATATCTCGCATGGCTAAGTGTTAATAATAATGGTTGTGCATATCTTACCAGAAACCATCACAATAAAAAACACTAAAAGTAACATCTGGATTTGTTGAACGCGAATTTTAGCTTAAAAAGCTAAGGCTAAAGGTATTTTGTATGACTAATCGTGAGTTTTCCGAAGAAGAGATTAAAAAATTCGACGAGGCGTGTGAAATGTTCCGCGTCAATTTCAACCTTGCGCTTGATTCAGCCGGTTATCCTGAAATTCATTACGGCAGGCAAGTTGAAGTCGCAAAGGATTTCAAAATCTCTACGTCAGCAGCCCGTAAATGGGTGGTTGGTGAGTGCATACCGGACTGGAAAAATTTAATTTTCATAGCCGACAAGCTCAATATAAGTATTGATGCCTTACTGGGTCGCGCGGTGAAACTTAAAGGCCGCCGAGTAAAAACAAAAGCCAGAAAAACTGATGGTTCAGGAATTTACCCAAAATCTAATATTACAATCCACGCCGATGTTGGCTGGATTGAGAACGGAATGCGACTAAAGTATAACGGTCTGCAAATTTATTTGGTTACCAGTAATAGCATGTCGCCAACACTGGACGAGGGTGACACAATTTTAGTTGACGCACTGTCTGACGCGACTGCTACATTTGAACCGCAAGGTACCTATCTCTTCGCCAGGGGCGATGTGATGTTTATTCGCCGCGTTGTCACCACTGACGACAAGATGGTAAGGCTGACCTCAGACAATCTCGATGGCAACAATGAAGGCACGATCCTACTCCCTACTACTGACCAGATCGGTCTGCAAAGCAAATTGGCTGGCAACGGAACTACCGATGACGATCAGATTGTACTGATTGGTAAAATTACCATGGCAATCAAGAAAACATCAGGCACCATTCAAGCGGCAATCTAATCATTTAAAAAAGAGCTTTTGGAATCGTTGCGACTCTTTATACTTTCAACTAGAAGTGCTAATTGGCACTCGCCTCTCAAGGAGAAAGTATTATGAATACCGCAACTCAAGAAACCAATGTAGTTCCACTCACTCTTGGCATTGAACCCACGCTATTTGATCGTTTCGCTGCTAAATACAATATCGCGCGGGGTCATGTTGTTCAAACTTTGCGCGAGACTGCGCTGGCTCAGTATGACGAACATGAGGTGTCAGACTCAGATATTGAGAACTTTGTACGGATAGCGCTGACATACAATCTCAATCCACTTTCGCGTGAAATCTACCTGATTGCCGATTTCGGTCGGGTCAGTGCTGTAGTCAGTGTTGATGGTTGGTCTAAGATCATCAATGACAATCAAAATTTCGATGGCATGGATTTTTCATATTCCGACGAATTGATTGCGTCGCACAACCAACGTGCGCAGCCATGCGAAGCATGGATCGAGTGCCACATCCATCGTAAAGACCGCGCCCATCCGGTAGTCGTTCGTGAGTACCTTTCAGAAAACTATTTGGACACCCTGTCTTGGAATGGCAAAACACGCCGTTTGCTGCGTCACAAGGCCGTGATTCAGTGCGCGCGTTATGCGTTCAGTCTGTCAGGCATTTCTGATCAGGAAGAAATCAACCACGAAGCCCATGTTCGCAGGATGGCTGAGAAGTCCGGTAAGGCCGACAAGACTGCGCCAGAGCAGGTTCCTTCCAGTTTTGGTGGTCTTGGGCAAGCCAAGATGATGGACACGGACGATGTTGCTCCAGAACCAACACAAAACATCGCGGTACAGGAAACGGCCCATGAGCCAGTACAAGATGTCGCGGTTGATTGTTGGGCTTCGACATCAAGTAACGCAGTAGGCACGGCTGAGTCCGTCTGGTTCGACAAGCCTGCCGACAATGCGGCTAGTGCTGATACCGTAGCTTCTGGTGAGCCATTGTTTTCCGAGTAAGTATTGTGCTGTTTAACTCACCCCTCTTTATTTATTTGTTCCTGCCAAGTGCGCTTGCAATGTATGTTGCAGCGCACCGCTGGATGGGTGTTCGTGCGGCTCAGTGGGCGCTACTGATTGCGTCCTCGGTTTTCTATGGGGCGTGGAGCTGGAAGTACCTGTTGCTGCTCTATCTGGCCTTGTCTGTTAATTACTTGATCGGTGGCGTGTTGCTACGTCGCCCATCAGGATGGATATTGGCTGCAGGGGTGTCTTGCAATCTGGCGTTGTTGGGCTACTTCAAGTATGCCAATTTTTTCGTTTCGAGCTTGAATGAGGTCATCGGCACACAGTATGCGTTGCTGAATATTATTCTGCCGCTTGGAATGTCGTTCTTCATCTTTCAAAAAATCGCTTATCTCACTGACTGTCATCGAGGGCTGGTGGTTGACCGCGACCCGTTGAGATTTGCGATATTTGTTATGTTCTTCCCGCAACTGATCGCAGGCCCGATCGTGCATCACGCGGAGATCACTAGCCAACTGAAGCGCCAGAGCTTACTGCCGGATGACAAAATGCTTTCAATGGGGCTTTTCCTATTTGCATCCGGATTATTTAAAAAGGTCATCGTGGCCGACTGGCTGGCTGAATATGTGAACCTCCCTTTTGCACATGCCGCAGAACTTCAATTCCTTGGGGCCTGGACTGCCGCAATCGCCTATTCAATGCAGTTGTATTTTGACTTCTCTGGTTACTCTGAAATGGCAATGGGGCTGGCTTGCTTCTTTGGGGTGCTTCTGCCCATCAATTTTAACTCCCCTTACAAGGCCGCCAATATCGCTGAGTTCTGGCGTAGATGGCATATCACACTAGGTCGTTTTCTGAGGGATTACCTTTACATACCGCTAGGCGGGAGTCACCACGGCAAAAAACGTGCGGCTGGCGCAGCATTGGTTGTAATGACGCTGGGCGGGCTGTGGCACGGCGCAGGATGGACATTTGTACTGTGGGGGTTGTTACATGGTGTATTCCTTGCAATACACCGCCTGTGGAACAGCAAATTCTCGCTTGGCAGACCCGTTGGGATGGTGGTCACATTTTTGGCCGTCACATTCGCATGGGTGCTCTTTCGAGCCGCCAGCCTCAGTGATGCATTGGCATTATGGAAAACCATGTTGGGGTTTAAAGGTTTCGTCATGCCGCCAATCCTCTACTCGGGATGGCCAGCGCCATTCACCGTTCAGTTCTCACCCTTTATTAACGGGATTGAATTTTGGTTCCTGCTTGTGCTGGTTGCGTTCGTGATGCTCACAAAGAATGTCCACGAAATGCTTGAGGAAGCGCGTACTTGGAAAACAGCCGCTTTGATTTCCGTTATGACCATTACGAGCATCTTTGCGCTGTCACACCCGACCACTTTTCTGTATTACCAGTTCTGATGAAAATATCTCTTCGCTCATGGAATTTAAGCGTGATCTTCGCCTTCGTGTTCGGCGGATTGGGGGTTGCTGCATTCAACTATTATGTTGACCCCTATGAGATTTTCAATCAGCCGTATTTGCGTAGTGGCTATTCGGTTAACGAGCGATACCGTAAGGTTGAGCACTTGCTGAACATCGAACAGCACTACGATGGATTCATAATGGGTTCGTCAGTGATGGGATTGTTCGACCCAGCCCATGCGTCATTGGATAGCGGATTGAGTTACTACAATCTGAGCTTCTTGGCCGGCACGCCGCATGAAGCGTTGCAGACATTGCGCGCGTTAAAAACCAAAGAGATCCTGCCGAAAGAAATACTATTCGGATTGGACTTCTTCACTTTTTACGAACTTGACAAGGCAACCACCCCCCTGACCACCATGCACCCGCTTGTAACCGGGGCGAGCAGAACATCATTTTATTTAGATTATTTGTTTTCATCCGGTCTTTGGCAAGGCTTGAGCAGAATCGAACATCACCTCGCTAAACAACCGGACATCTTTTTCAATGTGGACGGTGATGGCACATATCGCTTATATGGTTACGAGCGTCGAATCAAAGACGACCATGATGCATTTATCAAATCAAAGTTTGCACCCAGCACCAACACACCAGCTAATGTGATTTGGGTACCAGAACGCTTTGCTGAATTTGAAGCGTTTTCACATTGGCTTGATGACAATAACATTCATGCGCGTTTTTTCATCCACCCTCTTTACAAAGATTCGCTCAATACTGTATCAAGCAAATCCTATGACGAATTTGTTTCCCGTGTACGTGCGATCCGAAGTGATGTAGTGGATTTCTCTGGTACAGATTGCGTGACGCACAACCCATTTTGGTATTACGACAAACACCACTATCAGCCTGTGGTTGCAAACAAAATTATGGATGTACTATTTATGCCGAATGGCAAACGTGTAAAACTTGAGGATTTGTGCAGTGAGTGATGACAATGTAACGCCAGCCAGCACGGAAGAATTGCGTAATGAAGCGGAGTCTCAAAACGAAGGGGCTAGGATGCTCATGAAAAATGTTTTGCTGGGTGCTGCAGGATGGTATTTCACGATGACTTTTGTGACAGATGCTGTCGGCGGATCGGACAAAACTCGCTTGATTGGCTTGTCAGGTGTTGTTGTGCTGATAGTTGCCCATTGCTACGCATTTTATAAGTTGTTTTTTGCTGCTGCGCTACGTCACGAAATTGCGAAGCGTGGTGAGAACCAGTAACACCGTGAACTACCCCGCCCTAAAGACGGCGCTTCTAACTTCAATGGCTCTAGCAAAATTGAGGATTTACGTCCTCTCTTTTGACTCACAGAGCCTCCATTAGCAGTGGCGGTCGTTCCAACCGCTATCATTCTCAGGGCTTCCGCCCTGATGTTCTTTGCTGCGTTCACATCTCGATCATGCTGCGCGCCACAAGCATCGCACCGCCAGGTGCGGATACTCAAGGGCATCTTTTTTTGAGCGTGCATGCAACAAGAGCAAACCTTACTAGATGGGAAGAATCGGTTAACCTTGATGAATCCTTTGCCCGCTTTCGCGGCCTTGTATTCTACAAAGTTGGCGAGCATTCCCCATCCGGCATCGCCGATGGCTTTCGCCAAACAGTGATTTTGCATCATGTTCTTGACGCTCAAATCCTCAACAGCAATCACTTGGTTTTCGTGAACAAGCTTTGAGGATAGTTTGTGTAGCCAATCTTTACGGGCATTGGCTACTTTTTCGTGGCACTTGGCCACGATTATTCTGGCTTTATTTCTTGAGGACGAGCCTTTGGTTTTGCGAGAGAGCATTCTCTGCTTGCGCGCCAAGTTTTTGGATGCTCGCGCGACATGGCGCGGATTCTCGTATTTAGAGCCATCGCTGGTCACAGCAAGATGCGTCAAGCCGACATCAAGACCGAGAATCTTTCCACCGAAGGAGGCGACAGGCGCTACCTGCCCGGTCTCCGCAAGGAGGGACGCGAAGTATTTGCCGGAGGGCTCTTTTGAGATCGTCACTGTCTTGATGGCACCCTCTATCTTGCGGTGTACCGTCGCTTTGACGTGCCCGATCTTGGGCAAGAACACCTTGCGCTCTTCGACGATTTTGACGCCTTGAGGGTACTGAATGCTTTGACGATCGTGCTTGGATTTGAATCTTGGGTATTTCGCTCTGCGCTCGAAGAAGTTCACGAAGGCGCGTGACATGTGCAGAGACACGCTTTGCAGCACCTGGCTGTGGGTTTCGGACAGCCAGGGAAGCTCTTTCTTGAGTGAGGGTAATCGCGCATTGAGCGCGTATTGCCCCAGGCCTTTACCGGTCTCAGCATAGACTTTTTGGGTTTCCGCAAGACTGTTGTTCCAGTACCACCGCGCACAGCCAAAGGCTTTACTCAGAGATTCTTCCTGAGCTTTGGTTGGGTAGATGCGTATTTTAGTGGCGCTGTACATGTGTTATGTGTAAATTATTTATGCAATAAAGTAAAGGGGCTATGAACAACAGGAGCCGTGAACAACAGGAGCCGTGAACAACAAGGTAGACCGGACGCTAAAGCGTCCGCGCTATCCATCCCCCAGCTAAAGCAAGGGGATTTTTGCGTTTTGCGCATTCTGTTAAAGGCAGCACAGCGCACTGACACAACGCGCTTGCGGCCTTACCATTTGATTAAGTATTGAACGCCGCCAATGCGCGTCTATTGCGCTGGAGCGAACATTGGACTTGCGCCACCCTGCCCTTGGCCAAATGGATTGTTGATTACATACTCTTTCCCCTCGGTTCTAGGGGGGCTACCATCCATGCAGTAATTAAACTGGAAATCGACCTCTTGGTTTTTAGCTTTTTGCTCCCCTGGCAACGTGACCGCATCTTGAAGGAACTGTGCATTCAGTCGAGCACATCCCGGCTGATTATATCTTTTAATGGTGGTCACATTGACACGGAGGGGCGTGGTTGCCCCCATCTTATTTTTGATGAACAGTGCTGCATCACCGGCCAGTATTCCATGCGCCTCTCCCGCCCTTAATGCCATCAGCACCAATGGCTTCATGTCATCCACCGTTCCAACAAAAGTTTTATTTTGAACATTCTGAATAGTTGGTGCTTCAGCATGAGCTGATGTTGTAGTAATAACGAAAAGAGCGAGTGTTAAAAATGCTTTATGCATCCGGTGATTTCCTTATCAATAATTTCAAAAACTTAGGCATGCGTCAGAATGGTGGCGCGTTGTTATACATAATATCCATTTTAGCCTTAACGCCCGCCTGCAATTTTGCTGGGTCAGGCAAATGCTTGGCAAGATCATTGACGAATTCAGACAAGTCCATTGTACTGAAATCCAACATTGCAACTTCACCCATCGTAAACCCAGCGCAATTTGGTGCAGCCGCTGAACCCCATGCCTTACCTATTTGCGGCCTACCTTGCTCATTTACAATTCGAGCCAGCTTGGAGTTGTAACAACAATACGATTGCGTTTCTTCTGCGCAGAATGAAAAAAAGAATAGATCAATTTTGTTCGAGCAATATGAACCTGTGAGGTGACAAAGATTTGCACCTCGAATCTGCATCAAATTTTTTTCATCATCTGAACATGCGATAGCTTCCATGATGATCTGGATCGCAACTGCCGCAGCGAAAGCCCATGGGTTAAAAGAAAAATTCATTCCACCAAAACCACCCAAACCAATTGAGCTTGAACCTGCCGCCAGTGGTGCAGTGGACATTGTTAAACCATAAAAACTGAAGCTAAAACTACCAAACAAGGAAGTCATGCCGGTGGTTGCAGCCCCTGCCGCTCCAGAAGCAATAGGGGCGGCAGCGGCGGAAGCAGCAGCACTTGTAACATTCGATGCTCCAAACAAGCTGGACACTCCACCCACCATACTGTCAGCTACGGTTTTAACTCCAGTGGGGAAAAAGTTGTCATAAACATAGGTACTGGCACTATTAAAAGCATTTGTGGCATAAGTACCCACTGCCGATGAGCCAACAGATACCGCTTGGTCTAGTAATGAACCTGCTGCGGAAGGATTGGTGATTTCAATGCCAGCGGCGGCTAATCCCGCTTGCATTCCTTTCCCAAGCATTGCCTCAACCATCTGGTTGTTGTTTTGCGCGCCGCCCGTGATTTTGCAGCAATCACCGCCGATCAGACCAATGACTCCTAGCTGTACTGTGCAACGTTTGTCGTGCCCATCAAAAACTTTGGCGGTTGACGGATCAAAATAATTTCCCGCTTGCCTAGCAGTTTCCATCATCGAAACAACTTTATTGAAATCGAGGTTTGGCTTGCTCGCAGCCGGTGTGCATTGCGTTCCTTGGCAATAGGTCTGCCCAGAACAATCTGTAACCGTGGTACTGGTGGTGCTTGGGTTTGGACAATCGTAAATCTTGCTGGTAGCGGTGCACTGTCCTGCTAATGTTGTGCCAGCAGATGATGTAGTGATGCAGTTTGAGCTTTGCAGAACGCATGATGCGGGAATACCATTGCAGGTTGTATTTTTACCTGTAACGAGTGTGGGGCAATCAAATGTGTTTGTGTATAAAGTACAGTTACCTGATGCATCAAAAGTTTTACAGACAGAATTTGATTGGGTGCAGCCTTGCGTCAGAAGCGGTTTGCATGTATCAATCTGTAGCAAATCGCAAACGTAACTATTCTGAGTATCCCAGCATGATTTTGATAACCGAGTAGCCCCGGCAGGAAGAACCGCTGTACTTAAACAAGCTGTTGTTCCATTGATCGATTTGCATGGGGTGCTATCAACACACGCTGTTGTTGGAGGCAAACACTGAGGAACCGCAATCGCATTGAAAGTTAAAAAAAGTGAGACCAAAGCCCCATAAACGAAATTAGTTATTTTCATAATGTTTTCGCTTGCAGGTTGGCACAATTATCAGTGTAAGTTTCAGTCACAATTGAAGCCGGCACACAGGAACTGCCGCTCAGCGTCATACCTGGCCCGCAGGTGTAGGTTACTGCGGCAGTAGTGTTAGGCGGTCGGCAAGTCGTTGTTGTAGCCGCTGTTGCAGGGCTTGGGCAGGTATAAGCCACCGTCGCACCGACTGGTGGCGGATAACAACTCGTTGCCAACAGCGTATTTCCAGCGACAGGGCATGAGTAACTGGCAGTCGCCGCTGTTGAGGGAGTCACGCAGCTTGTACCCGACACCGAGTAATTTACAGGACAGGAATAGTTAGGAGTAGCCGACGTATTGGGTGCAATACAGGTCGTGCCGGACACGGTATAACCTGCCGGGCACGAATAAGATGGAGTTGCTGCTGTTGCCGCAGGCGTGACCATTGGCGGGTAGCAGGTCGTGCCGGAGAGGGTGTAGCCGGAGGGGCAGGAGTAGGTGGTGATATTGCATACAAAGTACAAAATTTGGGTGCCGTAGTTACAACCGACGATGGTTCCACTTCCTCCACATTTGAAATTGGCAGCTTCCTGTTCACGCCCGCTTCCACAAAATGGGGCGTCATACACGGCACTTTGCGTAATTGTTCCCGTCGCCGCACTCCCCGCTGGCTGATAAGCCGGCAGTTGACACTGATTGGTGTTTACCAACGTTCCAGTACCCGCAGCACAAGAATAAGTCACCGTTGCATTGACTGCTGCCGGAACACAGGTATTCGTTCCAGATAGTGAACTCCCAAAAGGACAGGAATACGTCAGGGTTGCCGAAATAGTCGGCTGTACGCACGTCATTGAAGCACCTGAACCTGATGGTGTTCCAGACACGCAGGAATAACTGAGTGTCGCGGCAGAAGGTGCGGGCTGACAGAGATTCCCCGGTAATACACTTCCCGCATCACAGGAATAATTCACCGTGGCGGGGAATGCTGCGGCTTGACATTGCGTACCTATCAGCACTGAACCTACAGGGCAATTGTAGGCAGGAGTCGCAGGAACCGTCGCTGGTTGAACAACAGTAAACCCCAAGTTTTTATGACAAACCTGATTTGTCCCAGTTGATTTTTCACATGTCTGCTGCGAACAAGAGTAGGTTTTATCAAACACTTGGCATGTTCCAGTAACCGGGTCTTGCACTGCGCACATGGAACTCATTGGAATACACCCTTGAGCCACTAAAGGAGCGCAGGTATCGATCACAGGAGAAATCGTTGACACCCGACAACTACTACTCGGTGTTGAATAGGTTCCGGTCATAAAGTCTGTGCAAGTTTGCGTGGTACTTCCGGCCGGATCGGGAGTTGTCGCGGTCGTGCAGCCAGAGTAAGTGCCAGCTATACCAAAGCCATTGGGGTTCCCTGCAGCGCCAGGCGGCGATGTTGAAGGTGTTGTTCCAAAAGCTACCGTGGACGAATTCGCACGAACAGCTTGCTCACGCTGAAGAATCGGGTCGGCGCGTGAAATACTAAAATTAGGTCGTTGGGCCGGTGCTTTTGCAACTAGATTTACCGCATTACATGCCTGTTGAGCGAATGGGTCTGGATTCGGGGCATTGGTTGAACAGTTAATTCTTTTGTTGTCGCCCGGCATGAAGTTATCAGCAACCCCACCACCAAAAAAAGCAGTCTCAGGAGGACTCGCTGTAGCTTGTGGGATTTTTGCGGTAACGGTTGCGTCAGTGATCAGCGGCGTAGTCAACAAATCCTGTTGCTGGCCTAGTAATTTACCGGCAGCGGTGGCTTCGGCATTTGTCATTGGTGCAGATGCGACAGAACCGCTCCAAAGTGTCACCAATATCAAACTAAAACCAAGAATAACGCGCATAAAATATCTCTCACAGTAACATTGTGTGAGTCTATCTTATCCAAGTCAAAATGATAACTTTGAAAAACGCGAGTTTATGCGCTTATTTGAAAGAGTTCGCAAATTCCTGTGTAATTGGGTACGCAGTTACCAGAGATTTACCGTGTTTCCCATCGGCCACGACGAATATCCAATTATTGTTTCTGTTGAGGTAATACTGACCTTCTACCCTGCCCTTCATCGCATATTTAACACTGGCACGACGATTATCTGATTTTTTAACTTCTACAACTGATGCAGCTTTAGCGTACGTTCTCAACATTCGCCATGCAGCGCCAAGTGTTATTGCATTCTCTTTAAATTCAGACAAACGCTCGGCCAATCGCTCTACGACATGGGATGTTAAATAAACGTCCCCGAGCGAATGCAGGAAGATCGTTTCTTCGATAGGTTTTTCCGCATAAATCTCATGGGTTACTTCCAGCCCACCTTCCAAACCTTTCAACCAGCGATCGTTCTGATTATCAACTGTGATTGGACATCCCTTGAACCGTGTTGTGAGGAATTTTGCATAGTCAATAAGATGTTTTTTTGCGGAGCTGGCCGTGGCCATCTTTTTGACTGCACCAACTGACACATACAATGTGGTGTTGGGATTGCCGGCAAGGTCGGCACCAACAACTTCAGCGACTTCCAGTAAATAGCAAAGGGCGTACAACTCAGCGAGAATTCTCTTATCCTCGAAATTTTCTGGCACTCGCACTTTGACAATACCGCGCGGGGATTGATTGGTGTTTGTCCAATAGACATTGAAGATATTTTCATCTTCTGTTGGTTTTGTGATTACGCGTAAATAGTTCATGGCCGATTATACCGTTTCGAGTTGAGATTCAAAACAAAAAAACCGCCAGCCCGTGAGGGACTAGCGGTCGAGTTTAAAATTTCAAGCTGCTCTTTTCAGCATGATGTTTTCCAGCATGCCGATCATTGCTTTTGGCAGTTGATGAATGTCATTGATGTTTTCCGCCCATTGCTGGCCGAACACCGTTTTAGCATCACTCATGATGCCGACAGCCAACACTTGCACGCCAGACTTGCGAAGCAAATCAATAACCCATTGCGATTGTTGAATCGAATCTGGATCACCGTCAGTGACAACCAACATCACCTTCCTTGCTTCCTTTCTGTGGAACAAATCAATTCCAGCGCCCATCAAAGCTTGAGCAAGCGGAGTACAACCCGCCGTGCCAACATTCTTATAAATAGGAACTGCGCTAGCTGGTCGAGCATCCCAAGACTTCAGCACCGTATTTGACTGCCCATCTGCGTGAATAAATGCAGGGAAAGCAAATACAGCCTGTTTGATACCTGGGCGGTCGAACGCTAACGTAGTGGACAACACCGCATCCATAGCCAACTGAATACGATTCAAGTCACTCATACTGCCTGAACGATCAACCAAAATAGCCATTGCAGTGTCAACTTTCACACCTTCATGGTTCTTCTGAAATATCTGGCCATCTATGCGAGCACGGTGCAGATTTTGAACATTCAGTTTCATTCCGCTCATTGAGCTTCGCTTAACCTTACGGCTTTGAGCTTGCATCAACGATTGGACTCTGACAGCGAGAGCGTTTGTTACCGCAGCAACACGGTTTTTCTCAGCTTCGATGTTGATGCCATCTGGCGCAACCTCTTGATGATTCCAATTCTTAAACGGAATCATATTACTCGGTTCATCATAATCAACCGCATCCAAATCACCCATCGCTTCTTTGATGGCTTCATCTGTGGACATGATTGCTTCTTCATCACCAGCATTGAGGATTGACTGAATAACATCCGACGCTTTTTTACCAGCGCCATCATCAGAACTGTCACCTTGACCTGAATCGTCTTGGCTATCGTCATCTGAATCAGAATCATCATCAGAACTACCGCCCTGACCTGAACCGTCTTGGCTATCGTCATCTGAATCTTCGTCAGAAGGTTGAGGTTGTGGTTGATTGGCATCCTGATCGTCTTGATCCTTCTGCTTTTCTTGCTCCTTTTCCTTTTCAGCTTCTTCCTCCATCATCGTAATGATGGCAGAGGCCAGATCCAAGGCATCTTGCGTACTTTTGCAAGACTCGATTTGGAACATCAAAGCTTCCAACTTTGTGCACATACCAGCGGGGATGCTCTCCCGCAAACGTGCTTCGGCATCATCAGCCAAACCGAAGAATGCCTTCTGTTCTAGTACATCCGCACGAAGCCGATATAGCATGAACGTCTGCATCAGGTTAGCTGACGATGCATCAGGTTGCGATGCGCTCCAAAAACCATTTTCAACCAATTCTTCACACATCTCTGCAAGAAAAATTTTAGTGCCTGGATATACCTGAACAATCGCATTTTCAATACGAATGTCTTCGAGAATATTCAATATCATCTTCTTCAGAGCTTGTCGAGGAATCAACTTAAAATCGGTGTGACGACAATGCGAACCTTCATGAGCAACATACCCAAGAGCCAATCTGCGACTCTTTTTGTCCTGCCCGTTAATACCCGGCAGATAAATTGTATTCCCATCGGTTCTTGCCGCACCCGCGTTAAGACGCACTTTTACTCCAAGTGTATCTGCGAGACTGTTTGCCAATACTGGCAGTGCATTTAAAAAGGCATTCATATCCGCCCCTTAGAAGAACAAGTCTTCAATGTTTACTTCTTCATTGGCACCCGCTACTGCTACTTCGGGTTCTGCAACAACAGAAGCAAGCTGCACAACCACTGGAGCGACCGACTTTGATTCATCGGCTGGCTTAACACCAGCAATCAAATCTTCATCAACCGTTACACTGGCAACATTTGAAGCGACAGCAGCAACAACTGGAACAGTATCAAAGTCATTGAATAAATTCTCTGGCTCCGGCACTGTAGTAACTGGTTGCGCAACACCACACAAAATATCAACGTCTTGATCTACGTTAACGCTCTGCATGACTTGTGAAGCAGCAGCCGCAAACTTATCTGCATCTGACATCAAAATAACCAAACCAAACAACCGCGATTCTGATGGATTACTAGGCGTGTCTTCGATCCAGCCTGTCATCTGTGTTTGTGACAACACTGAGTCAATAGCCGTAACAGCACCAATGATGTTCGGATTCAGATATGCGTTATTGAAAAGCTTGTCACGACAGTTGCGAATCGCACTTTTTGATTTTTGCCCTACCTTGCGACGTTTGCGCTGACCCGTTTTCTTACCTTTCGAGTCAAAAACTTCAGGATTGAATGTTTTATCCCATGCGCCGTAAGCGGCCTGAGCCACTTCCTTGTACAGTTGAGAAATGCACTGCTGATACATACTTTCCACAGAACCATTCTTACCGATCGGCGTGGGCGTAAATATGCTGTACTCAAACTTGAATCGACCAACAGCGTCATCCTTCGTCAATGCGGCACGTTGAATGATTTCAGCATCGGCAGGCGTTTTTTGCTCTGCGATAAAATCTGCCAACCACTTGTCGTAGTTAACATTCAACTCGGCCACAAGTGCGTAAAAATCACGCTTTGCGGTTTCGAGCAAAGATTCTGCACGATCTAGTTCAGCCGCGTTAATTGCAATAACCGAACCACTTCCAAAACCTTTGACACCATATTTCCACAGGTCTTTAAAGATGTCCTTCTTGACCTTGCGGAATGTTGCCAGACGTTCAGTCGGGTAAATATGCTTACCTCCTTTAGTCAAAATATCGGTGTCAGGAACAACACCGCCCGCCTCAACAATGTCACGTTCCGAGGAACGTTTGTACCCGCCGAACATGCTGCACTCGATGGACACCATGATGATTTGTGGAGTTTCAATTACTGTTGTTTGAACTGTGTTCATTTTTTCTTCCTTTAGCTAAAAGCAGTTCCTTCCTGTCGGATTAAGAACTGATGTTTTGTGTCGTCACACATTGAAAAACAGGCTTAAGCCTGTTCGTTTGGAATGCCTCTTGCGTGAGGCGGCGAATTTCAGCCGTAGCTGAAAAATAGATGACCGAACGCGGTCACGATTGCAGACGCAAAGATGCGCAGACAAGCGTGACAACACTCGGTTTCGATAGATATAGCTTGGGATGGTGAAGCGGTGCTAACGGATGTCAGCGGGTGAAATTCTGCGTTCCTTTAACGCCCACACAGAGCTGGCGACTTTTTAGGTTCGAGTAATGTAACAAATAAACGGCAGAAACACAACACCACCCAAGCTAGGCTCGGGTGGTGAGTATTTAAGTTAGAAAAAATTATCGAGTATCGGAAACTTCATAGCCATTTCTGCATGGATATAAACCTTCCGAGGCGATTCGTTTTGGGTTACCGCACCGAAGCAAGCATTTACCTCAACATCATCTGTCAAAACTCCAACATAGAGTTTTTTCATCTGGTTGATGTATGTGCCTTTGCTTGTGGCAGCATCCATTTCCTGCACAACATTTTTAGGCACTTCATAACGGTAAATCTTGCCGCTCTTAAACTGAACGAACAAGTTAAACAATGTTGACGATGCCGCAACATAACCGTATGCCTCAACTGTCGCACTACCTTTGGTAGTGATAACAGCAATTTCTTGAGCTGCCATCACAGACCTCTAGTGCTGACGTTCTGCGAGGATCACCATGCTATCAATATCGAAAAGTGATTTCCCGTTTACAACAAGAAAATTATTCTCTACAGACAGCTTGACCGTTTTCAACGCTCCGTTTTCACGGGTGAGGAAGTAACGGCCAGGGCGACCTGAATATGCTTCTTTGCCCTTGATGATGGCAACTACGTCACTTTCATTCATCGGAACATCACCTTTGACAACCGTTGCAGTTTGAGTATTTGTGTTCATTTTCTATCTCCAAAGTTTGAAGGTAGAGTTACCCCGGTAGGGGTAAACCCTACCGGATTAAGTTTTAGCTAAATAGCTGTAAATCTTTGATTAGTAGTCCATTCGCGGGGCGAAGGGAATGTCATCTAGATTGTCTGCAAAGGTGGGGTTATTCAACCCGCCGTTGTAAGGTTTTCCTGATCCTGAAGCTGCAGGCGCATTAGAACGAGCAGGTGCCGGACGTTCTTCGTTATCGCTACCGCTATCTTTGCCGCCAAGCATTTCCAGCTTATCGACAATGATCTCGGTGCTATAACGTGCAACGCCGTCTTTCTCCCACTTGCGCGTTTGAAGACGACCTTCGACATAAATCATCGAACCCTTTTTCAAATATACACCAGCAACTTCTGCCAGACGACGATAGAAAACGAGGGTATGCCACTCTGTTTTTTCAACTTTCTTCCCCTCCTTATCCTTGTAGTTCTCGGATGTTGCGAGGGTTACGTTTGTGACTGCTTCGCCATTTGGCATATAACGTGTTTCAGGGTCTTTACCAAGACGGCCAATCAAAATTACTTTGTTTACGGACATGATGTTTCCTTTTTAAAAATGTGAATGGACAATTATGTTTGTCACTCACAGGTTGGCTTACGCCGTTATGAAACTGCGACCGCAGTTCCTTCGTTTTTAATGTTCAGTTTTGGACGTGTAACATTCAACACCTGAAACTTCTTTCTGTAATGCCCACTCGGAAGTTGAATATTCCGCATGTGAAACACTTTCAGTGTGTCGCCAGCAACAGCTTTCGCATCTTCAATAGCCCTTCTGAGGTCATTTCCGATCAGATGCTCAAGCCCATCGTTGGTATTCAGCTTCACTGTGAATGACCTAAATTCTTCAGTCTTTCCATTCTGGCCCGATTTAACGTGCGTTTCTGGTTGGGCTGAGACTAAGACACCACATACCATTGACTCGAACCCCATTAAAGTTGGTTCGTCTTCCCCTTGTTTTTGAGGCTCAGGGATGGCATTTTCTGCTGGTTTGCTATTGGCTACCGGCTTGGCAGTTGGTTTGACTTCAACCTTTGCTTCTGCTGGCGGCTTTTTAGCTGGCTGAACTACAGGCTGCGGCGATTCAGAACGTGCTTCATGCTCTGTTTCACCACGCTCAGACTTCGGCTTTCGCTTTTGAAAAACCCTTGCCGTAATTTCACGAGCCTCAATCACTGTGGAGTCATACAACCCCGCACAGTTTTCGATACTAATGTCACGAACCGAATTCATCACGATACAGCGATATTTATTCCCTCTCCACAGCAGAAGCAATCGTCTAACTGACCCGTTGATAGGGCCAATTATCACAACTCTTGCTTCAACGCCTGCTTCAAGAAAATCAATTGCCTTGAGAGGTGCAGCTTCGACCGGATCAGAGTATTCAAAGTCGCTAGACTCTTGCAAACCCGTAAACCGGAACAAAACCACCAGTTTAAGCTGCTCAAATCCTTCACTTTGAAGAATCATATACAGCCCTCCAGCACAAACCAAGAACACACAGAATGCCAGAATTTGTTGCATCACAAGCATTGTGTTCTCCTAGAAAAAGTCCATCAAAATAGGATTATCTTTGATGGCCAAGTGATTAACGATCAAACCTAGTTTTCCCATCACATCATCGAGTTCATCGGCTGTCACGCATAGCGTGTCAATCTGTGAATACAAAGACTTCCGGTCAACTAAATCTGACTTGTCATCAACAATCGTTATTTGTAAGTGCCTAGCTAATTTCAGCAGACACGCAGCAAACAACCACGCTGATTTCGATTTTTCTATTGTGCCTCGCGCCCGTGAATTACGAACAACCACATCAAGCGTCACATCATTGAAACCGATGGTCAGCTTACTTGCGGTTTGGAGGTCAATAGTGAATCGTTTTGAAAGCAGTGGATCTAACGCCTCTATCACCACCGTCTGCCAGTCACCGGGAAGGTCACTTGCAGTCCAATGAATCAAATTGTCGTTAAACTTTGCTGCCACAGGAGCAGGAGTCGGAGCAGGCACAGGAGTCTGAGCAGGAATTGATGAACTATTTCCAGACCAGTGAATATCGGCATCAACTTCGTAAACGCCAATCTCTTTGTACCCTTTTGATTCCTTTTCGTTTACCAATTTCCAAATTTCAGAAGTTGGCATTGTTTTTGAACTCTCTTGAAGTTTTTTTCCAACCCCACCCCAACGTGTCGTTAGAGTGGAGTTTTCTAGGTGATAACACCAATACTTCCGAGGCGTACCGTCATCATGATTCATTTGATAAACGGTCATTTTTAGCTTTTGCATAACATCCTCCAATCCAGCGTAGCCGTGAGCTGCTACGCTGTTTAATTAAGCAACTTTGTGCGGAACACCGAACACTGCGGTCACCATTCCATGAATGGCAATCTTAGTGCTGGCACTAGACAAGGTTGTTAAGGAGCGTTCCATCGCATAATGCAGTGGACTGATACCGTCTTTGACGGCACCGATGTAAGCGACACAGTAGCCAACCCAACGCTCCATAGAGCGCACAGACATCGTGCGTTCCAAAGCTGAAGCTTCCAGATTGCCACAATCGCGTGACTGCTTTCTGATCATGTCGCGCAGTTGCATCACGCCGGTAATAAAATCTTCCCGAGTAATTGCTTGACCTTGCTTTACATGACCATTGATAGACACCTTCATATCTTCCTGGTCAAACCAGTATTCAAGAAGTGAATCTTTATCATTAACAGCCAGCATTGCTTCACGAATCAACAGGCGATCCTCTTCATCTGCAAAAGGTACTTCAAGCGCCATGCCGAAACGTTCTAAAACTGACTTGTCATGAATCTGTGCAGTCAGATAATTTCCAGTTCCATCACCAGACAAGTTGGTATTACCCGTGGCGAAAATCTTGAAACCTGGCTTTGGAGTAACAACTTCACCTCCCTTACCGGCAAGAGTAAAGCTGCTGGATTTCTCCATCACTCCGTTTAGTCCAACCATCCGGTCTGGGTCAGTCCGATCAAATTCATCGAACAAAAACCAGCAACCATTTTTTGCTGCCATGGTTGCAGGACCGTACTGAAACTCTGTGCCATGTTCACCGATGGTGTAATGACCCAGCACTTCCATAATCTCCAAATCCGCGTTTCCCGTAATGCGGAACAGCGGAATACCGAGCCTGGCTGCCATTTGAGTAACCAAACTTGATTTGCCGCAACCCGTAGGGCCGAACAAATAGATTGGTTCTTTATTGAAGCGCAGCCAAATGTTCATGTCACTCATCAACCGTTTCCGGAAGATGTATTTTGGATCGATCTTAGGTACAGCATCACGAAGTTGGATCAACACCGGATTCTGTTCGTTTGGATCATGCTCAAAACCTTGCAGTGTCAAAGCTGCCGACACGGGTAAGTTAAAAGTCGTTGCAACAGAAAATGTTTTTGCTTTCATGGTTTTTCCTTCGTATGTTCCCTTACGGGGGCATCCATTACTGGACGTTGTTAAAAGTCTTGCCGGTGAAATTGGCGAGGTATTTCCTGAGAAGCGGTTTAAGCTCATCATTCATTTGCTCTACAAGTTCTTCGCGGAAAGAATCTGGATCTGTCATGCCGACGGCACGACAGCAGTTCTCAAAAGAGAACGGTATGTTGCTTGCATGTCGCCTGATAACGCATGAACGCCCATCTGGTGATTTTCCAAGCTTCTCGATGTAGCATGGTGAAAAAACCCATTCCAAAACATCAAGCTTCTCTTCAGCATTATCTTCATACCTGAAAACTTCCATGGATTCTGATAACACCCACTGATGAGCCTCAAGCAACGCTTGATTGCTCCAATCCATCTGACGTGGAACGTCAGGTGTGGACTGGGTCATTGGCACGCTAGATGTAAAAGCCTTTGCATCTTCCAAAGCATCCAAAGCACGTTTTTTAAGTTTGCCTACGCCCGTCTTCATATTTCTGATTAGGGGTTTGACAAGCAGCTTCATAAACAAGTTAAACTGCATAGATGCAATTTTTTGTTTTTCAGCTTCACGTTCAAACTTGGTTAGACGAACAGACTTAGTGGTAATTTCCACTCCGTTTACGACCCGCTTCGGCTTTGCCATTTCTGGCAAAGCCTGAAACAGACATGGTTGTAGTATCTCGCCCATATCAGCTCCTAAGCGTCAACGATGGTCATCTGCACAGTTTTTTCAACTGGCTGAAGAATCCATCCTTGTTTCCGCAAATACGCCACAGCATCTTCAAGGACTCCCTGTATAGGCTCAAACTTCACCCATACCGATTTACCAAGTTGATCTACACGGCCATTTTTGAAGAATGTACTGCATGGTTGAGACTTATCCATTTTCAGCAGACTGCATTCACATCGGTACTGGCTTATGAATGTTTTTTCCTTCGTGCCAGGCTTGATCATAATTGCCGAGGCAAGAACTTCACCGCGCCCTTTCTGCCATTCAGCAGATTGGAGCAAAATCCTGGCAAAATCACTTAGCCCTTTAGACGGCGGCGTAATATAACCACGCGGACGCTTTGGAAATGAGTCCATTACCTTCTCCGCTTCAGCACGGGGAACCACTCGCATGGCTTCGTGATGAACAATTTCTCGGATGCTGGCATGAACGCTTTGGAGTGCAAAGGTGGCCGCTGTTCTGGCTGCCAATGTAATTTCTTTGTTCGTAGTCATGATTCCTCCTTCTCGGAGGCAAGCGCACCCCATAAGGGATTGCTGCTCCTATTAGGGTTTGAGATAAATACAGATAAATCCGTATTTTGTTTGAAATTCCCCTTTACGTGGGGCGACGAATTTCAGCCGTAGCTGAAAAATAGAAGACCGAACGCGGTCACGATTGCAGACGCGAAGATGCGCAAACAAGCGTAACAACACTCAGTTTCGATAGATAGAGTTGGGGATGGTGAAGCGATGCTAACGGATGTCAGCGGGTGAAATTCTGCGTTCCTTTAACGCCCACGCAGAGCTGGCGAACATTCCTACTGAATGTTTATGAAATTTAACAGAGAATGATTATGCTTTCAAGTGAAATTTGTATTGTATTTGGTGCTGCAAGCTGCTTAAATTTTATACATAACCGACACTTTACAGAGAACTAAAGGCTCACACTCGTTTTAGAACTAATTATTCAACCCAGTTATCCACAAGAACTGTGGATAACTGGGTTTGGTCAATGCGTGACCAGCCAGTTATTTTGTTGCTGGAATCTTTCTCTATCCTCAACGAGTTGCCCTTTGCCGGCGGCTTTAAGTTGTTCATTGCGTAGTTGCTGCATCTGTCTCTGTTGTGTTTGAACGCCTTCCGTCAATTCATAAAGTTGCGGGGCTTTACGCTGTTCCTGATCGGTTGGGAATACGTCTTTTGTTTTTTCACCCGGATTATAAAAATCAGCCATTACAACAGGCGACCATGTGAAGGACACAAAGAGCGTCAGAAGTACACCCTTCTTAGATATGTTGTTCATCAGATTGCGCGTGAAACCTCGGCGTTTAGGCCGGGGAGGTAGAACGCGGAACGCGAAGCGTTCCCTGCCTTGTGGCTACCTGAGTCACGCATTTCCTTTCTTGTTGCCACGGTTGAATAACCATACCCGTCTGCACGCTGAATCA
>Ga0210013_1000118_pt1 | contig 65769 bp, 69 predicted proteins | sample CryGeymeta201506_FD_185553 | JGI IMG/M metagenome (GOLD analysis project Ga0210013, IMG submission 185553) | Groundwater microbial communities from Crystal Geyser aquifers in Utah, USA - Crystal Geyser metaG 2015-06 (SPAdes) (version 2) | ecosystem: Environmental > Aquatic > Deep subsurface >...
CGGGATTCATCCCGACGGCGCGGGTTCCATGGGCGGTGGTTTGTCGGGTTGAAACCCGACCTACGTTGGGCGTGGGGTGGGTGTTGTAGGTCGGGATTCATCCCGACGGCGCGGGTTCCATGGGCGGGGTTTGTCGGGTTGAAACCCGACCTACAAGACCGGTTGTCGCGGCAGCGGTTTTAGCTGCGATTCGAGGGTATCGCACGGCCCCTGTAGGGCGGCTTGGGTGTGTTCGGTGAAACCGAGCAGCGAATTGCCGTTGGTGTGTATGTCCAGGGTGAAGGTCTTGCTGGTTTCGGGCCGCAATTCAACGCTGACCGGGATGGACTCGCCCTGCCACCATTTCAATCGGCACTCGCCGTCCATCCGATAGACCTTTTCGTCCATCCGTTCGCTGTGTACCACGCAGTCCTTGCTTTGAATCCAGGCGACGATCTTGGCCCGCGGGTCGCCGCCGATGCAGGTGTAGCTGGTGCCCGCTTCATGGTGTTTGATATGCAGCGGCTTGAACTCGCCGGTGCGTTGGTAGGCCAGCGCCCATTTACCCGGTGCGACCTTAGCCGCCAGGTCGATGTCCAAGGCGAGTGCCGTCAGGGCCGGAAAGAGGAGCAGCAAAAGCAAGTAACGGTTCACTGTGTCGCCTGGTTTGAGCGGTAGACGGGTTGTTTGACTGCAATCGTGCTTACAGGTTGCCAGTACGAATGGCATACGGTGCGATGGGCCGCCCTATAGCGCTTCTACAGTAGGGCCAAATTATCCCGGTGGATCAGTTCCGGTTCGTCCGCATAGCCGAGGATGGCGGCGATTTCCGAACTGGGCTTGCCGACGATGCGGCGCGCCTCATCGGCGCTGTAATTGATCAAGCCTCGGGCGATGTCGCGGCCCGATCGATCGATGCAGCCGACCACCTCGCCGCGCTGGAACTCGCCGATGACCTCGATCACGCCGATCGGCAACAGGCTCTTGCCCTGTTCGGCCAGGGCGTGGGCGGCGCCGGCATCCAGGATAAGGCGGCCGGCAACCTGTAAATGGTCGGCCAGCCATTGCTGGCGAGCGGCCAGGGTGGCCTGCCGGGCCGTCAGTTGGCTGCCGATCGGCTCGCCTTGGGCTAGCCGTTCCAGTACCCGGTCTTCGCGGCCGCTGGCGATGACCGTGTGGGCGCCGCTGCGGGCGGCCCGTTTCGCGGCCAGTACCTTGGTCAACATGCCGCCGGTGCCGATGGCGGAACCGGTAGCGCCGGCCATTGCCTCCAGCTTTGGATCGCCGGCTGTGGCTTCGTGGATCAATTCAGCATCTGGCTGCTGGCGCGGGTCGGCGCTGTACAGACCCGGTTGGTCGGTCAGGATGATGAGCGCGTCGGCCTCGATCAGGTTGGCCACCAGTGCGGCCAGGGTGTCGTTGTCGCCGACCTTGATCTCGTCGGTGGTGACCGTGTCGTTTTCGTTGATGATCGGGATGACCTTGAGGCGGAGCAGTGTGCGCAAGGCGCTGCGGGCGTTCAGGTAGCGTTCACGGTCGGCCAGGTCGGCGTGGGTGAGCAGAATCTGCGCCGTTTTCAGGCTATGGCTGCGGAAACAGCGCTCATAGGCCTCGATGAGACCCATCTGGCCGACGGCGGCGGCGGCCTGCAATTCGTTCAGGGCGGCGGGCCGTTTCGACCAGCCCAGGCGCTGCATCCCCTCGGCGATGGCGCCGCTGGAAACCAGGACCACTTCCTTGCCTTGTTTGACCAAGGCGGCGATCTGGCCCGCCCAGCGCGCCAGGCGGGCGTGATCGAGGCCGCGGCCGTCATTGGTGACCAGGCTGCTGCCGACCTTGACGACAATGCGCCGGGCGAGGGCGATGACAGACTGAGTCATTCTGGTTCGGTGGTGCGTTTCATCTCTTCCAGGTGCTCCTGGATGGCATAGATCAGCGGCTGGCAATTCTCGCCGTTGATGGCGGCGATGGCAAATACCGGACCGGTCCAACCATAGGCCTTGATGAAGGCGTCGACGCGGCTTTTGCGCTCGTTAGCCGGGACCAGGTCGAGCTTGTTGAGCACCAGCCAGCGCGGCTTGCGGTAGAGGTTTTCGTCGTACTTGCGCAGTTCTTCGACGATGGCGCGGGCCTCGCGCACCGGGTCGACATCGGGGTCGAACGGCGCCAGATCGACTAGGTGCAACAGCAGTCGGGTGCGGGCCAGGTGGCGCAGAAACTGGTGACCCAGGCCGTGGCCCTCGGCCGCGCCTTCGATCAGGCCGGGGATGTCGGCGATGACGAAACTGCGCTCGGTATCGACTCGGACCACGCCTAGGCTGGGGTGCAGGGTGGTGAATGGGTAGTCCGCCACCTTCGGCCGGGCGGCCGAGACAGCGCGGATGAAGGTGGACTTGCCGGCATTGGGCATGCCCAGCAGACCGACATCGGCCAATACCTTGAGTTCGAGCCGACACTGGTGTTCTTCGCCAGCCTCGCCGGGGGTGGACTGACGCGGCGCACGGTTGGTGCTGGATTTGAAGTGCAGATTGCCCAGACCACCCTTGCCACCCTTGGCGATCAGGGCGCGCTGACCGTCCTCGGCCAGGTCGGCGATGAGCTCGCCGCTGTCCTCGTCATGAATCACCGTGCCGACTGGCAGCCTCAGGGTCAGGTCGTCGCCGCCCTTGCCGTAGCAATCGGCGCCGCGACCGCCTTCGCCGTTCTGAGCGTGGAAATGGCGGCTGTAACGGTACTCGACCAGGGTATTGATGTTGCGGTCGGCGACCGCCCAGACGCTGCCGCCGCGGCCGCCGTCGCCGCCGTCCGGGCCGCCCATGGGGATGTATTTCTCACGGCGAAAAGAGGCCGCGCCGTTGCCGCCCTTGCCGGCGGTGACTTCGATTCTGGCTTCGTCGATAAATTTCATGGCTGCCCTGGAAACAAAAAAGCCCTATCCGCGGATAGGGCTCTGTTGCTGTTGTGTGTTCTATCAGGCCTGTACCGGGATCACGCTAACCGTGCGGCGCTGTTTGGGGCCCTTGAGGCGGAATTCCACCGTGCCGTCGACCAGCGCGAATAGGGTGTAGTCCTTGCCGACGCCGACATTGAGACCGGGATGAAACTGGGTGCCACGCTGCCGCACCAGGATGTTGCCGGCTGGCACCACCTGACCGCCGTAGCGCTTGACGCCCAGCATTTTTGGCTTGGAATCGCGGCCGTTACGTGAACTGCCGCCTGCTTTCTTGTGTGCCATGGTTCAGTTCTCCAAATCAGGCAGAAATGCCGTCGATGCGGATTTCAGTGTAATTTTGGCGATGGCCCTGGACCTTGTGGTAGTGCTTGCGGCGACGCATCTTGAAGATCATCACCTTGTCGCCACGACCATGGGACAGGACGGTTGCCTTGACGCTGGCGCCGGCCACAACGGGCGCGCCGACCTTGATGTTGTCGCCGTCAGCGATCATCAAGACGTCATCGATAACGATTTCGCTGCCGACTTCGACAGCCAGGCTTTCAACCTTGAGTTTACCGCCGGCAGCAACCTTATATTGCTTGCCGCCAGTACGAATAACCGCGTACATGCTTCACTCCAGACACTTCGGCTATGCAGAGAGCGGCGGATTATAGCCACCCCCGGCCGGAATCGCAAATGAAAAAAAAGGTATAGTTTTGGCTATCCGGTGAAAAGCACCTTTCCATGACCGTTCCCTCAATAAAACGCCGCCTGGCTTGCCTGTTTTACGATGCCCTGTTGCTGGCGGCGGTCCTCTTCCTGGCTGGTTTCCTGGCGGTCGGCTTGCGGCCTGGCGAAGCCGGCGGGTTGCCTATCCTGCTATACCAACTCTATCTGTTCATGGTCGTCGGCCTGTATTTCACCTGGTTCTGGCGCCATGGCGGCCAGACCCTGGCGATGAAGACCTGGCGGATTCAACTGCTGACCACCGCTGACGGCCCGGTGAGTCTGGCTAAGGCCTGGCAGCGGTATGCCCTGGTGGCGCTGACCTTCGGGTTTTGCTTCGTCTGGGTACTATGGGACCGCGACCGCCAGTTCCTGCATGACCGGCTGGCCGGCACCCGCTTGGTCATCAAGGCGCCCTAAAGCGACTCCACCCGCCAGAGCGCGACCAGGGCTGCGCCGCTAAACAGGGTCAGCGGCAATAGCGCGGTGAGGACCGGTGGCCAGTCGTTGAGCAGGCCGATGTGGCCGAATACCCGGTTAAGCAGGTGAAAGCCCAGACCGATCATGATCCCGAGCAGTATCTTGGCGCCCAGCTTGCCACTTCTCGGCTGCTGGTAGGCGAAGGGCAGGGCGAGCAACAGCATCACCGGCGCGGCCAACGGCGCGGCCAGCTTGTTCCAGAGGGCGATTTCATAGCGGGTCGCCTTCTGCCGGTTATTGTTCAAGTAGTTCACATAGGTCCACAGGGTGGTCAGCGCCATCCGGTCCGGGTTCACCATCAGGGCGGAGAGCAGGTCCGGGGTGATGGGCGATTGCCAGAGCGCCAGTGCTTGCCGGTCGATCCGGGTACCCTGAGGGTCGATACGGGTGTCGGTGACGGCCTTCAGTTGCCACGACGATTGGGTCGTCCAATGGGCCGATTCGGCCAACCGGATGCGGCGCAACTGGAAGCGGTCGTCGAATTCATACATGCGCACGCCGACCAGGCTGGCGTCGGGCAGCATCTGGCGGATGTTGATGAAGGTATGGCCATCTTTGGCCCACAGACCGGAGCGGAATTGCTGGGCGACGATGCCCTGGGTGCTGCGCAACTTGATCTGCTGGGCCAGTCGCTCCGCCGGCGGGGCGAGGTATTCGCCCACCGCCAGATTGACCGTGCCCAGTAGCAGGCCGAGCAGGGCCATGTGCCCGGCCAGCCGGCCGACGGCCAGCCCGGAGACGCGCATGACCGTGAACTCGGAGTTCATCGCCAGCCGGACGAGGGCCAAAATGGCCCCGATCAAGGCGGCGATGGGCAGCAGTTCCTGTATCCGTCCCGGCACCTGAAGCAGCACAAACAGGATGGCGCGACCGGCGGTGTAGCCTTGATCGTGGACCTGGTCCAGCTCGCCGATCAAATCGAAGATGCCGAACAACAGCAGCAGGGCGCCCAGGGTCATGGCGAATGAGCCGGCGATCTGGCGGGTCAGGTAGCGAGACAGCAGATTCATCGCGGCCCCCGGCCCAACGGTCGGCCATAACGCCACCAGTATGCCGCGACCAGCGCCGCACAGGCCAGGCCGTGGACCAGAAGCTGGCTGCTCCAGGCGCTCATCAGGCCGTGCGAGACCCAGGTCTGGCTGATGCCCATGACGTTGTTGTAAAGGGTGTAGATCAGCGCCGCCAGGAGGATGTTGAAGGAACGGCCGATGCGCGGGTTGTAGACGCTGAGCGGGATGGCGAACAGGGCCAGGATCAAGGCGCTGACCGGATAACCCAGACGCCAGATCAGTTCCGACTGGTTGCCCAGAGTGGGGTTGCGCACCAGGTCCAGGGTGCCGAGTTCGCGCGGTTGGGCCAGCCTCTGCGCCAGTTGGGCCGGATCGAGCCGGAAGCCGTAATGGCTGAATTCCATGACCCGGTAGTTGGCGTTGCCGGGCGTGCCCTCATAGCGACGGCCCTGTTGCAAGACCAGAAAATGGTCGCCGTTGGGCATGGCCTGAACCTTACCCTGGCTGGCGACGACGATGCCGGTGCGGCCGTTCTGCTCGGACTGGATGAAGATATTACCGATGCTTGGGTTGCCCTCCTTGACGTCCTCGACGAAGTAGACCCGCTTGCCCTGGTTGGTCTCGGCGAACACGCCGGGGGTGAGCCTGGTGTCTTCCTGCTTCTGTTGGGATAGATACGATTCGAAATCAGCTTTTTGCCTGGATATCCAGGGAATGATCGCCAGACTGAGGCCGGCGATAATCAAGACAATGGGCGCGGCCAGGCGCAGAATTGGCCGCACCCAGGCGCTGGGCGGCAGCCCGGCCCCGAACCAGATCACCATCTCGCTGTCCTGCCAGTAGCGGGCGAGGGTCAAGAGCGCCCCGGCGAACAGTGCCAGCGACAGCAGGATGGGCAGCAGGCGGAGATAACCGAAGCCGATGAATGGGATGACCGCTGCGACTTCGAATTCGCCCAAGGCGGCGGCGCCCAGGATGCGCACCGACAGGGTGACCAGCAGGATGGCGGACAATACGCCCAGGGCGATACCGGCGGTGGCCGTTATTTCCTTCAGCAGGGCTCGCTGGTAGAGACGCATGTTTTGACTTTTGCCTGCCGCGCTGGAAAGATTAACCAACCGAAGCGAGTCGCCATACAGCCCGGCGAGTCGCTCGCTGCCTCTCAGAAATCATTCAGGAGTTTGCCGTGGAATTTAGCATAAAAAGCACTAGCCCAGATAAGCACAAGACCGCCTGCGCGGTGGCGGGCGTCTACCAACAACGCAAGCTGACCCCGGCCGCCAGGGCGCTGGACCAGGCCGCGGGCGGAGTCCTGAGCAAGTTGCTTAGACGTGGCGACTGCGACGGCAAGGCCGGCTCGACCTTGCTGGTCCAGGCGCCGGCCGGCCTGCACTGCGAGCGGATATTGCTGGTCGGTCTGGGCAAGGAAAATGAGGTCGCCGATAAGGACTACCGTGATGCCGTGCGCGCCGCAGTCAAGGCGGTTAGCGGCACCGGCGCCAGCGAAGCCAGCAGCTATCTGGCCGAGGTCAAGGTCGGCCAGCGCGGCCTGGACTGGAAAATAGAGCAGGCCGTCATGGCGGCCGGCGAGACGCTATATCGTTTTGATGAATTGAAAAGCGAAAAAGACGACGCCAAGCCAGCCTTGCGCAAGGTGACCCTGATGGTTACGGCCGGCGAGACCAGGACCGCCGAGGCGGCGAGCGCCCGCAGTCAGGCTATCGTCAAGGCCATGAACCTGGCCAAGGACCTTGGCAACCTGCCCGGCAATATCTGCACGCCGACCTATCTGGCCGACCAGGCCAGGGCCGTGGCCAAGGCTAGCGGACTGAAGATTCAGGTGCTGGAACAGAAGGACATCGAGAAACTGGGCATGGGTTCTTTCCTGTCGGTGGCCAAGGGTTCCGAGCAGCCACCCAAGTTCATCGTCATGCAGTACCACGGCGGCGCCAAGGGCGCGAAACCCGTGGTCCTGGTCGGCAAGGGCATCACCTTCGATTCCGGCGGCATCTCGCTCAAGCCTGGCGCCGAGATGGACGAGATGAAGTACGACATGTGCGGCGCCGCCTCGGTACTCGGTTCCATGCAAGCGCTTGCTGAACTCGGACTGGCCCTGAACGTGGTCGGCCTCATCCCGACTTGCGAGAACCTGCCCTCCGGTCGCGCCAACAAGCCGGGCGACATCGTCACCTCTATGTCCGGCCAGACCATAGAGGTGCTCAATACCGACGCCGAAGGCCGCCTGATACTGTGCGATGCGCTGACCTACGCCGAGCGCTTCGACCCCGTCGCGGTGGTCGATGTCGCCACCCTGACCGGCGCCTGCGTGATAGCCCTCGGGCATGTGGTGTCCGGCCTGCTGGCCAACGACGACGCACTGGCGCGGGAACTGTTGCAGGCTGGCGAGGCCTCCGGCGACCGTTGCTGGCAGTTGCCCCTACTGGACGACTATCAGGAACAACTCAAGAGCAACTTCGCCGACATGGCCAACATCGGCGGCCGCCCAGCCGGCACGATCACCGCCTCGGCCTTCCTGTCGCGCTTCGCCAAGAAGTACAAATGGGCCCACCTGGACATCGCCGGCACGGCCTGGAAGTCGGGCAAGGGAAAGGGCGGCACTGGCCGACCGGTGCCCCTGCTGGTGCACTTCCTGGCCGGGCGCAGCCAAGGCTCATGAGCCTTGGCAAAGGCGTAACAAAATTACGCTGTCCAGTCGCATCTCATCGGTCACGCATTCCAAGGTGAGTTGAGCGCGGTCATCCGGTCGCGTATAATCCGGGCCAGTATTTCAGCGGGATGGGCGAGAGTCCGTCCCGCTTGTCACGTCTATAGCAGGAGTTATCTTGGTTCCCTTCGCGCCCGCGATCCTTGCCCTTGCCGACGGCTCCATCTTCCGTGGTTATTCCATCGGCGCCGAGGGTGCCAGCGTCGGCGAGGTGGTGTTCAATACCGCCATGACCGGCTATCAGGAAATCATTACTGATCCGTCTTATTGCCGGCAGATCGTCACCCTGACTTATCCCCACATCGGCAACGTCGGTGCCAATCCCGAGGATGACGAGTCGGGGCGGATACACGCCGCCGGTCTGGTTATCCGCGACCTGCCGCTGATGGCCAGCAATTTCCGCATGACCAGGACCCTGCCCGACTATCTCAGGGAGCACAACGTGGTCGCCATCGCCGGCATCGATACCCGCCGGCTGACCCGGCTGTTGCGCGAGAAGGGCGCCCAGAACGGTTGCATCATGGCCGGAACCATCGATGAGGCCGAGGCGCTGCGCCTGGCCCGAGCCTGTCCCAGCATGGCCGGCCAGGACTTGGCTCAAGTGGTCACCTGCGCCGAGAAGCACGAGTGGGGCGAGGGCGAGTGGGCGTTGGCCAAGGGTTTCAGTCAGCCGACCGCACAACCCTACCGCGTGGTCGCCTACGACTTCGGCGTCAAGCGCAACATTTTGCGGATGCTCGCCAGTCGCGGTTGCCGAGTCACCGTGGTGCCGGCCACAACCCCGGCCGTCGAGGTCCTGGCCATGCAGCCGGATGGGGTCTTCCTGTCCAACGGCCCCGGCGACCCGGAGCCGTGCGCTTACGCCATCCGGGCCATCCAGGCGATCCTGGCGGCCCGGGTGCCCACCTACGGCATCTGCCTCGGCCACCAATTGCTCGGCCTGGCCTCCGGCGCCCGGACGGTGAAGATGAAGTTCGGTCACCACGGCGCCAACCACCCGGTCCAGGACCTGGACAGCAAACGGGTGGCGATCACCAGCCAGAACCACGGCTTCGCGGTCGATGCGGCGACCTTGCCGGCCACCCTGCGCGCCACCCATGTCTCGTTATTCGACGGCAGCTTGCAGGGCATCACCCGCACCGATTGCCCGGCATTCGGTTTTCAGGGCCATCCGGAGGCCAGTCCAGGGCCGCATGACATCGGTTATCTGTTCGACCGCTTCGTCGCCATGATGAAGGAGCGCAAGAATGCCCCGGAGAGCAAATAATGCCTAGGCGTACCGATCTGAATTCCATCCTTATCATCGGCGCCGGTCCGATCGTCATCGGTCAGGCTTGCGAGTTCGACTACTCCGGCGCCCAGGCCTGCAAGGCCCTGCGCGAGGAGGGCTATCGGGTCATCCTGGTGAACTCCAACCCGGCCACCATCATGACCGACCCGGAGATGGCCGACGCCACCTACATCGAGCCGATCAACTGGCAGACGCTGGAAAAGATCATCGAGAAGGAACGGCCCGACGCCGTGCTACCGACCATGGGCGGCCAGACCGCGTTGAACTGCGCGCTCGACCTGGCCCGCCATGGCGTGCTGGAGAAATACGGGGTCGAGCTGATCGGCGCCAAGAAAGAGGCCATTGATATGGCCGAGGATCGCCAGTTGTTCAAGCAGGCGATGACCCGGATCGGTCTCGGCTCGGCCCGCTCCGGCATCGCCCACTCCATGGAGGAGGCGCAGCAGGTGCAGGGCGCCATCGGCTTCCCGGCGATCATCCGGCCGTCCTTTACGATGGGCGGCTCGGGCGGCGGCATCGCCTACAACCAGGAGGAATTCATCGAGATTTGCAAGCGCGGCCTAGAGGCCTCGCCGACCCGCGAGTTGCTGATCGAGGAATCACTGCTCGGCTGGAAGGAATATGAGATGGAGGCGGTTCGCGACCAGGCGGACAACTGCATCATCGTCTGTTCGATCGAGAACCTTGACCCGATGGGCGTGCATACCGGCGACTCGATCACCGTGGCCCCGGCCCAGACCTTGACCGACAAGGAATACCAGATCATGCGCGACGCCAGCATTGCGGTGCTGCGCGAGATCGGCGTCGATACCGGCGGCTCCAACGTCCAGTTTGCGGTCAATCCGGATGATGGCCGGATGATCGTCATCGAGATGAACCCGCGGGTGTCGCGTTCCTCCGCGCTGGCCTCCAAGGCGACCGGTTTCCCGATCGCCAAGATCGCCGCCAAGCTGGCGGTCGGCTATACCCTGGACGAATTGCGCAACGACATCACTGGCGGCGCCACCCCGGCCTCGTTCGAGCCGACCATCGACTACGTGGTGACCAAGATTCCGCGCTTCGCGTTCGAGAAATTTCCCCAGGCCAACGACCGCCTGACCACCCAGATGAAGTCGGTGGGCGAGGTCATGGCCATCGGCCGCACCTTCCAGGAATCGTTGCAAAAGGCCTTGCGCGGCCTGGAGACCGGCGCCGACGGCCTGGACGAAAAGTCCGCCGACAAGGCCGAGATCATCGGCGAGATCGGCAACCCCGGCGCCGAGCGGCTGTTCTACGTCGCCGATGGTTTCCGGATTGGTCTGACCTTGGCAGAGGTATTCGGAATCTGCAAGATCGACCCCTGGTTCCTGGCCCAGATTCAGGACCTAGTACGCCAGGAAAACGCGCTGCGCGGCCGCGCTCTGGCGAGCTTGGCCAAGGATGAGTTGTTTGCCCTCAAGCGTAACGGCTTCTCCGACCGCCGTCTGGCGGCGTTGCTGGGCGACGATCAACATGCCGTGCGGGCGCGCCGCTGGGAGCTGGCCATCCACCCGGTTTATAAGCGGGTCGATACCTGCGCCGCCGAGTTCGCCACCGCCACTGCCTACCTGTATTCCAGCTATGAAGAGGAATGCGAGGCCCAGCCCACCCGGCGCCGGAAGATCATGGTGCTGGGCGGCGGCCCGAACCGGATAGGCCAGGGCATCGAGTTCGACTACTGCTGCGTCCATGCCGCCCAGGCCTGCCGTGAAGACGGCTATGAAACCATCATGGTCAACTGCAATCCGGAGACCGTGTCCACCGACTATGACACCTCCGACCGCCTCTACTTCGAGCCGTTGACCCTGGAGGACGTGCTGGAGATCGTCCGCATCGAGCGACCCGAGGGCGTCATCGTCCAGTATGGCGGTCAGACGCCGCTCAAGCTGGCGCGCGACCTGGAAAAGAACGGCGTGCCCATTATCGGCACCAGCCCGGACATGATCGACGCCGCCGAGGACCGCGAGCGCTTCCAGAAGGTATTGCAAGAGTTGGGCCTGTTGCAGCCGCCCAACCGCACTGCGCGCACCGAGGCCGATGCCATCCGCCTGGCCGCCGAGATCGGTTATCCATTGGTCGTCCGGCCGTCCTACGTGCTGGGCGGCCGGGCCATGGAGATCGTCCATGAAGAGGCCGACCTGCAACGCTACATGCGCGAGGCGGTCAAGGTCTCCAACGACTCGCCGGTGTTGCTCGACCGCTTCCTCAACGATGCCATTGAGGTCGATGTCGACGCCCTGTCCGATGGCAAGGAGGTGTTGATCGGCGGCATCATGGAACACATCGAGCAGGCCGGCGTGCATTCCGGCGACTCGGCCTGCTCATTGCCGCCCTACAGCCTGTCCAAGGCGTTGCAGGACGAGATGCGGCGGCAGACCGTGGCGATGGCCAGGGCGCTCAATGTGGTCGGCCTGATGAACGTTCAGTTCGCCATCAAGGGCGACGATGTCTATGTACTGGAGGTGAACCCACGCGCCTCGCGTACCGTGCCATTCGTATCCAAGGCCAGCGGCCGGCCGCTGGCCAAGATTGCGGCGCGCTGCATGACCGGGCGTTCGCTCAAGGAGCAGGGTGCCGAGCACGAGGTCGTCCCGCCCTATTACGCGGTCAAGGAAGCCGTATTCCCGTTCCGCAAGTTTCCCGGCGTGGACCCTCAACTCGGCCCGGAAATGAAGTCCACCGGCGAGGTCATGGGCGTCGCCGAGACCTTCGGTGAGGCCTTCCTCAAGGCCCAATACGCCGCCAGCGTCAAGTTGCCGAAACGCGGCACGGCCTTCATCTCGGTGCGCAATCACGAGCACCCGGACGTGGCTCAGATCGCCCGATACCTCAACGACCTGGGCTTCAAGATGATCGCCACCAAGGGTACGGCTGCCAGCATCGAGGCCGCCGGCTTGCCGGTCACGCGGGTCAACAAGGTGGCCGAGGGCCGGCCCCACATCGTCGACATGATTAAAAACCATGAGGTACAGTTCATCGTCAACGTGGTCGAGGATAAGCGGGCGATCAAGGATTCCGCCTCCATCCGAACCGCCGCGCTGGCCCACAATGTCACCTACTACACCACGTTGGCCGGCGCCGAGGCCGCGTGCCTGGGCATGAAGGACCGGGGCGACATCACTGTTCACGATTTGCAGAGCCTGCACCAGCGTTCGCGCTGAGCCGGCGGAGGATGTGATATGCACAAAGTACCATTGACCGTTATCGGCGCGGAGCTGCTCAGGAGCGAGCTGCAACGCCTGAAATCGGTGGAGCGGCCGGGTGTCATTGCCGCCATCGCCGAGGCCCGTTCCCACGGTGATCTGTCGGAAAACGCCGAATACGACGCCGCCAAGGAAAAGCAGGGCTTCGTTGAGGGCCGCATCAAGGATCTCGAAGGCAAGCTGGCCAACGCCCAGATCATCGACCCCCGTCACCTCGACGCCGAGGGCCGGGTGGTGTTTGGCGCCACCGTCGAACTGGTCGATGCCGAGACCGGCGACGAGGTGAAGTATCAGATCGTCGGTAACGACGAGGCCGACATTAAGGCCGGTAAAATATCGGTGTCCTCGCCCATCGCCCGCGCCCTGATCGGCAAGTATGCCGGCGACGTCGCCGACGTAAATGCGCCGGGCGGCCTGCGCCACTATGAAATTATCGAGGTGCACTACATCTGATGCGGAACCTTCCCGATCTCATCGCCGCCTGGTCAGTCGCCCTCTGGGTGGGCGGCCTCTGGGCCATTGGCTATTTGGCCGCGCCGGTCCTGTTCTACCAACTGGACGACAGGATGCTGGCCGGCCGGCTGGCGGGCCATATGTTCACCTGGATCGCCCTGTTCGGCATCGCGGTCGCCATCGGGCTGCTGGTTTTCAGATTATCCCGGTTCGGCGGCCAGGCATTCAAACAGGGTTTTTTCTGGATCGTGCTGGTCATGCTGCTGCTGACCCTGGCCCAGCACTTCGGTATTCAGCCCATCCTGCAACAACTGAAGGACCAGGCCATGCCCCAGGATGTCATGCAGAGCCTGTTCAAGGACCGTTTCGCGGCCTGGCACGGCGTCTCCAGCGTGGTCTATTTGATCGAATCGCTGCTCGGCCTGGCCCTGGTGGCCAAGCAGGGCTTAAGGTAATACCAGACGCGGCGCCTCGGCCGGTTTATAGATCAGCAGCAGCTTGCCGATATGCTGCACCGGGGCGCAATCCAGTCGCTCGCAAATCGCCGCCAGCCAGGCCTCGCGTTCATCCCGGTGGTCGTTCTGCACACGAACCTTGATCAGTTCATGAGCGGCCAGACCGCGCGCGGTCTCCTTCAACACCGCCTCGGTCAGCCCGGCATTGCCGATCATCACCACCGGCTTGAGACTATGGGCCTGAGCCTTGAGAAATTTGCGCTGTTGCGGCGTTAGATCGAGCATGTAACCCTCCAAAGCGCGCGATATTACATGAAAAGACAAGCCAAAACCCACGCCTGGCATCACCAGCACGTCAACGATTTCTACGTGAAACAGGCCAACGAACAGGGTTGGCGGTCACGCGCCGCGTTCAAGCTGATGGAGATCGACGACAAGGACCGCTTGCTCAAGCCGGGCATGACGGTGGTTGACCTGGGCTGCGCGCCGGGCGGTTGGTGCCAGGTGGCGGCGGAGCGGATGAAGGGCCAGGGCCGTATCGTCGGCATTGACCTGCTGGAATGCGTGGGCATTAACCACGTCACCTTCATCCAGGGCGATTTCACCGAGGATGCCGTCTTGGCTGAACTCGATGGGGCGGTTGGCGGACACAAGCTGGACCTTGTGCTTTCCGATATGGCCCCCAATATAAGCGGCGTGGATTCCGCCGACCAGGCAAAAAGCTATTATCTGGCCGAGTTGGCGCTGGATTTTGCCCGGCAGCGCCTGAGACCGGAAGGCGCTTTCCTGGTAAAGGTCTTTCAGGGTGTGGGCTTTGAGGATTATGTCCAGGCGCTGCGCCAAGTATTTATCAAGTCGGCGGTGCGCAAGCCCAAGGCCTCGCGGGATCGCAGCCGGGAGGTATACCTGCTCGGCAAGGGCCTGAAGATTGCCTGAACGGCCGGTTTGGGATAGGGTCCGAACATTAGATTGCGCGGTTACGTATTTAAGGAATCGAAGTGAACAGCTTAGTAAAGAATATTGCTATTTGGTTGGTCATCGCCCTCATCCTGATGACGGTGTTCAACCAGTTCGGTCAGCATCAGACTGCCCAGAGTCAGGTGGACTATTCCCAGTTCCTGGATGCGGTGAAACAGGGCCAGGTGACCAAGGTCTCCATCGAGGGCCATATACTGCGCGGTGTTCATGCCGATGGCAGTCGTTTCTCTACCTATGCGCCGTCTGACCCGTGGCTGGTGTCCGACCTGCTCAAGGCCGGCGTGACGATACAGGCCAAGCCGGAAGAAGAGCCGTCCATGTGGATGAACATCTTCGTCTCCTGGTTCCCCATGCTGTTGCTGATCGGCGTCTGGGTGTTCTTCATGCGCCAGATGCAGGGCGGCGGCAAGGGCGGCGCCTTTTCCTTTGGCAAGAGCAAGGCGCGTCTCCTGGACGAAAACACCAACACGGTCACCTTCGCCGATGTGGCCGGCTGTGACGAGGCCAAGGAAGAGGTGAGCGAGCTGGTCGAATTTCTACGCGACCCATCCAAGTTTCAGAAGCTGGGCGGACGCATTCCGCGCGGCGTGCTGATGGTCGGGTCGCCCGGTACCGGCAAGACGTTGCTGGCCAAGGCCATCGCCGGCGAGGCCAAGGTGCCGTTCTTCAGCATCTCCGGCTCAGACTTTGTCGAGATGTTCGTCGGCGTCGGCGCAGCGAGGGTGCGCGACATGTTCGAGCAGGCCAAGAAAAATGCGCCCTGCATCATCTTCATCGACGAAATCGACGCGGTCGGTCGCCAGCGCGGCGCCGGTATGGGCGGTGGCAACGACGAGCGGGAACAGACCCTGAACCAGTTGCTGGTCGAGATGGACGGCTTCGAGGGCAATGTTGGGGTCATCGTCATCGCCGCCACCAACCGCCCCGATGTGCTCGACCCGGCACTGATGCGGCCGGGCCGCTTCGACCGCCAAGTGGTCGTGCCGCTGCCCGACATTCGCGGTCGCGAGCAGATACTCCTGGTCCATATGCGCAAGGTGCCGATGGGTACCGACGTCAAGGCCGACATCATCGCCCGTGGCACGCCTGGTTTCTCGGGCGCCGACCTGGCTAATCTGGTCAACGAGGCCGCGCTGTTTGCCGCCCGCTCCAACAAACGGGTAGTTGATATGGACGATTTCGAGCGGGCCAAGGACAAGATCATCATGGGTGCCGAACGCCGCTCCATGGTGATGCCCGAGGAAGAACGTCGCAACACCGCCTATCACGAGTCCGGCCATGCTGTGCTCGCCCGCTCCCTGCCCAAGACCGACCCGGTGCACAAGGTCACCATCATCCCGCGTGGCCGCGCCCTTGGCGTGACCATGCAGTTGCCCGAAGAGGATCGCTATAGCCAGGACAAGGAACGCCTGCTCTCGACCATCTGCGTGTTGTTTGGCGGCCGGATCGCCGAAGAGGTGTTCATGCACCAGATGACCACCGGCGCCTCCAACGACTTCCAGCGCGCCACCGATTTAGCCCGGCGGATGGTGACCCAATGGGGCATGTCCGACAGCCTGGGTATCATGGTCTACGGCGAGGAGGAAGGTGAAATCTTCCTGGGTCGTTCCGTCACCACCCACAAGAGCGTCTCCGAAACAACCCTGCAAAAGGTCGATGCCGAGGTGCGCCGGATCATCGACGAGCAGTACGGCCGCGCCCGCAAGATCATCGAGGATAACCGCGACAAGATTGAGGCGATGACCCATGCCCTGCTGGAATGGGAAACCATCGACGCCGATCAGATCGCCGACATCATGGCCGGCAATGCACCGCGTCCGCCCAAGCCATCCTCGCAGCCACCGGTCCGCCCCAGCGGCGGCGATGCGCCCAGCGCACCGGCTGCGCCTACTGCGACGCCAGCGAAAGAGGCCTAAAACCAGTGATGGAGTGATGAGTGACGGGTGACAAAACCCACGCTCGTCACGCCTTTTCGTCACTTTGTCACCATGTCACTTTGTCACCTGCCTGATCGCCCATTGGTCATGGGCATCGTCAACGTCACCCCGGATTCCTTTTCCGACGGCGGCCGTTTCATCGAATCCCGATCCGCGATCGCCCACGCCCGCAGGCTGGTCGAAGAGGGCGCCGACATCCTCGATATCGGCGGCGAGTCGACCCGCCCCGGCGCGCAGCCGGTTTCCGAGCAGGAAGAGATGGACCGGCTCATGCCGGTGCTGGAGGGGGTGCGCGGGCTGGGCGTGGCGGTTTCGGTCGATACCATGAAACCAGCGGTTATGCGCGTCGCCATCGAGGCCGGGGCGGCGATGATCAACGACGTCTACGCCTTTCGCACGCCGGGCGCCTGGGCGGCCGTCAGGGACAGCGATTGCGCCCTCTGCGTCATGCACATGCTGGGCGAGCCGCGCACCATGCAGGAGGCTCCGCGCTATGACGACGTGGTGGCCGAGGTCGAAGCGTTCCTGGCCGGGCGGATCGTCGCAGCCGAAGCAAACGGCATCGCCCGCAGTCGCTTGTTGGTCGATCCGGGTTTCGGCTTCGGCAAGACCCTCAATCATAATATCGCCCTGATACGCGCCTTGCCCCGGCTGGCGCGGTTGGCGCCGGCGGTGGTCGGGGTATCGAGAAAACGGATGATCGGCGCGCTGACCGGTCGGGACATCGCCGATCGCCTGGCCGGCAGCCTGGCGGCGGCGATCAGGGCAGTGGAAAATGGCGCCGCCGTGGTCCGGGTCCACGATGTGGCGGCGACAGTGGATGTATTGAAGGTATGGGAGGCGACTAAATGAGCAGAAGATATTTTGGCACCGACGGCGTGCGCGGCAAGGTGGGCGAGACGCCCATCACCCCGGATTTCGCCATGCGCCTGGGCTATGCGGCCGGCAAGGTGCTGGTCGCCGCCGAGCACGAATCCTTGCACAGCGAGCGGCCGGCGGTGTTGATCGGCAAGGACACCCGGGTATCCGGCTACATGCTCGAATCGGCGCTCGAAGCCGGCCTGACGGCGGCCGGCGTTGATGTCCGCCTGACCGGGCCGTTGCCGACCCCCGGCATTGCCTACCTGACCCGCGCCTTGCGCCTGCAAGCCGGCGTGGTCATCTCCGCCTCGCACAATCCCTACGACGACAACGGCATCAAGTTTTTCTCCGCCGCCGGCGCCAAACTGCCGGACGAGATCGAGCTGGCCATCGAGACCGCCCTCGACCAGCCGATGCGGACCGCACCCTCCAAGGGCCTGGGCAAGGTCAAGCGGATCGACGATGCGGCCGGCCGCTACATCGAGTTCTGCAAGAGCACCTTTCCCAACGACATGGACCTGCGCGGCCTCAAGCTGGTGGTCGATTGCGCCAACGGCGCCGACTATTACGTCGCCCCGCACGTCTTTCACGAGTTGGGCGCCGACGTCATCGCCATCAGCGATCAGCCGGACGGCTTCAACATCAACCACGCCTGCGGTGCGACCCATCCGGAAACGCTGGCCAGTGCAGTGCGCAAGCATGAGGCCGACATCGGCATCGCCCTGGATGGCGACGGCGACCGGCTGATTATGGCTGACGCCAGCGGCCAGATCGCCGACGGCGACCGCCTGATCTACGCCATCGCCCGCCATCGCCAAGAAACCGGCCAGCTCAAGGGCGGCGTGGTGGGCACCCTGATGACCAATCTCGGCGCCGAGATTGCCTTGCGCGCATTGGGCTGCGACTTCCGGCGCGCCAGGGTAGGCGACCGCTACGTGCTGGAGATGCTCAACGAACACGGTTGGCAAGTAGGCGGCGAGACCTCCGGCCACATCCTCTGTCTGGATAAACACACCACCGGCGACGGCATCGTCTCGGCGCTTCAGGTCCTGGCTGCACTGCGCCGCTCCGGCCGCAACCTGGCCGACATCATCCGCGACTGCCCGGTGTTTCCGCAGGTGCTGATTAACGTGCGCCTGACCAATGGTTTCAAGCTGAACGGCCAGCCGGAGATTGCCCGCGCGGTGGCTGAAGTGGAAACAGAACTCGGCGATAGCGGCAGGGTCGTGCTGCGCGCCTCCGGCACCGAACCCTTGATCCGGGTGATGGTGGAAGGTCGCGACGCGGCCCAGGTCAACCGTTGCGCCGAGCAGATCGCCGAAGCGGTCAGGGTGGCGGCGGCCGAATGAGGCCGGTTATATACCCGCCCCGGTCATTCTTTGCCGCAGGGCGGCGGCCAACTCCGGCTGGTATTGGGCGATGATCGGCAGCAGCGGATAGACGGTCGCCGCGTGGCCCCGGTTGAGCTGGCGGATCGAGGCCTCGTAGTAGTTCTGGGCGGCTTCATAGTGGCGGCCGACCGCCATCTGCACATTGCCGAGTTCGCCCCAGGCGTCGGCATCGCCCGGATTGGCGTCGAGGTACGTTTCATACAGGCGGATCGCCAGACCAAACTCAAGGTTGCGCGCGGCGATGCGGGCGGCGACGTTCGGCAGCAACTCCGGCGCGCCGGTACGGGCGACATCTGTTGCCCCTGTCGATTGGGCCGCTACGGCCGGTGTTGCCGGCGCGGCGGCTTGGGCTGCGGTTGGCGCGGCCTGAGCGGCCTTGGCCACGATGGCCGGCTTGGTTGCCGGTGCGGCCTCATTGCCGCCGGACAAGGGCGCCTGGATTCGTTTCGCGTCGACTGCGGCGGCGCCCTGGCCGGTTCCGGCCTTTTGTCCCTGGCGCTCGGGGGCGGTGTGTACGGCGATCTTGTCGGCCGCCTGCGAACCGATCCGGGCTATCTTTTCACCGCCCTGGTCGACATAGCGCTTCAGGCCCAAGGCGGGGCCGAAATAGAGTAGCGCGGCGGTCACGATCAGCAGCGTCAACAACCAGATGGGGGTGGCAAAGCCGGCGTTGCGCTTGGCCAGCGTGCTCATCCTCGAAACGGACTCGTCGAGTTTGGCATCGGTATTGCGGGTTTCTGTCTGATCCATGAGTCGAACTCCTGTTCCCAAGTGTGGTTTATTGTCATTAGCCCGAATTACAGCACATAACGGGCCAGGTCTTCGCTTTGCGCCAACTCGCCGAGGCGGCTTTCCACGTAGGCGGCGTCGATGCTCACTGTTTCGCCCGACCGCTGCTCGGCATCGAAGGATAGCTCGTCGAGCAACCGTTCCATGACCGTATACAACCGGCGGGCGCCGATGTTCTCGGTCCGCTCGTTGACCTGGAAGGCGATCTCGGCCAGGCGGCGGACGGCGCCATCGGAGAATTCCAGCGTGACGCCCTCGGTCTCCAACAGGGCCTGGTACTGACGGGTCAGGCAGGCGTCGGTGCGGGTCAGTATGTGCTCGAAGTCGGCCACCGACAGGCTGGAGAGTTCCACCCGGATCGGGAACCGGCCTTGCAGTTCCGGTATCAGGTCGGATGGTTTAGCCAGGTGGAAGGCGCCGCTGGCGATAAACAGTATGTGGTCGGTGCGGATCATGCCGTACTTGGTCGAGACGGTGGCGCCCTCGACCAGCGGCAGCAGGTCGCGCTGCACGCCCTGGCGCGATACGTCGGCGCCCTGGGTCTCGGAGCGGCTGGCGATCTTGTCGATCTCATCGAGAAAGACGATGCCGTTCTGTTCGACGTTTTGCACGGCGGAAAGCTTCACGTCCTCCTCGTTGACCAGCTTGCCGGCCTCTTCGTCGGTGAGCAGTTTCATGGCCTCGGCGATCTTCAGCTTGCGGGTCTTGGTGCGCTTCTGGCCCAGGTTCTGGAACATGCCCTGGAGCTGGCTGGAGAGTTCTTCCATGCCGGGCGGGGCGAATATTTCCATGGCCGCAGCAGGCAGGGCGATGTCCAGCTCGATCTCCTTGTCGTCCAATTGGCCTTCGCGCAACTGCTTGCGGAAGCGCTGCCGGGTGGCGGACTCCTCGTGCGGCTTGTCGTCGCTCCAGGTCTCGCGGGCCGGCGGCAGCAGTGCGTCGAGCACTCGCTCCTCGGCGGCCGCCTCGGCGCGAGGGCCGACCGTGCGCATGGCCCCTTCCCGGGCCTGTTTGACCGCGATCTCGATCAGGTCTCGGATGATGCCGTCGACGTCCTTGCCGACATAGCCGACCTCGGTGAACTTGGTGGCTTCGACCTTGATGAACGGGGCGTTGGCGATGCGCGCCAGACGCCGGGCGATTTCGGTCTTGCCGACCCCGGTCGGGCCGATCATGAGTATGTTTTTCGGTGTGATTTCCTGGCGCAGACCGTCGGCCACCCGCATCCGCCGCCAGCGGTTTCTCAGGGCGATGGCGCAGGCGCGCTTGGCATCGGTCTGGCCGACGATGTTCTTGTCCAGTTCGTGGACGATCTCACGGGGTGTCATTTGGCTCATGGGATAACAGTTTTGCAATAGGAACGGCGGCAGCGAATGCTACTTTAGCATCAGGCCAGCCAGCCCCCAAACCCCGAAGCCGGCCACGGTCAGGCCGGCGATCAGTTTCACGGTCCGGTCGGCGGTTAGTCGGCGCAGACTTTCCGCCGCCCAGCCCATGGCCAGCAGGTTAGGCAAGGTGCCGAGGCCGAAGACCAGCATCAACAGGGCGCCGGAGGCGGCCCGGCCGCTGGCCAGGGCGGTGATCAGGACGCTGTAGACCAGACCGCAGGGCAGCCAGCCCCAGACCGCGCCGGCGACCAGCGCGCCGGGAAAGTCGCGGATCGGCAACAGCCGGCCGAACAGCGGTTGCAGCCGGCGCCACAGGCCGCCGCCGGCCCGCTCCAGCCAGAGCACGGCCCGGCTCAGCCCGGCCAGGTACAGACCCATCAGGATCAGGACGATCTGGGCCAGGACATAGAGCGTTTTCTGAATGGGCAGCAGGGCGTCGGACAGAAATGCGGCCGAGCCGATCAGGCCGGCCAGCGCCCCGGCCAGTGAGTAGCTGGCGATGCGGCCCAGGTTGTAGCCGAGATGAAAACCGAGCGGTTGCTTGCGGCCGCCCTGGAGTGACATCGCGGCGACGATGCCGCCGCACATGCCGACACAATGGGCGCCGCCCAACAGGCCGGCCAGGAAAACGGTCAGCAGGCTGATTTCAGGCAAGGTTCGATGGCGCTGCGCTGGCGACAAACATGGCGCGGTAGGCGGCGTAGGTGGAGGTCATCACCCAGGGCAGCAGGACCAGCAGGCCGAGGCCGAATGGAATCAACATGGCGACGACGGCGACCAGGCCGAGCCACAGGCTGTAGATGAAGATGGGCCGCCAGTTGACGATGCAGGTCCACAGGCTCCACCACAGCGCATTGCCGGCGGCGAAGCCGTCGAACAGCGCCAGGGCCGGGGCGAACCAGGTAGCCATAATCAGCGGTGTCATCAGCAGTAGGCCGGTGAGCATGGCGGGCAAGGCCTGGCCCATAATCATTTGGGCCTGTTCCGGGGTGACGTCCTTGGGGTTCTGGGCCAACTGGGCCATTTGCTCGAAGCTCTCGCCGCCCATCTGGCGCATGACGGTATCGACGAGCAGGATGCCGGCCAGGTAGACCACGCCCATGATAATCAACCTGACCCGCGTGTCGGGCCGGAAGCCGGCGCCCAGATGCAGGTAGCTGATCGGCTGGCCCGCTTCTGCGGCCTTGCTGGCCGACATATAAGCGGCAACCAGAAAGGGCGACAGCAACTCGACGATATAACCGCCGACCTTGGGCACCATGCCGATGCCGGTCAGGGCCAGGAAGACCAAGGCGGTCATGCCCATCCAGGGGACGGGCGCCAGGCGGAACCAGGCCCAGCCGGTCTTCATCCAGGTGATGCCCTGGTTGGCGGCCGGGCGGGCGACGGTGATGGGGGCGCTCATATAAGGAAGTATCTCTGGAATTCGGGTTTTGTCGTTCCCGCGCAGGCGGGAACCCGGTTACGGCTGGATGCCCGCCTGCGCGGGCATGACTGATTGTTTAGAGGCGCCGGTCAACAACAGGCATGGTCAGAATTCCTTGATCATCCACATGGGGACGACAAAGTTGGGCGACAGGTCATTGTGGCGCGCCATCTGGCCGTTCGGCGAGGGCACCAGATAATACGGTTTGCCGATCCGTGGGGTGACCTTGACCATGTATAGTCGGCCCCTGACCCGGTATTCCTCGATCTTGTCCCGGCCGCGATGGCTGATGGTGATCTGAGGTTCCATGTCGGCATCGGCGACGCCGGGCGGCGGCGCGATCTCGGGTGCTGGTTCCGTTTTGGGCGGCGCTGGCGTTTGCTCGGCTATGGCCGGCATGGCCAGCAACAGTGCGGTCAAGATCAGAAATCGGGTGCGCATGATGGTCTTCCAAATGGTTGGACGAATTCTAGCAGAAGGTCGCCGGGTCAGAGACTGAGTAGGATTTCCTGCTCCTGGACACTGGGCGTGAAGCAACTGGTCTCGTAGTGACAGAAGATGGCCTCGACCACCCGGTCTGGGTCGTCGATCACCTCGATCAGGTCCAGGTCCTCCGGGTTAATCATGCCATCCTTGACCATGGCGTTCTTGAGCCAGTCGACAAGACCGTTCCAATAGGCGCTTTGCACCAGGATGATGGGGATGCGGCGGGTCTTGCCGGTTTGCACCAGGGTCAGCACCTCCATCAGCTCGTCCAGGGTGCCGAAGCCGCCGGGCATGATGACGTAGGCGCTGGCGAAGCGGACGAACATCACCTTGCGGGCGAAGAAGTGGCGAAAGGTCTGGCTGACGTCTTGATAAGGGTTGGCGTGCTGCTCGTGGGGCAACTGGATGTTGAGGCCGACGCTGGGCGACTTGCCGAAATAAGCGCCTTTGTTGGCTGCCTCCATGACCCCAGGGCCGCCGCCAGAGATGACCGAAAAGCCGGCATCGGATAGCTTGCGGGCGATCTCTTCGGTGAGCATGTAGTTGGCCGAATTCGGCGCCGAGCGGGCGCTGCCGAAGATGGTGACGGCCGGGCGGATGGGCGACAAGCGTTCGGTCGCTTCGACGAACTCTGCCATAATCTCGAACATTCGCCAGGATTCCTGGGCCGAGAGCATGGCCTCCTTGCTGCCAGCGGGATCGATGACGTTGGGAATTTTTTTCATACCGGACTTTCTCTCATGACTGAAAAAACCCTGCTGCTGGTGGATGGCTCATCATACCTGTACCGGGCCTTTCATGCGCTGCCCGACCTGCGCAACCGGGATGGCCTCCCGACCGGCGCCATCTATGGCGTGATCAACATGTTGCGCCGGCTGCGCAAGGAAAATCCGGCCGCCTACGTCGCCTGCGTATTCGACGCCAAGGGCAAGACCTTCCGTTCCGACATCTACCCTGAATACAAGGCCCACCGGCCGCCCATGCCCGATGACCTGGTCAGCCAGATTGAGCCGCTGCACGAGGCGGTGCGGGCGCTGGGCTGGCCGATCCTGATGATCGAAGGGGTGGAGGCGGACGATGTGATCGGCACCCTGACCCGCCAGGCCGAGGCGATGGGTCTTTCCAGCATCGTTTCCACCGGCGACAAGGATCTGGCGCAACTGGTCACGCCGCAGGTCAAGCTGGTCAACACCATGACCAACGAGACCCTGGACCCGACTGCTGTGGTCAACAAGTTCGGCGTCCCGGCGGAGCGTATCGTCGACTACCTGACCCTGGTCGGCGACGCGGTCGACAACGTGCCCGGTGTGGCCAAGGTTGGCCCCAAGACGGCGGTCAAATGGCTGACCGAATATGGCAGCCTGGATAACCTCATCGCCCGCGCCGGCGAGATCAAGGGCGCGGTCGGCGAAAACCTGCGCCACGCCCTCGACTGGCTGCCCACCGGCCGCCGGTTGATTACCGTGAAGACCGACGTCGATCTGCCGGTGGCGCTGGAGACGTTGAAATGGCAGACGGAGGATCGGGCCAAGCTGGTTGAACTGTTCGAACGTTTCAACTTTCGCATCTGGCTGCGCGAGATGCAGACCTCCACCACCGGGGTGGATGGCGAGACGGCGACTGATGCTGGCCGGGTTCCATCGGCCCCGGCCACGCTCCCCAAGGGCGAGGTAAAAGCGCTTGAACGGCATTATCAAACCATCCTCACCTGGCCCGACTTCGAGCGCTGGCTGAATAGGTTGAGAGCCGCCGAACTGATCTGCCTGGACACCGAGACCACCAGCCTGGACCCCATGCGGGCGCGGCTGGTCGGGATGTCATTCGCGGTGATTTCGGTCAGGACCGACGCTCATCCGCAGTTTGAGTTGGGCTTCGACGCGCCGGCCCAGGTTGCCGAGGCGGCCTACCTGCCATTGGCCCACGCCTATGCCGGGGCTCCCGCGCAGTTGAGTCTGACCGACGTGCTGGCCCGGTTGAAGTCCATCCTGGAAGACCCGGCCCGGCCCAAGGTTGGCCAGAATCTGAAATACGACTGGCATGTGCTCAAGAACCATGGCATCGAGCTGGCCGGCATCGCCCACGACACCCTGCTGCAAAGCTACGTCCTGGAGTCTCACCAGCGTCACGACATGGATAGCCTGGCCGAGCGCCACCTGAACGAGCGCACGATCAAGTACCAGGAGGTATGCGGTAAGGGCGTTGGCGAGATCGGCTTCGACCAGGTCGACGTGGCGCGGGCTACGGAGTACGCAGCCGAGGATGCCGACATCACCCTGCGCCTGCATAAGGCGTTATATCCTCGGGTCCACGCTGAGCGCGGCCTCGATTACATCTATGGCAAGATCGAGATGCCGTTGCTGCCCATCCTGGCGCGCATTGAGCGCACCGGCGTGAAGTTGGATTGTGACCTGCTGCGGCGCCATTCCGACACCTTGGGCCACGAGATGGTCGAGCTGGAACGCAAGGCCCATGAAGCCGCCGGCCAGCCGTTCAACCTCAACTCACCCAAGCAACTGGCCGAAATACTGTTCAACCAGATGGGGCTGAAGCCAAAGAAGAAGACGCCGGGCGGCGTCCCTTCCACCAACGAGGATGCCTTGCAGGAACTCGCCCTGGATCATCCGCTGCCCAGGTTGATACTGGATTACCGGGCGCTGGCCAAGCTGAAATCCACCTACACCGACAAGCTGCCGACTATGGTCGACCCCGTGACTGGCCGGGTGCATACCAACTACAGCCAGGCCACCGCAGTGACCGGTCGACTGTCGTCGACCGACCCCAACTTGCAGAATATCCCGGTGCGCAGCCTCGAAGGCCGGAAGATCCGCGAGGCCTTTATCGCCGAGCCGGGATTCGTCATCGTCGCCGCCGACTACTCGCAGATCGAATTGCGCATCATGGCCCATCTGTCCGGCGACGAGCGGTTGCTCAAGGCCTTCGCCGAAGACGCCGACATCCACCGCGCCACCGCTGCCGAGGTGCTGGGACTGGCGCCGGAACAGGTGCTGCCGGAGCAGCGGCGGATGGCCAAGGCGGTCAATTTCGGCCTCATCTACGGCATGTCCGCCTTCGGTCTGGCGGCGCAACTCAATATCGACCGGGCCACCGCCCAGGCCTACATCGAGCGCTATTTCGCCCGCTATCCCGGGGTCGCCGAGTTCATGGCCCGGACCCGCGAGGTGGCCAGGACGGCCGGCTACGTCGAGACCCTGTTCGGCCGCCGGCTCTATTTGCCGGAGATCCACGGCGGCAACGGCCCCCGGCGCCAAGGCGCCGAGCGAGCGGCGATCAACGCACCCATGCAAGGCACCGCCGCCGACCTGATAAAGCTGGCCATGATCGCCGTGCAGGGCTGGCTGGATGCCGAGCGGCTAAAAACCCGCCTCATCATGCAGGTGCATGACGAACTGGTGCTGGAAACGGCGGAGGACGAGCTGGAACGGGTCAAAGAGCGGTTGCCGGGCCTGATGTGCGGCGTGGCTGAGTTAAAGACGCCGCTGAAGGTGGAGATGGGCGTCGGGCCGAGTTGGGAAGCGGCGCACTAAAAAGGCTATCCGGGATCCAGCGCGGAAGTCACCTCATAACCGGGTTTGCGCAGATGAAAGGGACATTTCTACTTTGCAGGAAAGGGGACATTTCTATTTAGCGTTGACACCATCTGGGGCTGATCTGCCGTTTCAGATGGCCAACAAAAAGCCGCCCGTGGGCGGCTTTTTGTAATGAGAAAGCGCTTAGCCCTTCTTGCGGGCGCTCAGCTTTTCCTTGATCCGGGCCGACTTGCCGGTGCGGCCGCGCAGGTAGTACAGCTTGGCTCGGCGAACGTCACCACGGCGTTTGACTTCGACGCCGGCCACCAGGGGCGAGTAGGTCTGGAAGGTCCGTTCCACGCCTTCGCCAGCGGATATTTTGCGGACGATGAAGTTGGAGTTGAGGCCGCGGTTGCGCTTGGCGATGACTACGCCTTCATAGGCCTGTAAACGTTCCTTGTCGCCTTCCTTGACCTTTACCTGGACGACGATGGTGTCGCCGGGGGCAAATTCGGGGAGGGTCTTGCCCAGGCGGGCAATCTCTTCGTTTTCGAGTTGTTCGATGAGGTTCATCGTCTTTCCTTCTGTATTCGCGCTAGAGGTCTCTCGGCGAGACTTGGCGCGGTTTATTAATGATCCGGATTATCCGGATCGGCTACATCTCGACGAAATTCGTCGAGTAAATTCTGTTCTTCGCGGCTCAATGGCCGGACTTGCAACAGGTCCGGCCGTCGTTGCCAGGTTCGGCCAAGCGACTGCTTCAAGCGCCAGCGGGCGACGTCGCCATGGTTGCCGGACAACAACACCGGCGGCGTCTCCCGGCCCAGATAGACCTCCGGCCGGGTGTAATGCGGGCAATCCAGCAGGCCGTCGGCGAAGGAGTCCTCGCTGGCCGAGTCCGCGTGGCCCAAGGCGCCGGGGATGGTGCGAATCAGCGCATCCATCAGCACCATGGCCGGCAATTCGCCGCCCGACAGGACGTAGTCGCCTATGGAGACTTCGGCCATCGGGTGACGGGCAAACAGGCGCTCGTCAATGCCTTCATAACGGCCGGCCAGCAACACCAGCGCCGGTTCCCTGGCCAGTTCCTCAACCAGTGTCTGGTTTAGCGTCCGCCCTTGGGGCGAAAGATAAACCAGGCGAGGCTGGGTAATTCCCTCGCGGCGCAAGGCCGTCTGCGCGGCGGTCAGCGCCAGGTCCAGCGGTTCGGCCAGCAGTACCATACCGGGGCCGCCGCCGAACGGTCGGTCGTCCACCGTGCGGTAACTGTCCGAGGTGAAATCCCGTGGGTCCCAGAATTTCAACTCGACCAGCTTGTTCCTGATCGCCCGGCCGCTGACGCCGTATTCCGTCAAGGCCGCGAACAGGGCCGGGAACAGGGTGACCACGTGATACTGCGGTGTCACCAGTCGGCGCCCCAGTCCACTACGATCTGCCCTGCTTCGGCGACCACGTCCCGGACAATGGCCGCGACGAACGGAATCAGGTGTTCCCGCTCGCCCGCCACCTTGAGCACGTTGTGGGCGCCGGTCTCCAGCAACCCGGTCACCTTGCCCAACGTCTCGCCGCTGGTGTTGACGACCGTCAAACCGATCAGGTCGTCCCAGTAAAACTCGTTTTTCCCGGCCGGCGGCAGTTCCTTCCGCTCAACCGCAATGTCCATCCCGGTCAGGGCCTCTGCCGCAGTGCGGTCATCGACCCCTGCCAGTTGGGCGACCAGGCTCTGACCGTGGGTCTTGGCCTCCAGGACTGTGTAGGCCCGCCACTGGCCGGCCTTGCCTAGACGCCAGACTGGATAGCCCAGCAGGTTGTCCAGGTATTCCGTATAGGTCTGGACCTTGATCCAGCCATGTATCGCATACGGGGCGGCGACCCGCCCCATGACAACTGGATCGTCCGCGCTATCCTCAGGCAGCGACCGGCTTGACGGCACGGGTCAGCCTGGTGACGGTCTCGGACACTTGCGCGCCCACGCCTTGCCAGTAAGCCAGACGCTCCTGGTTGATGCGCAGGGCTTCGTCGCTGCCGGATGCGACCGGGTTATAGAAGCCGAGCCGCTCGATGAAGCGGCCGTCGCGACGGTTGCGGGAGTCCGCCACCACGATGTTGTAGAAGGGGCGATTCTTGGAGCCGCCGCGGGAAAGACGAATGGTGACCATGTTCTATTGTTTCCTGTTCAGTGTCCGGGGCGCGCCGCCGCCGATGCCTTGTTTTGCAAGTATCAATCAGCGCACGCGGAAAGCCGCGAATTGTATTGAAAGCGGCTGTCCGAATCAAGCAAGTTATTGTTTTGCTTGGCAGCCGGCCACTACATGCCCGGCAACATGCCTTTCATGCCGCGCATCATCTTCGATAGGCCGCCCTTGCCGAGCGATTTCATCATCTTCTGGGCCTGTTCGAACTGGTTCAGCAAGCGGTTGACCTCCTGTACGGTCACGCCGGCGCCGGCGGCGACGCGGCGCTTGCGCGAGGCCTTGAGCAGTTCCGGTCGCTGGCGTTCTCTGGGGGTCATGGAGTCGATGATGCCTTCGATGCGCTTCATCTGCTTCTCGCCCTGGGCGATGTCGTCGGCGCCGACCTTGCTGGCGCCAGGCAGCTTGTCCACCAGGCTGGACAGTCCGCCCAGTTTCTTCATCTGCTGCATCTGGGCCTTGAAGTCTTCTAGATCAAAACCCTTGCCGCTCTTGAGTTTCTGGACGGTCTTCAGCGCCGCGGCCTGATCGACGTTGCGGTGCGCTTCTTCGATCAAGGACAGCACGTCGCCCATGCCCAGTATGCGGCTGGCCATGCGTTCCGGGTGAAAGACCTCGATGCCGGAGAGCTTTTCGCCGACGCCGACCACCTTGATCGGCTTGCCGGTGATCTGGCGCACCGACAGCGCGGCGCCGCCGCGCGAGTCGCCGTCCAGCTTGGTCAGGGCGATGCCGGTCAGCGGTAGGGCATCGTTGAATGCGCGGGCGGTGTTGACTGCATCCTGGCCCTGCATGGCGTCAACCACAAACAGGGTTTCGACCGGGGCGAGCGCCTTATGCAGCGCCTGAATCTCTTGCATCATCGCTTCGTCGACATGCAGGCGGCCGGCGGTGTCGACGATCAGTACGTCGTGGAAGTGACGCTTGGCGTGGTCGAGCGCGGCAAGGGCGATGTCGAGCGGCTTCTGGTCGGGCGAGGAGGGAAAGAAGTCGGCTTCGGCCTGGCCGGCTACAGTCTGCAACTGGTCGATGGCGGCGGGCCGATAGACGTCGGTGGAGACCAGCAGCACCTTCTTTTTGCCGCGCTCGCGGATCAGACGTACCAGCTTGCCACAGGTGGTGGTCTTGCCGGCGCCTTGCAGGCCGGCCATCAGGAACACCGCCGGCGGCTGGGTGGCGAAATCGAGCGGCACGGCCTGTTCGCCCATTAGCGCAGTCAGTTCCTTGTGGACGATGCCGATCAGCATCTGGCCGGGGGTGAGGCTTTGCAGCACCTCCTGGCCCATGGCCTTTTCCTTGACCTTGGCGATGAAATCGCGCACCACGGGAAGGGCGACGTCGGCCTCCAGCAGGGCAATGCGAACCTCGCGCAAGGCGTCTTGAATATTGGTTTCGGTAAGTCGGCCTTGGCCCCTTAGACCTTTGACGACTTTGGACAGGCGATCGGTAAGATTGTCGAACATGCTCTAGGGTTGATGCTTTCAAATCGGCTAAACTTGCGTAGTCTAGCAAATCGACGACCCACTAAAATGCCGAATGTCTCCCTATATTTACTGACGCTGGTTGCGTACCTTGGTTTGGCGGCCTACTTCCGCCCGGGCGGACCTGCTTGTTGTCGCCCCACCGGCCCGAGCCGGTTGCTGTTGTTCGCGCCATTGCTGTTGCACGCCTACTTGTTGGGCCAGGCGGTGTTTCCCGAGGGCGGGTTAAGTCTGGGCTTTGGTTCCTCGCTGTCCGCCATGGCTGCCTTGACGGTGCTGTTTTACGGTCTGGCGGTCTGGTTCTACCCGTTGACCAGTATGCAAAGTCTGGTGTTGCTGTTTGCCGCATTCGGTCTGCTGTTGCAGTGGCTCATGCCCGCCGCCGGCATGGTGCCGATCGCCGGCGGGTCGCTGTTCCGCGTGCATTTGTTGATGGCCTTCATGGCCTACGGCCTGTTTACCATCGCGGCACTGCATGCAGTACTCATCGCCCTGGCTGAGAAACACTTGCACAAGCCGGTGCCGCCCAGGATGGTGGCGGCCCTGCCGCCCTTGTTGACGCTTGAGAAACTGTTGTTTCGCATGGTAGAGGCGGGCTTCATCATCTTGTCACTGACCCTGTTTACCGGCATCTTCTTCTCCCAGCAGATTTATGGCCGCGCCCTGCCGTTCACCCACATGACCGTATTTGGCATGGCGTCCTGGTTGATTTATGCCGCCTTGCTGACCGGACGCAGGGCCTATGGCTGGCGCGGGCGGACTGCCATCTACTGGACCATGGCTGGCTTCGTTACCCTGCTCTTGGCCTATGTCGGCGTGAAGTTCGTCCTGGAAGTGGTCCTGGGCCGGGCTTGACAGGGCGTGAACCCCGCTTAGACTAGGCAGGTCTTCTCGTTCTCAACAATCAGTTTGGATCAAGCTCCTATAGGGGCGCTACTCGGCGCCCTGTTCGTTCTGCTATTGCTGTCGGGTTTTTTCTCGGCGGCGGAAACCAGCATGATGGCGGTCAACCGCTATCGACTGAAACACCTGGCTAAATCGGGCCAGCGCGGCGCCAAGCTGGCGGAGTGGCTGCTGGCGCGTACCGATAAGCTGCTCGGCGTGGTGCTGCTGGGCAATAACCTGCTCAACGCCGCCTCCGCCTCGTTGCTGACTGTGGTTACCTTCAGATTGTTCGGCGCCAACGAGCTGGCGATGACCATGGCCACCTTGTCGGTGACCTTCCTGATCCTGGTGTTTTCCGAAGTGACGCCCAAGGTGATCGGCGCCAGCTATCCGGATCGGATCGCGTCGGCGTCAAGCTTCGTCCTGGTGCCGTTGTTGAAGGTCTTTTACCCCGTGGTCTGGTTCATCAACCTGTTCGTTCACGGCTTGTTGCGACTGACCCGGCTGACGCCGCCTGATGGTGGCCACGGCAATACCATGGGCGTCGAGGAATTGCGTAGCCTGCTGACGGAGTCCGGTTCGTTCCTGCCCGCAGCCCATCGAACCATGCTGGTCAACCTGTTCGATCTGGAAAACCTCACCGTGGATGACGTCATGCGTCATCGTGGCGAGATCGAGGCGATCGACCTGAATGCCGGCCCGGAGGAAATCGTCCATCATCTGCAGACCAGCCACCATGCCCACCTGCCGGTGTATCGGGACGAACTCAACGAGGTGCTTGGCATCGTCAATGTGCGCCGGGCATTGGCGAGGCAGGGGGAGGAACCGTTGCAGCCGGACGAGTTTGTCGAGGCCCTCAAGGCGCCTTATTTTGTCCCATCCGGCACGCCGTTGCTGACTCAATTGGGTCATTTTCAGAATAACCGTCAGTCCATGGGTCTGGTGGTCGATGAGTATGGCGAGTTGCTGGGGTTGGTGACGGTCGAGGACGTGTTGGAGGAGATCGTCGGGGAATTCGCCGGCGTGAGTCCTTTGCCGACCCGATATTGGCAGGTTGAGGCGGATGGCAGTTATCTGGTGGATGGGGCGGCCAGCCTGCGCGAATTGAACCGCAAGCTCGGCCTTGACTTCCCCGCCGACGAGGCGCGCACTCTGAATGGACTGATCCTGGAGTATCTGGAGGCGATGCCGGAGGTGGGGGTGACCATCAAGATCGCCAGTCACCCGGTGGAAATCATTCAGATCGCCGGCCGAAAAGTGAAAACCGCGCGCATCCAGCCGATCCCCACGCCACTGCATTGAGTCAAGTCTGCTCTTTGACATTCTTATTCACTCCAAGCATCATTCATCGATGAGCATTCTTTGCGGTTATTAGGGGACGGATTCGTGGCGGCAAGCGTTGCTAGTAATCTCACTGGCGTATGCCGGGCCTTGGTGCAGCAGGGTCTGCTCGCCCAGGATGAGGGCGAGACGCTGCAAGCCCAGGCCAAGGCTGCGGGTGAGAATTTTGTCGTCCACCTGATCAGGACCAAACGATTCAAGCCGCAACAGATTGCAACCTTTGCCTCGATCACCTTTGGACTACCCTACTTCGATCTGAACGCGCTGGATAGCGAGACGCTGCCGGTTGGCGTAGTCGATGCCAAGCTGATTGATAAGCACCGGGCTTTGCCACTTGCCAAGCGCGGCAATCGGCTGTTCTTGGGGGTATCCGATCCCAGCAATATGCAGGTGTTGGATGAGATCAAATTTCAGACTGGCCTGGCGGTCGACCTGGTGGTACTGGAAGAGGACAAGCTGAGCCAATATCTCGATCAGCATACCGAGAGCCGGGAAGATGACATCCTCAAGAGCATCGAGACCGATGACCTCAATCTGGAGTTCACCGATGACGAGACCATGGCCGAGGCAGCAACGGCAGCCGCGCAGGACATCGACGATGCGCCGGTGGTGCGCTATCTCCAGAAGATCATGCTGGACGCCATCAATGCCAATGCCTCGGACATCCATTTCGAACCGTATGAGAAGTTTTACCGGATACGCTATCGCCTGGATGGCATCCTGTATGAAGTCGCCCAGCCGCCGGTGGCCATCAAGGAAAAGATTGCATCTCGGATCAAGGTGATCTCGAAGATGGACATCTCTGAGAAGCGGGTGCCTCAGGATGGCCGAATGAAGCTGATGGTGTCGCACAAGAAAGCAGTCGATTTTCGGGTCAGCAGCCTGCCCACCCTGTATGGCGAGAAGATCGTCATGCGGATACTGGATTCCAGCACGGCGCTGGACAAGAAAATCGAGGAACTGGGCTATGAGCCTCAGCAGCAGGCGCACCTGCTCGAAGCCATCCAGCGACCCTACGGCATGGTGCTGGTAACCGGGCCGACCGGCAGCGGCAAGACTGTGTCGCTGTATTCCTGCCTGAATCTGCTCAACCAGCCGGGCGTCAACATTTCAACCGTGGAAGATCCGGTGGAAATCCAGTTGCCGGGCATCAACCAGGTCAACGTCAACGACAAGGCCGGGCTCAATTTTGCTACCGCGCTGCGCTCCTTCCTGCGCCAGGATCCGGACATCGTGATGGTGGGTGAGGTGCGCGACCTGGAGACGGCGGACATTGCCATCAAGGCCGCGCAGACCGGTCACATGGTCTTGTCCACGCTGCACACCAACGATGCCCCTTCCACCTTGTCGCGGCTGGTCAATATGGGGGTGCCGAACTACAGCGTCGCTGCCTCGGTGCTATTGATAACCGCCCAGCGGCTGGGACGTCGGTTGTGCCCCCATTGCAAACAGCCGATTGACATCCCGCCCGAGGCGCTGATGAATGCCGGGTTTATCGAGGCCGACCTGGACGGCGCATGGCAGGCATTCGGCGCGGTCGGCTGCGATCTATGCAACCACACCGGGTATAAGGGGCGGGTCGGCATCTATCAGGTGATGCCGATCAGCGATGAGATTAATCGTCTGATCTTGAAGAATGCCGGGGTTGGCGAGATTGCCGCGCAAGCCCATAACGAGGGCGTATTGGACCTGCGGCGGGCTGGTTTGCTGAAAGTGAAGACCGGGATGACCTCACTTGAGGAAGTTCTGGCGGTGACCAACGAATGACAGCGAGGGCTGAACAATGGCGCTAGCCAAGACAGCGAAAACAGTGGCGGAGATTCCCTTTATCTGGGAAGGAACCGACAAACTTGGGCGCAAGCTGAAGGGCGAGATGCTGGCCGCCGGCGAGGCCGTGGTCCGACAGTCGCTGCGACGTCAGGGTATTACCGCCAGCAAGGTGCGCAAGCAGGGTCTCTTTTCCCAGGCCAAGAGAATCTCGGAAAAGGACATCGCCCTATTCACGCGCCAGCTCTCCACCATGGTCAAGGCCGGCGTGCCGTTGTTGCAAGCCTTCGATATCACGGCGCGCAGCCACTCCAACCCGGCACTGCAACGACTATTGGGCATTATCAAGGCCGATGTAGAATCGGGCAGCGCCTTGAATCAGGCCTTCCGGCGGCACCCGAAATATTTCGATGCACTGTACTGCAACCTGGTGGAAGCCGGTGAACAGGCCGGTATCCTGGAGACCGTGCTAGACCGGATCGCCAGCTACAAGGAAAAAATTCTGGCCATCAAGGGCAAGATCAAGTCTGCCCTGATGTATCCGGCCATCGTGATCGTCATCGCCTTTATCATCACGGCGGGCATCATGCTGTTCGTGATCCCGACCTTTAAGCAACTGTATGAGAGCAGCGGCGCCGAGTTGCCGGCCCTGACGGCCATGGTGATCTATATCTCCGACCTGTTCGTTAAATGGTGGTGGGCCTTGGTCGGGTTGTTGATCGCCGCCGTGTTGCTGTTTGGCCAGGCATTCAGGCGCTCAAAGGCGTTGCGGGATCGAATCGACGCCTTGTCATTGAAGATTCCAGTGTTCGGCCCGCTGATCGAAAAGGCTACCGTAGCGCGCTGGTCACGTACCTTCTCATCGCTGTTCGCCGCCGGCGTGCCGATGGTCGATGCCTTGGCGTCGGTGGCCGGCGCCTCCGGCAATGCGGTGTTCGAAGCGGCGACCATGAAACTGCGCACCGATATTGCGACCGGCGCCAGCCTGACCTCCTCGCTGCAAGCCGCCAAGATATTCCCCAATATGTTGATCCAGATGGTGTCCATCGGCGAGGAATCCGGCTCACTGGATTCCATGGTGGAAAAGGTGGCGGATTACTATGAACGCGAGGTCGATGACGCAGTGGCCGGCATCTCCAGTTTGATGGAGCCGATCATCATGGTGGTGCTGGGCACCTTGATCGGCACCATCGTGATTGCCATGTACCTGCCTATTTTCAAGATGGGCTCAGCGTTTTGAGCGAATTGTTCGGCCAGCACGCCATGCTCTGGGTGGTATTGGCGGGCGTGCTTGGCCTGATGCTGGGCAGCTTCATCAATGTGGTGGTCTATCGCCTGCCGGTGATGATGCAGCGGGAATGGCAGCGCCAGTGCGCCGAGCTGCATGGCGAGGAGCCGCCGGCGCAAACGCCTTATAGCCTGGCGGCGCCGCGCTCGGCCTGCCCGAGTTGCGGTCATGGCATCGTCTGGTATGAAAACATCCCGATTCTGAGTTGGCTAGTCCTGCGCGGTCGCTGCTCCGCCTGCGGGACGGCGATTTCACTGCGCTACCCGATGCTGGAGGCGCTGACCGGCGTCCTTACCGCCTATGCTGCCTGGCACTTCGGGGTTTCCTGGCAGGCGGGCGCGGCATTTTTACTGATCTGGGCCTTGGTGGCCTTGACCTTCATCGATCTGGATACCTATTACCTGCCGGATAGCATTACCCAGCCGCTGATTTGGTTGGGTCTTCTAATCAATTTGAATGGCCTGTTTACCCCACTGGATTCGGCGCTGATCGGTGCGACGGCGGGCTATCTAGCGCTTTGGGCGGTGTATCACCTGTTCCGTCTGATCACCGGCAAGGAGGGCATGGGGTTCGGCGATTTCAAACTGCTCGCCGCTCTGGGCGCCTGGCTGGGCTGGGCCATGTTGCCGTTGATTATCCTGCTGTCTAGTCTGATCGGCGCACTGATCGGCATCGGCCTGATCGTGTTCGCCGGACATAATCGCGCCAAACCTATCCCATTCGGCCCTTACCTGGCCCTGGCCGGCATTGTCGCCTTGTTCTGGGGCAAGGCCCTGATCGCGCTTTACCTGGGGCAATGAAGCGGCCCTACTGCGTGGCCCTGACCGGCGGTATTGGCAGCGGCAAGAGCGTCGTCGCTACGGCCTTCGCCGGTCTGGGCGTGGCGGTGATCGACACCGACCTTATCGCCCGCGAGTTGACCGCGCCCGGGGGTGCGGCGCTGGCGCCGATACTGAGCGCTTTCGGGGCCGAATACCGGCTGGCCGATGGCGGCCTGGATCGGCGGCGTATGCGGGCTACGATATTTAGCCAGCCTGACCTGCGCGCCCGTCTGGAAGGTATCTTGCACCCCTTGATCCGAGCTTGCGCGGCCCAGCGACTGAACGATACGACCGCGCTTTATGCGCTGCTGGTTGTGCCGCTGCTGGTTGAGAGCGGCGCCTATCGCGAACTGACGGATCGGGTATTGGTGGTGGACTGTGACCCCGACCGGCAAATCGAACGCATCATGCGCCGCGATGGCATCGACCTGGCCCTGGCCAAGGCAATGCTGACGGCCCAGGCGAGCCGGGAACAACGTCTGGCCCTGGCCGACGATGTCATAGATAACCGTGGCGTCAAGGCCGATGTTGAGGCTGAGGTTCGGCGTTTGCACCAGGTTTATCTGCGGCTGGCCGGGAAACGGGGCAAAATGCAAAACCTGTCATTGCAAAAGTAGGCTGTATTGCTGCAAAATCGCCCGAATCTCTAAATGCGACAGTGAGTTAGCGCTGCGATTTGCCGCAATGCTGACCTATCCAAGAACCGATTTATTGTAGAAAGCCACCCATTGCATAGGCGCCATCGGTGATCGTTTACGAATATCCACTGAACGAACGCATACGCACCTGGTTGCGTCTGGAAGATTTGTTCGAGAAGGTGGCTTTCTTCATCAAGGCAGGCGACCAGCGTTCCCACCACGCCGCCTTGCTGGCCATTTTTGAGCTGGCCGACGTGATGACCCGGTCCGAGTTGCGCAGCGAGTTGATCCAGGAGTTGGAACGGCAGAAGGCATCGTTCGAGCCGTTAAGGGGTAATCCGGAGGTGGATGGCGAGCGTCTGGAGGCGGTTCTGACGAGTCTGTCCAACACACTAGCGGAGCTGCACGATCAGGTCGGCAAACTGAGCCAGCATGTCCGGGATAACGACTGGTTAGCCGGCATCAAGAGCCGCACCGGGATACCGGGTGGGGTCTGCGCTTTCGATCTGCCCGGATACCACTTCTGGCTCAATCAATCTGTAGCGCGACGACGGGAAGACCTGCGGGCCTGGCTGGGCCCGATGTTGCCGGTCAAGAATGGCGTGGCAGTCGTGTTGAAGCTGCTGCGGAAGGGTGGAATTGGCGGCCGCTATGTAGCCGAGGGTGGGTTGTTTCAGTTAATGCTGGGCGGCCGCGTGGCCCAGTTGCTTCAGGTCAGGGTAGCCAACGATATGCCTTGTGTGCCGGAAGTCAGCGCCAACAAGTATGCGGTCAATCTACGTTTCATGACGGTCGGAACCAACCAGAAGGCGAGAACCTGCGATCAAGAGACCCCCTTCGAGCTGGTTTTCTGTTCGTTGAGCGGTTGCGGAGTCTGATCTTTATAAGCGTTTGCCGGGAGTTCAGTCCAGCGAGGCCAGGTTGTGGCCGCTCAGTTGATTCAACTGAGCGGCGAGCGGCGCGGCCATGGTGGCGAACTGACGACGATAGCGGGCTTCCAGTGGGTAGGCGGCCGGCATCCGCACTAACAGCGGATCCCGCTGCACGTTATTGATCCTGAATTCGTAGTGCAGGTGCGGGCCGGTGGCCAAGCCGGTCGAACCGACATACCCGATGATTTCGCCCTGCTTGATATGGGCGCCGCGCCGGAGATTTTTGGCGAAACGGGATAGGTGACCATAGGCGGTGCTGTATGGCCCCTGATGCTTCAGGATGATGAGATTGCCATAGCCGCCCTGATGACCGGAGAACATGACCGCAGCATCGGAAACCGCGCGCACCGGGGTGCCGGTCGACGCGGCGTAGTCGATGCCCTTGTGGGCCCTCCATTTCTTCAGGACCGGATGGAGACGCGCGCCGGTGAAGCCTGAGGAAATACGACTGAACGGGATCGGCGATTTCAGGAAGGCGCGTTTCATGCTCTTGCCGTCTGGGGTGAAATAGCTTCCGCGTCCTTGCGGGTCGGCGAAAAATACCGCCCGGTGGCTCTGGCCCTGGTTGATGAATTCCGCTGCCAGCAAGCGCCCGGCGTTCAAAACGCGACCGCCATCGTATAGCGTTTCATAGACCACCGAGAAGTGATCCCCTTTGCGCAGGTCACGGTGAAAATCGATTGCGCCAGAGAATATATCGGCCATCTCCGAGGCGATGGAGTCCGGTACGTCGGCGGCGTCGGTGGCGCCGAACAATGAATGGCTGATCGTGCCCGAGCGCATGGTCAGGCGGGTCTCCGGCTTGATGGTTTCTTCCTTTACCAGGAATTTGTCGCCCGCGCGTTCGACCGATAGTAGTTGCCGTTCGCCGACCAGATAGCGCAATAAAATCAGGTTGCCGGTGGAAGTAACCCGTGCCATGACCGAATGCCCGGCAACAAAATGGGTAGCCGCGTTGTGTCCACGCGCGGCGCTAACGATACTGGTGGTCTGATCGGCATTGACGCCCAGCCGGGTCAGCAACGATGCCAGGGTGTCGCCGGACTGGATGCGTTCTTCGCGCCAGAAGTCGAAGGCGCCGCTATCAGTGGCGATGGGCGCTGGCAACACGACATCGGCAACGACGGTTTCCTGTTGAATATCACGGGTGATGGTGTCGGGTGACACGCCGAAGGCGGTCACGACTTCAAAGAGGGGAATGAGTGCGGCTAACAGCAACCACCGTTTGTGGCGGGCAAAGTAGGCGAGTAAGGGCTGGATATTCTGCATTGGCGGCATCTGATCCTGCTTAAAAGATGGGCGATTCTAACAGATAACGCCGATAAATGGGCCGAGATTAACCATTGCGTCGCTGGGCGGCTAGAATCGGGGGGAATTCCGGCTAGAATGCCAGCCTCTAATATCCGATCCGATCCAAGTTCCGAGCCATGATGCTTTTCGAGAGTCGCGAGCGCCAAGCGTACCAGCATATCCGCGCGGAGATTGAAGGCCGACTCGTCAGCACCGGCGCGCCGGTTGAGATCAGCGACTTCCTGCTCAATCACTGGGCCTATTTGCTGGTCGGAATCTATATTGGTCTTGGCGATCAGCATCCCGATTGGGAGGCGGGTTGGCAGACCGTCAATGCCTTGCTTTGGAGCCTGGCGCCAAAGCGGGATCGAGCCGAGACCGAGCAGTTCCTGCGTCTGTTGCCAACCCTGCTTGGCCGTCTCCAGGATGGCTGCGATGCCATGAAGCTGGACCCGGCCGAACGGGATGCATTGTTCTCTCAACTGGCCCTGTTGCATGCCGCCGTGGCCCGCGCCGGGCTTCAGGCCCAGCCGGGTGAGGCCGGTCCCGTCACCCATTTCGGCCAGGATGCTGATATGGTAATGGGCGACGAAGAATTGGCTGGCCTTAGCCAGAGAACGCCGGCTATCACCAAGACCAAAGACAGCTTCGGACCATCCGATGAGTTGGGCCTCGACCGGCTCAAGGTGGGTGGCGGTATGTTGTTGAAGACGGCGGCGGGCGAAAAACGGCTCTATCTGCAATGGGTCAGCCCAATGGGCGGCATGTATCTGTTCGCCAATGCCGATGGCTTTGATGCCGTTTCCTTGACTCGGGCACGGTTGATCGAACGCTTGGCCAAGGGCGACGCCCACCTGGTCTAGTGCAGTGTTGCACGTTGTTTGGCACATAAGCGAACAAGGAAAGACCAATGCGTCGGACGTAGGCCGGGATTCATCCCGACAACCCGGCCCATGGAACCCGCGTCGTCGGGATGAATCCCGACCTACAAAACCCCGCTGACATGCCCGGTTGGTCGGGTTGAATCCCGACAAGGGCTTGCATAGAAGCATTCCAAAGAATGCAACACTGCCCTAGGAGTCTGCCGGACTTAAAGGAAATTGGCTACAAAACCGTCGGAACGGTCCATATTCCGCCGCTTTGCGGCTTGCCTGCTTGACTCGCTTCGCTTCGATCCCCATAAGTCCGACAGGCTCCTGGCCTTTATGGAAATGTTTGCGTGGTCAGACCGATTCGCTCGATACGTTCGGCCAGTTGTGTCAGCCAAGCAGCCGGCAACCGTCTCAGACGCGGGGCCTCGGGTTGGGTCGATGCCCGCGCCAGGCCATAGAGCAGCACACCTTTGAGCGGCGCCTTCGCCGCTAGTGCCTGGCCTAGAAATGCCAGATAGTCTGCTAACTCGGCCTCGTCGGGCGGCTGGCCATCCAGGGTGAAGACACAGGTTTGAATCCAGGTCGGGCACAGTTTCGCGCACCTGACCAGATTGCCCATGACCTTGTCCGGGGCGCTTTCGGTCTGGTTGATTCGTTTGATCCCTTCACGAGTGGCACGGTCCAGCTTGAACCAGACCTCACCGCCCAGTGCGCTCAATTGCACCAGCCCGGCTTGCACATAGGGCCGATGGATCAGGCTGCCGTTGGTAATCAGCAGCACCTTGATTCGGCCGATCAGGTCGAACTCGGCCAGCAGCCGGGCGATGATCGCCACCACGGCCGGAAACTCGGACGCCGAGGTGGGTTCGCCATTGCCGGACAGGGCGATGTCGTTGAGCCGGCGCATGGCCTCGGGAACCGATTCCACCATGAAGTCGCCGTGGATGATGGTGGTCAACATCCGGCGCAGTTCGTCTTCCAGCCGCGCCAGGTCGACCGGCGGTGGGCCGCCGCGCTTGAGTTCGGGTACCTGGCAATAGATGCAGCGCCAGTTACAGGCGTTGTTGATGTTCAGGTTGATACCGACCGAAACGCCGCCGGAACGGCGTGACAGTACCGGATAGACATAGGTCATGCCAACCGCATCGCGGTCGTGATGAGTGGTGTCGAGCTGGAGCGTCATCCGGCCTTTCCCAGTGCGGCGGCGATGGCCGTCAGCCGGGCCGCGCGAATGGCCGCCGGAATCTTGCCGGCCGGCGCGCTGCGGGCGATGGCGCCGGCAGCGACGCCTTGCGCGGCGGCCAATGCCGTCGCCAGGTAGCCAGGTTGCGGATAGGCGCGGGTTTCGAAATCGGCACGGCCATGAAAATCGGCCGCGCAGGCCAGCAGAAACTCGGCGAAACGTTCTGGCCGGCGGAAGGCGTCGGTGCGCTCCAGCATCTCCAGCACCGTGGCCGGGCGTAACGCCTCGGCCCGGTGGACATTACCGTGGTCGCGCGCCACCAACAGCGCCAGGTCGCGGCAGTCGGCCGGGATGCGCAGGCGTTCGCAGACGGTCTTGACCAGGTCGACGCCACGGCCTTCGTGACCGTGATGGCGCGGCCAGAACTCGGCCGGGGTCGTACCCTTGCCCAGGTCGTGCAGCAAGGCCGCCAGTCGAACCGGCAGCGGCCAGCCTTGTCCGGCGGCCCAGTCGAGCGCCATCAGGCTGTGGATGCCGGTGTCCATCTCCGGGTGATATAGGGCCGGCTGCGGCACGCCAAACAGGCGCTCCAGCTCGGGCATCAGCCGGGCCAGGGCGCCGCATTCGCGCAGCACCATGAACATCCGGGACGGTTTATTTTCCATCAGGCCACGGGCCAGTTCCTGCCAGACCCGTTCTGGCACCAGGGCATCGACCTCGCCGGCGGCCACCATGGCTTGCATCAAAGTCATGGTCTCCGGCGCGATGCTGAACTCGGCAAACCGGGCCGAGAAGCGGGCGACCCTCAGGATGCGCACCGGGTCTTCGGCAAAGGCCGGGCTGACGTGGCGTAGCAGCTTGGCGGCCAGATCGGCCTGGCCGCCATAGGGATCGACGATCTGGCCGTCCTCGCCGATGGCCATGGCGTTGACGGTCAGGTCGCGGCGAATGAGATCCTCTTCCAGGGTGACGTCGGGGCTGCTGAAGACTTGGAACCCCTTGTAGCCGCGCGCGGTTTTTCGTTCGGTGCGGGCCAGTGCATATTCGTCATGGCTTTCTGGGTGCAAAAAGACCGGGAAGTCCTTGCCTACCGGCTGGAAACCCAGCCGAACCATCGCCTCCGGGGTGGCGCCGACCACGACGTAATCGCGATCTTGCACCGGCAGGCCGAGCAGGCCGTCGCGCACCGCGCCGCCCACCGTGTAGACCTGGATAGGCGGGGGAAACGTCGTCAACGTCCGGCCGCCTCGCGAAACTGGTCGTAGCGCGCCTTGTTGCCAGCGTCGACCAGATAACCCAGGTTGGCCGCCAAGCTTGCCGGCTGGCCGAAACGGGCGGGAAAGCCGTCCGGGCAGACGTTGTCGACCTGCATTGCATAGTGATTGTCGCGGGTCATCAGCTTCTTGCCTGGCTTCAGCTCCATCAGCCGGGCGAACAGGTAGGAGAGCGATGGGTTCAGGGCAATGACAGTGCGTTTCAGACCCAGCGTGGCGGCCACGATCCGGACCAGTTCCTGCAAGCTGTAGGCCTGCGGCCCGCACAGGTTGTAGGCCTGGCCAAAGGTAGCCGAATCATCGACGGCCAGGGCAAAGGCGCGCGCCACATCGGTAACGTGCACCGGCTGGAAGCGGGCGCGGCCATTGGCCAAGGGCACGATTGGAGCGAGTTGCAGCAGATCGGCGAACAGATTGAGAAAACTATCGCCCGGACCAAAGATCACCGAAGGCCGGAACACCGTGACATCGAGGCCCTTGGCGGCCAGGACGCGCCGCTCGCCCTCGCCCTTGGTTTGTTGATAGATGCTTTTGGAGCCGGTATCGGCGCCCAGCGCACTCATGTGCAGTAAACGCCCCACGCCGCTGGCGCGGCAGGCGGCCATGAGCTTGTCCGGCAATTCGCAATGGGCGCGCTCGAACGCCTGGCGGCTGCCGTTCAGGATACCGACCAGGTTGACCGCCGCGTCCTGACCGGCCAAGAGCCGCTCCAGGCTGGCTGGGTCGTGGATGTTGGTCTCCACTATCTCGATGCCGGGCAGAACCAGTAAGTCCTTGATGCGCTGCCGTTGCCGGGTCGGTACGGTGATGTGGTGGCCGGACCGCGCCAATTGGCTGGCCAGATTCTGGCCGACAAAACCGCCACCGCCGAGTATGCAGATGTTGGTCATGGGATGATTGCCTCTTTGAAAAGTATCTGATTCTAGAGGTATCTGGAACCATATTGAAATTGGCCTGCCTCTTCTGTACGGCGACCGGGATTTCGATCCGTTCGACCGCCAGGCTGGTATTCGTCGGAACACAGGGCAAGCGTTAACCGCACAGGCGACAGACCGTCATCAACATCAAGACCTTCGCCGCGCCGCCGGACAGCGCGCCCAGTTGTGCGATCAGCTTGAGCCAGTCAGCGGCGGTTATGGCGCATCTCCAAGTGGCATGAAACAGAACACAAAGCGGCCGCGGCCGAAGTTGACGATCAGGGTGCCGCCGTGATTCTTGGCGTAATCGACCCAGCCTGGCACGGCGCAGCCCTGGTGGCATTCGCTGACCCCGCCAGGCGATTCCAGATTGCGGTCGCGATCATAGAAAGTGAGCAGCATGGCCGTGCCGAGCAGGTGTTGGGCAATGGCCTCGGCCAGTTTCAGGCAGGCGTTAAAATCAAGCGCGAGTTCGTCGGCGTCGAGGTGCAGTGTTTTCATGGTTGGGCAGTGGCGCTCTGAAAAGGGTTGGCCGGATTGTGCCACCAAGCCAGGGTTGGGTGATGATGTCGGCATGCACAGTGGTTTGGATATATGCTTGAAACGGGTTGCCAATGGCAATCTTATTAAGGAGTCGGGTAAAGATGCCGCGAAGACCATACAACTCATGCTGGTCAGCCGCGAGCAAGGAGACGCAGCGATGATGGAGACCCGGATGCGGACTCGCCGGCGTTGGCGTTATATATTGCTGACCCTCCTGTCGGTAGTGCTTCTAGGGGTGCTGGCGACCTTTATGCTCAGCACGCTTTATCGACAATATCGGACGACCCAGCAAGAGCTCACCGGTGCGCAATGCATCCTCCACTTGCAGGACGTTGCCATCCTGGTGCAGGGTATGCGCGGCCTGCGCCTGATCCAGAACCATGCCCAGGGCGACCAGATCGACGCCAGCCTACACGAGTTGTCGGCACAATTGCTGACCGAGGTCGGTCGTCTGGAGCCCCGTGTCTACCCTGACTTGAATTGCCTGCGCCCTGAGCAGGTCGAGCAGGTGCGTCACTACGCCCGTAGTCAGTTGGCCCCGGATCGAGGCGCCTCGATCGACGAGGCTACCCGGTTGGTCAGTGCGCTGCATGACCTGATGCAGGATGCGGCTTATACCTCTGGCCTCGTGCTCGACTTGCAGCCGGGGTCATATTTCCTGGCCAATCTGCTGGCCCTGCGTCTGCCCGCGCTGATCGAGTCTGTCGGTCGCCTGCGCGGCCAGGCCGCCGCGCTGGTGGCGGCTGACACCTGGTCAAAAGAAGATAGTCGGCAGATGCCTAGCCGGATGGAAGGGGTGCGCATCGCGCTCGACCAAGTCGAAATGGAACTGCGGGCCTTCACCGCCGTGCTGCCTAGCATGGCGAAGCGCCTGGATGACATTCGCGACGAGGTTCGGCGAAACCTGACCGGTTTCCTGGGCGTCACTGGTCGCGTGGAGCGGGATAAGCTTGCGGGGGGCGATGCCCTCACCCTGTTTGACCAAGGCAGCCAGGCCATCGGTAGCGTCCGCATCCTGCACGGGCTGGTTCAGGAAGAGCTGGATCGCCTGCTCCAGGCGCGGATCAATGCCTTGCGCGGCCAGATCACGGCCGCCTGGCTGGCCATGCTGGGCCTGCTGGCGGCGGTGCTTTACCTGCATACCAGCTTTTACCGTCGCGAAAGACGGTTGATGGAAAGGCTGGAACTCATGGCCACCACCGACGTGTTGACTGGGGCCGGCAATCGCACCCGCTTCGAGGAGGACTTCACCCGTTATTTGATGGAGGCCGACCGTTATGACCGTCCACTATCCATTGTCATGTTGGATATTGACCACTTCAAACGCATCAACGACCGCTATGGCCACGCTGTCGGTGATTCGGTATTGCGCCAGGTGGCCAAGGTGGTCGAGACCCAGATACGGTCGGCTGACGCACTGTACCGCTGGGGCGGCGAGGAGTTTTGCGTACTGTCGCCCGAAACGATGCTGGAAGGGGCGCGCGAGTCGGCCGAACGGATTCGAATCGCGGTGGCTGGGGCCGACTTCGGTGCAGTGGCCGAGGTGACGGTCAGCCTGGGCGTCGCCCAGTGGCAGGCCGGGGAATTGGCGGATGCCTTATTGCGTCGGGTGGATGGGGCCATGTACGCCGCCAAGCAGGCGGGGCGCAACCGGGTCGAGTTGGCGCCGCCGTTCGATCCAGACTGACGGGGTTCAGGCGAGTCGCTTTAGCTCGTAGATGAGATCAAGCGCCTCGCGTGGCGTGAGGTGGTCCGGGTCAATGGCCGTCAGCCGGTCGAGGGCGGGCGAAGGTTCCGGTTCCGCCGCCGGGGGCGGCGCGGCGAACAGGTCGCCCTGGCCGGCGCTCGCGACCTGGGTGTTTTCCAGTTCGACCAGCTTGCGCCGGGCGGCATTGACCACGGCGCCCGGCACGCCGGCCAGTTTGGCGACCTGAATGCCATAGCTTTGCGAGGCCGGCCCGTCTGCCACACTGTGCAGGAAGATGAGGCGGCCACCGCTCTCCACGGCATCGAGGTGGACGTTGGCTACGCTGCGGTATTCCTGTGCCAGTTGGGTCAGCTCGAAATAGTGGGTGGCGAACAGGGTGTAAGCCCGCACCTTTTCCGCCAGGTGCCGGGCCACCGACCAGGCGATGGAGACGCCGTCGAAGGTGGAGGTGCCGCGGCCGATCTCGTCCATCAGCACCAGGCTTTGTTCGCTGGCGTGGTTGAGTATCTGTGCGGTCTCGGTCATTTCCACCATGAATGTCGAGCGGCCGCCGGCCAGGTCGTCGGAGGAACCGACCCGAGTAAATATCTGGTCCACCGGGCCGATTAGCGCGCGTTCGGCCGGCACAAAGAGGCCGCAGCAGGCCATCAACACAATCAGCGCGGCCTGGCGCATATAGGTCGACTTGCCGCCCATGTTGGGGCCGGTGACCACCAGCATTCGGCGGCTCGGGTCGAGATTCAGGTCATTGGCAATGAAGCTATCCACGCGCGGTTCTACGACGGGGTGGCGGCCGGCTTCGATGACGATGCCCCAGTCGTCGGAAAACTCAGGCCGGACATGGTTACGCAGCACCGCCAGGTCGGCCTGGCCGGCCAGCACATCGAGACTGGCCAGGGCCCCGGCGACGATCTGCAAGTCAGCGATGTGCGGTGCGAGATCATCGAGTAGTTGGTCGTACAACTGTTTCTCCCGCGCCAACGCCCGCTCGGCAGCGGATAAAAACTTGTTCTCGAATTCCTTGAGTTCCGGGGTCAGGTAGCGTTCGGTATTTTTTAGTGTCTGGCGCCGGTGGTAGTCGGCCGGCACCTTGTCGGCCTGGCCGCGGCCGACCTCGATGTAGAAGCCGCTGACCCGGTTGTATTCGACCCTGAGGTTGCCAATGCCAGTCCGTTCACGCTCCTGTGCCTCCATCTGGATCAGGAATGCGCCGCAATTCGCTTGCAAACCACGCAATTCGTCCAGTTCGGCATCGTAGCCGGCGGCAATGACGCCGCCTTCGCGGATCACGGCCGCCGGCTCGGCCTTGATAGCGGTGGCCAGTTGCGCACCAGGCGGGTCGGGGAAGGCCAGTTGCCGGCCGAGCTCCGCCAGGGGTTCCGTGCCGGCCAGGCCGTCGCGCAGGGCGGGTAGCCGGGCCAGGCTGTCGCGCAGGCCAGCGAGGTCGCGCGGCCGGGCGGTCCTGAGGGCGATGCGGGCGGCGATGCGTTCCAGGTCGGCCATGCCCTTCAGCTCGCGGCGGGCGGCGCGGGCGATGTTGGGCGCCTCAATCAGCGCCTGGACGGCATCGAGGCGACGGGTCAGCCGATTGCGGTCGCGCAGGGGATGATGCAGCCAGTGTTTCAGCAACCGGCTGCCCATGCCGGTGACACAGCGGTCCAGTTCCGAGAACAGGGTCGGTTCGGTCTCGCCGCGCAGGGTTTCGCTGATCTCCAGGGTGCGCCGGGCGGCGGCGTCCATCAGCACATACTCGCTGTCCTGCTCCAAAATCAAGCCGGAGACGTGGGGCAGGGCGCTTTGCTGGGTGTGGCGGGCGTAGTCCAGCAACAGGCCGGCGGCGGCCTGAATCGGTGGTTTATCCTGGATGCCGTAAGCCGACAGGTCGTGTACCCCGAAATGCTCGGTGAGCAGGCGCTCACCTCGTTCGGCGTCGAATTGCCAGGCGGGGCGGCGGACCATGGCGGTCTTCAGGGCGGCCAGGGCGGGGTGGTCGAATGCTTCCGGGAGCAGTATTTCGGACGGCATCAGTCGGGCTAGTTCGGACGCCAGACGGTCCGACCCGATCTCCTTGGCCGCCAGCCGGCCGGAAGAGAGTGTCAGCCAGGCCAGGGCGAGCCGGGTCTTTTGGACCGCCAGGGCCAGGATGAGCGCATCGCGCTTGTCGTCCAGCAGCACCTCATCGGTCAGGGTGCCGGGCGTGACGATGCGCATTACCCGGCGTTCCACCGGGCCTTTCGCGGCCTTCGGATCGCCGATCTGCTCGCAGATCGCCACCGATTCGCCCAACTTCACCAGCCGGGCCAGATAGGGTTCGCAGGCGTGGAAGGGCACGCCTGCCATCTTGATCGGCTCGCCGGCCGACTGGCCGCGCGTGGTCAGGGTGATGTCCAGCAGACGAGCCGCCCGCTCGGCGTCGCCGAAGAACAGTTCGTAGAAATCCCCCATGCGGTAAAACAACAGCATGTCGGGGTGCTCCGCCTTGATGCGTAGGTACTGCTGCATCATGGGTGTGTGTTTTTCTAGGTCGGCGGTCAAGATAGCGGCGGTAGTAAGACGAGCCGTATTTTACCCATGCGCCGCAAGTTTGAGTGACACAGCGTGTCTATCCCAGTGACAAGCGTTTGAATCCTATATATGCTTTGCCACTGTCATTGATGAAACGTGATGAGAAGGTGGCCGGATATGTCGTTCGTTTGGCGGGTTTGTGCTGGCTTGGCCTTGATATTGGGTACCTCGTTGGCCTGTGCTGAGGCGGTCAATCCCCGGATACAGCAGGTGATGTCCTCTCCCGACGCCTTGCAAAAGGCGCAACACGACGGCAAAAAGGCGGCCGCCTTTTGCGCCAACTGTCATGGCAATACTGGCAACAGCACATACGATTACATCCCCAACCTGGCCGGCCAGCATCCTGGCTATCTGTTTAATCAAATAAAAAAATTCGCCGACGGTCGCCGCCAGGATCGATTCATGAGTGGCCTGATTAAGGCCATGAAGGATGAGGATCGTTTCAATATGGCGATCTATTACGCCAACCAGCGGGTGCAGGCGGCCAGGCCTCCCGAGCCGGACTTGGTGGCCAGGGGACGGCAGCTATATAGCCAGGAGTGCAAGTCCTGCCATGGCGAAAAGGGTTATGGCGGCGAGAATATTGCCCGTCTTGCGGGGCAGCGTCCCGGCTATCTCGTCGGGGCCCTTGGCAAGTACCAGAATGGCATCAAGCGGCGCGCCGACCCGGTCATGAGTAGTGTCGCCAGGCGTCTGCAAGTTTCCGATATTGCCGCCCTGGCCAACTACATCGTTACCATGAAATGACGGCGCGATACACGGGCGTGACTCGTCACGCCTTAGCCCTTTAATGCCAGCGTCACGTGTGGCTGGATGATCTGCAATAGTTGTCCGAATACCTTGGGCGTGCCGGCCACGATGTGGCCGGATTTCAGATAGCCGTCGTCACCGCCAAAGTCGCTCACCAACCCGCCCGCTTCCTTGATTAGCAGACAACCTGCGGCGATATCCCAGGGGTTGAGGCCAATCTCGAAGAAGCCGTCGGTACGACCGGCGGCCAGCCAGGCCAGATCGAGCGCGGCAGAACCCGGTCGGCGCAGGCCGGAGGTCTTCTGCACCAGGTCGCGGAACATGCCCGTGTAGGCGTCCAGATGGGTAAAATCGCGGTACGGGAAGCCGGTGCCGATCAGCGAGTCCGCTAGCTTGATGCGTTTTGAGACGCGGATGCGCCGGTCGTTCAGAAAGGCGCCGGAGCCCTTGCTGGCGGTGAATAGCTCGTTGCGGGTCGGGTCGAAGACCACGGCCTGGTCGAGCACTCCTTTGTGTAGCAGGGCGATGGAAACGGCATACTGGGGAAAACCATGCAGGAAATTGGTGGTGCCATCCAAGGGGTCGATGATCCACTGGTATTCGGAATCGCCGGACGCGCCGGATTCCTCGGCCAGGATCGCATGTTTTGGATAGGCGGTAAGCAGGACGTCAATAATGGTCTTTTCGGCGGCTTGATCGACCTCGCTGACGAAATCGTTTTGCTGTTTGACGTGGATCGTCAGGGCGTCCAGATCGTTGGAGGCTCGGTTGATGATGGTACCGGCGCGACGGGCGGCCTTGACCGCCGTGTTGAGCATTGGGTGCATGGCTTTAAAGAACGAGTGACTGACTGAGACTGGATTTTACCTTGAAGCCGCTAACTCCACTCGACAATATCCGGGTCGTCCTGGTCGAAACCAGCCATCCTGGCAATCTGGGCGCCGCCGCGCGGGCCATGAAGGTGATGGGGCTGACCCATTTGTATCTGGTCAACCCAAGATGCGCTACCGACGACGAGGCGCGGGCGCGGGCCTCCGGCGCCGTCGATGTGTTGGGGCGGGCGACCCTCTGCGCCAGTCTGGATCAGGCGTTGAGCGGCGTGGTCTTATCGGCGGCCTGCACCTCCCGGCGGCGGGATTTACCACATCCTGCCTATACCCCGCGCCAGGCCGCCCCGGCACTGCTTGGCCAGGCTCAGGCTGCGCCCGTGGCGCTGGTGTTCGGGTCGGAAACCTTCGGCTTGTCCAACGAGCAGTTGATGAAGTGCGACTGGCTGTTGAACATCCCCGCCAACCCCGATTACACCTCGCTCAACCTGGGCGCGGCGGTGCAGGTCGTGGCCTATGAACTGCGTTGCACGCTGGACGATACGCCGCTCGCCTTGCCGGTATTCCAACGGGCCGAGCACGAGGAGGTCGAGCGGCTGATGGTCGCACTGGAACAAAAACTGGTCGAAGTCGGTTTTCTCGATCCGATCCATCCCAAGCGACTGATACCGAGGCTGCGCCGCTTCTTTGCGCGTGCCGGGCTGGAAAAGGAAGAGGTGGCCATCTGGCGGGGCGTGATCGCGGCCCTGAACAAAATTTGACCACCCTAGTCGGGAATTGCGACAATGAACTCCTTTAATTTCATTGTAACGGTCTGATGTTCCAGCGTTTGCGCGAAGATATCGGCGTGGTGTTCGATCGGGACCCGGCGGCGCGCACCTTTTTCGAGGTGCTGACCACCTATCCTGGGCTGCATGCCATTCTTTGGCATCGTCTTTCGCACGTACTGTGGGGTTGGGGCCTGAAGTGGCTGGCGCGATTATCCTCCAATGTCGCACGCTGGCTGACCGGCATCGAGATCCACCCCGGCGCCCGGATCGGCCGCCGGGTATTCATCGACCACGGCATGGGCGTGGTGATCGGCGAGACGGCCGAGATTGGCGACGATTGCACCCTCTACCACGGCGTCACCCTGGGCGGCACCTCCTGGCAGAAGGGTAAGCGCCACCCCACCCTGGAAGCGGGCGTCATCATCGGCGCCGGCGCCAAGGTGCTGGGGCCGATTACCCTGGGGGCCGGCGCCAAGGTCGGCTCCAACGCGGTCGTGGTCAAGGACGTGCCGGCCGGGGCGACGGCGGTGGGCATCCCGGCGCGCATACTCGATGACGAAAAGGCCAAGACGCGCGAGGCAACGGCCCAGAAGCTGGGGTTCTCAGCCTACGGCATCGGCGCCGACATGAACGACCCCATGGTCAAGGCCTTGCATGGTCTGATCGATCATTCCAATACCACCGACCGGCGGATCGAATGGATTATCGCCGAACTCAAGCGGGTAGGTTGCGCAATGGAAGTGAGCGGGGAGCCTCAGGATAAATTTGACCCCGTGTCCTTAAATAAAATGGTTGATTAGTTGACTAAATTTATCGGGAATCGTAGATTGTCGGCATTGTATCGAATGAAAGCGAGGCGAATAAAATGCGGCTGACCACTAAAGGGCGGTTTGCAGTGACGGCCATGATCGACCTGGGCACGCGCTATCAGCGCGGGCCGGTCACCCTGGCGGGTATCAGCGAGCGGCAGAAAATTTCCCTGTCTTACCTGGAACAACTGTTCGGCCGCCTGCGCCGGCAAGGTATCGTCGACAGCGTGCGCGGCCCGGGCGGTGGTTATTGCCTGGCCAGGCCTTTGGAGGAAATCAACGTGGCGCAGATCATTCGCGCCGTGGATGAGACCATAGACGCGACCCGCTGCGGCGGCATGGGCAATTGCGAGGATGGCGCGCCATGCATGACCCACGAGTTGTGGTCGGGCCTCAACGACCACATCTACAAATATTTGGAGGCGGTCAACCTGGCCCAGTTGGTGGCCGGTCAGATGGCCTGCAAGAACAAGAAGCCTGGTCGCCGGGTGACTGGCACAGCAGACCTGAAAGCGGCCGTGATCGGCTGATGGAGAGAAATATGGTCAAGACCCCGATTTATCTGGATTATTCCGCCACCACCCCAGTGGACCCGAGGGTGGCGGCAAAGATGATCCCCTATCTGACGGAAAAATTCGGCAACCCCGCGTCCCGTTCCCATTCCTTCGGCTGGGAGGCCGGCGAAGCGGTTGAGGTTGCCCGCGAACAAGTAGCTGGCTTGGTCAATGCCGACCCCAAGGAGATCGTCTGGACCTCCGGAGCGACCGAGTCGAACAACCTGGCGATCAAAGGTGCGGCCCATTTTTATGCTGGCAAGGGCAAGCACATCATCACCGTGCGGACTGAGCACAAGGCGGTGCTTGACACCTTCCGGGAACTGGAACGCCAGGGCTTCGAGGCGACTTATCTGAGCGTCATGGACAACGGCCTGATCGATCTCGATGTGTTCAAGGCCGCGATCCGGCCCGACACCATCCTGGCCTCGGTGATGTTCGTCAACAACGAGATCGGCGTTATCCAGGACATCGCCGCGCTGGGCGATATCTGCCGCGAGAAGGGTGTCATCCTGCACGTCGATTCGGCCCAGGCCGCCGGCAAGGTCGACATCGACCTGGGCAAGCTCAAGGTCGATCTGATGTCCTTCTCGGCACACAAGGTCTACGGTCCCAAGGGTATCGGTGCGCTGTATGTGCGGCGTAAGCCACGTATCCGTCTGGAGGCTCAGATGCACGGCGGTGGCCATGAACGCGGCTTGCGTTCAGGCACCCTGCCCACGCACCAGATCGTCGGCATGGGCGAGGCCTTTGCCCTCGCCAAAAAAGAGATGCATGTTGAGGGCGAGCGCATCCGGATGTTGCGCGACAAGCTCTACCAGGGTGTGTCCGACATCGAGGAAGTCCACGTCAACGGCGACATGGAGGCCCGTATTGCCGGCAACCTCAACGTCAGCTTCAACTTCGTCGAAGGCGAATCGCTCATCATGGCGATCAAGGATCTGGCGGTGTCTTCCGGATCCGCCTGCACCTCGGCCAGCCTGGAACCGTCCTACGTACTCAAGGCATTGGGGCGCAACGACGAACTGGCGCACAGCTCCATCCGCTTCACCATAGGTCGCTTCACCACTGAGGCGGAGATCGACTACGCCGTTAAGCTGTTGCACGAGAAGATCGGCAAGTTGCGCGAGATGTCGCCGCTGTGGGAGATGTACAAAGACGGCATCGATCTGAATTCGGTGCAGTGGGCGGCACACTGATTTTTTCAGCCGCTACTAGCTAAGGAGTTTGAAATGTCATACAGCGAAAAGGTCTTGGACCATTACGAGAACCCCCGCAACGTCGGGACCTTCAACAAGGATGAGGCGGGTGTCGGTACCGGCATGGTGGGCGCGCCGGCCTGCGGCGATGTGATGAAGCTGCAAATACGGGTCAACGACCAGGGCGTCATCGAGGATGCCCGGTTCAAGACCTACGGCTGCGGTTCCGCCATTGCTTCGTCGTCGTTGGTGACCGAGTGGGTCAAGGGCAAGACCCTGGACGAGGCCATGAACCTGAAGAATACCCAGATCGCCGAGGAACTGGCCTTGCCACCGGTGAAGATACACTGCTCGATCCTGGCTGAGGACGCCATCAAGGCAGCGGTGGCCGACTACAAGCAGAAACATGGCGGCGGTGGTGAGTACACAGCCTGCAATCCGCCCAAGGAGCACTGACTATGGCGGTCACCTTATCCGAACGTGCGGCCAACCATATACGCAACTTTATCGCCAAACGCGGCAAGGGCATCGGCATCAAGCTGGGAGTGCGCACGTCTGGTTGTTCCGGCATGGCCTACAAGCTGGAGTTTGCCGATGCCGCCGAAGCCGACGATATCCAGTTTGAGAGCCATGGCGTCGCGATCTATGTGGATCCGAAAAGTCTGGCCTATCTGGATGGCACCGAGCTGGACTTTGTCCGCGAGGGCCTGAACGAAGGTTTCAAGTTCAACAACCCGAACGTGAAAAATTCCTGTGGTTGCGGCGAAAGTTTTAACGTCTGAGTGGGCAGCGAGTCGAGCGCGGTTTTAGACTCCGACTCCATTATGGATTTCAACCAAGACCACTTCGCCTTACTCGGTCTCGCTCCGGCCTTCGCCATCGACGGCGAGCGTCTGGACCAGGCCTATCGGGCGCTTCAGACCGAGTTTCATCCCGACCGTTTCGCCCATGCCGGCGAGGCTGAACAGCGCCTTGCCATGCAGTGGTCGACCCGGATAAACGAGGCGTATCAGACCCTGAAAAGTCCCTTTTCCCGGGCGAAGTACCTGCTTGAGTTGCAGGGCATACAGGCCATGGACGCAAACAATACCGCCATGCCGGCTGAGTTTCTGGTGCAGCAAATGGAATGGCGCGAGTCGCTGATGTCGACCGTGGCGACAGCCGATTACCCTGGCCTGCAAGCGCTGGAGAAGGCCGCCAAGGCCGAAGCCGATCGGTTGCTGGGCGAATTAGCGGCCGATCTGGATGAGCGGCGGGATTACCTGGCGGCCAGCGAAACCTTGAGAAAATACCGCTTTCTGGAAAAATTACTGGCGGATATCGATAACGCATACGCGGAACTGGAATAGTCCTAAGCCATGGCTTTACTACAAATCTCCGAACCTGGTCTGTCTACGGCCCCGCACGAACACCGCCTGGCGGCGGGCATCGACCTGGGCACCACTAATTCCCTGGTCGCCACCGTGCGCAATGGTATCTCGGTCGTTCTCAACGACGAGCGCGGCCGGCCGCTGTTGCCTTCGGTGGTGCGTTACCTGAATGATGGCGTCACCGTGGTCGGCTATGACGCCCAAGCCAGACAGAGCGACGACCCCCACAACACCATCGTTTCGGTGAAGCGGTTCATGGGCCGCGGGCTGAAGGACCTGGTCGACCTATCGACCTTGCCCTACCACTTTGTCGATGCCCCCGGAATGGTGCAGTTGAAGACCGTGGTTGGTGCAAAAACCCCGGTCGAGGTGTCCGCCGAGATACTCAAGGCGCTGAAGATGCGCGCCGAAACCGCCCTGGGCGGCGAGCTGACCGGCGCGGTCATCACCGTGCCGGCTTATTTCGATGACGCCCAACGGCAGGCCACCAAGGACGCCGCCCGGTTGGCCGGCCTGAATGTCCTGCGCTTGCTCAACGAACCGACGGCGGCGGCCATTGCCTACGGCCTGGACAATTCGTCCGAGGGTATCTACGCCGTCTACGACCTGGGCGGCGGCACCTTCGACATCTCCGTCCTCAAGCTGACCAAGGGGGTGTTCGAGGTTCTCGCCACCAACGGCGACTCGGCGTTGGGCGGTGACGATTTCGACCGCCGGGTGTATTGCTGGATGCTGGAGCAATCGGGTCTATCGGTGTTGTCTGACCATGATAAATCCTTGCTCATGGCCAAGGCGCGGGAGGCCAAGGAGGCATTGACCGAGCACGCCGAGGCGCGTATCACGGCGGTTCTGACGACCGGCGAACTGATCGACCTGACCCTGACCGAGGGCCAGTTCAACGAGCTGACCGCCAGCCTGGTCGGCAAGACCCTGACGCCGACCCGCAAGGCGCTGCGCGATGCCGGCCTCTCGGCCGCCGATGTCAAGGGAGTGGTGATGGTCGGCGGTTCGACCCGTATCCCGCGCATCCAGGCGGCGGTAGGCGAGTTCTTTGGCCAGACACCGCTAACCAACCTGGATCCGGACAAGGTGGTCGCCCTGGGCGCCGCCATCCAGGCCAACGTGTTGGCCGGCAACAAGCGTGAGGACGATTGGCTGCTGCTGGACGTGGCGCCCCTGTCGCTGGGCCTGGAGACCATGGGCGGCCTGGTCGAGAAGATCATCCCGCGCAACAGCACCATACCCATCGCCCGTGCCCAGGACTTCACCACCTACAAGGACGGCCAGACCGCGATGAGCATCCATGTCCTCCAGGGCGAGCGCGAGCGGGTGTCCGACTGTCGGTCTCTGGCCCGTTTCGAGTTGCGTGGCATCCCGCCGATGGTGGCTGGGGCGGCTCGCATCCGGGTGACCTTCCAGGTCGATGCTGATGGCCTGCTTTCGGTGTCGGCGCGGGAGACGGCGACCGGCGTGGAGGCCCACATCGAGGTCAAGCCGTCCTATGGGCTGACCGACGACGAGATCGCCCGCATGTTGCGGGAATCCATCGACCATGCCATGGACGACGTCGATGCCCGCCAGTTGGCCGAGTTGCGGGTCGATGCCCAGCGCCTGGTCGATGCCACGCAGTCGGCCCTGGCGGAAAATGGCGCCGCGTTGTTGAGCCAGTCCGAGCGCACGGCGATTGACGCGTTGCTCGGCCAGATGAACGCTGCCCTGACGACTAGCGACCCCTCGGCGATCAAGCGCGCCACCGAGGCGCTCAACCAGGGTACCACTGAGTTTGCCGCCCGACGCATGGATGTCGGCATCAAGCGCGCCCTGGCCGGTCACAAGATTGAGGACATCGGAATCTGAGCCATGAAAAATAGCGCCCCCCTCTTCTATTTGCGCGGCGCAGCTACGGACTTGCGCGGCAAGGATTCGACTAAACTGAAGTACGTGAATATTGCCCGAGTGGGTTCCGTATCGGCGCTGTTGCCGAGTCGACAAGAAGGGCTGCATAAATGCCGAAACTGATCGTCTTACCCCACGTCGAATTGTGTCCGGACGGCGCCGTGATTGATGCGAGGGAGGGCGTCTCGATCTGCGACAACCTTTTGGATAACAGCATCGAGATCGAACACGCCTGCGAAAAATCCTGCGCCTGCACCACCTGTCATGTGGTGGTACGCGACGGCTATGACAGCCTGCCCGAGGCGACCGAGATGGAAGATGACCTGCTCGACAAGGCCTGGGGTCTGGAGCCCACCTCCAGACTCTCCTGCCAGGCGCTTATGGGTAAGCGGGACGTGGTGATCGAGATACCGAAATACTCCATCAACATGGTGAAGGAGGGACACTGAAATGAAATGGACCGATAGCCTGGATATCGCCATCGCCCTGGCCGAACATCATCCTGACGTGGACCCACGTTATGTTCGCTTCACCGACCTGCATGGCTGGGTCATGGCCCTGCCTGATTTCAGCGACGACCCCAACCGCTCTGGCGAAAAGATACTGGAGGCCATCCAGCAGGCCTGGATCGAGGAAGTCGATTGACAAGACACCCCTTTGGAAGTCGAAAACGGCGCCATTCGGCGCCGTTTTCTTATGAGCGGATCATCAGAATCCCGACCCAGGCGAAAGCGCTCAATGACTCGTTCAGGAACAACGTGCTCCACATCGCAATCAGGACAGGCGAGCTGCGTACCAGCGGATATACAAAAGCCACCGGCGCGTGTTCATAAGCCCGACGCAAGCCTATGAAATAGACCACGTTGGCGGTTGCAGAGATCAGCACCCACTTAATCAATGAAGTCGTCCACTGCATTTCGGTGATCAGTAAATAAGCACCCCACGGCCCCAACGTTACCAGATGGGCCAGCATCACCCACCACAACAGATACGCGTCCCGCGCTTGATGTCTGGCAATCAAGCTCCACGTGACGTGCATCACAACCGATGCTGCCACGGCAAGTGCCGCGCCATCGATTAGCATGGCACTGGGTTTTGGGCGCTTGCTGGCAAGTTGATCCGATCACCATCCATGGCGACATCAATCCGAGGCGATGACTCCTTGGTGTTCAACAGCCAAGCGTCAAAATTGTGGCTAATGTGAGTGAGCCAGGCACGTTGAGGGGACACAGAATTGATGATCTTCAATGCGGTGTGCCAATCATTGTGGTTTTTGGGTTCGACCTGCGGCGGATAAGTGCAATCGAGTGCCAACCCATGTGGCTTCCAGTCAGTCAGAAAAGTCTCTGTACGGGGTGGTAGTCCTAAGGTGTCTGTCAGGTAGGCAAAGCGGCTAGCGTTTGAAGACTCGATGGCATAGCCAAACGTGACTTTGGAATGAATCAGCGGCAGTGGCGTCAGCGTCAACTCGCCGAGAGAAAACGCTTCAAACTTGGCCAAAGCATGAAACTCCAGGATGCCTGGATGTTTGTAGAGGTCAGCACAACCTTCCGAGTCGGGCGGGCCATAGACTTGCATGCGCGTACCCGCACCCCAGCGCAGATGAAACAGGCCATGCACATGGTCAGGGTGGAAGTGCGTCAGCACAATGGCATCGAGTTCACCTGGTTTGAAACGCTCATGCAAATCGGTCAAACCAGCATCGAGCAAGATACGCGAGTGACCCGATTCGATCAAAACAGAACAGGGGCGACGTACATACGTCAGTTCATGGCGCGCCCGCTCACAAGCCTGACAGGTGCAGCCAAATAATGGGATGCCGCCCGCAGCGCCTGTGCCTAAAAAGGTCACGCGCATGGCATCACCTCGCTGCGCTCCATTTTTTGCCCATCATTTGGCATGGTACAGGTTGCGCCGTAACAACCCCGAATGAAGTCAATCAGTGCATCACCGGCCACCCGTAGTTCGCCATCGTTATGGATGACCTTGCCGCGGCGAACCGCTAACGCAGTTTGTGGCGCCCGTGCCAGACGTTGATCGATCTCAGTTGCACTTTCGCGGCCCCTTGCCAGTAAACGTGCCCGAAGTACATCGGGCATCACCTCAACCGACACAGGCAGCAGTTCGCAGTAGCGCTGTGCAGCAGTCTCAAGGTATTGCCTGGACCCATTCACCACAACTGTGATGCCTTTGGCAAGCCATTGGTTGATTTCAATACCGATGCCATAAGCGTAGCCGTGGCTTTGCCAGTGCATGGCCAGCAGCCCGGCCCTGCGCCGCGACTCGAATTCATCTGGCGTCAAGGCGACGTGGTTTTCACCACCTGCGTCGGCAGCTCGGGTGATGTAACGATGGGCAAACACCACTTGATCCTCATTAGCCAAGCTGTTTCTGGCATACGCCATCAGGGTGTCCTTGCCACTGCCTGAAGCACCTACCACATAAATAAGTCGGGCCTGCATGGTGACATCTTCACGCATGATCGAAGCGGGCCGACAGAGCCGCCACCCCTGCCACCCAAACGCGATCAGCTTGGGGCAAGCCACCCAGATGCTTCACGGCCACCAGATCCGCCCGTTTACCCACAGCAATCTCACCTCGATCGGTCAGCCTGGCAGCACGCGCCGGGTTGCGCGTGACCAGTGCAATGGCATTGGCCAGTCCGATGCCGGCCAGCTCTGGCAGCCTCAGTACGGAGGGCAGCAAGGCTGCTGCCGAATAGTCGCCGCAAAGACAGTCGGCCACGCCTTCGAGCACCGCATCAAGTGCCCGCATGTTGCCCGACTGTGACTTGCCGCGCAGGATGTTGGGTGCACCAAACAACGTGGCCATGCCCTGCGCGCGCGCGGCCTGAGCTGTGGCCAAGTTGGTTGGAAATTCAGAAATCACCGCCCCGAGGCTGGCCAACGCACCCACCTTTTCAATACTGTCGTCATCATGGCTGGCAATCGAGATACCTTGTTGTCTTGCCAGTGCCGCCAGTGTGTTCATGCGCCCCATGGTGCCAGCGGCAGCGGCCTGTTTGTCAGCCAGCAAAGTCTCAAACTCGGCATCCGACGTTTTGTAAGTGCTTGCCAGATAAGCGCGGTAAGCCGCCACCTCCTGAAACTGCCCTTGCCCTGGGCTGTGGTCCATGAAAGACAACAGACTTGCATGGCGCTGTTGCAAAAGTTCAGTCAGCAATGGGGGAGCCGTTTCATCGGTGACTTCATAGCGCACATGGACCCGGTTGTCCACCAGCGCGTGCGCCTGCCACGCGTGAACGGCACGCGCAATCTCGGCGGCAAAGGCGTTGTTGCGCACGCCTAACTCATGGTTGGCAAACGACAGCGCATGAAACACTGTGGTGATGCCTGCCACCGCATTGCGCTTGTCAGCCTGCGCACAGGCAAAATCCAACGGAAAGTGCACGCCTGGGCGGGGCTCAACTTCTTTTTCAAGCGCATCGCAATGCAGATCGATCAAACCGGGTACCAACAGATGTCCTGAAAGGTCGAGGGCACGGGTGTTGCCAACCGCTTGAGGGTCAATCGCAGCGATGATGCCGTTGTCGATCAGGACCGCCACGTCGTCGCGCACCTCGTTGGCAAATACGACACGGGCATGGGTTAAAAGAAGGCGACTCATGATGTGCAGGCTTCCAAAATTTCTGAAACAGCCAAGGGCAGTGTGAGTTCCACCACCTGGTCAGCCAGGCGTTGCACCAATTCAGGGTGGTGAAAAATGGCGAGCATGGCCACGCCTTCAGTTTTGATGTTGTTGATCAGCTCAATGACGCGTTCGGTGGTTGATGGGTCAAGGCTGGCCGTGGGCTCGTCGAGCAACAGCAAGCGGGGTCGCGCAATCAGACCGCGCGCCAGGTTGATGCGCTGTTTTTCACCGCCAGAAAAAGTAGCGGGCGGGACACCCCACAGACGCTCTGGCACATTGAGCAAACCCAGCAGTTCGCGGGCACGCTCACGTGACGCCTCATGCGCCACACCCTGCGCAACCAGCGGTTCACAGACAACGTCCAATGCACTGCGCCGGGGAAGGCAATGCAAAAACTGGGTGACAAAGCCAATGTCACGCTGGCGTAGTTCCAGCATACGGTGTTCGCTGGCCTGTGCCAGATCGGTACGATGGCCTTCGCCGTCGCGGTAGAGCATGCGCCCGCTAGATGGCAGATAGGTGCGGTAAACACACTTGAGCACCGATGACTTGCCCGCGCCCGTGGGGCCAATGAGCGCGGTCAGTCGTCCTGCGCTGGCTTGCAGCTGCACGTTGGCACAAGAAGGAATCAGCTTGTTTTGCTCGTGCAGCTGGAAGTGTTTGCTCAAGCCGTCGATTTCAAGAATAGGTTGCATGGCGGGGTTCCTTACAAAGCGGAGGCGACCAGTCGCTGGGTGTAGGCGTGTTGCGGATCTTCCAGAATTTGGTCTGTCAGACCGGACTCGATCACGCGCCCGTACTTCATGACCAGGGTGCGCCCCGCCAGCAGCCGGATCACACCCAGGTCATGGGTCACCACGATCATGGCGGTGTGCAACTCCTGCTGGATTTCCAGAATCAGGTCCAGGATGCGTGCTTGCACTGACAAGTCCAGACCGGTGGTCACTTCGTCGAGATACAGCAGCGGCGGCTTGGTTGCCAGGGCTTTGGCAATTTGAACGCGCTGCTGCATGCCCCCTGAAAATTTCTTGGGGGATTCGTCCATGCGGTCAACCAGCACCTCGGTGCGCGCCAGCAACTGACGGGCGCGTTCACGAATCTCACCGTAGTGGCTGATGTCGCTCATGAGCAGGCGTTCGGCAATGTTGCCACCCGCCGAGACGTTGAAGTTCAGACCGAGGTGCGGGTTTTGGTAGACCATGCCAAAGCGGTGGTTGCGCAGCCAGCGTTGACGCGCGGCATTGAGCGCAAACATGTCCCATTGCTGCTTGCTGTCGGAGCCGTCAGAATAAATGGCTTCACCGGCGCTGGGGGCTTCGTCAAAAAAAAGGTTTTTGACCACTGTGGACTTGCCACTGCCTGACTCGCCCATGATGCCGAGAATTTCGCCCTCGTGCAGGTCAAGGCTCACGTTGTGCGCTGCCACCACCGAGCCACAGTGTGGGCAGATGTTGGTATCCACTTCAGGGCCGGTACTATCAAAACACAGTGGACAACCGCGACCATAAATCTTGGACAGGCCTCGAACTTCAAGGATTTTTTTCATGCGTTCACCTTTGTCATTGCTTGGCGTTGGGCAAGCTGCTGGTTGCAGTAGTCCGAGTCTGAACACTGCCAGCGGGTGGGTGCATCACCTTGCTGAATGATTTCGTCCAGAAAAGAATCGGTTGCGCCGCAGCGTGCACAGGCACGACGCTTGCCGCTGGCATCGTCAAAGTCTTCGGTGCGAAACGGCACATCGTCAAACACCAAGGGCTCAGCGTTGGTGTAGGGTGGCACGGCGTAGATTTTCTTTTCGCGCCCGGCGCCCAGCAGCACCAACGCCTTGGACTGGTGCAGTAATGGCACGTCGTAGCGCGGTATCGGGCTGGGGTCGATCACATAGTGACCATTGATGCGCGTTGGGTAGCGGTGCGCGATGGTGATCTCGTCAAAGTGCACCAGGTCTTCGTACAGTTTGGTCAACAAACGGGAGTAGTCGCCTTCACCATGCATCACCTTGCGTCGTACCTCCGAGGGCTCCACCAGCACCAGCGGGTCAGGGTATGGCACCTGCAGCACCAGCACTTGTGCTTCGGTTAGTGGCGTCTCGGGAATGCGGTGGCGCGACTGGATCAGCGTGGCCTCCTCGGTGCGCTCTGTGGTGTCAATGCCAGGGCAAGTGAGTTCTACAAAGTGGCGCAGGCTGACGGCGTTGACCGAATCATCCGCACCTTGGTCAATGACTTTGAGCGTATCGTTGGAACCAATCAGGGACAAGGTCACCTGCAGGCCACCGGTGCCAAAACCGCGCCCCATCGGCATTTCGCGCGAGGCATAAGGTGTCTGGTAACCAGGGATGCTGATGGCCTTCAAGATGCAGCGGCGCACCTCGCGTTTGGCGTATTCATCCAGGAAGCCAAAGCTGTAAGCGGCTTCGTTAGTGGGAAGTTCGTAATCGGGGCTCATGCCCTGACTCCTTGTGTGCCAGTGGGTTCAGAAGATATCGCCTCACTTGATGTGGCTTTTTCCTGGGTGGTGCGCAGACGGTCCATATCGGACTGGAACGTCACGTAGTGCGGCATCTTGTAGTGGCTGGCAAAGCCCATGGAGTCGACGCCGTCCACGTGCAGCAGTACAAACTCAGGGTCTTCAGACGGGTTACTGGGACCGTCACGCATCCCTTTTTGCAGTGCCCGGTCGAGAATCGCCATGGCGATGGCTTTCACCTCGTTGTGCCCAAAGCAGGCACCGTAACCCAGGGTGAATACGGGCGGGCCATCGTTGTCGCTGCCCTCGTACATGGCCACCACTTCGCATTCGGTCATCAAAACTTCGCCCGCTTCGATCAATTCACCGGTGACCGGGTGCGGCAACATCACGGGCAAATAGCCCACACGCAGCTCGGCAATGGTGGGATGCACGTCACCATAGCCACGCATGTTGCTGTAGGCAATGGCCAGCAGTGAACCAGTTTCAGCCCGCGCCATGGTGGCCAGAGCGGCCGAGCGTGGCACCGGAAACACCAGTGGCTCGCGGGTGATGTCAAAGGCCTCCACAGCATGTTGTGTCAGGGGTGGCAGCAAGCCATCGGAGCGCAAGGCATCCAGCACTTTGGGAAAGCTGTTTGGCAAGTCGGCTTCGGGCTGCGCTTGCCGGAAACGTTTGGCCACGCTGCGAAACGCTTGCGGTGACTCATCGGCCAAATCCATGCGCATCAGGCGCAGCGCGTAGTCATAGGTAGGGCCCAGCATCTGACCCCCAGGAATGTCCTTGAAGGCCGACGAGATGCGCCGGACCAAGCGCATGTTGGCGGTGTCTTGCACGGGCATTTCCAGCAGTCGCGGCTTAGTGGAGCGGTAAGCACGCAAGGCAAACGCGGCCTCCAGCGTGTCGCCTTGCATCTGCTTGATGGCCAGTGCGGCAAGCCGTGGGTGGTACAGCCCGCCCTCGGACACCACGCGTGAAGTCAACAGGCGCAACTGATGCTCAATGGTTGACAGCGACAGCGGCGTGCCAGCCTCGCCTTCGGCGGTACGCAAGGCTTCTACCGCGGCGTGTGAGCCTTCAATGGCGCGACCGCCTCCTTTGATGGCTACATAGCCCATGATGTGTCTCCTTGTGTAGCCTCAGATGTATCGCATATGACCACTGTGGTTCTGGGCAGCGCAGCAATGTGCGCGGCATCCATCAGGATCATGTCCACACCCAGTGGAAAACCGTCATTCCAGACTTTCCTGTGTGTCAGCCATTCAGGGTGCAGCCCTGTAAGAGTCAACCGTTGGGTACCAGCGATACCGGGGCCGGTGAGCTGCAAGCTCGCGCCCTTGCCCAGGGATGTGACTTTCAGCAAAATCGTGGCGCCATGTTCAGGCGACTCCAGCGTCCACAGACAAGGCTCGAAGCTCGGTGGCTGGCAGCCATTGGCTACAACGAATTGCGCGTGCTCAGGTGCCGTCATACGGGCTTGCAGGCGTTGGTGCACCAAGGTGTCCATCAGGTTTTGCGGGTCGGCCAGCGTGGCTTCGCTGTCCACCAGTGTGGCCAGCGTTTGCGTGAGTGCGTCGCCACCAGCCAGTGTTTCAACCCGGCCGGGGTAGCTGAAGGCTCGCATCAACTGGCGGAAGACGGTTTGCTGTTGCGAGGCACTCCAGGCCAGCAAACCTTGGCTCAAGGGCTTATTCATCATCGTTCTCCACATCTGAAGAGCCAAGCAATGAGAAATCGACACGTGTGCTGGTCAGCAAGGCACGGCGTTGATCGGTCCGTTCGTCCAGACGAGACCGCCCGGCGGCCAGCAGGGCCCGCACCTCATCATGACCGGGAAGTTGACCTGCCAGCACGGCATCAATCACGGCAATGGCGCGCGCCAGGCTGGCACGGTCATCGAGCAACTGCGCTGCACCTTCAGAGGAACAGCCGTCCGAGGTAGTTACTCGCACACAGGCTAAAGACAATGGCACTTCACCCGGGTAATAGGCATCGCCCTGGGCGCTGTCACACAATTTGAGCAGTGCCAGGCCTGATTGGGGCAGTTGAACGTCTTGCACGTCGTGCTTTTCGCACCAGCGACGCGCCAAGCTGCGCACCGACTCTGCCGGGCAGGCCAGCAACAGGCGCGGCCATTGGCCACGCTCAGGCATGCCATTCATGGCATGTGAGAAATGTTCCAAGTGCAGACTCCTCGTTTCAAAATTTTGTTGGGTAGTCATCGTCAGTCCAGTCTTTTTCGCAACCAGGCTGAGGCGTAGTCAATGAGCAAAATGGTCGCTAGGATGACCAGAATCAACGCTGCTGATTGGCCATACTCAAACAGGCGCAAGGTGTCGTGCAGCGCCAACCCGATGCCACCCGCACCCACCAAGCCCAGCACGGAGGCCATGCGCACATTGCGATCCAGGATGTAGAGCACGTTGCCCAGTGCTTCGCGCAAAATCGATGGCCAACCTGCATACATGACCATCTGGGCGAAGTTGGCACCGGTGGATGCCACACCTTCGCAGACACCTTTGTCCACTCGCTCCAGGCTTTCGGCAAAAAACTTGCCCAAAAACCCTGCCGTGTGCACGCCTAAAGCCAATGCACCGGGTAAGGGACCCAAACCTAGCGCCGTCACAAAGATTAGTGCCAACAGCAGGTCTGGCATGGCTCGCATAAAGTTCAATAACTCGCGTGCGATGCGGTAAACCACCATATTCGGAGTGAAGTTGCGTGAGGCCAGCGGTGCCAGAAAAAAGGCGACGACTAGCGCAAACACCGTGCCCCAGAGCGCTGTCGCGAGGGTGATGCCCATGAGGTGTACATATCTAGATAAGTCTGTGAAATCGGGCTTTCCATAACGGCTGAAATACTCGCCCATGTCGGCTAGCCCGTAAGCTAGCGTTTCAAAGGAAAGCTCCAAGTCATACACGATCATCCACAGAAGTGCAAGTGTCAAAGCAAGCCACACGGGTACCGGGCTGCGCGGTTTGGGTGGCAGCGTTTTGGACAAAGATGCCACCAGATTGGACTTATTTAGCGTCATTGCTTTCTCCCATTCAGAATCCGACGGCGAAAGCTGTCGGACGCCCGATCCAGCGCGGTGACCACCAAGTAAATTGCCAGCGCGATCAGCAGCAGCCGCTCGTACTGAAACAGGCGCATCGACATCACCAGGTCATAGCCAATGCCGCCCGCGCCCACCAGTCCCAAAATTGCGGCGGCACGCAGGTTGTGGTCCAGGATGTACATCACAGTGCCAACAAAGTCGGGCAAGGCCTGAGGCAGCATGGCAAACAGGCGAACCTGTAGCCAACCCGCACCATGCGCCCGCACGCCCTCCACCGCCTTGTGATCCACCACCTCGATCGACTCGGCAAAAAACTTGCCCATGAATCCCACTGTGACAAACGCCAGTGCCATCACGCCCGGCAACGGGCCGAGTCCAACCGCCGAAACAAAGACCAGTGCCCAGACCAACTCGGGCAAGGCGCGCATCAGGCTTAACAAATCGCGCGAAAGCCGATAGACAACGACATGTGGCGTGGCATTGCGCGCCGCCAGCACGCCCAAGGGAATGCTGATAACGACCGCAATGGCGGTTGCCAGCACGGTCATTTCCATGGTTTCCAGCATTTTTGCCAGCAATTGCGGCACATAAGCCCAGTCTGGTGTCACAAACATTTGCCCAGCAAAGGCCAGCATCTTGCCGCCAGAGGCGAACAGGCGGA
>Ga0210013_1000144_pt1 | contig 61250 bp, 61 predicted proteins | sample CryGeymeta201506_FD_185553 | JGI IMG/M metagenome (GOLD analysis project Ga0210013, IMG submission 185553) | Groundwater microbial communities from Crystal Geyser aquifers in Utah, USA - Crystal Geyser metaG 2015-06 (SPAdes) (version 2) | ecosystem: Environmental > Aquatic > Deep subsurface >...
AAATCAAGCTGCCCGACAATCTCAACGACAAAGCGGGCAAGATGGTCTTCAGGCAACCAATCGTCCATTGAGGGCGGCAGCAAAAACAGGGTGTTTCGGTCGACTTGGCGGAACTTATCGCTCATGAATTTTTCACTTTCTCGGGGATTTTAAATACCTAGCGAGTTTAACATTTTACGGTCGGAAAGTCCGACAAGCTGCTAGCATGAATAAGGACTTGATAGTGAAACATAGCAATTTTATTGCCTTCGGTTTCTGCCTGATGAATATTGTCCCTTATTTCTTCTATCATTTATTATGTCCTTTTTTGCCTAACATTTAGTATAAGGCACTTTTGCCTTGTTATAGTGTATTGCGCGTTATTTTGGGTTATTTTGCTTTTATATTACTATTGACCTGTCAAATTGACAGGTTATAGAATATTATCTTAGTTTTTCTGTCATTATGAAGTAACGCTTTTATGAATCATACGCTAAAAAAATTATCATTGCTAGATGAAATGCGGGCTAAATTACGCAGAGAAGGTTATGCGTATTCTACTGAGAATAGTTATTGCGATTGGGTGCGGCGGTTTGTGAAATTTCATGGTTTTGCTAACCGAGATGAGATGTTGAATGATGCTTCTGCTAAAGTTGACCAGTTTTTAACCGATTTGGCGGTTGTGCAAAATGTGGCGCCGTCAACGCAAAACCAGGCATTGAATGCGTTGGTGTATTGTTATAGTAAGGTACTTGATGCGCCTTTTACGGAAGTGAAAGCCAGTCGCTCGCGCAAAGAACCGCGCATTCCGGTGGTGTTGACTAAGGAGGAGGTTGGGCAGGTTTTGTCGATAATGGATGGCACAACGGGTTTGATTACTAAGTTGCTTTATGCGGGTGGTTTGCGCATTACTGAGGCGGTGCGTTTAAGGGTTCAGGATATTGATTTTGGGTTTAGGCAAATTACGGTGCGTGATGGCAAGGGTAAAAAGGATCGAGTGACGCCTTTGGCGAACAATTTAATTCCCTTGTTGGAGGCGCAGTTGCAAAAGGTAAAAACGCTGCATGATCAAGATTTGGAACAGGGTTTTGGTTCGGTGTATTTGCCTTATGCTTTGGCGAAAATATATCCGAATGCCGATAAGGCGTTGGCTTGGCAGTATGTGTTTCCCAGCCGTAATTTGGCGGATGACCCGCGTTCGGGTCTGACACGCCGTCATCATGTAGATCAGTCGTTGGTGAATAAGGCGATAAAGCGTGCAGTGAAAAAGTGCAGCATTGTTAAAAAAGTCAGTGCGCATACTTTTCGCCACTCATTTGCGACGCATTTGTTGCAGACGGGTACGGATATTCGCACCATTCAAGCTTTGTTGGGGCATGCAAATATTGAAACCACGATGATTTATATGCATGTGTTAAAACAAGGCGGGCAGGGGGTGGTGAGTCCGTTTGATGTTTTGTCGGTGTAAAATTTGACCAGGCCTGGGTGTTTTTGGCTATGAAGTAGCGTAGATTGACGGCTTGCATTTATTTTGGCGTGCAGAATCGGTATGATGTTCTTATTTGTTTTCAGAAATGGGAGTTTTAGATGTCGGATAAAATGGAGTTGGTGAGTTTTAAACTGTGTCCTTTTGTGCAAAGAGCGGTGATTGTTTTAAAGCGCAAAAAAGTGGATTTTAAAATTACTTACATTGACCTCAGTAATCCGCCTGAATGGTTTGAAAGCATTTCGCCTTTGGGAAAGGTGCCTGTGTTGAAGGTGGGCAAAGAGGTGTTGTTTGAGTCAGCGGTGATTCAGGAGTATGTGGATGAAGTCACGCCGCCTTCTTTACACCCGGAAGATCCGTTGATTAAAGCAAAAAATCGCGCTTGGATGGTTTTTGGGGACGATTTGAATATGTTGATGTTTAAAATGGCGCATGCTCAATCGGAGCAGGCGTTTAATGAATTGCAAGAGACATTAATCGGCAAGTTGAAACAGCTTGAAGGGGTTCACAGTGGCAAGGCGTTTTTTAATGGCAATACCTTTAATTTGATTGATGCGGCCTTTGCACCTTTCTTTATGCGGTTGGAGTTGATGGCGAAAGCTTCTGGCTTGGATTTTTTGTCGGACGTGCCGAAAATGCAGAAATGGTCTGATGCGCTGTTAAGTGAGTCTTGTGTCACGTCTTCGGTGGTTAAGGAGTTGCCGCAAATGTATCTTGGCATGATTAAAAATGTCAATAATAGTTATCTGGCGTCGATTTGTCGTTAGCGGTTTTGCACTGACATGATGGTTCGGCAGGGGCTGATTCAACGACTGTTTGTGTTTGGCTTGAGTGTGTTGGCTTGGCTTCCGGTTCAGGCATCGATTTCGGTGGCGAATCAGATGCGTTCGCTCACGAGTGCCGATTATCAGTGGGTGGCGCAAAAGCTGTTTCAAAATGAAGCCAACCAAAACCCTGCTTATTTAACGTTTTGGAGCGCGAAAGAGCCGTTTCCTTCCTTGGGGATTGGCCATTTTATTTGGATGCCAGAGGGCGTTGATGCGCCTTTTGTGGAAACCTTTCCTGAAATGGTGGCGTTTGTGTCGGCGCACCAGCCGCCGCCCGCTTGGTTGCAGGTTTTGCAAGATTCTTCTCATTTTAAACCGCCTTGGCCGGATCGGCCGCACTTTCAACAGGCGCAAAATTCTCTAGCAATGCAGCAATTACGCGACTGGTTATTGGAAACAGCCGATTGGCAGGCGCGTTTTATTGTGCAGCGCTTGGGTCAGCAATTAGCCGAGGTGTCGCAGCAATTAACGCCACACCAAACTCAAATCGTTGAGCAACATTTAGCGGCATTATTACAGCGTAAACAGGGCGCTTTTGCTTTAATTGATTATAGTAATTTCAAAGGAATAGGGTTGAATATTAAAGAAACCTATCAGGCTGAAGGCTGGGGGTTAATGGATGTATTATTGGCAATGCCGAGTGCGGTGACAGTGGAAACGGCCTTGCCAGAATTTGTGTCAACCGCGCAGCAACTTTTGCAAAACCGCGTTAAAAATGCCAGGCCTGGTCGAAATGAGGCGCATTGGTTGCCGGGTTGGACAAAACGATTGGAAGGTTATTTATCCAATGAGTAGCGCAGAATGTTAAGCCAAGTCTCCACTATCCGGCGCGCGATGCGTCCGCCGTTTTTACTGTTACCGCTGGTGCTGATGGGTTTGGTGATGGCAACGGCCTCTTATGATGGCTTTGTGTGGTCGCCGTATTTAATGGGGTTAATTGCCTTAAGTGCAGTGATGGCGCATGCCAGTGTCAATTTATTGAATGAAGCGGAGGATGCCGCTTCGGGATTGGATGATCGTACCGAAAGAACCCCGTTCAGTGGCGGCAGTGGTGCTTTGCAGGCCTTTCCGCAATATTGGTCAAGCGTTGCAGGGTTTGGTTATTTTTGTTTGGGTATGTTGTTCAGTTTTGGGCTGTTTTTTATCTATTTGCGCGGTTTGGCGGTTTTCTATTTAGGGGGCATGGGGCTGTTTTTGATTGTGGCCTATAGTCGCTTTATCACCCGCAGCCCGGGCTTTTCTTTGATTGCACCGGGATTGGCATTTGGGCCGATTATGATGGTGGGCAGTTATTATGTATTAACGGGTGCGGTCTCTGTCACTATTGTTGGGTTGTCATTATTGGTGTTTATTTGGGTCAATAACCTGTTGTTGTTAAACCAGTTTCCCGATGTTGAAGCCGACCACTCTGTGGGTCGCTTAAATCTCGTTATTGCGAAGGGCAGGGCGTCTTGTTCAAGCTTATTTCGAAGGGCGTTGATGGTTTCTTATTTGGGATTGGCGCTGTTAATGGGGTTGAAAATTTTACCGATGGAAAGTTTATTGGGCTTTTTAACGCTGGCACTGGCATGGCCGTTACAAGTTGGGGTGAAAAACCATTATAATGACCTTCAACAAACGCCGAGTTTACTGGCATTGAATGTGGCTGTGGTGTTATTAACCCCCGCTTTAATTGCGCTGGGGTTGTTTTGGGCAACACCATAACCATCGCAATACCCTTGGAGAAAAAATGAACAACAATTATTTAAGCTTGATGGATACCGTGGGCAATACTCCTTTGGTGCGCATCCAGCGGTTGGCGAATGCGGATACTAATAGTGTGGTGTTGGGTAAATTAGAAGGCAATAATCCCGCCGGGTCTGTTAAAGATCGGCCTGCGGTTAATATGATTTTGCAGGCGCAAAATCGCGGTGACATTCAACCCGGTGATACTTTAATTGAAGCCACCAGTGGTAATACCGGCATCGCTGTGGCCATGGCGGCTGCGATGATGGGCTATCGCATGAAATTGATTATGCCCGATAATATGTCAATGGAGCGTAAGGCAGCGATGGCAGCTTATGGCGCTGAATTGTTATTGGTCTCTAAAGAATCCGGCATGGAAGGGGCGCGAGATTTAGCGCAGTCTATGGCGGACAAAGGTGAAGGCACGGTATTGGATCAATTTGCTAATCCCGATAACCCTTTGGCACATTATAAAACCACCGGCCCGGAAATTTGGCAGGCAACTTCAGGAAACATTACCCATTTTGTCAGTGCGATGGGCACCACCGGAACCATTATGGGCACGTCTATGTATCTGAAAGAACAAAATCCGCACATTGAAATTGTCGGCGTTCAGCCGCAGGATGGGGCTTCAATTCCGGGGATTCGTCGTTGGCCGCAAGCTTATTTGCCGAAAATTTATGATCCCAAGCGCGTTGATCGTGTAATAGAGGTGTCTCAGCAACAGGCCGAATCCACCATGCGCGCCATGGCGGCACAAGAAGGGATTTTTGCCGGCGTGTCTTCCGGTGGAGCCATGGCGGTGGCTTTGCAGTTGGCGAGTGAAATTGAGAATGCGACGATTGTCACGATTGTGTGTGATCGTGGAGATCGCTATTTATCGACCAATGTGTATCCGACCGACAAAATTCATCTTGTTTAAGATAGAGCGTCATGGCAAGAGAAATTGAACGTAAGTTTTTAATAAAAGGCCAGGCCTGGCGGAATTTAGCCTATAAAAAGGTGCATTTTGCTCAGGGCTATTTAAATGATATTCACCAAGCGGGCAGCAAAAGCTCGATCAGAATTCGCATTGAAGGCGATCAGGCGAATATTAATATTAAAAGTTTGGAAATCGGTTTGAGTCGCGATGAGTATGAATATACGATTGATTTGGATGATGCGAAACAGATGTTGGAAACGCTGTGCGTGGCGCCTGTGATTGAAAAAATACGGCATTATGTTACATTAGAGTCACATATTTGGGAAATTGATGAGTTTTTAGGCGATAATAGCGGCTTGTTGGTGGCAGAAGTTGAATTACGATCTGAAGATGACGTGTTAATTTTGCCTGAGTGGGTTACGCATGAAGTGACGGAAATCCCTCGATATTATAATGTAAGCCTTAGCCAAAAACCTTATTGCCAATGGAGTCCTGATGAAAAACAAATCTAATCCTTTTTTGCTAACCAAGCGCGTTTGTATAAAGCTAACGATGGCGATGGTTTTGATCAGCCCCACGGCTTTCGCCGCGCCCGGATTAACTGAAATTTATGAAATGGCGGCGGCACATGATGCAAAGTTGGCGCAAGCGCGTGCAACCTTTGAAGCCAGCCAGCACGCCAAAGAGATCGCAAAATCGCCCTTGTTACCGCAAATCAACGCCACTGCCAATTATGTTAAAAATGATAGCAGTGTTTCATCGGCTTCCGTGACCTCTCGTACCTTGGCGGTAGAATTATCCCAATCTTTATACCGACGCGATAATTGGACGCGCTATGATCAAGCCGAGTTTCAACTGAAAAAGGCGCAATATGATTTAAAACTGGCGGAACAAGATATGATTGTTCGGGTTGCAGATGGGTATTTTAAAGTGCTTTTGGCTCAAGAAGATATGGCCTTGGCTCAGGCAAAAACTGAAGCGGATAAAACTCAGTGGGAAAGAGCCAATGCCTCTGCCGAAGTCGGTTTGGCAAGTAAGACGGATGTGTTACAAGCCAAATCGACTTATGATCTGTCAAAATCGCAATTGATTTTGGCACAGAATAATTTAGATGTTGCCTATGAAGAATTGGTGAAATTAACCGGACGTCCTGTTGAGTCGCTAAAGGTGATTCGGTTGAATGTGGATTTACCCAAACAGGCTTTAGATATGGCCAGGTGGGAACAGTTGGCGTTAGATCATAATCTTCAGGTTAGGCAAGTTGCAGAAATGGCCAATATCGCTTCCAAAGAGGTAGAAACCCAAAAATCGGGGCATTGGGTCAGTGTTGATTTTAAAGCACAGTATTCTAATTTGGCTTATACCGATTTTAATGCGGTGTTTCCGGGTCAGTATGATGACCGCAATAATTTATCAATGGGGATTTATGCCACAGTGCCGCTCTATTCAGGGGGCGGCACCAGTGCTCGTGTTGCACAAGCACGTTCGAACTATAAAGCGGCGACTGAGGGATTAAGAGATGCCAAAGAAGGTGCGCGTATTAATGCCCGCATTCAGGTTCGTAATGTTTTAAGAGGCATGGAATTGGTTGAGGCGAACCGTGCCGCAGTGATTTCCAATGATGCATTTTTAGAAGCGGCAGAAGAAGGCTATAAAGTGGGGTTAAAAAATCTACTGGAGGTCTTAACTGCCCGCACCAACCGTTTTCAGGCAAGACGGAATCTGGCTGAATCGTTGCATAATGTGGTGTTAAGTCGCTTGAGATTAGAGGCGGCTGTCGGACAATTAAATGGTGACAGTTTGTCCGAGTTCGAGCGGGTGTTATCGAACCCGTCTAACCCGCTGATACCGTCCATGTGATGTTGGGTTGAATTGTCTGATTTAATGTCACTTAAGTCGCTAGAAAACCGCTACCGGCTAAAACGCCGAGCGTTTCTTAAATATGGCTTAGTGGCCGCCGGTGCAGTGGTTTCCGGTTGTAGCCAAACAACCTCTCCGCGCCGTCAGCAAATCAAGATGGGGGTGACCTCTCGACCAAGAATGCTGGACCCTCGCTTGGCAACCGATGCCTTATCGAGTCGGGTGAACCGGCTGATTTATCATCAATTAATTGATTTTAACGAGGCTTTTGAGCCGGTTGCGGATTTAGCGACTTGGCAACAGCTGAGTGAGACTGAATATATTTTTACCTTAACGTCCTTTCCTGTTTTTCATCATGGTCAACCGCTAACGGCGGATGATGTTGCTGCCACTTATCGCTCTATTCTCGATCCCGACTTAGGCTCGCCACATCGAGGTTCTTTAAAAAATATTCGTGCGATTAACGTCTTGGATGATCGGACTGTGTCATTTGAGCTTTATGAAACGGATGCGTTATTTGTTGGGCGATTGGTGATTGGCATTCTGCCTAAAGATTTAATTGAGCAAGGGCACATGTTTCAGCAACAGCCGGTGGGTTCCGGGCCTTGTGTTTTTAAACATCAATCTGAGCAATTATTGGTTTTAGAGCGGCCTGATGGGGTTCAGTTGCACTTTTTACCCGTGAAGGATGCGACGGTGCGGGTATTGAAATTGCGGAATGCCGAATTGGATTTGATCCAAAATGATTTGTCACCGGAATTGGCCGCCTATTGTGATCAATTGCCGGAATTGAAGGTGATTTGGCATCATGGTACCAGCTTTGGTTATATTGGATTTAACTTTGAAGACCCGTTATTATCACAGCTTGAAATGCGTCAAGCGTTGGCTTACGGTATTGATAGGAAGGCGATCTTACAAGCGATGTTTAGAGGTCAGGGACGCTTGGCAGGTGGCTTGTTGGTGCCCGAGCATTGGGCGGGCGATGCGTCTTTAATGGGGTGGCCTTATCGACCTGAAAAAGCCAAAACATTGTTGGAAACACTGAAACAAACCTTGAAAAATCAGCCAGGCCTGGTCAATGCTGATGGAACCATCTCCCTGAGTTATAAAACGTCATCAGACCCCACTCGAATTCGTCTGGCGACCATTTATCAGTCGCAATTAAAGCGGATTGGCATTGATTTAAAAATTCAAAGTTATGATTGGGGAACTTTTTATAACGATATTAAACAAGGTCGCTTTCAATTGTATAGTTTGGCTTGGGTGGGCGTGAAAAGTCCGGATATATTTCAGTATGTTTTTGCCCTTGATGCCATTCCGCCAAAAGGGGCGAACCGAGGGCGTTATCGTAGCCCGCAAGCCGATCAATTGATTCGTGCAGCCGCACAGGCAGACAGTATGACAGAGCAGGCACAACTTTATCGGCAATTACAACGACATTTGCAACAGGATTTAGCCGTCGTCCCTTTGTGGTATGAAAATCAATATGCGGTTACAACTTTAAAGCTAACCCAATATACAATGTATGCAGATGGCCGTTTTGACGGCTTGTTGACGGCGCAAAAGCATTCATAAGGATTGAGAATTTGAAAGACCCAGGATTAAAAGAAACACGCAGTAAAATTTTATTGGCGGCTGTACGGATTTGGCGTGAAGATTACAGCGCGCCATTAAAAACAGTTGCCAAAGAAGCGGGTGTCAGTCGGATGACCTTACATCGTTATTTTTGTGGTCGGGATTCGATATTATTGGCTTTGGTTGAGCAGTTTGTTGAACGCATTTCACAAAATTTAGTGGTTGCGCAGCAGCAATATACTCACCCGGTAAAACAAATGGAATGTCTGGTTAAGAATACCCATCATTTGATGGAAGATTATAATTTTTTATTTGATATTTTTGAGCAAAAAGGCTGTCCCGAGTCTTTGGCTGAGTTATTTGCGAATTGGGAAGCTGAGTTTTCGGCTTTTTTTGAGTCACTTCAAACACAGGGTTTGATTAAACCAACCATTGCATTTGGTTGGGCAAATGCCTTGTTTGAAGGGGTTATGAAGGCCGGGTTTAGAATGCGGCAAAAGCATAAAGACCATCATATGGATCTAGCGGAGGAGATTTGGCAGGTCTATCGATTAGCGATTTTTACACCTCAGGCTTTAGCTGAAGCGGCGGATTAGCGTGTATTTAACGGTTTCGATTGCTGAGCAATGCTTGCGTGTTTTTAAAGCGGAAACCGAGGTTTCGCATCCTTTGGCCGAATTTGCCATCAGCAGTGGGTTAAAGGGGGTGGGTTGTGAAAAGCATTCCGGGAAAACCCCCTTGGGTCGCCATCAAATCCGTGCCAAAATTGGCGCACATCAGCCTTTGAATGCGGTTTTTGTGGGACGCCGCCCCACCGGTGAGCTATATTGTGATGCATTAGCCGAGCAGTTTCCCCATCGAGATTGGATTTTAACGCGTATTTTGTGGTTATCGGGATTAGAAAAAGGCGTTAACCGATTAGGAGAGGTGGATTCAATGCAACGTTATATTTACCTTCATGGCACGCCCGATTCAGAGCCAATGGGGGTGGCAAAATCTCATGGCTGTATTCGGATGCGTAATGCGGATTTGGTTCAGTTATTTGATTGGGTCGAAGCGGGCACAGTGGTTGAGATATTGCCATGATTGCATTTTTAATCAGGCTGTTAGGATCGGTGTTGTTCGTTTCTTGGGTGGTGGGCTCTTTGGTGTTTTTCTTTATTCATCTGGTGCCGGGCGATCCGGTGGCAGTGATGTTGGGCGATTGGGCCAGCCCGGCCGATGAGGCTCTATTAAGAACGCAACTTGGGTTGGATGCGCCGATATGGCAACAATATTTAAGCTATCTTGCGGGTGTTTTGCAGGGGGATTTAGGTCAGTCGTTATTTTATCAACAGCCTGTGAGTGATTTGGTTTCTGAACGGTTTCCTTATACTTTACAGTTGGCTTTGATGGCTTTAATGGTGGCGGTATTATTGGCTTTCCCACTCGGCTATTGGGCGGCACTTTATGCCGGGAAATGGCCGGATGGCGTTTCGATGACGGTTTCATTGTTGGGCGTTTCCATTCCCAATTTTTGGCTGGGTCCTATGTTGATTTTAGGGTTTGCGATTGGCTTGTCGTGGTTTCCGGTCAGTGGAGCAACCCAGCCTTTTTCGTGGGTATTACCTGCAATCACCTTGGGGACGGCATTGGCGGCTATTTTGGCAAGAATGTTACGCGCGTCTTTACTCGAAGTACTCCATGAAGACTATATTCGAACTGCGCAAGCCAAAGGGTTGTCGCCCACCCAAGTGTATGCTAAACATGCATTACGCAATGCACTGTTACCGGTGGTGACTATTTTGGGGTTACAGTTGGGAACCCTGCTGGGTGGGGCGGTGATTACCGAGGTGGTGTTTGATTGGCCCGGATTGGGGCAGTTGTTGGTGGACTCAATTCAGCGACGGGATTATCCGGTGGTGCAAGCCTGTATTTTAATTATCAGTGTAGCTTATATTACTGTGAATGGTTTAACCGAGCTAGTTTATGCTGGGTTGGATCCACGCATTCGTGCTCAAACCTAGGGTGATATTTTGACACAGTTATTTTCTATCCGGCTTTTAAAAAAAATCCCCTATCTGATTGTATTGGTTTGGGCGTTAATGGCTTTTACAGGACTTTTTGTCGGTGATGAAGCACTCGAAGTGCAATTGGATAAACTCTTGGCAACAGCAGATGCCCAAAGCTGGTTAGGCTATGATGAATTGGGGCGGCCGATTTTTGATCGCCTGTTAATGGGGGCACAGACTTCCTTTTTGGTGGCGATTTTAGTGGTGATTTTTTCCAGTCTCCTTGGCACTTCTATTGGCATGATGAGTGGCTATTACGGTGGTTGGTTAGATAGGGTGGTTACCAAGGTTATTGATGTTTTTTTGGCGTTTCCCGGGTTATTATTGGCGATCGCCCTAGCAGCGATTTTAGGGCCGGGTATTGAAAATGTGGTGTTTGCATTGGTGATGGTGGGGTGGGTTGGCTATGCCCGCTTGGCGAGAGCACAAACACTGAGTTTGCGTCATCGCGAACATATTTTGGCAGCCAGAGCCTTTGCGGTTCCGAATTATTTGATTATATTTAGGCATTTATTGCCGTTGATTTTAGCGCCTTTGGGTGTCGAGGCGACTTTTGGTATTGCCGGCGCAGTGATTTCCGAAGCAGGCTTATCTTTTTTAGGCCTGGGCGTTCAACCGCCTGATGCCTCTTGGGGGAATATGATACGGGAAGGCACGCGCTATTTATTGGTAGCGCCGCATCTGGTTTGGGCACCCGGTATTTTATTAATGCTGGTGGTGTTGGGGGTGAATTTGCTCGGGGATCAATGGCGAGATAAACTGGATGTCCGAGCGCGACCTAGAAAGCTTAATTAACAGCGGCCTTAAAAGGCGCCGGGGGCTTGAAAAATGACCAGGCCTGGTGGTTTTTAACGATTCAAAAGAGGTTTTTGAGTGGGTTTCGGGTTTTGAATGAAAGATAAAGAATATAGAGACAGATGGATAGATTATTAGGTCAAGCAATGCCGTTAGGTAGCATGATGATCGATATCGAAGGGAGGCAGTTGACCTCTGTTGATAAAGATAGATTAATGGAGCCGTTGGTGGCTGGCGTGATTTTGTTTAGCCGTAATTTTGAGTCGGTTGAGCAATTAATGACGTTAACGACCCAAATTCATCAATTACGTCACCCTAAATTGTTGATTGGGGTTGACCATGAAGGCGGGCGGGTTCAGCGCTTTAAAACCGGTTTTACCCGGTTACCGCCTATGGGAGCGATTGGTCGTTACTATCAGCAGCAACCCGGGCAAGCATTGGAATTGGCTGAAAAGGTTGGTTGGGTGATGGCGACTGAGCTGTTGGCGGCAGGTGTTGATTTTAGTTTTGCGCCGGTGGTGGATTTGGATTATGGCGACAGTCGAGTGATTGGCGATAGAGCCTTTGATGCAGATCCCATTGTGGTCGGACGTTTGGCGGCACAAGTGATGAAGGGGATGCAAACGGCCGGCATGGCTTCTGTTGCCAAGCACTTCCCCGGGCATGGTTATATTCAGGCAGATTCGCATCTGGAAGTGGCTGTGGATTCGCGGGGATTTGATGAGATTTTACAAAGAGATATCCAGCCTTTCTTAAAGTTGATTGAAATGGATGTGAGCGCAGTGATGCCGGCGCATGTTTGTTATCCAAAAGTCGATGAGCGACCGGCTGGTTTTTCATCTGTTTGGTTGCATTCTATTTTGCGTCAGAAGTGTCATTTTGATGGTGCCATTATCAGTGATGATTTATCGATGCATGCGGCATCTGAATGGGGGGATGCGCCAAGCCGTGTGTTGGCGGCATTAACAGCCGGTTGTGATCTGGTGTTGCTGTGTAATGCGCTCGAGTCGGTGGATGAGGTGCTTGCTAAGATTGAATGGCAAGCCAATCCATTGTCACATTCCCGGCTCATTCGGTTGCACGGCCAGGCTCATATTAAAATGAAACACTTACAGAATAACCCTATCTGGCAATCTTATGCGGCCAGTGTGGCAACCTTTACGGAACAAACGCTACAGGACACTTTGCCCTTGTAATGGGCAAAAAGTATCTGGAGCGTTAAGCAATTAGGCAGAAGAGGTGAAGATGCAGGCAGAAACAGTGAGTCAAAATACATCGGTATTTGGCGAAGTCGTCAATCGCAGCTTGGGTGAATTGATTAACTTGTATCCGGACGGTTGGCGATGGTTGGTCGAAATGGCAGGGGGTCAATCTTGGTTGTTGATTATTTGCTTATTGCTAATGATCACCTTTATGATCGACTTTGTTTTTCGGAGCAGCATTGGCTTGCTCAATCGAATTTTGAAGAAAAAACACTATGTTTTTTTTAAAACGATCTCAGTCTCCAGTGTGTCTCCTGTTTCATTTTATATTTGGTTTTCCGGCGGGATAATTGCATTGGTGGCGGTGCTGAGTCACTTTGCGATTTTCACTGATTTAATCCCGCATATTTCTGCTTTAAAAGCAATGATTGGCATTATCTCAATGGCTTGGTTTGCCATGCGTTGGGTTGGGCAGATGGAAGATTATCTATTTCATTTGCAGGAAGAAGATAAAAAGTGGGACGCCATTACCATTGAAGCTTTGGGTAAAGTCTTTCGGTTAACCGTCTTTATTATTACCGGGTTGGTTATCCTCAGTGCAATGGGGGTAAATTTAACCGGACTCATCGCCTTCGGGGGAATGGGCGGGATTGCGGTTGGCTTTGCAGCAAAGGATATTTTGGGGAATGTATTGGGCGGCTTAATGCTGTATTGGGATAAACCGTTTGCAGTTGGCGATTGGATTCGTTCAGCGGATAAGGAAATCGAAGGAACGGTGGAGTCAATTGGTTGGCGAATGACCGTGGTCAGAACTTTTGATAAACGCCCTTTGTATATTCCCAATGGCACTTTTTCACAGATTGCCATAGAAAATCCATCGCGAATGACGCACCGTAGAATTCGCGAAACCATTGGGGTTCGCTATGGTGATGTTGATAAAGTGGCCGGCATTACCGATGCCATTCGGAAAATGATGCAAGATCATCCTGAAATTGCCAGCGATCAAACCTTAATTGTCAACTTTAATGTTTACAATCAATCGACTTTGGATATTTTGATTTATGGATTTACTCATACTACCGATTGGGTGACTTTTCATAAGGTTAAAGAAGATGTGTTGTTAAAAATTGCACAAATCGTCGCCGACAAAGGCGCTGAAATGGCCTTCCCAACCCGAACCTTGTATGTTGAAGATTCAGTTCAAATTAGCCAAACCGAACAGAGATAGCAATGATTTTTCGGAGATTTTTCGAAAGCAGGTAGGATTGGCAAGCAGCTCGGAAGTGGGCTGCTAGTACGGTGGGCTATTTCATGATAATGACTTCTTTTTCTAAGTGAATACCAAACTTATGATCGACTTCAGCTTGAATCGCTTCAGAGAGTTCAACAATTTCTGCCCCGGTGGCATTTCCAGAATTGATTAATACTAAAGCGTGCTTTTCAGAAATGGCCGCATTTTTTAGTTTGCGTCCTTTTTGCCACTGCGTATGCTCTATGAGCCAAGCGGCAGGTATTTTATAGGTGTTATCTAGGGTTTTATGATGGGGGATATCAGGGTATTCAGCGACAAGTTTTTGAAAATAGCTTTCGGAAATGACGGGATTGGTAAAAAAACTGCCCGCATTGCCATAGATGCGTGGATCCGGTATTTTTTCTTCACGAATTTTAATAACCGCATCAAATACCATCTTAGAGGTGATTTCGTTGGCGTCCGGGTAGTGTTTTTGAATGGCGTCTTTTAAGGGTTCATACATCAGATTAGGGTGACCGGCATGCTGTTTGTGCAATCGAATGGTTACACGGTGCACTAAGAGTTTATTCACGTAGTGTTGTTTAAAAATGCTGGTGCGATAGCTAAATTGACATTCAGAATGTCGGAATTCTTCTCGTTCTCCGGTAAACAGGTTTAAGGCTTGTACGCGGGTGATGGTGTCTTGTGCTTCAGCACCGTAAGCGCCAATATTTTGCACCGGCGCAGCACCGACTGTGCCTGGGATCAAGGCTAGATTTTCCAAGCCCCAATAGCCTTTTTCAACCGTATATTGCACCAATTCATGCCAAGACATCCCTGCACCAACTGAAAGCCAAATATTGTCTTGATCTTCTTTCATCACCTTGATTTTTTTGTAGGCGCAGGTGACAACAACCTTATCTAAGTCATTCATTAATAATATATTGCTACCACCGCCGATGATTACCCATGGAAGGGTTGAGAGTTTCATATCTGAACGCAGGGTGGGAATATCGGACTGCTTATTAATTTCGACCAAATAGCGTGTCTGTACATCAATATGGAAGGTATTTCGTTTTTTTAGGGAATAATTAGCGTGGATATGCATATCTGTTATAATTTTTGACAGTAATTGCTCGTATTATAAAGGATAAAGCATGTCACAGTTAAAACTTTCACCCACTCTTTGGACCTCGCAAACGGTTTTTATTATGGCGGCCATTGGATCTGCCGTTGGTTTGGGGAATCTTTGGAAATTTCCTTATATTACCGGTGAAAATGGCGGTGGCGCTTTTGTGTTGGTTTATTTGTTGTGTATCCTCTTAATCGGTTTGCCGATTTTAATAGCTGAAATTAGCTTAGGCAGAGCCGGGCAGGCTAACCCGCCACAAGCGATGGCTAATTTAGTTAAAAAAACCGGGGCAAATAAATTATGGGTTTGGCTTGGTTTTAATGGTTTGTTAGGGGGGTTGCTGATTTTATCGTTTTATTCAGTAATTGCCGGCTGGGCATTGGCATATTTTTTCGAGAGTTTGTCCGGCAGCTTTATCAGTATGGATGCGGATGCAGCACAAGCCCACTTTGATGGTTTTGTCGGCAATGCTTGGCAGTTATTATTTTGGCATACCTTGGTGATGTTGACCACGGTTTGGATTGTGATTCAAGGGGTTCGCAGTGGCATTGAACGCGCGATTAATATTATGATGCCGGGATTGTTGGTTATTTTATTAATTTTGTTGGGCTATGCGATGTCAACGGGCGCATTCGCGGCCAGTTTTGATTTTTTGTTTCGTGCGGATTTTGATAAGCTGTCCGCTAATTCTGTGCTAATCGCATTGGGTCATGCCTTTTTCACACTGAGTTTAGGGTTTGGTACCATGATGGTTTATGGGTCTTATTTACCAAATGATTATTCCATTATTAAAGCCAGTATTTGGATTGCTGTCGCGGATACGGTGATTGCATTGTTGGCAGGCCTGGTGATTTTTTCGATTGTTTTTGGCAATGAATTAGAGGCCGGCTCCGGTCCCGGATTGTTATTTCAAACCTTGCCAATCGCGTTTGGCCAAATGACGGGAGGCTGGTTTTTTGGCACTTTATTTTTTGGCATGGTGGTGTTTGCCGCGATCAGTTCGTCGATTTCAATGATTGAACCGGCCATCAGTTGGCTGGAGCAAAATTGGCATTACAGTCGCCGTAAATCTGCATGGATACTCGGGAGCATAACTTGGGTAATTGGGTTAGGCAGCGTGTTGTCCTTTAATCTTTGGCAAGACAAAACGTTCTTTGCCGATAAGACGTTTTTTGACACGATGGATTTTCTTACTTCTAATATGATGTTGCCATTAGGCGGGTTGTTTACCGCGATTTTTGTGGGTTGGGTTTGGTCACAGCAACAACGAAATGAGGAAACAGGGATGCCCGCCAAGTGGTCACCTGTCTATCAAGTGATTATTAAATGGGTTGCACCGATTTTGGTGTTTATTGTTTTTGTGAATAGTGTGTTTTAATCAGAAAATTGGCCAGGCCTGGTTGTTTTGGCTGGGAAAGCTGGAAAGCTGCTTAACAATAGGATTTTCCGGCGTATTATCTGCACAATACGCCCTTCGTTAACCCAGGCGGAAGGTTGATGATTATTGAGTTTTGCCTTGGTTTTGAATCATGCGCATCATTTCTAGGTTTTCATAGAGCATTTTGCGCTGAAGCTGATGTGAAAACCGGAGTATGGATTTCATCACGTTAAACATCAGTGCCGGATTTTGGGTGCCAAGGGTTTCAAAATCATCATGGTGTAAAATCAGTACAGTGGCTTCATTGGCCGCTTGTAAGCGCATGGTGTGGGCGATACCGTCAACAAAACTGAGTTCACCAATCAGTGATCCTTTTTTAATGGTATTAATATGAATGGTCTTATTGGGACCCGCCACTTTTAGAATTTCTAACTTCCCTTCCACCAAGATATAAAGATTACCATCAACCGTATCCGGTTCAAATAACACCTCACCTTTTTGTAAAACTTTCTTTTCAACGATTTGGCAAAGGGTTTCACAGTCTTCCGGGGTGAGGTCGGTTCCTAAAACAGATTCTGAAATAAAGTTGCTAGCCATAGGGAGATTTCCTTTAAGTTTTTGGAGTAAAAATTATTTTAGCGGTTCGAGCGGATAAAAAGTATCAAAAAATACTGAAATCGCCATCACAAATATCAAAATAAGGATAAAAACAATGAGAATGGAGCGCGCTTGTGGGTTGTCTATAAACTTTTCTTTCCAGTTTTCTTTCTTAATGATTGGCCAAATGATGACCAGAAAAACGATGAAAACAATAAGTTGTAATAAAAAGGCCGTCAACATTTATGCCACCATAAGTTGGATGAGAATTTCATAATAAATCTGTGTTAACTTTTCTAAGTCGTTACAACTGACCCTTTCATCGACTTGATGAATGGTGGTGTTTAAGGGACCCAGTTCGATGACCTGTGCACCTGTTGGTGCAATAAATCGACCATCTGAGGTTCCGCCAGCGGTAGACAGTTGTGGCGGTGTGCCCATGATTTTGGAAACGGCTTTTGAAACCGCTTCAATTAATTTACCGTCAGAGGGGGTGCTAAAGGGTAAACCGGATAATGTCCATTGCAGATCATACTGAAGTCCATAACCCTCCAGAATGGAATGAACCCGTTGCTTGAGTGAATCCGGGGTTTGCTCGGTCGAAAAACGAAAATTAAAGTCGATTTCGCAGTTGCCGGGAATCACATTGGTGGCACCGGTTCCCGCATGGAAATTTGATATCTGTAAGGCAGTGGGGGGAAAATAGTCATTGCCATTATCCCAGGTCTGTTCCGTTAAGCTACAAAGTGCTTGTGCGACTTCATGAATAGGATTGCGAGCCAGTTGCGGATAGGCAATGTGACCTTGTTTGCCGTGAATAACGAGTTTCCCATTTAAAGAACCCCGGCGACCATTTTTAATGGAGTCGGCCAGCGTTTGGCTGCTAGAAGGTTCTCCAACCAAGCAATAATCGATTTTTTCTTGGCGTGCTTCGAGGGTTTCAATCACTTTCACCGTGCCATTAACCGCCGGGCCTTCTTCATCACTGGTAATTAAAAAGCCAATAGAACCCGGTGCATCCGGGTATTGGTTTATAAACTGTTTCACTGCCACCATAAAACAGGCAATACTGCTTTTCATATCGGCAGACCCACGTCCATTTAACATGCCATTATCATCAATGTGCGCTGAGAAAGGGGGGTGCGTCCATTGACTGGCAGGCCCGGTGGGAACCACATCAGTATGACCCGCAAAAACAAATAACGGATTGGTTTGACCGCGTCTAGCCCAAAGATTGGTGACTTCACCGAATGGCATGGGTTCAATGTTGAATCCCAGCGGACGGAGGTATTCGGCAATCAGGGTTTGGCAACCATAGTCATTTGGGGTGATGGATTCGATTTGGATTAAGGATTGGGCTAATGGAATGGTTTCAGTCATTTAGAGTTCGCACTTTTTAAGGTCTTTTATTGAATAACGCCCCATTTGGGGTTGCGGGTTTATCTGTTCTATCAGGTTAGAGGAGCTTTTCATATTCTTTGGTATTAAAGCCAAATAAAACTTGCTGCGCTGTTTGCAATACAGGACGCTTTATCAGCGTGGGATTTTCAATCAGTAATGCCGGCTGTTGGCTATTCATTAATGCGGTTTGCTGGGGTTCATCGAGTTGTTTCCATGCGGTGCTGCGTTTATTGACAATCACGCTCATGGGGTGATGTTTTAACCAGGCCTGGAGGGTGTCGATGGTCAATGGTCTTTTGCGAAAATCTTGAAACTGAAAGTCAATTTGATGGGATTCAAGAAACTTTCGCGCTTTGCGAACGGTATCACAATTGGGTATGCCATATAAAATCATCTTCATGCTAGCGAAAGACCCTGTGTTTAAGAAACAGTATTCAAAAGTGTTATTTTAAAACATTTTTGGTTAGAAATTGGCGCGAAAGTTTATAAAGAACGCAATTGAAGCGGATGAGTAGTTGCAAATGAGCTTTAACGGAGGAGTCTATATTAGAGGGTCGATGTATTGTATAATCGGCGCTTTATTTTTATTACTTTAATGAAGAGAAGAAGAATATGACTATCAAGCGAATCGGTCACCGTTATAGCGATGCTAAGACGGGAACGACCTTGGATGTATGGTTTCCACGTTCTAACAAGGAAATCGCCCGTAACTGTTTGGCTTTGAAAGCTGGCGTGATTAAAGCAGATTTTGTGACGGTTGAAATCGCTTCGGTGGATGAGGCGCCGACCACGGCAGAAGATGCCTATCTACGCCTTCATTTATTGTCAGAATGTGCCTATCAACCTCATACGATTAATTTAGAGGGTGTATTTAGTTTATTGACGAATGTTGCCTGGACAAGTGCCGGGCCGGTATTGCCTTCAGAAGTTGAAAATTTGCGTGAAGCCATTGCCAATGAGGCGCATTCGTTAACCGTAACGTCCATCGATAAATTCCCGCGTATGGTGGATTACGTGATTCCGGAAGGGGTTCGGATTGCGGATGCAGATCGCGTACGTTTAGGGGCGCATTTGGCACCCGGTACCACGGTGATGCATGAAGGTTTCTGTAACTTTAATGCTGGTACTTTAGGGCATTCTATGGTTGAAGGTCGTATCAGTGCTGGCGTCGTCATTGGTGAAAATTCTGATATTGGCGGTGGGGCTTCGATTATGGGCACCTTGTCGGGCGGCGGTAAGCAGGTGATCTCAATGGGGCAAAGAAACTTATTGGGCGCGAATGCAGGCCTGGGTATTTCTTTAGGGGATGATTGTATCGTTGAGTCGGGTTTGTATATCACGGCAGGCACAAAAGTGAAAATGCCGGATGGTTCGATTGTATCGGCACGTGACTTATCAGGACAGTCTAAATTGTTGTTCAGACGTCACAGCCAAACGGGTCAGGTGCAGGCGATTATGACAGATGGTACTGTGTGGAGCGGTTTAAATAGCACGCTTCACAGTAACGATTAGAGCTCATAAATTATAATATGGCTAAAGTATTAGGCTTTGATCATGTCAGTATTCTTGTTGAAGATGCCGATAGCGCCTTACAGTTCTATCAAACGTTATTGGAGCTGCCTTTGTTAGACAGGCCTAAGCTGGGATTCCCCGGTTACTGGTTAGATTTGTTGAACGGGCAGAGTTTGCATTTAATGCAACTGCCCAATCCTTATCAAGCGGCGAAGCGTCCTGAGCATGGCGGGTGGGATGTGCATTTTGCATTGCGCGTCGATTCTGTAAGTGAATATACGTCGATACTTGAGCAGTTGGGCGTGCCTTTTACTCAAAGTCGTTCGGGTCGACGTGCGGTGTTTATTCGTGACCCTGATAACAATGCCTTTGAATTATTTGAGGTGTCACTTCCTTAATCGGCTGCCCAACGAAATTCGTTTGGTGTGAAAAAATTATCTGGCGTTAATAATCAATGGCCTCTAAAAGGGCATCTTGCAGTTCTTGCTGTTTATGTTTCAGATGAAGTGTTTCATCATTGGTTGAGCTGATAATAAAGGTGTCTTCGGCCTTTTCACCGACGGTATTGATTTTTGCATCATAAACTCGAATTTTACATTGTCGAAAAGCCATACCGATTTTAGCCAATAATCCAGGAATATCTTTGGTATGAATGGTTAATTCCATCAGTTGATCGGTGATGGTTTCAAAACGAATCTCTGTTGGCGTTTCAAAACACCGAATTCGGCGTGGTTCAGGTTGGTTGGTCGGTAAGGCGTCTTCCTTCAGGAACAGCTGGTATTTTAAAGTTTCTTCAATATTACTCAAGACGTTAGCATCGGTAATGCTTTTGTTTTCTGAATCTAGGCAGTAAATAATAACGAGTGTCATATCATTTTCACCGGAATAGATTTTCGCTTCAACAATGTTTAGCATGAGCTTATCTAGAATTTGTGAAAACTGTGCAAATAGATAGTTTCGGTCGTGCATGAATATAATGATTTCTGTTGCGCCTCGAGCGGTGGTGGGTTGCACTTGTATATTAATGTCATCTTGGTTTTTATCGTAAAGGCTTCGTGTAATGCGGGCAATTTCGGCAATACTTTGACGGTTAAAAAAGTCTGTTTTTTCAAAAGCTTGCCAAAATGGTTGAAAGTCAGCGGAGCTTAATCCGCGTTTTTTGAGTTGTTCGCTGGCTTTTTCTTTATTGTATATAGCTTGCTTAATGCGGTCTTTCGGTTGATTTGAGGTTGCATCGAGTGCTTGGCTGGTATTGTTATAAAGTTGTAGGAAAAGTTGGTTTTTCCAGTCATTCCAAACTTCATCGGAGGTTGATCGAACATCCGCAAGGGTGAGCAAATAAAGGTGATCCAGGCGCTCTTGACTCCCCATTTTTTTTGCAAACTGTTGAATGACATTCGGATCGGATAGATCTTTCTTTTGTGCAACATAGGAAAAGTCCAAGTGGCGAAGTACCAGCCAGCTTAATAATTCCGAATCGTTTTTATTGAGATTGTGTTTGTAGGCAAACTCTTTGGCATCAATTGAGCCCAGCTTTTCATGCGTACCATTTCGCCCTTTAGCAATATCGTGGAATAAGCCGGCTAATAGCAGGATCTCAGGCTTGCAAAGTTGCTGGGAAATTTGATGTGCTGTGGGGAATTCATAGGCGAATTTTTTTATAAAAAAGCGTCTTAAATTACGAATCACCAACATGGTGTGCTCATCGACGGTATAAGCATGAAAGATGTTAAATTGCATTAGGCCGGATATTTTTTGAAAACTGGGAAGGTAGGCGCCCAAAATACCGTAGGCATACATGCGTTTTAAGGCCGCGTTGACCCCTTTGGGTTGGCGAAACAGTTCTATAAATAATGCTTTATTAATGGGGTCGGAACGAAATTGGTCATCAATTAGGTGGAGGTTGTCACGAATCAGGCGGATGGTGCGTGATCGAATCCCTTCGATTAATTGATCATAGTTTTCAATGATAATAAACACTTCAAGGAGCGCCGTTGGGTTTTTAATAAACAGGTTTTCTTTAATGACGTCCAAATATTGATTGACGAGCCGAAATCTTGGATTGATTTCTTGAATTTGATCAGCTTCAACTTGATATATGTATTCTTTAAAATGTTGTAGCAATATCTCATTTAAACGTGCAATGGTGTGCGCTTTTTGATAATAAGGTTTCATATAGGCTTCAACCGACTTTACCATATCCACTTCCGAGTTGTTGTTATCGTAGATCGGTTTTGCCAGTTGTTGTTGGTGGTCAAAGAGTAAACGGTTTTCGTTGCGTTTTTTAAGGCGATGTAAGGCAAAGCGGACACGGTTGAGATAATGGTATGCCGATTGAATTTCTTTAAATTCTTTTAAAGAAATAAAGTTGTGCTGTAACAGTTCTTGAAGGGAATCTGCCCCAAAATGTCTTTTGGCAACCCAAAGGATGGTTTGGATATCTCTAAGCCCACCGGGACTTTCTTTAATATTGGGTTCAAGTTGGTAAAGGGTGTTGTGGTAGCGTTTGTGGCGATTTTGTTGTTCTTCAAGTTTGGCCGTAAAGAAAGCATGACTAGGCCAGAAGCTTTTTAAGTTAAAGACATTTTGTAGCGATAAAAAAGGTTCAAAGCTGCCGGTGAGCCAACGCGCTTCTAGTAAGCTGGTGGCAGTGGTAATGTCCGCTTTACCGTCTTGAATGCATTGCTCTAGATTGCGAACAGCATGACCCACTTCAAAGCCCAGATCCCAAAGGTAGGTAATGAATTCACAAATTTTGTCTTGGTAGTCTTCTGCGTGTTCACTTAATATTAATAGATCAATATCGGAATAGGGCTGTAATTCGCCACGACCATAACCGCCTATCGCAATGAATGATAGGTTTTCCGAGTCTGCTTTGCTGAAAAAGTGAAACCATATTTTTTTCAGTAACTGGTCGATAAATGAGGTTCTTTCTGTTAACAAGGTTGAGACTGGCTCTCCCTGGTCAAATTTAATAAATTGTTGTTCATTAAAATCATGAAGCAGTTTTCGGCCACTGATTAAGGAAGCCGTTTGTTCTCCCTGGTCTAGATGGTAAACAAAGCTGTCAGGTGTGTCGGATAGATTGGCAGTGGCAGTCATATTGAACCTTTTTAAGGAAGTACTGGGGTTTCGTTCGGTCTGAGCGTTAGCACTTCATAACCCGTTTGGGTCACCGCAATGGTGTGTTCCCATTGTGCTGACAGTTTTCGATCGACCGTTTTAACCGGGAAGATGGTATTTTTAGGGTGTTTTTTATTCGGCCCTAGGGTTTTAACATGGTAGCTACCTTGATTAATCATTGGCTCAATGGTGAAAACCATGCCTGCTTGTAATTCGATCTGTTTGAGTTCCGGTGAGGTGTAGTGCATAACTTGTGGCGCTTCGTGGAAGTTGGCGCCAATGCCGTGACCACAATATTCTCGAACCACGGAAAAATGGTTTTGGTGTGCATGGCTTTCAATGGCTTCAGCAATGTCGTATAAAGTGGCCTTTGGTTTAACGGCCTCAATCCCCAGCCAAAGACATTCGTGAGCAACTTGGCAGAGTTTGTGGGCGAAAGGCTTTACCTTTCCGACTTCATACATCATACTGTTGTCCCCATGGTAGCCGTCTTTGATAACGGTGACGTCAATATTGACAATATCGCCATTTTTAAGTTTTTTATCAAAATCGGGGATGCCATGACAAACCACATCATTCACTGAGATGCAACTTTCGGCAGGAAATCCATGATAATCAAGGGTTGCAGCAACAACGCCTTGTTCTGACATGTATTTTGTCATAATCGCATTGAGTTCTCCTGTGGATATGCCCGCTTTGACATAAGGCTCAATCATGACCAGTACATTTGCAGCGATTTTGCCGGCAATACGAAGTTTTTCAAGTTCTTGAGCAGTTTTGATTTTAATGGTCATATTCTATGGTTTCCGTAAAATGTTGTCCTAAGGTGCAGAGTTTGCAGGAAAATAAAGTTGATTGATTGACGCCTTTGTGGTATAAATTCGCCGCCTTTTCAATGAAGGTTATTTTAACAGAAAACCACACACTTGCCGAGACAACAAGCGGGGTGCCACACAGATATAAGTGGTTCGTTTGTTGGGCAGGTGGAGGCTTAACCCAATTTATGGAGAAAAATCATGGCTAAAGTTACTATGCGCCAAATGCTGGAAGCAGGTGTTCATTTCGGACATCAAAAGCGCTATTGGAATCCAAAAATGTCACAATACATTTTTGGTGAACGCAATAAAATTCATATCGTCAACCTAGAAAAATCCTTACCTTTATTTAATGATGCTTTAAATTTTTTAGGCGGTATTGCTGCTAAGAAAGGCACAGTGTTGTTTGTGGGAACTAAGCGTGCAGCAAGTGATTTGGTTGCTCAAGAAGCAATACGTTGTGGTATGCCTTATGTTAACCACCGCTGGTTGGGCGGTATGTTGACAAACTTTAAAACCATTAAACAGTCTATTAAAAATCTAAAAGATTTAGAAGTTCAAGCGCAAGATGGTACCTTTGAAAAAATCACCAAAAAAGAAGCTTTGATGCGTACGCGCCAAAAAGCGAAGTTGGAACTTTCATTAGGGGGTATTAAAGATATGCGTGCCATGCCGGATGCAATCTTTATTATTGATACAGGAAATGAAAAAATTGCCATTCAGGAAGCGAAAAACTTAGGCATTCCGGTCGTGGGTGTCGTTGATACCAATAATGATCCGAGTGATATTGATTATGTTATTCCCGGTAACGATGATGCCGTGCGTGCGGTTTCATTGTACCTAGCCGCTGTTGCAGATGCCGTTATCGAAGGTAAAGGCACGATTGCAACGGCTGTGGATAATGATGAATTTGTGGAAGAAAAAGCAGAAGCTTAATTACATTATTAAGGTATAAAAAGCACCCAGGCCTGGGTGTTTTTGCTTCTCAAAACAGGTTTGCGAAGTTTGAACGCCGGGTTTCTACGAGACCTTTACATGAGTGGGAATCAAAAGAAAAATGTGAAGAAATTAACCATTTTTATTCGTTTATCCATCTCGTGAAACGGTCTCTTTACATTTAGTTTAGTATAAATATTTGAGGTTTGAATATGGCTGTTACAGCATCAATGGTAAAACAATTGCGTGAAATGACAGGCGCAGGAATGATGGATTGTAAAAAAGCACTCGGTGAAACCGATGGTAATATGGATGATGCAATCGAGTTGCTTCGCAAAAAAGGGATGGCCGGAGCAGATAAGAAAGCCGGTAGAACTGCAGCAGAAGGTGTTGTGGCGATTGCGATTTCTGATGATAAGAAGAAAGCGGCTATTGTTGAAGTGAATTGCGAAACTGATTTTGTTGCCAAGGGGGATGAATTTAAAACCTTTGCAGATGAAGTCGCTCAAATTGTCCTTGCAAGTGGTCATGTTGATGTCGAAGCCGTTCTGAATGAAAAAATGGCAAATGGACAAACAGTTGATGAGAGACGTCGTGAAATGGTCGGCAAAATCGGTGAAAATATGGCGATTCGTCGCGCAGAAATCATCGAAACGTCAGGCCAAATTGGTCAGTATCAACATGGTGAGAAAATTGGTGTTGTTGTCGCCATGGATGGTGGGGATGATGCGTTGATTCGGGATATTGCCATGCACGTTGCTGCTGCGAAGCCGTCTGCTATTTCAGTGGATGATGTTGATCAAGAAATGGTTGAGAAAGAACGCAAATTCCAAATTGAGCAGGCTCAGGAATCCGGAAAGCCGGCAGAAATTATCGAAAAAATGATTGAAGGCCGGATGCGCAAGTATTTACAAGAAATTACCTTGTTGGGTCAGGCGTTTGTTAAAGACCCAGATCAAAGTGTTGAAAAGCTGCTCAAAGCTTCTGGCGCTTCGGTTAATAACTTTGTTCGTTTGGAAGTGGGTGAAGGGATTGAGATCGAAGAAACTAACTTTGCTGACGAAGTGGCTGCTGCCGCTGCTGCTGCAAAAGGTTAAGCGTTTTGATTTCAAGTGCGTTCTTAGCTGAACTGCCTTGATAAAGTGCAAAAGGAGCCATGATAGTTTGCTATCGTGGCTTTTTTTTAACTTAAAATAGAGAATGACAGCTGGGTGGTGTTCAATTTGGTGGTATGGTTGTTTTTAAATCAAGCGATCGATCACAGAAGGTGGGGAAAATATGGCATTAAAATATCGTCGTGTATTGTTAAAATTTAGTGGTGAAGCCTTAATGGGGTCGGGAGATTTTGGTCTGGATGCAACGACGCTACGCCAAGTGGTTTTTGAAGTGAAGGCTTTACATGATCTAGGTGTTGAGGTTGGGCTGGTTGTCGGTGGCGGTAATATTTTTAGAGGGGCACAAATCCAAGGAGCGGGTATTCAGCGCACGACGGGGGATCATATGGGAATGATGGCAACGGTTATTAATGCGTTGGCATTACGAGATGTGATTGAAGATATTGGTCTATCGGCAGTGATTTATTCAGCCATGTCGATCGAAGGCGTCTCTCACGGTTTTAATGCAAATCATGTTAAAAAAGGTCTTGCACAAGGACAAATTGCTATTTTTGCAGCGGGAACGGGCAGTCCCTTTTTTACCACCGATACCGCGGCAGCGCTAAGAGGGATTGAGATAGATGCGGATATCGTTTTGAAAGCCACTAAAGTGGACGGTATTTATACTGCGGATCCTTCTAAAGATACCAATGCGACTCGGTTAACAGAGTTGAGTTATGATGATGTGATACGTAAGAATTTACAGGTAATGGATATGACAGCATTTGTTCTGTGTCGGGATCATGGAATGCCTATTCGCGTTTTCGATATGTTTAAAAAAGATGCTGTTATCCGTATTGTTCAAGGTGAAGATGAAGGCACTTTGGTGCATTAACTTAGGCTAAGGAAAATAAAGATGCAAGAAGCAATATTTGAAGATGCTGCAACAAGAATGCATAAGTCGGTTGAAAATTTAGAATCGAATTTTGCCAAGATTCGAACCGGGCGGGCTCACCCAAGTATTTTGGATTCCATAAAAGTGGATTATTATGGTTCGGATGTGCCAATCAGTCAGGTTGCGAACATTAATGTCGAGGATGCGCGTACCTTAACTGTGCAGCCTTGGGAGCATAATATGGTGTCTGTTGTCGAGAGGGCTATTATGACGTCTGATCTAGGCGTAAATCCAGTCACCAACGGGAATTTAATGAGAATTCCGATGCCACCATTGACAGAAGAGCGCCGCAAGGAATTTATTAAGTTGGCGCGTTCTGAAGCAGAGCAAACCAAAGTGGCTATTCGTAATATTCGCCGCGATGCGAATGCTGAATTTAAGAATTTAAATAAAGATAAAGACATGACGGATGACGAATTGCGTCAAGCAGAAGATCGTATTCAAAAAGTAACGGACACCCATGTTTCTGAAGTAGATCAAATGCTTAAGGTTAAAGAAGAGAGTTTGATGGAAATTTAAGCTGAAATTGTTTTGTTTTTACGGCATAATTACGGGTTATGTCGTCCTCTTCGAGGTGTTTTCTTGAGGGGATAACGGCCTTTCTTGGCAGATGCTTTGAGAGGCCGTTTTTGTTTGTTTTGTTTTTAGCCATTCTTTTTTTTTGCAAAGTTTAGGAATTTTTTTGAGTCAAAGAAACCATCCCGCCCTTCCCCAGCACCTTGCCATTATTATGGATGGTAACGGTCGTTGGGCCAAAAAACGATTTTTACCACGCTTTGTTGGCCACAAAAAGGGTTTGAATTCTGTCAAACGTGTGGTGAGCTATTGCGCGAAGGTCGGTGTGGGTTCGTTAACGCTTTTTGCCTTTAGCACAGAAAATTGGAAGCGGCCAAAAGACGAAGTGAATAAATTAATGGGGTTGTTTTTAGTCGCTTTGCAAAAGGAAGTGGCTAAGCTAAATGAAAACAATGTGCGCTTGAAAATAATTGGTCAACGAGAAGCGTTTTCGGAAGAATTACAACAATATATTGCGCAAGCTGAGTTATTGACCGCCCAGAATACCGGGTTGGTTTTGAATATAGCGGCCAATTATGGCGGTCGATTTGATATCGTTAGTGCTGTACAGCAGTGGCAGCGGGCGCATCCAGAAGCATCCGTATCCGATTTGACACCTGATGCCTTATCTGAGTATGTTGCTTTATCTGATCAGCCGGAACCGGATTTGTTGATCCGTACAGGTGGCGAGCAACGGATTAGCAATTTCCTGATTTGGCAAATGGCGTATACCGAATTTTATTTTACCGAAACGCTTTGGCCGGACTTTGATGAACGCCAGTTAGATCGTGCGATTGAATCTTTTCAGCAAAGAGAGCGTCGTTTTGGTCGAACCAGTGAGCAGGTTTCAAAATGTTGATCCCTAGAATTGTGACTGCCATTTTATTGATTTTGCTGGTGGCGGGCTTATTGTTGTTGAATTCTCCCCAGGCCTGGTTGATTTTTACGTTGGTTATGACCGTTATTGCCGGCTGGGAGTGGTCTGGATTTGTTTTAAATAAATCCATGGCATTTCGCTTTGAATATGCGTTGATGATTGTTGTTTTGTCGCTATTGTCAATTCAATTTGCTTCGACTCAGCTTTTGGCTGCCATGACCCTGATGGTGATGTTGGCTATGGTTATTTCGGTTAGTCAGTATCAACGTTCACAAGCCCATATTCAAATTAAGTCGTCCATTTTGGTTTTGGGGTTGGGTGGATTGGTCTTGGTGAATTTTGCAACGGCTTTTATGACTTTTGTGACAGCGTTTTCTCCCGGGATTGTTCTGTTGAGTTTGATGACGATTTGGGCTTTAGATACGGGTGCTTATTTTTCAGGACGGCGATTTGGCAAGCATAAATTGGCATCAATTGTCAGTCCCGGTAAAACTTGGGAAGGTGTGATTGGTGGTGGGGTTTTGGCTTTATTGGTTGCCGGATTTGGGTTGAATTATCTGGCGTTAGATTTAAAGGTCACTGATGGTATTGTTGCCGTTGGCTTTATGGCAATTGCCGTTTTCTCAGTGTTTGGTGATTTGTTTGAAAGTTTAATGAAACGTCAAGTGGGTTTGAAAGACAGTGGTCAATTGTTGCCGGGTCATGGCGGAGTTTTAGATCGGGCAGATAGTTTATTGGTGGCGATACCCATGTTTTATTTTATTTGGCAAGCTGTGGTTGTGATTAAGCTATGACGATTGTATGGTCTATTTTTGGGTTTGTGGTTGCGCTGAGCATTTTGGTTACCATTCATGAATGGGGTCACTTTATGACAGCACGGCTTTTAAATATTAAGGTAACCCACTTTTCGATTGGCTTTGGAAAGGTGTTTTTAAAACGACAATGGGGGGAAACTCGTTATCAACTGGCGTGGATTCCATTGGGCGGTTATGTTCGATTTGCTGATGAACGGGAAGGCGATGTAGCAGAACAAGATTTGCCCAGAGCTTTTAATCGTCAATCTGTTTATAAACGTTTTGCTGTCGTGGCGGCAGGGCCTATTATTAATTTGCTGTTTGCCTGGATTGCCTTTTCATTCATTTATTTTTCTGGTGTGACAGGCATAAAGCCAGTTTTTGATCAAGTGACGCCTCAATCTGCTTTAGCTGAGCAGTTACCAAATAATGACCAGGCCTGGCAAATTTTGGCATTAAATGGACACCCTGTATTGGATTGGCAGGAAGTCCACCAGTCTTTATTGCAGGCATTGGTCAATCAGCAAGAGACTGTCATTTTAGCGTTACGCGCTTTTAACGGGGCTGAAGAGCGAAGTCTTGTATTAAATCTTCAGGGTTTAGACATTAATCAACCTAAGCAGCAGTGGTTAAGTATGTTAGGATTTCAGCCTAAATTACCTGACTCAGCGCCTGTTATTAACCAAATCTCGCCAGAATCACCCGCTGAATTGGCGGGACTTAAGCCTCGAGACCATATCCTAGAAGTTGATGGTCATGCCGTGGAGACATGGTCTGAGTTGGTGCATGTGATTCAGGTAAACCCAAACCAAACGATGATGTTCTTAATTGAGCGTGATCAGCAAGTCCTATTAAAGTCGGTGACTTTGGGTGAAAAAAACCTAGTGGAGCGATCAATTGGTTATTTGGGCGCAACCGTCATGGTCGATGAACAGGCATTGGCAGCTTACCGTACGACTCAGACTTACTCCATCTGGCAATCCTTAGAAAAAGGCGGGCAACACACTTTAAAAATGGTTGATATAACCGTTGAAATGATTCGACAGATGATTTTAGGAACCGTGTCGGCACAAAATATTTCCGGACCGATGAGTATTGCAGAATATTCCGGTGAAGCTTTGCAAAATGGTACTGTGGCGTTTTTATCTTTATTAGGATTATTGAGTTTAAGTATTGGTATTTTGAACCTATTACCCATCCCGGTGTTGGATGGGGGACATTTATTCTTCTATCTAATCGAAATAATCAAAGGCTCACCTGTTTCTGAAGCGATTGAGGGGGTCGCTCAAAAGCTTGGGTTAGCAATGATTTTGGCACTGACATTTTTTGCTTTATTTAACGACGTGGTACGTATCTCAAATGGTTAAACATTTTTTAAATTTTATCATTCTTGCTGCCTTGGCAGCGAGTTTGTCAATTGCGCATGCAGAAACCCGCTTTACCATTCAAAAAATTGAGTTGGAAGGGAATCAGCGGGTAAGTTTTGAAACCGTTCGAAGTTATTTACCGATTGAAGTGGGTGACTTAATCACTGAGAAAACAATTCAAGAGGGTATTCAAGCACTTTATAAAACGGGCTTTTTTCGAGATATTGCTTTTTTTCAAGCCGGGCAAGGGGTGTTAAAAATTCGAGTATTGGAACGACCTTCTATTTCAGAGGTTAAGCTAGAAGGCAATAAGCTGATTACCAAAGATGAAATGACGATGGCTTTAAGTTCTATGGGGATTAAACAGGGTCGTATCTTTAATGATACGCGTATGGAATCCATCATTCTGGATCTAAGAAGACGCTATCAAAACCAGGGGTACTATGCGGCTGAAGTGGATATTGAAGTCACTGAGCTGGAAAGGAATCGAGTGGCGCTTTTAATTAAAGTTGAAGAAGGGAAGCCGGCAACGATTGGTCGAATTACACTGGTTGGTAACAAAACCTATTTGGATAGTACTTTAAAAAATCAGCTGTTATTAACAGAAACGGCCTTAATCGGGGATTCAAATAAGTACGCAAAACCAAAGCTAGAGTCAGACATCGAAAGTTTGCGATCTTACTATATGGATAGAGGGTTTGCTGAATACGACGTTACCTCTTCACAGGTCAGTTTGTCATTGGATAAAACTCAGGTCTTTATTACGATTAATATGAATGAAGGCCCTCAATATACCGTGTCGAAAATTGATTTCAGCGGTGATCCGGTCTTGGAAAGAACTGAGTTGGAGTCGTTATTACAAATCCAAATTGGCGATTACTTTTCACGTGGGCAAATTGTTGAAACGGTCAATGCGTTGCGTAATCGTTTAAGTGAAGAAGGCTATGCGTTTGCTGAAATTGAACCGATTACGAATTTGGACAAAAACAACCGTTTAGTCAGTTTAGATTTTCGTATTGAACCCAAAAGCCGTGTTTATGTCCGGCGTATACGCATTGAGGGCAATACTCGAACTTGGGATACGGTCATTCGACGTGAATTAAGGCAGTTTGAAAGTGCGCCTTATTCATTAGAAGCTGTTCGCCAGTCCAATTTGCGGTTAAATCAATTGGGGTATTTCCGTACGGCAAGAGTGGGGACGGAGAGAATAACAAAAGACTTAGTTGATTTAGTGGTTAAGGTTGAGGAACAATCGACCGGGTCTTTTAATGCGGGTGTGGGTTATTCTCAAGTCGATGGTATTAGCTTTTCTTTAGGGGTTACTGAACGAAATGTGATTGGTTCTGGTTATAGAACCAATATTAACGCTAGGAGCAGTGCATCCACTAAATATGCAGACGTTAGCGTAACCGATCCTTATTTTACCCAATATGGCGTTTCCTTAACGGGTGCCTTTTACTTTAGACAAGTTGATGCAGCGCAATTAAACGTTGCTGACTATACCACCAATAATCTCGGTGTGAGAACCAGCATTTCTTACCCCACAGATGAGTGGAGTAAGCTCAGTTATGGTCTGAAATTAGATCGACAGGCATTAGAATGTGTCAGTACCTTTTTGGTCTGTAATGATTATGTTGCTCAAACAGATGCCACTGCCAATGAATCGGTGCGTTTAACCTTAGGGTGGCGTAGTAACACCACTAACAGTTACAGTTTTTCAACAGATGGACGAAATTTAAATTTGAGCAGTGAGTTAGTGGTGCCGACAAACTCTGATTTGTCTTTTTATAAACTGTATTTACAAGATTCACATTATTTTCCATTGAATTCAATCTTTACCTTAAAGTTAAAAGGGGATTTGGCTTACGCGGGAACTTATGGAAAAACCAAAGAAATCCCTTTTTACGAAAATTTTTATGCAGGTGGATTTGGAACCGTAAGAGGCTATGAAGCGAATTCATTAGGGGAACGTTATGATCTTGCCACTCAAGGATCTAATCGTCCGATTGGTGGTGCCTATCGTGTTGTTACCAATGCAGAAATCATTTTCCCGATGCCCTTTGTCGAAGATTCTGGCAATTTACGACTGAGTTTTTTTGTTGACGCGGGGAATGTTTTTAATCAGGGTAATAATATTCAGTTACCGGAGTTTCGTTCAGCTACCGGGTTAGCCCTTTCTTGGATAACGCCGGTTGGACCTTTGGCCTTTAGTTTGGCAAAACCCTTGAATTACCGTGAGGGTGATCGCACCCAAGTGTTTCAGTTTAACTTAGGGATTCCAATGTAGTGTGAAGGTGTTAAAACGTTTAAAAACCAAGATTAATCGGATACAATAAATAAAAATTTTTGACTAAGGGTAGGGTTATGCATAAAAGGCTAATAGCAATTTTGAGCGTATTGCTTTGGGTGGTTGCCACTCAAGTACAAGCGCAATCCGTTAAACTGGGGGTAGTTAATGTAGGGATGCTATTAGAAAAAGCCCCTCAGGCTCAGGCAGCAGGAAAAAGTCTTGAAAAGGAATTTGGGCCTCAGCAGACCGAGCTAAAGCGGATGGCTGCCAAACTTGAACAAATGCAACAAGACTATCAAAAAAATCAATTAATTCTATCTGAATCACAAAAAGCCGCTTCTGAACGTGAAATTACCATGATGACGCGTGATATTCAGCGAAAAAGAAACGATATACAAGAGTTGGTTAATATCCGACGCAATGAAGAGTTGGCGAGTCTGCAAAATGAGGTCAATAAAGCAATACGGATAATTGGTGAACAGCAAGCCTATGACTTAATTCTGTATGAAGGCATCGCTTATACCAATAACCGTTTGGACATCACCGAGGCAGTCCTGAAATATCTTGAAAAAGAATATCGTAGTAAACGTGATAACTTTAACCAGTAAGATTTGAGATGAACCTTTGAATTTAAATGAACTTGCCGATTTTTTAACCGAACAGGGCTTGGAAGTCACCCTAATTGGGAATGGCTCTCAAGAAATTTGTCAGGTTTCCAGCTTGGCTCACGCACAAGCAGATCAAATTACATTTTTTAACGACCCTAAGAGACATCAAGAATTAAACACCACTCAAGCAGGCGCTGTGATTCTGAAACCAGAGTTTCAGGCGTTGACCACCGCCAACTGTTTGCTGGTTTCTAACCCTTATTATGCCTTTGCTAAAGTTTCTGATTTGTTAAATGGTTTCCAGTTTACGCCGGGAATCGATGCGAGCGCATCGGTGGATAAAAGTGCGAAACTTGGAAATGGCGTTTATATTGGCGCTCAGTCAGTGATCGGGGCGAGTGTTGAGATCAAAGATCATACTTATATTGGACCAGGATCCGTTGTAATGGACAGGGTAACAATTGGTCGACAGGGTGTCATTATGCCAAATGTGACGATTATGTCTGATAGTGTTATTGGGGATCAGGTTTATTTAGACGGTGGCTGTGTCATTGGTGGTCAAGGCTTTGGGTTCGCTAATGATAAAGGTGAGTGGCAGAAAATTCCTCAGTTGGGTCGCGTGGTGATAGGCAATCGTGTCTTTGTTGGCGTCAATGCAAATATCCACCGCGGCGCCATTGAAGATACCATTATTGAAGACAACTGTATTATCGATAGTCTCGTTCATATTGCCCATAATGTTAAAGTGGGTTATGGCACCGCTATTGCCAGCCAAGTTGGTTTTGCCGGGAGTACGACTGTTGGAAAATATTGTATTTTTGGGGGTCAAGTTGGTGTGAATGGGCATATTGAGCTTGCAGATGGTGCACAATTTGGTGCTAAAGCCGGTGTCACCCATTCGATTAAATCGGCGGGGAATTATTCGGGTTTTCCAGCGATACCAACCACAGAGTGGCAAAAAAACATGGTTAGAAGCAAGCATTTACATGAAATGGCACAAAAAATTAGAATTTTAGAAAAAGCAGTACAAGAACTCAAAACAAAACTGGAATAAAAATAAGATGTTGAATGTTAAAGAGATATTTGAATATTTACCCCATAGATACCCGTTTTTATTAGTGGATCGTGTTACCAAATTTGAGGCGGGTGCTTCTTTAAAAGCCTTTAAAAATGTCACCTATAATGAACCTCAATTTACCGGACATTTCCCCGACAACCCAATTATGCCTGGGGTAATGATTATTGAAGCCATGGCTCAGTGCACAGGTATTTTAGCGTTTAGAACACAACAAGTTAAACCAGATGGGACTTCGATGTATTATCTAGCAGCAGTTGATAATTGTCGTTTTCGAAAGCCTGCTATTCCGGGTGATCGGCTGGATTTTGAAGTTAAGGCTTTGAATAATAAAAAAGGCATTTGGAAATTCCAGTGCACGACCAGTGTGGATGGCAAACTGATTGCCTCTTGTGATATGTTATGTGCAGAGCGTAAGGTTTAGCCTAAATAAGGACCATAAAAGGGGTTTTTGTGATTCATCCAACGGCTATTATTGATGAAAAAGCGCACATCGCGCCGGATGTTATGATTGGGGCTTATAGTATCATCGACGCCGATGTCACTATCGGCGCCGGGACAGTTATTGGTCCGCATGTTGTCATTTCAGGGCCGACAGTGATTGGGGAAAATAACCAGTTTTTTCAGTTTTGCTCAATTGGTGCGGCGCCTCAAGATAAAAAATACGCGGGGGAACCCACCCGTTTAACCATTGGTCATAATAATACCTTTCGTGAAAATGTTACCGTCAATCGCGGCACGATTCAAGACCGGGGTGAAACCACCATTGGGGACGATAATTGGGTCATGGCAGGGGTGCATATTGCACACGATTGTATTATTGGTGATCATGTCATTTTTGCTAATGCTTCAGCATTAGCCGGGCATGTTACTGTTAATGATTGGGCAATTTTGGGTGGCTATACCTTAGTGCATCAATTTTGTCATATTGGAGAACATGCATTTTGTGGTATGGGCAGTGTCATTAACCAAGATGTCCCTAATTTTATTACGGTTTCAGGTAATTTGGCTGGGCCAAGAGGACTAAATATTGAAGGGTTAAAACGACGAGGGTTTGATAAAGCACAACTCAATCTCGTTAAAAAATCCTATCGGGCTTTATATCGAACCGGATACCGTTTAGAAGAAGCCATTCAAGAGATTGATGCCATCAATGATGAACGTAACACCCTAGATTCATTAATAACCTTTCTCAAAAATTCACACCGTGGCGTCGTCCGTTAATTCAGAGTTGGTTTCAAATGCCCCTATTGTCTTTGTCATCATAGCGGGCGAAGCCTCAGGTGACTTACTCGGTGCGGATTTAATTCGTTCACTAAAGCATGACTATCCTCAAGCTGAGTTTAAAGGGATTGGTGGTCAACAAATGATTGCTCAGGGCTTACAGAGCTGGGTACCGATGGAAAAGCTTTCTGTCATGGGTTTTTTTGAAGTGATAAAGCATCTCCCTGAACTCATTTCCATTCGTCGTTTTTGTATCCAACAGTTGCTAAAGACTCGTCCCGGTGCGGTGATTGGCATAGATGCACCGGATTTTAATTTTAAAATTGAAGCGGCTGCAAAGCAGGCAGGCATTCCGGCTATTCATTATGTGGGACCTTCTGTTTGGGCTTGGCGTGAAAAGCGTCTAAAGACCATTAAGAAACAAGTTGATGGAGTCTTAGTGTTGTTTCCTTTTGAATTGGAATATTATCAAAAGTATGGTATTCCGGCTAAATGTGTGGGGCACCCATTAGCGACACAGGTGCTAAAAGCTCCGACACAATCATTTGCAAGAGAAACTTTGTCGATAGCAAAGGATGTGCCTGTCACCGGGTTATTACCGGGGTCTCGTATGAGTGAGGTTCATTTGATGGCAGATATTTATATTCAGGTTGCTGTTCATATTCAAACCATCCACCCTAAAATGCAGTTTGTGATTCCGTGTATACATGCTGAGGCAAAACAGCGTATTGAAAAAGCCATAACGGACTATGGCAGCGGCTTAAAGGTGACGCTATTAGATCAGCAGGCGCAATTAGCAATGGCGGCTTCTGATCAATTATTAGTCACTTCGGGTACGGCAACGCTGGAGGCGGCATTGATGCAAAGGCCTATGATATTAGCGATGAAAATCCACCCGGTTTCTTATTGGATCATGAAACGTTTGGCAACCACACAGTGGATTGGTCTTCCAAATATTTTGGCAAAAAAAACACTGGTTCCAGAATACATTCAAGCAGAAGCAACCGTTCAGAACATCTCTTTGGCATTGGCTAAGTTGATTCAAGATCCAAAACTGCGCCATCTGCAATTGTCAGCTTTTAAAGAACAGGCGGAACAGTTACAACAAGATACATCAGCCATTGCAGTCAAAGCCATTCAGCATTGGGCTAACTTATGATAATGTCTCAGTTAGTTGGGGTGGATGAAGTTGGAAGAGGGCCTTTAGTGGGCGACGTGGTCGCTGCCGCAGTCATTTTACCGAATGATTGTCAGTTACCTTTAAAGGATTCGAAAAAACTCTCTGAGAAACGTCGAACAGGATTGGCGCAGGCGATAATAGCAGAAGCGATTGATTATCATGTTGCTACTGCGTCCCCTGCTGAAATTGATCAAATGAATATATTGTCAGCGACATTATTAGCCATGCAAAGAGCCGTGTCCGGTCTGAAACATCCTTATCAGAAAGTTTTAGTGGATGGTAATCGTTGTCCTGAACTGGACTGTGATTGTGAAGCTATCATTAAAGGAGATGGTTTGGTTGCTTCGATTAGCGCAGCATCAATTTTGGCAAAGGTGTATCGGGATCAGCAAATGTTAGATTTACATGACCAATATCCGCAGTATGGATTTGATCGGCATAAGGGCTATCCCACCGCTATGCATCTACAGCGTTTAGCTGAATTTGGACTTATTCCAGGCTATCGTCTGAGTTTTAAACCTGTTAAACAATATGCGAGCTTTGCACGAGATGGGATACACGAATAAAAATGGTTAAAATTTTCCATATTTTTTTCTCTGGTCCTACCTATAAAAAGTCTCCCTATATATAAACAGGGATTTCATTTGAGAAATATTTTGAATTCGATTAAAGTTAAAGCTGATGTGTTGGTTATGTGCTAGCGCACCTCATCGTTTTTTCAGGAATTTACATTAGGAATAGATATGACGACGGCATTAGAACAGGTTGAAAAAACAGCACAGCTTAGTAAAAACAATCAGATGAGTTTAATGATTTTTCAGGTACAGTTTCCCCATGAAAATGTGACACCTCCGTATTATGGGATGAATGTTTTTAAAGTCCGTGAAGTTTTAGAGGCAAGGGCATATGAAGTGTCAGAAATGCCAGATGCCAATCCTTTAATTGAAGGAATGATTGAACTGAGAGGTGTGTATTTGCCTGTGATTGATTTGCCGAAATGGATGGGGTTTGAAATGAGCGATGAAGAGCGTGAAAAATCGATTATTATCGTTTCAGATTTCAGTCATAATTTTATTGGTATGCGAGTCGCCCATATACACGGGGTTGAGGAAAAAAATTGGACAGATATCAAGCCCGCTTCAAACTATAATATGAATGTCAATACCAACCAAGTCATCAACCACACCTACCTAGAAAACAGTGATACCTTGTGTTTTATTTTAGATATTGAAAAACTGTTGATTGAAGCCATGCCATCAATGGCAGAGAAAATATTTGCTTCAGCAAAATCTGTAGTGGATAAGGGTTATCAAATTTCAGATGCGGTTAAAAATCGTAAAATTCTGTTTGCGGAAGACAGTCGCGCCATTCAACAGTATATGGGCATGGTGTTTGACCAACTGGGACTTCGTTACCAAGGCTTTGATAATGGCCGACTTTTGTTGAATTATTTGGACACCCTTGACAATATGGACGATGTGTCCATGGTCTTTACCGATTTAGAAATGCCGGAAGCTTCTGGGCATACGGTGATAAAAGAAATGAAAGCCAACCCTAAAACGCGTAATACGCCCATTATTGTTCATACCTCAATGACCAGTGATAATAATAGTCGAGAGGTTTTGGATATGGGGGCTGACCACTTTGTGGGTAAAGTGGATACGGATTTAATTGTGGCAACCATTCATAAAATTGAAGAAAAATATTACCCGCAGACTGTTTAGTCTTTCGATAGGCAATAAAAAAGGCACTGATCAGGTGCCTTTTTTTCTAACCAACGTTTATAAACTTAACGTTGACGCGCTTTAAAGCGTGGATTGGTTTTATTGATGACATAAACCTTGCCACGACGTCTAACAATTTGACAATCTTTATGGCGATTTTTTGCTGATTTTAATGAAGATAATATTTTCATAATGGTTTTCCTAGGCAAAGTGTGTTGATTAACATCAACGGTTCAAATTTGAAAGCGTGGATTTTACTGATATTTAGCCGATTTGTCTAGTTTTTTTGTTAAAATGCTTTAGCTTTAACAATGTTGAGAACCTTAGGGGCCATTTTCCCATTACCAATATGTCCATTAAAAATCAACTGGCCGCTTTACTGAAAGCGGGTGGCCCCTTAGCCGAGCAAACGCCGGGTTATCAAGTGCGTGATGCTCAAGTCGATATGGCAGAATGCGTTGCCGAGATTATTGAGCAGCAAGGAACGTTACTGGCAGAGGCTGGCACCGGTACCGGTAAAACCTTTGCGTATCTTATACCTGCATTATTATCCGGTAAAAAAGTCATTGTTTCAACGGCGACAAAAACCCTCCAAGATCAACTGTTAAATAAAGATATCCCCAGTTTATTATCATGGTGCAAGATCGATGGTTCGGTTCGGGTATTAAAAGGCCGTGAAAATTATCTTTGTCCACAGCGGCTTGAATTAGCAGAAACAACAGAACATCACCCTAAAGAAGTTTGGAAAAAACTGGCGATCATTCAGGATTGGCATCAAAAAACCCTAACGGGGGACAAAGCAGAATTATCGACATTGGATGAAAATGATCCGATTTGGCATCGTGTTTGTGCCCGTCTCGAGTTTTGTCAGGCCAATGAGTGTCATGCAGAACCGAATTGTTTTTACCCAAAAATAAAACAAAAAGCAGCCGATGCACAAGTATTAATTGTGAACCATCATTTGTTTTGTGCAGACTTAGCATTACGTGAGCAAGGCGTGGGAGGGGTTCTACCCGATGTAGACATTCATATTTTTGATGAAGCCCATCAACTTCCTGATATCGCGGCTCAGTTTCTTGGGTTTAATCTCAGTCGCTATCAGTTTGAAGAATTAGTCAGAGATCTTAAGCAAGCCTATCAGACTGAATCACCTGACACCATCGAATTAAAGGAACAAACGCAACAGTTGGCTGATAAAATTCAAAGCTTCAATGACGCTTTAGGAAAGTGGGAAAAACGTTGGACTTGGCAACAGTTTGGTACAGACAAGCCAGCGGAAGAAGCCTTACAGAATCTTTATCAGCATTTGAACGTTTTAACAGAGACACTGAAACAATTGGCAGATAGAGGCAAGTTGCTATCCGCTTTATATACTCGGCTACAAACCTTTGAAAAACAAATGAAGCAATGGCTAACCTCTGAGGAAGATAATCAGATTCGTTGGTTAGAGTCGACACAATCCAGATTTAAATTAAACTTGACACCGTTAAGTGTGGCAGACCCGTTCAGTCGGCAAAGAGTGGCATCTGGTGGCGCATGGATTTTTACGTCTGCAACGCTGAGTGTCAATCATCGTTTTGACTATTTTGCTCAACGTTTAGGATTGTCAGAGGCGAGAACTCAGCAATGGGATAGTCCATTCGACTATAAAAACCAAGCGATGATTTATCACCCTATCGGTCTGCCGGCGCCTAATTCACCGGACTATATTAAAATATGTTTAAGAGCCGCTTGGCCTTTATTACAAGCGAGTGAGGGTCGGGCTTTTTTATTATTTACCAGTCATCGTGCTTTACAAGAAGCTAAATCGATACTGACACATCATTGGTCAGGTTCTTTGTTGGTTCAGGGGGATTTGCCAAAGAACATTTTATTAAATCGTTTTAAAGAAACCGAACACGCTTTATTATTAGGCACCAGCAGTTTTTGGGAAGGGGTTGATGTAAAAGGGGAAGCACTGAAAGTGGTATTAATTGATCGTATCCCCTTTATTCCACCGGATGACCCTATCGTACAAGCCAGAGAAGCCGATTTACGTCAAAAAGGCTTAAATGGTTTTTACCACTTTCAGATACCCGAAGCCATTATTGCCCTTAAACAAGGGGCAGGGCGCTTGATTAGAGATACCACTGATACCGGGGTATTGATCTTGTGTGACCCTCGAATCAGTCAAAAAAACTATGGACAGCTCATTATGAATAGTTTGCCCAACTTCAAGTGGGTTTATGATGTCGAAGTAGCAAAGGAAAAATTGAAATGAATGTATTGGCCGTAGAATCTTCAACCCAGGCTTGTTCTGTGAGTTTGAGAATTGGGCAGCGAAGTTTTACCGAATTTAAAATGGCACCACAACAACATGCAAATCTGATTTTACCGATGGTGAATGCAGTTTTGGAGCAGGCGCAATGTGATGAAAAATCTATTGACGTTTTAGCTTTTAGCGAGGGGCCGGGTGCTTTTACAGGCGTGCGGATTGCCGCTGGTGTTGTCCAAGGATTGGCCTTCGGCTGGCAAAAGCCAGTGCAAGCTGTGTCTTCTTTAGAGGCCATGGCATGGCAAGCCTATCAAGATCATGGTGAAATCGAGTGGGCTGCACTTTTAGACGCGCGAATGCATGAAGTCTATTTACAGGTTTGTCGCATACAATCGGAAAAACTGGTTTCAGAGCCACCGCAATTACTGTCAGAAGCCGCGACTCTTGAACAGCTTGAGGCCAGTCGAATAAAGCAAGGTGTTGGTGATATACAGACTGTTTATCCGCAATTAACAGCGCGGTTTAATTTATGGGTTGACCTATACCCATCAGCAGAAGCGGTTGCGATAATTGCCCAACAAAGATCGAAAGCGAGTTATGATTTAAGTGAAAAGTTGCCTATGCCTGTTTATTTAAGAAATAACGTTGCTGATAAGCCTAAGGCAAAGCGTAACAAGTTGCTTTAAATCCTGATTGCTTAGTATTTAAACAATGATGTTCAGCGTTAAGAGTTTAAACCATTTTTTCATTTCAATTCCTTTTTACACACAATTTTATCCACAGGTTCTGTGGATGAAATAATCCAGTTTAAGAAAATATCTTTACTAAGACAATCTATTAGCAAAATGGTATTATTGTTTCCTTATATCGTAGTCAACTGATATTAAGTGATATGCTTTTTTGACTATTTAAATATATATAACAATTAGTTACAAGTGGTTACAAAGTTTTACTTCAACTTAACAAGATAGACCGACCTTAGGGGAAATGGATGCGTAATAATTTTATTCAGTTTTTTTTATTGATATTTTGGTTACTAAGCAGTACTGCACAAGCTGCAGCCTTGTCAAGTTTATCCCCAAGCTTTAAGTTGGGTGAAACGGTTCTGGTCGCTTTTCCAAAACCTACCATTAAAGATGACGCCTATATCATTGGAATTGTTACCCAGAAACTCACAAAAGGGGACTATCAAATTCGAGTCCAAGAGTTTGTAGACGGTCATGATTATGGCCTTTCTTGTGTGCCCATTGTTGTTAACGAACAGGGACAAACTACTGGCGACTCGGGTTGGGAGTTATGGAAAGATACCAAACACCTTTCGACGGAGGGTTTGGAATATATCGTTCCCGGTGAAAGCGTTATGAAGCTGGGCAAAGGCAAGCTGCTGTTTATTGATCGTTATAATATTTATATTAGTTATTCCCGCTGGAAATCGAACGCCCCTGTTATGCCCGTTGAAAAGCTTGTGAGTACACAGGCTGAAGCAGATTCTATTCGAATGACAGAAATTTTACCTGCTTTGAAATTAGCACAGCGTGAAAGGATGGCTTACTATGATCCGCAAAATGGTCGACCTTTTTGGCCTTATGAAACGGTTCCATTGCTATTGCCGGTCATAGCGCAAATTCAAAGCGACTTAACAGAAGATATACCGCTCCAGCGGCTTTGGAAAAGCCAGCCGAGAGATTGGGAGACAATACAACAGTCAATGCGGATCTATTTTTTGATTGATGCGATGGATAAAATCTTAAAAGATGCAAATGATTTGATTGAAGATGAAGGGATGGTTAAAGCAAATCCTCAAGCGCTTAAGAAACTAAAACAGCAACTTAAGCTTATTGAAGATTTAAGGCAATCTTAATGGTCAAACTTGTAGTAAGTCTTGTTTAAATAATCAACAACATCTTGTTTTTCGTCATCAAACCAGCCGATATTAAGATTGCTGTCACAAAAAGAGACGGCTTTTTTTAGACCTTTAATATCCGTTGGTGCCATTTTGGTTAGTTCAGGTTGGTTATATCCTAAGTCAGCATGACATCTCATGCAATTCGCATCATCATGAAGCACTTTCCCGGGGTGTACCTCTGCCATGACAGATAAAGGGGTAAATAACATCAACAATAGGCTTTTTTGTAACAGTTTCATAAAAATCCTCCAAGGGTTATAAGACGCTCTTATTTGATTCATGAGCAAATCCATTTTACTGATTTTAAATGTTTTGTTTGAAAAAAAACATCAATAACCCTATTAACCCAGTCTATTGGCTGGATAATGGGTTGATTAAACTTGTTTCGCAGAGATTATTTAAGGTTTTTGTGTCGAAACGATTCACGGTGGCAGGTGAAATTCGATAAGATAGCGCAATTCTAAAAAATAATGGACAAAACCATGGTTGAACAAACATTTATTAAAGGTAAGGATGCTTGCTTAGAAGAAACCATTGAAAAGCTACAAAATCGCTTATTGATGGAAGGATTTGATATTGAAGAAGCCTCTTGGTTGAACCCCGTGCCTAATGTCTATTCTGTTCATATTCGAGACCGGTTTTGTCCGGCTTTATTTACCAACGGCAAAGGCGCCAGTCGTAAAGCAACTTTGGCCAGTGCTTTGGGTGAGTTCTTTGAGCGACTAGAAACCAATTATTTCTTTTCGGATTTTTACTTGGAATCGAGTTTAATTTCCCCTAAAAATGGCCAGGCCTGGGAAGAAACAGGGCTTTATTTTCCAAATGAGAAAGCTTTTTCATTAGATGAATACCAAAGCTGTTTGACGCCCGAGCTATGGCAGCTTTATGACCCTGAGCAGCAGTTATGTGCAGAAGATTTGTTAAGTTTGAATGATGCTTCCGATGTGATTCGTTGTTTACCCTTAACGAAAGCGTCAAATGGTCACACCGTTTATTTTCCGATGAATTTGTTCAGTAATCTTTATGCCAGTAATGGTCTTAGTGCAGGGAATACTCCTGAAGAAGCGATGGTACAAGGTTTGTCTGAAGTGTTTGAACGCTGGGTGAAGCGTAAAATTCTGACTGAGAACTTGTGCCTTCCCGAAGTGCCAGAAGCCATTATTGAACAGTTTCCAAATGTGGTTCATGCGCGTCAGGCTTTACGCTTACAAGGAATTGAGGTCTCAATTCGAGACAGCTCGCTTTGTGGGCGTTATCCGGTGATGAATGTGACTTTATTTGAACAAAAGTCGGGGCGGTGTTTTGCTTCGTTTGGCGCACATCCGATTTTTGAGGTGGCTTTGGAGAGAACCCTGACTGAGTCTTTGCAAGGAAGGAGTTTGGATTTGCTGGATGGATTTCAGGTACCGGTATTTGATGAAGGCTTGGTTGCTGAAGATGAAAATATTGAAAATCACTTTATCGATTCCAGTGGTTTAATTCACGCTCGCTTTATTTCCCAACAGGCCGATTTTGAATTTGTCCCCTGGGATTTTCAAGGCACGACTCAAGCGCAATTAGACGATTTGATTACCAAAATTCAAGCAGAAGGAGCGGATGTTTATTTTGCTCACTATCAGCATTTTGGTATCCATGCGTGCAGAATTGTGGTTCCCGGGATGTCAGAAGTCTTCCCGATGAGTGAATTATTGGACAATAATCAGAATCAGGGACGAATTTTACGAGCGTTACTGGAAGCGGTTAGCGCCTCTGAGGATGAGCAACGCTTTGAAGAGGTCTATGAAGCGATTGAGTCGCTCGGCTTTGCAGATCACCAAGGTGTCGCCAACTTGATTGGCTTGCTGCCTGATCCACAGTCGGAATGGAAGCAATTTAAAATCGTTGAGTTGTCCATGTGGTTACTTTTGGCAATGAAAGACTATGAAATGGCTTATGAAAAATTACAAGTGTGTCATTATTTTGTAGAGGATGAATCTAAAGCATTGTTTTATCGTGCACTGGGCTTTGCTTTGGAAGTAGTCTTAGAGGGGTTGGAAGCCGATTACCCTGTCGAGGTTCAAACTCAGTTATTTGGTCAGGAAATGGTCGAGAAAGTTTGGCAATGTATTCAGGGTGAGTGTTTATTTGGCGGGATGGATATGGGGATAGCGGCTTTTAAAAATAGTCAAAACCATATGGCACTGCTGTCAGTTTATGACCGTATTCACCAAGTTAAATTGGCTGCGAATTGGATGGATTAGCGGTTGGGTGCCTCGATTACAAAAATACCAGCACAGCCGCTTTTTTTGTTAGAATACCCTGATTATTAGGTGTGTTAGCGCACTGTTGATTCAGCGCATTATTTAGGAAAGAACCGAATGAAACTAGATTTTTTAGAGTTTGAACAACCCATCGCCGAATTAGAAGCCAAAATTGATGAATTGCGTCATTTAGATGGTCAAGATATGGATTTGCTCAAAGAAGTTTCAGCGCTTGAGCAGAAAAGCAAAAACTTAACACAATCCATTTTTAGTCGGTTAAGTGATGTTCAAATTGCTCAAGTGGCTCGCCATTCGCAACGTCCTTATATGTTGGATTATTTAGAGGCTATTTTTACAGACTTTAAAGAAATGCATGGCGATCGTGCTTTTGCCGATGATGCTGCCATTGTCGGTGGTTTGGCGCGTATTGACGGCCAGGCAGTGATGGTGATTGGCCAACAAAAAGGTCGCGATACCAAAGAAAAAATTGCCCGAAATTTCGGAATGCCGCGCCCGGAAGGTTATCGAAAAGCTTTACGGTTAATGAAGACGGCTGAGACGTTTAATTTACCGATTTTAACCTTTATTGATACGCCAGGTGCCTATCCCGGTATTAATGCCGAAGAAAGAGGGCAGTCGGAAGCCATCGCTCGAAACTTATTGGAGATGTCAGAATTGACCGTGCCGGTCATTTGCACCGTGATTGGTGAAGGGGGGTCTGGTGGTGCCTTGGCGATCGGAGTGGGGGATGTCACTATGATGATGCAATACAGTACCTATTCTGTTATTTCCCCTGAAGGTTGTGCGTCTATTTTATGGAAGGATGCCGCTAATGCCGCAGATGCAGCGGCGGCACTGGGTATTACCGCTTCACGCTTAAAAGAGCTTGGGTTGGTCGATGAAATCGTAGCGGAACCTTTGGGCGGTGCGCATCGTGACCCTGTTGCAGCCGCGTCTTCTCTGAAATCAGCTTTATTGACTCAGCTTCAAGCATTATCCTCAATTCCGGTTGAAACCTTGCTTGAAAAGCGTTATCAACGTTATATGCAATATGGCAATTTTGAGATTGCATAAGGACTCAAATCGGCTCAATGGCTATCAAAGCGGCATTCATAACCTTCACCTCCTAGACCTCGCCATTGCGCAATTGATGGCGGACTTTCCGGATAACACCCGATTTTTGCTTGGGTTTAGCGGAGGGATGGATTCTACGGTATTGCTGCATGCCCTCATTCAAAAATTACCACTTCATCGGCTACAAGCAATCTATATCAATCATGGGCTACAATCTGAATCTGAAGATTGGGCAAAGCATTGCGCTAAGGTTTGTGAAAAATATGGTGTCGCGTTTCAATCCATCGCCATTCAGATACCGTCAACTGCACGACAAGGTGTGGAGTCCATTGCACGCCAAAAACGCTACCAAACTTTATGCGAGCAAGCAGATCCTCAAACGGTGTTATTAACCGCACACCATCAACGAGATCAGGCTGAAACGTTTTTGTTAAACTTGGCTAGGGGAGGCGGTATTGCAGGTTTGGCAGCGATGCCAATGCTGAAAAAAACCTCTTGGGTTGTTGGTTCATCTGTCTGTCATTATCGCCCATTATTGAATGTCCCTTATGCGGTGTTGGGTGACTATGCGCAACAGTATCAGCTGGATTGGATTGAAGATCAAAGTAATACAGATCAACGCTTTCGACGAAACTATATTCGCCATGAAATCTTGCCAAAATTTAACCAGGCCTGGCCATTTTTTGAGGCCAATGTAGCTCAATCAGCACATCATCTTGGCGAAGGGTTAGGGTTGCTGGACGAATTAGCCGCCATTGATTTGCAATCTTGCTCGCATAATGCGTTTGCAATACAAGTTCCATCGGCATTACTGTCGAATTTTGCTAGAGTCAAGAATCTAATTCGTTACTGGGTTTCTTTGTTCGACCTAAAAATCCAACTAAATCAGTCTATTCTAGATTGGATTGAAAAAATGTTTGAGGTTGAAAATCCTCAATCTCAACCACAGCGGTATTTGGCGAAGGGGTGTTTGAGAATCTATCACTCAACCTTGTTTTTTTATGAAAATTTTTTGGAAACCTATCAAGTGCGTTTGCAGGATTTTTCGCCAAGCGGTTTACAATTTTGGAATGCCGCTTTAATGGCCGATTTGAAACATCTGGACACCATTTTTTTAGGTCAGACCATTCATCTTCGGTCTTTGTCTAGTTTGGAGGCAAATTGGCTGGACAAACCGAAAAACTTAAAGCGGTGGTTTAAACAGCATCAAGTCCCGGTTTGGGATCGGAAGCGTTGGCCTGTCGTTGAAGTGGATGGCAACCCCGTTGGTGTTTTAGGGTATGATTCGCTTAAAACATTTCGTGGAAAGCAATTGCCGAAATCATGACAATCCGTTATAATTTGCTTCCATTCTTAACCTTCAATTCGGTTAACTGATTTGTGTGCAATAAAGCGCTTAAAAACCGGATAAACTCTAAACCAAAGTGATTTCATGACAAATTTTATATTCGTTACGGGTGGTGTTGTTTCTTCATTGGGGAAAGGCATTGCCGCCGCGTCTTTAGGCGCCTTGTTAGAAGCAAGGGGTCTCAAAGTTAGTATGTTAAAAATGGATCCTTACATTAATGTTGATCCAGGAACCATGAGTCCTTTTCAACATGGTGAAGTTTTTGTTACCGACGATGGCGCAGAAACCGATTTAGATCTTGGGCATTATGAACGCTTTGTGCAAAGGAATTTTACCCAGCGTAATAGTTTTTCAACGGGGCAAGTTTATGAGCGCGTGATTCGTAGAGAGCGCCGGGGCGATTATTTGGGCGGCACCGTTCAGGTGATTCCGCATATTACCGATGAAATAAAACGACGGATAAAGCTCGCAGCCAAAGGCTATGATGTTGCTTTAGTGGAAGTGGGGGGAACTGTCGGTGATATTGAATCCCTACCTTTCTTGGAAGCCATTCGCCAACTGGGCGTAGAAGTAGGGCGTCAGCATGCTTTGTTTATGCATCTAACCTTGTTGCCCTATATAGCGGTTGCAGGTGAAGTTAAGACTAAGCCAACCCAGCACTCTGTCAAAGAGTTGAGATCGATTGGAATTCAACCAGATGTGTTGATTTGCCGTTCAGAGCGGCCGTTAGAGGCTTCTGAAAAAAGCAAAATTGCTTTGTTTACCAATGTTGAAGAAAGCGCTGTCATCAGTTCATTGGATGCTCGGTCAATTTATGAAGTGCCTCGAATGCTTCACGAACAAGGTTTGGATCGTTTAGTCACCGATCGTTTTCGAATTGATGCACCTGAAGTTGATCTAACCGATTGGGATCAAGTTGTCGATGCACAACTGAACCCACAGCAATCCGTCAATATTGCCATGGTCGGTAAATATGTCGATTTAACGGAGGCTTATAAATCGTTAATCGAAGCTTTAATTCATGGGGGGATTCAAACCCAAACCCAAGTGAATATTCATTATATTGATTCAGAAGAGTTGGAAACTAAGGGCACTGATGCGATTGCACAGATGGATGCGATTCTGGTTCCTGGTGGGTTTGGTGAAAGGGGGGTTGAAGGAAAAATCTCCGCGATTCAATATGCTCGGGAAAATAAAGTCCCTTATTTAGGGATTTGTTTAGGGATGCAAATGGCGGTGGTTGAATATGCTCGCCATGTAGCAGGGTTACCGGAAGCTCATAGTACAGAGCTTAATGCTCAAACATCCACACCGGTGGTTGCGCTTATCACCGAATGGACCGATGAAAGTGGTCAAGTTGTTGAGCGTGATGAACAAGCTGATTTAGGCGGAACCATGCGATTAGGCGGACAAAATTGTCGTTTGGTGTCCGGTACTAAGATCGAGCACATTTACGGCGAAGAGGTGATTCGAGAAAGACATCGCCATCGTTATGAAGTGAATGAGGGATATATTGCGACATTAGAAGCTGCCGGGCTGATTATCTCAGGTCGATCCGAAGATGGAAGTTTGGTTGAGACGATTGAGATTGCTGACCACCCTTGGTTTATTGCTTGCCAATTTCATCCCGAATTTACATCAACCCCCAGAAATGGTCATCCTTTGTTTAAGGCTTTTGTTTCTGCGGCTAATCATTACAAACAAAATGCCAATGGCGACTGATAAGGACTATAAATAATGAAACTCTGTGGCTTTAATGTTGGGATTGATCAACCGTTCTTTTTAATCGCGGGTCCTTGTGTAATCGAATCTGAGCAGTTAGCGATTGATACGGCGGGACAATTAAAAGAAATCACCGATTCCTTGGGTATTCCATTTATCTATAAGTCGTCGTATGACAAAGCAAATCGTTCGTCAACAAAGAGTTTTCGAGGCCTAGGGGTTGACGAAGGCTTGCGAATTTTGCAAAAAGTTAAAGAGGACATTGGGGTTCCGGTGTTGACGGATGTACATGAAGATACCCCGTTAGAAGAAGTGGCAAGTGTGGTGGATGTGATGCAAACGCCCGCTTTTTTAGTGAGACAAACCAATTTTATTCAAAATGTCTGTAAACAAGGATTGCCAGTTAATATTAAGAAAGGTCAGTTTCAAGCGCCTTGGGATATGGATCAGGTTGTTTTAAAAGCACGAGAAGTTGGCAATGATCAGATTATGGTGTGTGATAGAGGCACTTCTTTTGGCTATAACACCCTTATTTCGGATATGCGTGGCCTGGCTTCAATGCGCCAAACAGGGTGCCCGGTAGTGTTTGATGCCACGCATTCAGTTCAACAGCCTGGCGGACAAGGTACAACCTCTGGCGGACAACGAGAAATGGTGCCCGTCTTAGCGCGTGCAGCGATGGCAACGGGGATTTCTGGGTTATTTATGGAAACCCATCCTACACCTGAAAAAGCTTTATCTGATGGGCCAAATATGTGGCCAATAGATCATTTAAAGCCCTTATTAGAGACCTTAAAGGCTATAGATGACCTGGTCAAATCCCATGGGTTTATTGAGACAATCAACCCATCCGAATGATCTGAATGAATTGTCATCTCGTTTACATTTTTATGGGTTACGCTGACACAACTCATTATTTAAATTTAAGTATAGGAAGCACAGTATTATGTCATTGATTCAAGATATTAAAGCACGTCAAGTGATCGATTCACGAGGCAATCCAACGGTTGAAGCCGATGTGATTTTAGCAGACGGTTCTAAAGGGCGCGGTATTTCACCTTCAGGTGCTTCAACCGGTTCTCGTGAAGCCATTGAGTTAAGAGATGGTGACAAAAGTAAATTTGGTGGTAAAGGGGTTTTACAAGCGGTTAATAACATCAATACCGAAATCAAAAGCCTTTTAGTGGGTAAAGATGCAACCGATCAGGCAGCTATTGACCAAGCAATGATTGACCTTGATGGAACAGAAAACAAAGCCCGTTTGGGGGCAAATGCTATTTTAGCTGTTTCAATTGCAGTTGCGCAAGCCGCTGCAGCGTCAAAAGGGTTACCCCTTTATGCTTATTTAAAAACGGATGATTATAAAATGCCCGTGCCAATGATGAATATCATTAATGGTGGCGAGCATGCAGATAATTCAGTCGATTTTCAAGAGTTTATGATTATGCCGGTGGGGGCACCAACTTTGACGGAAGCGGTTCGGTATGGTTCAGAAATTTTTCATGCGTTGAAAAAAGTGTTACATGATAAAGGTTACAACACCGCTGTTGGTGATGAAGGGGGCTTTGCACCCGATTTGAAGTCAAATGAAGAGGCCATAACGGTGATTCTTGAGGCCATAGAAGCGGCTGGCTATAAAGCGGGTGAGGATATTATGATTGCAATGGATGCCGCATCATCTGAACTGTATAAAGACGGTCATTACTATCTGGGTTCTGAAGATAAAACCTTAACCTCTAAAGAGATGGTTGATTTACTGTCGGATTGGGTCTCTAAGTACCCGATTATTTCGATTGAGGATGGATTGGATGAAGCCGATTGGGATGGTTTTAAATATCAAACTGAAAAAGATGGCCATCGTTTACAGATCGTTGGAGATGATTTATTTGTCACCAACCCTAAAATTTTAAAAGAAGGGATTGATAAAGGCATTGCCAACTCTATCTTGATTAAAATTAATCAAATCGGCACCTTAACCGAAACCTTTGCAGCCATTAAAATGGCCAAAGAGGCCGGTTATACTGCCGTGGTTTCTCATAGATCGGGTGAAACTGAAGACACCGTCATTGCGGATATCGCCGTCGCAACCGGTGCCGGACAAATCAAGACAGGGTCTTTATCAAGAACGGATCGTATCGCTAAGTACAATCAGTTGATCCGTATTGAAGAAGCTTTGGGAGATGAAGCGATTTATCCTGGTAAAGCGGCATTTTATAATTTGAAATAAATATGACTGAGAAACCTTTGCACGAGATGGATGCACGAATAAAAATGGTTGAAATTTTCCTTTCGCGTCCCACTCATGCAAAGGCCTCACTGAAAACAAGCACGCTGGGTTGCAATGACTGAGTGCGTGTTTTTCAATCAGAACTAGGGGTTGTGTGAAAGCGTTCATGCTGGCATTAGCCATCATCATTTTTATCTTACAAATTCGTTTGCTGTCTTCAGATGGCGGAATTGGCGAATGGGTTTCCCTCCAATCAAAATTAGATGACCTTCAAACTGAAATTGAGGCGCTAGAAAAGCGAAATGCACTCTTAAAGAAAGAAGTCACAGCATTGCAATCGAGTCCCAAAGCTATTGAAACCTTAGCACGACAAAAACTGGGGATGATTGCGGAAGATGAGGTCTTTATTAAAGTCATTGAATTACCGAGTCAACCGGTAAAACCAGTGATAGAACTGCCTGTCGATTCTCCGCTTAAAGCGCCTGGGTCATTGGAACAAGTAGATTAGAGGGGCTCTTAAATGGTGTGGTGGGGCTTTAGCTTTTGTAAAAAAACATAAACAGCACCGGACCCGCCATCTTTAGGTTGAGCGCTACAAAATCCCAATACCTGCGGGAAACTTCTTAATCGTTGATTGACTAAGTTTTTAAGAACGGGTTTATGTATATCTGAATTGTAGCCTTTACCGTGAATAATCACTAAATAACGGGCGTTTTCAGCAACTGCCTCATGGATAAAATGCTGCAACTGCTGGTCAGCAACTGTTTCGGTTAATCCATGAAGATCCAGTTGCCATAGCGTTTGAAAAAGTCCACTTTTGAGACGCTTAAATGCTTTGGCATCCAATTGAGGACGTTTGAATGTCAGTTTTTGCTGTGCATCGACGGTCGTCGTTTCTTCATCCTGATGGCGTGTTGTAGAGAGGATATGACTTGACGTTAGCAACTGTCTACCCACACTGTTTTTTTGGCGTAGGGGATGCGTTAAGGCAACTTTGGATGTGGTGTTGAGTTTGGTGACATCACTAACTGCCTCGGCAAATAGGGATTTATCTTCATTCGTTAGTTTTGACATACTATATAATAATGTTTCCCGAATTGACTGAACGCTATGTTAGGCATCTCGATTAAAGCTGCTCTATTTTACTGAACCTGTTTCGATGAGTGTAGGTTTATCTTTAAAAGGCGACTATGAAAATTTTACTGTCAAATGACGATGGTTATGATGCCCCCGGCATTCGTGCTATGTGGCACTGTTTACATCAACTTAATTTACATTCAGAATTACGTTTAATTGCTCCAGACCGTAATCGCAGTGCCGCCAGTAACTCCTTGACTCTAATGGAACCGTTGCGCATTCAATCTCATGGTGAGCATGTTTACAGTGTGAATGGAACCCCAACGGATTGTGTGCATTTGGGAATAAACGGCGCTATGGATTTCCAACCCGATATGGTCATTTCCGGTATTAATGCAGGTGCCAATATGGGCGATGATGTTTTATATTCCGGTACAGTTGCAGCCGCTACAGAAGGTCGTTTTTTAGGTAAACCCTCCATCGCCATATCCTTATGCGGGGATCAGTATTTCAATACAGCGACTCAAGTTCTCCTTAAATTATTCAAGCAATTAGATCAGTTACCGTTAGATCGAGCAACCATTTTAAATATTAATATTCCGGACTGCCCTTATGAGGAGATTAAAGGCATCAAAGTAACGCGCTTAGGTACGCGGCATTGTTCAGAGAAGGTGGTCACTTCGCTAGACCCTAGGGGTAAAAAAATTTACTGGGTCGGGCCTGCCGGAAAAGCGCAAGACGCTTCTGAAGGAACGGATTTCCATGCGGTTGAAAATGGCTTTGTGTCGATTACCCCCCTAAAAATCGATTTAACCCATTATGAAATGCAAGCAAGTTTGTCTGATTGGGTGCAAGACAACGTATGAAGGACTTTTTGGAATCCCCTCTTGTATACCCTAATCCTGCTTATGCTGAGCATCAAGGGGTTGGTATGACGTCTCAACGTACGCGTAATCGTTTAGTCGAGCGGCTCATTTCTTTAGGCGTAGCCGATGAGGCGGTATTAACGGCCATTCGGGTTACCCCACGCCATTTATTTATCGATGAAGCTTTATCCAGCCGAGCCTATGAAGATACGGCTTTGCCAATCGGTTATGGTCAAACGATTTCACAACCTTGGGTGGTGGCCAAAATGGCTGCTTGGCTTAAAGCCACAGGCTCAATCAGCCGGGTATTAGAGATTGGCACCGGTTCAGGTTATCAAGCAGCAATATTGGGGTTGTTGTCAAAAGAGGTCTATAGTTTAGAGCGGATTGAACCGTTGTTGCTCAAAGCTCAGAAAGTCATTAATCAGTTGAAATTGCCAAACGTTTATATTGACTATGCGGATGGTTATTGGGGATGGCCAAAACAAGCGCCTTTTGATGCGATTATTTCCGCTGCCTCACCAGAAAGGGTTCCAGAAGCGTTATTAGAACAATTAAACGAAGGCGGAAGATTAGTCATTCCAATTGGTGGCGACACACAGCAATTAATGGGCTATACGCGAACGTCAACGGGCTATCAAGAAACTTATCTGGGGGATGTCTTATTTGTCCCTATGTTAAGTGGCTTGGATTCACGCTTAGATAAAGGAATTTCATGAAAATTTTTACTGCCTTATATGACCGAGTGATAGGATGGTCTCATCACCCTAAGGCCACTTGGTATCTGGGGGGGATGAGCTTCGCAGAATCTTCCTTTTTTCCTGTCCCGCCGGATGTATTGCTGATGCCAATGTGTTTGGCAAGACCTCAGCAGGCGTATTATTTTGCATGGATTACCACTTTGGCTTCCTTGGTAGGTGGACTGTTTGGCTATGCGATTGGCTATTGGATGCTGGAATTGATTTGGCCTTTGATTGAATCAGCGAATATGGTGGATAAATATCGACAAGTGGAAGGTTTTTTTGCCGAATATGGTATTTGGGTTGTTTTTTTAGCGGGCTTTAGTCCCATTCCTTATAAATTATTTACCATCGCAGCCGGGGCAACCAATATGATGCTGATGCCTTTTTTGTTGGCTTCGTTTATTGGTCGGGGCGCACGGTTTTTTTTGGTGGCCACCTTAATGAAATTTGGTGGAGAACGTTATGAAAAAAACATTCGTAATAGTGTTGATTGGTTAGGCTATGGTTTAATGGTCATTATTGGGTTATATATTTTATATAAACAGGTTGGCTAAATGTCTCAGCGGGTTTTTGTCAGGTTTCTATCGATCTTGCTGGTTTCTGCGTTGGTTGGTTGTGCCCCCGCGACCTACAGAGGCTGGTCAGAGGGCAGTCAGTATTTTGAACCCGTCAAACAACCCCCAAAGCAGCAGCCAAAAAACAGTGCGCCCCCCTCTGATACAGCAACCTGTTCTAGCGAGTACAGGGTTCGTTCCGGAGATACGCTGAGTAAAATTGCATTAAGCTGTAATATTGCCCTCGCGGCACTGGCAAAAGCCAATAATTTACATCCGCCATATACGCTGTATGTGAATCAGCGCTTAACCGTCCCTTTTTCCGGTGCGCGTTTGCCTGACCATCAATTGTCTTCTGTTAGTCAATCGCTGCCTAATCCCGGTTTTGTTTGGCCGGTTAAGAAGACTCTTAAGTATGCGTTTGTTGAAGATCGAAGTGGTTTAAATGGTCTAAGAATCTATGCGAATGTAGGTGAGGCGGTATATGCTATGGATGATGGTGAAGTTGTCTATGCCGGTAATGGCATCGCCCAATATGGCGCCATGCTGATTATCAAGCACGATAATGACTATTTAACGGTTTATGCACATAACGATACATTGCAGGTGGTTGAAGGTGCCCATGTCACTCAGAAACAGTTAATTGCGACTTTGGGTAAAACAGGAGAGGTAATGGAACCTCAATTATATGTAGAAGCTCGCTATCGTGGACGTAAAGTCGATATCAAGCCTATGTTGGAACCGGTGATGCATCAATAATGAGCGCTAAAACCACGTCTCGGTCTTCTGTTGATAAAACATTAAAAGTACGGCAAGCGGCAATATTACTCATCGTTTCTAAACCAATACCATGTCTTGCACAAAGTGCAAATAGAGTTCGGTCAGGAAATGTGTGTTGTTCACCTGTTCCCAATAGAATCACTTCCGGTTTGAGATGAATGATTTCCATCAACTTATCTTCTGTTAAACTGTCCAAATTAGCGCAAGGCCAATCTTCGATAAGTTGATGCTGTGTTAAAAAACAACTTTTTAAAAGGGTTCGGTCATTAATTTTGACCAGGCCTGGCCGGTATTGTTTTACCGCGAATACATTCGAGTCGCGATGCTCAGTAAATTTCATAGTGCCTCGCTTATTATCTGAGTAATAGGGGGATTATGCCTTATATTTCCAATTGACGAAATAAAATGTTTCTGTATCATTACTAAGTTAAAAATTTTTAATGAGACTTTTTTATGCGTGTAGCCATCTCGTGCAAAGGTCTCTTTATATTTTTCTGTTAAAACACCTCATTTGATTCCAAGTATTGGACGTCTTAAGCGCTATGCAAAAGGTCTCTATTAACGATTTTAGGTTTCTGCAATTGTTGTGTGGTTAATTTGACGACAGATAGATGTCAAATAGTATTCAATAGGCTCTAAATTAAAGGTTAAAAATCTGTGACAGGCGATTTTCAAAGAATTAAACGACTTCCCCCTTATGTTTTTAACATTGTCGGCGATTTAAAAGCCGAAGCGCGTCGCCGAGGTGAGGATATTATTGATTTTGGGATGGGGAATCCGGATCAGGATACGCCAAAGCATATCGTTGATAAATTGATTGAAGTGGTTCAGAGAGAAGGAACACATCGTTATTCGGTTTCCCAAGGTATTCCAAGACTGCGTAAAGCCATTTGCAATTGGTATAAAACAAAATACGATGTTGATTTAGATTACAACACCGAAGCCGTAGTGACCATTGGCTCCAAAGAAGGTTTGGCGCATCTTGCCCTAGCAACGGTTGAAAAGGGCGATACCGTGTTGGTGCCGAATCCGGCTTACCCCATACATCCTTATGGTTTTGTGATTGCCGGTGCGGATATTCGGCATGTTCGGATGACGCCGGAAGTGGATTTTTTTGAAGAGCTTAATAAAGCCATTAAAGAATCTTGGCCGACACCTAAGATGTTGGTGCTGAATTTCCCTGGCAACCCGACCACGCAAACCGTCGATCTAGCGTTTTTTGAAAAAGTGGTTGCGATCGCTAAAGAGCATAATATTTGGGTGATTCATGATTTGGCTTATGCCGATATTGTTTTTGATGGCTATAAAGCGCCGTCTATATTACAAGTGCCGGGGGCTAAAGACATTGCAGTTGAGTTTTATACGTTATCCAAAAGTTATAATATGCCCGGGTGGCGAGTTGGGTTTATGGTTGGAAATCCTGACTTGGTGAATGCGTTAAAACGAATGAAGTCTTATTTGGATTACGGCACCTTTACGCCCATTCAGGTCGCGGCCATTGCCGCTCTTGAGGGGCCGCAGCAATGTGTTCAAGAAATTTGCGATATGTATAAGGCGAGGCGTGATGTATTGTGCCAAGGTTTGAATTCAATTGGTTGGAATGTTGAGCCGCCCAAAGCGACGATGTTTGTTTGGGCACCGATTCCTGAAGCGTATCGACAACTGGGTTCTTTAGAATTTTCTAAGAAACTCTTAACCGAAGCAAAGGTTGCGGTATCGCCGGGGATTGGCTTTGGTGATTATGGTGATGATTATGTTCGATTTGGTTTGATTGAAAATGAACATCGCATCCGTCAGGCAATTCGGGGTATTCGAGATATGTTCCGTCATGATGGGTTATTAGGTTAGAAAACGTTGGAGAGACTGTGAAGCAAGTAAGAATAGGGTTATTAGGATTTGGAACGGTTGGCGGAGGCACGGCAACTATCTTAAATCAAACACTGAAAACAATTGAACGCCGTTTAAATGGTCAAATCACCCTCAAGATAGAACAAGTGGCGGTTCGAGACCTTAGCCTTTCAAGAGAAGCGGATGTTGACAAATTATCCTTTACGGACTCGGCAATGGAGGTGGTCGAAAACCCTCAAGTCGATATTGTCGTTGAGTTAATGGGGGGAACCACCATTGCAAAACAGTGCATTGAAAGAGCCATTGAATTAGGAAAGCCGGTGGTGACGGCAAATAAGGCTTTGATTGCTGAGCAGGGGAATCAGTTATTCAAATTGGCTGAGCAAAAGGCCGTTCCCATTGCTTATGAAGCCGCCGTTGCGGGGGGTATACCGATTATAAAAGCCCTTAGAGAAGGGCTGAGTGCCAATCAAATTGAATGGGTTGCAGGGATTATTAATGGTACCGGAAACTATATTCTGACTGAAATGAAAAAGCCAGGCGCAGACTTTTCTGAGGTGTTAAAAACAGCGCAAGCACTCGGCTATGCAGAGGCGGATCCGACATTTGATGTAGAAGGGATTGATGCAGCACATAAACTGACCATTATGGCCTCAATCGCTTTTGGTATTCCGCTACAGTTTGAAAAGGTTTATACCGAAGGTATCAGTCAAGTGACGGCTGAAGACATTCAGTTTGCCAAGCAATTAGGTTATGAAATTAAGCATCTAGGGATTGCCAGTCGTTCCGATAACGGCTATTCATTAAGAGTGCACCCAACCTTAATTCCCGATTCAGTGCTCATTGCACAAGTCAATGGGGTTATGAATGCGGTCATGGTCAGTGGTAATCATGTTGGCTCAACACTTTATTATGGCCCAGGTGCGGGCGCCGGGCCAACAGCAAGTGCAGTGGTTGCGGATATTGTCGATTTGGTTCGTGGCTTACATCAGCCGCCAGATGATCGAGTGCCGGCGCTTGGCTTTGGCTTAGATCAATTAGAAACTGCTAGCGTGATTGATATTGATGCCATTACCACCGCATTCTATCTAAGATTTTTTGTCAAAGACAACGCCGGGGTGTTAGCGAAGGTGACGTCTATTTTGGCCCGTTTCAATATCAATATTGAACTGTTACATCAAGAGCCTTCTAATCAAAATCCAGATGATGCGACGTTGGTCATGATCACCAATGCCGTGCCGGAAAGCGATTTCAATGCGGCGGTTCGCGCATTGGAGTCCCTTGACTCGATAGACGGTAAAATAGCGCGTATTCGGGTTGATGCCCTGGATTAATGGCGAATGACCCAATTCGTATGGCAAATTGAAAATGACTGAATTTTCACATGCGGTGACGCTGTGGCTTCCCAAACTGGGTGACACTTTAAAATCACAGCCACGTGAGGAATTATCATCATTGAAACTTCCTGCTTTGCAGGTGCTGCTGGCTAAAGCCGATGCTTTTGGTGCGGTAGCGGATGACTTTTACAGCCGAGGTTGCTATTTATTTCATCAACAGCAGACGCTGCCCGTTGCCTCCACGATGGCAGCAACGCAAATCACCGATAGCGGTAAGGATTTTTGGATCAGAGCCGAACCTGTTCAGATGATTGCCGATCGCGACAGTTTAGTCATGATGCCACCCGAAACCTTATCAATCACTGCTGCCGAATCTGAGGCGTTATTTGAGGCGTTTAATCGTCATTTTAAAGTGGATGGACTTCAGCTCGAATGGGGGTCACACCAAGACTGGTATTGTCGATTGCCCCAGATTATTGATTTGACCACCACCCCTTTGATCGATGCGATCTATCAGAATGTAAACAGTCTTTACCCAAAAGGGAGTGCTGCACGCTATTGGCATCAATTGATCAATGAAACACAAATGCTCTTTCATACGCACCCCGTCAATGAAGCGCGACGCTTGAATGGACAGCCGGAAATCAATAGTCTTTGGTTCTGGGGAGAAGGGCAGTATGATCATTCTCAAGTGATCTTGCGTAAAGAGGTAACCCTGTGGTCGGATGATTTATATTTAAAAGGGCTGGCCAAGCGAACCCAAGCACTAACGCAAAATGCGGTTAAAAACAGCCAGGCCTGGCTAACATTAGCGGCACAACAGTCGTCAGATCAGCATTTAATTCATCTAGATGATTTTTCAAACAAAACAATGGCGGTATCGGGCATAGAGGGTTTGAAACAGCTTGAAGTAGAATGGTTTTCACCCCTATTGGAGCAGCTGCAGTTGCAACAAATTCATTCATTATTATTGGACTTTGGCGGAACGCAACGTTATCACTTAACGCCGAAACATCTAAAACGATTTTGGCATTTTCGTAAAGCCTTGAACCGCCATTTGTAATGAGTGACGTGTTAGAACAAGATGTCACATCATAAGGTCTCAAGGTATAATAGCAACATTATTAAGTAACCACTGGAAACAGCATGAATTTTATTGAAACACGGGGAAATGACGGTATACGTCCAACCTCTATGACTTTTTCACAAGCCATTTTAAGCCCAATGTCATCTTTCGGCGGGATTTACTCACCAGAAAGTCTGCCAACATTTGATACCGGATTTTTGCAATCTCATCTACACTCCAACTATAAAACGCTTGCCAAATCGGTCTTGAATCAATTCGAAATTGATATTGATGAAACGGTGATTGACGATGCTTTAAGTCTTTATGACCAGTTTGATGATGGCAATAACCCGGTGCCGGTGGTGAAGGTCTATGACGACTTGTATGTGAGTGAATTATTTCATGGCCCAACACGTGCTTTTAAAGATATGGCCTTACAACCTTTTGGGAAGGTGTTATCTTCAGTGGCAAAAGCGCGTCATGAAAACTATTTGATACTCGCCGCAACCAGCGGGGATACCGGTCCAGCAGCATTAGAAACCTTTAAAAATCGTGACAATGTTCAGGTTGTGTGTATGTACCCGGATGGCGGCACTTCGGATGTTCAACGTTTGCAAATGGTGACAGAAGATGCCGACAATTTGAAAGTAATTGGAATTCATGGCGATTTTGATGATGCGCAAACGGCATTAAAAACTTTATTGGTTTCGGATGTTTTTCGTGATAAGTTGCAACAAAAACATATTTCGGTGTCCGCAGCCAATTCAGTGAATTTTGGTCGGATTATCTTTCAGACGCTTTACCATATTTATAGCTATTTGGAGTTGGTGCGCCAGGGGGCGATCACACTGGGCGAACGTGTTTATTTAAATGTCCCCAGTGGCAACTTTGGTAATGCGCTTGGTGGTTATTATGCTTATAAAATGGGCTTACCTGTCGCGCAAATTCATATAGCGTCTAACCAAAATAACATTCTGACCCACTTTATTCGGACCGGCGAGTATGACCTGAGAGGGAAATCTGTGATCCCAACCACATCACCTGCCATGGATATTTTAAAATCCTCCAATATTGAGCGCATTCTATTTGATCTGTTTGGCGCAGATCGCACCAAGGAATTAATGTTGCAATTAGATTCGCAAAAGTTTTATGCGTTGACTGCGGACGAATTAGCGCAAATACAAAGTATTTTTGCGGCGGATTTTTCAACCGATGTCGAGGTAAAAGACTATATTAAACAAGCCTTTGAGGTCGGGTATTTAATGTGCCCGCATACTGCAACTTGTTTTAAACCTTATCATACTTGCCGGAAAGATCCGACGATTAAAACCATTGCTTATTCAACTGCGGAATGGACTAAATTTTCGCCCATGGTTGCTAATGCGTTAACCGGAGAGAAGTTTTCGGATGATGAAAAGGCACTGAAAAGGGTGTCTGAATTGGCCGAAACGCCCATCTCTCCGAAAATTGCCGGCTTGTTTGCAAAACCAATTGCTCAAAAGAGCGTGATTGATAAAAATGATATTGAATCGGCTATCTTAGAATTTTTGGATCGATAATACCATTCGGGCGCCTCGATTATTCCCCTAAAAACGCCCAGATACCGTGTTTGATTTATAAAATCAAGCACGAATCTCATATTCTCGATCAAACGGTTTGCCGCTCTTCAATACAGCAAACACAATATGAATAAGTTTACGCATCACAGCAACCACCATCTTCTTACCTGTGACGCCATTTTGCTTGAGCCTTTGGGCAAAACATTTAATCACAGGATTAAAACGTAATGCCGCTATGGCAGGCATATACAGCGCCTTTCGTAGTTTGTGGTTGCCCGTTTTTGAGATTGATGAACTATTGACGCTCGTTCCCGATCGTCGAATCCGTGGGGTTAAACCTGCATAACAGGCAAGCTGCT
>Ga0210013_1000153_pt1 | contig 59420 bp, 51 predicted proteins | sample CryGeymeta201506_FD_185553 | JGI IMG/M metagenome (GOLD analysis project Ga0210013, IMG submission 185553) | Groundwater microbial communities from Crystal Geyser aquifers in Utah, USA - Crystal Geyser metaG 2015-06 (SPAdes) (version 2) | ecosystem: Environmental > Aquatic > Deep subsurface >...
CATCAAATCTCATCTTCCTGACCTCCTGTAACACTGTCGTTCGTCTCATCTCTGATTACCTCTCGGGTAATCTTCAGACCGGACAACTTATGAGCTACTGATGAGGACAGGTTATGTGCTGCCGACACGAAAGAATGATTAGGATGCTGGATGTCATTAAAAGTTATAGAGTCTCCATGGAGGTGGAGACTACAAACCACATTGGGCAAAAACATGCCGATACCGGTTTGAAGAAGTAACGATTAGACACCGCGGTGGGGAATTGATATGAAAATTCTGATTACCGACGATCATGCCCTGCTGCGCGACAGCCTTTCGCTATTGCTGACGGGCCGATTCGGCAGTGATCTTCAGTTGCTGCATGCGGAAAATGGTCACATCGCTCTGCAGCAGGTTGAAACGCATGCCGATCTTGATCTGATCCTGCTGGATATCGACCTGCCGGACATCCACGGCTTCCAGGTTCTTAAGCAGATTGCCCAGCAGGCCCCCAGCCTTCCGGTCATTGCCGTGTCAGGCAGCATTACCCCCCATTTCATACGCCAGTGCATCAGCCTCGGCGCCTCAGGTTTCATCCCCAAAACATCCAGTGGAAAAGGCATGCTTTCGGCTATCGAGCTGGTGCTGGGCGGTGGCAGCTATGTGCCGCGCGAAGCATTTGAGGATGAAGAAGACCCCAAGCGGCCAAATCATGTGAAGACTGAAACCTCACTAACCCTGCGCCAGATCGAGGTATTAAAACTGATCCGCAAGGGGCTATCCAATGAGGCAATTGCCGAAGTTCTTGGCATCAGTCTCACCACGGTGAAAAGTCATGTGCGCAGTATTCTTGAGAACCTCAACGTAAAGAACCGCACCGAGGCCGTGAACGAAGCCCTGCTGCTTAATCTGTTGTAATCGGAAAATGCCGCTCCAGAAATAATCCCAGCTTTTGCGCGGCCACGGGTTTGTGCAGCAGCGGAAATCCTGCGGCCGAGGCCTCCTGCATACGTGAAGGTTCGGTATCACCGGTAAGCAACAATGCCGGGATATAGCTTCCTGCCAGCGCATGCAGGGCGCGGATGGCATCCACGCCGGTGGTATTGTCACGCAGGCGAAAATCAGCAATCACAGCATCCGGAGTACGCTTGACCTTCCGCATCGTGGCAAGGGCTTTTTCTCCGTCACCGAAGCTCATCACCTCGCATTGCCATTGCTCCAGCATTATGCCCAGGCTGTCGCGCATCTGGGGATCATCATCAATCACAAACACCAGCCTGCCATGGAAATTCCTCATCTCGGCAGCTTCCTCTCGCTGCATTTCTATCTGCACATCGCCCGTTGCCAGCGGCAGATCGAAGGAGAACACAGAGCCTCGCCCCGGGCGCGATTTCAGAGCGATGCGCCCGCCCAGCATCCGGCTCATACGACTGGCGATAGACAGGCCAAGACCCACGCCCTTTCTGCGATCCCGCTCCGGATTACCAAGCTGCACAAATTCCTGAAAGATTTCTTCCTGCCTGCCCTCATCGATACCAGGGCCGGTATCCCACACCTCAACACGAACCCCATCCACCCTGCGACGCGCGGCCAGAAGGATGCCGCCCTGTGTCGTGTAGCGAAGGGCATTGCTGATCAGGTTGGAAATGATTTCCTTGACGAATACAGGGTCTGAATTGACCCGTAGCAAACCTTGGGGAATGTGAAGGCGCCAAGTCAGGCCGGCGTTTACGGCAGTCGCCTGATATTGCGCATGCAGATCGTTCAGCATGCTGCCAATATCGAACGGCTCCACATGCGGCTGTATCTGGCCCGCATCCAGCTGTGAAATATCAAGCAACCTGTCCAGCAGCCCACCGACATCCCTGTGCGCCATCTGCAACTTGCCGACAATCATTTTTTCCCGCGGCTCACTGAGACGTTCGGCTAGCACATCAAGGTACAGACGCATGGCCTGCAGGGGCTGGCGCAGGTCGTGGCTGGCTGCTGCCAGAAAGCGTGACTTGGCTGTATTTGCTGCATCCGCCTGTTGCTTGGCAAGATCGAGCGCCATAGCAGTCTTCTTCCGCTCACTGATATCTTCCTGCACAGCCACATAGAAACTGATATCCCCGTGTTTATCCCGAACCGGCGCGACAGCCGAGGACTGACAATACAACTCGCCGTTTTTCCTGCGATTCAAAAACTCACCACGCCATGTTTTACCTACCGAAACCATCCGCCACATATCAAGATAGGTCGCCTTCGGGGTAAGTCCGGAGCTCTGGAACCGCGGGTTTTTTCCAAGCACTTCTTCCGAGGAATAACCGGAAATCTTCTCAAAGGCAGGATTAACATGGACAATAGATGCCTGACTATCGGCGATAATGATGCCGACAGGGCTATTCTCCACGGCCAGCGCAAGGGTTTGCAACTTCTCCTCAGCCGATATCAGATCACTGACATCGCGGAACGTTCCCTCTACGCCGGCTGCATGCCCCTGATCATCCCGGTAAACATGACAATTAACGGATATCCAGAGCACATCCCCATTTCTATGGCGTAGTCTTATTCTAAAATCAGACACAGACCCATCGCTCGAAAGCAGCCTGAGTAGAACATCCCGCTCTGACGCATCTACATAAAAGTCCGTCACCAAGCGTCCACGGATCTCTTGCGCGCTAAAACCGGTCAGAGCCTTAACCGAAGGCGTGATCATCAAAATACGGCCCTTATCATCGGTGCGGTAAAGCACTTCCTGCATGTGATCGAAGATGGATTGCAACTCGGCAGTTCGCCGCCGCACCATCCTGCGTAGAGAGGCCATAAAAAATACGCCGACGACCAGAAGCAACAACAGTGTTCCGGCCAGAATCTGCCATTGCAGGATCTGGACCGCGCCAAAGAAATCGGACACTAAATTGATCAACCTATTCCCGCCGACCGTTATAAATCAGACCGTTCATTGCATGATAATCGGCAAGGACCCTGGCTGCTTCATTACTGCAAACATCGGTTAACACATGGATGCCACGTTTTTCCAATTCTCCGATCCAATCCGGGTGCTTCGGCCCCTCATCAAAACCGATGCGCTGCGCATCAAGAGCTGAAGCACCACAAACTAGTTGCCGGATGCCCGACCACGGAATAGCTCCGAAACACATCGCACAGGGCTCGCAGCTGGTCACAAGCTCGCAGCGCGGCAGCCCCTTGGCACCCAAATCAAAGCTGCCCAGTGTCGCTTGTACCCCTGCAATGGCCAGCATCTCGGCATGTGCAATGGAGCTGTTCAGAGGCACAACCCGGTTTACCCCGGCGGCAATCAGCCGCCAACTGTCCATATCAAAAATAGCAGCGCCGAACGGTCCTCCGCTGCCCTTCTCAATATTCAGCCGTGAAAACTCGATCACCAGCCGCATACGCGCCTCAACCGTCGGAAAGCTCCCGGTTTCAGCAGCGACCCGCTCAACAAGCCATTGCGGCAGCATGTTCTCCTGTTCAAACATTCGTCTGACCATCCCGATGAACAGCCTGCACAATGCCACCGCCGAGCAGCTCCTGTCCCGCGTAGACGGCCGCCACCTGACCGGGCGCTGAGGGCTTCTGCGGGGTGTCGAACACCAGCTCGTAATCATCGCCTTGCATGGTCAACGAACAGGCAGCGGGCTTCATCTGATAGCGCACCTTGGCAATCAGTTTTTCTCCATCGACAGGCTGCCGGATCCATTCTGCTTCCCCCACCTCCACTCGCCGGATCATCGCCTCGGCGGGATGTGCCACGACAACCCGCGCCGTCACACCATCCAGCGCCACCACATGCCACGGCCCGTCAGACAAATTCAGCCCCTTGCGCTGGCCGAGGGTGTAATGGGCAATGCCCTGGTGGGAACCCAAACGATTTCCCTCCGTATCGATAATATCGCCCGGCACAAAACCGGCACTCGCCCCTTCACGCTTGAGAAAGGCGATGCGATCACCGGCCGGAATAAAACAGATATCCTGGCTTTCGTGCTTCTCGGCGGTGAGCAGATTGTAATGCCGGGCCAGCTCGCGCGTTTCATCCTTTTGCAGATTACCCACCGGAAACAGGATGCGCGAAGCCTGCCGCCGGCTGATGGTGGCGAGAAAATAGCTCTGGTCCTTGTGATCATCCGCACCGCGGAATATGCGCACGCCGGACTCATCATCATGCCGCTGCACATAATGCCCGGTGGCAACATAGGCTGCTTCCAGTTCATCGGCGGCATCCAGCAGTGCCCCGAATTTCACAAAGCGGTTGCAACGTTCACAGGGATTCGGCGTGCGCCCGGATTCGTAATCGGCAATGAAGGGATCAATCACATTGTCGCGAAAGTTGTCGCGCATATCCATGGAGTAAAAAGGAATACCGATCTGATCGCTGACCCGGCGCGCATCATAGGCATCGTCGAGCGAACAGCAGGAGCCGTGCCCGGCCACTTCCTCTCGCGAATAATCCCATACATGCAGGAACACACCGATCACATCGGCACCTGCATCCTTGAGCAGGGCAGCCATAACAGAAGAATCCACCCCGCCACTCATCGCGGCCACCACCCTCACTCCGCGCAGGTGGGACAAAGACTTTATCAGGGATTCAACATTAGCCATTCGCGCAGCATACCCTGCCCTGTCGGTGCTACAAACATGATTGATGCTTTCGACTTTCGGGCCCCACTTGTAACCGTGCCGGACAGGGCGCTTGCCCGGCGGGGCCTTGCGCGAAAAAAGGCGTTTGTCCTGCCGGTTCGCGCCCGCCGGGCGAGTGCCCGGGCCGGGAATTCTCGGCTACCCGTGGGCGGCCTTCTTTGCTTCTTTCTTGGCCGCACAAGAAAGAAGATAAAAGTTCACGCGAGAAGGCCTTCAGGAAATCTGTTTGGGGAGGTTCAGGGAAAGACCTGTGGCGCGGCGCATCAGCAGATGTTTCAACGCTCCGGCATTGCCGACGATGCGCATACCGGCATCGCGCAAAGCCGCCACACCGGGCAGATCGGACGTGAACAGATGGTGGAATCCCTCCATGCCGCCCATCACTGCCAGCACATCCGGCATGCGGTTGTTCCGCATGCGCGAGAGCACATCCATGCTACCGTAATCCTCGCGGAAGCGTTTGGCATCGGAAATTTCCTGAGCCAGCGACATGGCATCGCGAATACCCAGATTCACGCCCAGGCCCGCCAGCGGATGCACCTGATGCGCCGCATCGCCGATCAGGGCAAGGCGTGGCCGCACCATATGCTTGGCCAACTGGCTGCGCAGCGGGAAAGCGGCGCGCTCGCCGACCTCCTGGATAAGGCCCAGCTGCGGCCCGAAAGCCAGTTGCAATTCAGCCAGGAAAGTAGCGTCGTCCAACGCCATAAGGCGATCAGCCTCGGCATCGTCGGCACTCCACACAATCGAGCACAGGCCATCGGTCATGGGTAGCATGGCCAATGGCCCCGTTGATAGAAAGCGCTGATAAGCCACACCGCGATGCCCGAACTGCGGCTTTACCGTGGCCACGATGCCGCGCTGCATAAAACGATGGCTCCACACCTGAATGCCGGCCTGCGAACGCAGCCAGGAATTGCCGCCATCAGCCCCCACGACCAGCGGCGTGTGCAGCACGCGCCCGTCATCGAGCACCACCTCGACATGCGAAGCCTTCCACACCACGCTATCCACACTCGCCGGGCAGCACCATTCAATATGCTCAGAGTCATGCACCACCTGCATCATAGCAGCGGAAAGCACGCTGTTTTCAACCAGAAAGCCGAGCTCTTCCATGGCCGCTTCCTCGGCTTCAAAACGAATGCTGCCGAAACGCTGGCCATCGAAGATACGCATGCCGGCAATGGGCTGAGCATGCCTGCCGATATACTCCCACACCCCGATGCCGCGCAGCATCTGCACGGTACCGGCGACAATCGCTGATACCCGGCAGTCGCGCCCGAGAGAAAGGCGCGGCGCGGCCTCTGCGCGCTCAAGCACCACCACCGCAAGACCCGTCTCCTTCAGCGCACAGGCCAGCGCCAGGCCAACCATGCCGCCGCCGACAATCACCACATCCACTTGTCGTGCCTTCATGCCGCACCTCCCTGCTGCGCCAGACCGGCCGCACGTTTTAACAACCATTTACGCAGGGCGGGCAGCCTGTCCATGCCGGCCATGCCAAGGCCGCGCGCCAGTTTCACAGGTAGCAGATCGGCACAGAAAATGGCATTCAACCCTTCGGTGAAAGCAGTCACGGATGCTGTGTCGACACAGCGCTTCTGGGCATATTCCTCAAGCACGACAGGCGCGCCAATATCGCGCCCGCCTTGCACAGCACTGCGCAACGCTGCACTTAAATCCGCCACATCACGCAGACCCAGATTCAGACCCTGCCCGGCGACCGGATGCATGGTATGCGCGGCATTACCGATCAGGGCCACGCGGGGAGCGGTGAAATGTTCGGCAACGCGATACTCAAAGGGGAACAGGGCGCGCGGCCCGGCCTCCACAAACCCACCGAGGTGTGCCTGCATGCCCTGCCCGGCAGCATCCTCTAGGGCCTGCATAAAACAGGCATCGTCCAGCGCCATAATGCGGCTCGCCTCGCGCGGTGCCAGCGTCCAGACAAGGGAATAGCGCCCGGCATCAAGCGGCAGAAAGGCCAGTGGACCATCCGGGCGAAAGCATTCATGCGCCACATCGTGGTGCGCAATCTTGGGAGTAACGGAAGCAACCAGTCCGAAACGGTTGTGATCCCAGCCGCGACTTCCGATGCCGCACAGCCTGCGCACGAGACTCATCGTACCATCGGCACCGACCAGCAAGCGGGCATACAGATTGCGCTCGCCATCCACATCCCGGACACCCACACGCACGCCATCCACATCCACGGCAAGCGTCCGCAGCTGTGCCGGAGCCAGCACCTGCACATCCTCCGGCATCGCCTTATACATCGCGCTCAGGATATGCGCGTTCTGCACGACATAGCCCAGCGCCTCGACATCCGCCTCGCCGTGATGCATACCGACCTCGCCGCGATTGCCCGGCTCACAAACGTGCACCTTGCGAATCGGCGCCACGCCAGCCCTGACAACATCCTGCCAAACGCCGAGTTGCTCAAGATGGCGATGCGAACCGTGCGACAGCGCTATCACCCGTTCCGGCAGTGAACTCGGAAAGGTATCAATACCATGTGCCTCGATCATGGCCACGGAAAGACCCATGCGGGAAGCTGTCATCGCCAGCGCTGCGCCGGCCAATCCGCCACCGACAATCGCCAGATCACATTTCAACTGATTATTATTATGTTTGACTGACAACTCCCTCTCCCTTGCATAGCCCTCAACACTCAAACCTCGCCACTTTCCCGAGGTATAATCCTTACATGCCCGAGGGGCAAGACCAAGACTGTCCGAAGCTTGACACTTAGCACCCCGATGACAATGCTTCGCGCCTGTTTTACCGCTGCTCTCTCTTATGCCGGGATGGTGAAATTGGTAGACACGCCAGACTCAAAATCTGGTTTCCGTGAGGAAGTGCCGGTTCGACTCCGGCTCCCGGTACCATCTTTAGAGGCCCCTCCACGTTTCACGAAAAATCCTGCCGTGTTAGGCTGCGTGCCTTCCAATAGAATCATACCTTGTCGACAGGATGAAGCCGTGACCCGAAACCAGACTACCCCCAGCACAGAACAGACCGCGCAACGCACCGCCATGCTGCATCATGCCCTGGCTGAACGAATCCTGATCCTCGATGGCGCCATGGGCACGATGATCCAGCGCCACAAACTGGAAGAGGCTGATTATCGCGGTGAACGCTTTGCCGACTGGCACAGCGAGCTCAAGGGCAACAATGATCTGCTCAGCCTGACCCAGCCGCAGATTATCCGCGGTATCCACGACGCCTATCTCTCAGCCGGCGCCGACATCCTCGAAACCAACACCTTCAATGCCAACTCCGTCTCCATGGCCGATTACCACATGGAAGAACTGGTTTACGAGCTGAATGTGGAAGGTGCAAAGCTGGCACGCATGGCATGCGACGCCGCAGCCACAGCCGACAAGCCGCGCTTTGTCGCCGGCGTGCTTGGCCCTACCTCGCGCACCTGCTCACTGTCCCCGGATGTGAACGATCCGGGCTTCCGAAACATCACCTTCGATGAGCTGGTTGAAACCTACACAGATGCCACGCGCGGCCTGATTGACGGCGGTGCAGACATTCTGCTGATCGAAACGGTATTCGACACGCTCAATGCCAAGGCCGCGGTATTTGCCGTGAAGCAATACTTCGCCGACCACGCCATCGAGCTGCCCATCATGATTTCAGGCACCATCACCGATGCCTCCGGACGCACGCTCTCGGGACAAACCGCCACCGCCTTCTACAACTCGCTGGCCCATGCCGAACCGATTTCCATCGGCCTGAATTGCGCGCTCGGTGCAGCCGAACTGCGCCAGTATATCGAGGAGCTGTCGAACACCGTTTCCTGCCACATCAATGCCCATCCCAACGCCGGCCTGCCCAACGCCTTCGGCGGCTACGACGAAACACCTGAGGACATGGCAGCCGAAATCAGGGAATGGGCCGAATCTGGTTTTCTGAACATCATCGGCGGCTGCTGCGGCACCGGCCCCGACCATATCCGCGCCATGAGCAAGGCCGTGGCCGGCATTGCCCCGCGCAAGCTTCCCGTGCGCGGCGAAACCCGCCCCGTCGAGTGCAGGCTTTCCGGACTCGAACCGCTACATATCGGGTCAGACTCGCTGTTCGTCAATGTCGGCGAGCGTGCCAATGTCACAGGCTCGGCCGTATTCAAGCGACTGGTGATGAATGGCGACTACAACACCGCACTGGATATCTGCCGCGAACAGGTGGAAAACGGTGCCCAGATCATCGATATCAACATGGACGAGGCCATGCTCGACGGCGTGGCCGCCATGACCACCTTCCTCAATCTGATTGCCGGTGAACCGGATATCTCTCGCGTGCCGGTGATGCTCGATTCCTCGAAGTGGGAAATCATCGAGGCTGGCCTGAAGTGCATTCAGGGCAAAGGCGTGGTCAACTCGATTTCGTTGAAGGAGGGCAAGGACGCCTTCCTGCACCATGCCCGCCTGCTGCGCCAATACGGTGCTGCAGTGATTGTGATGGCCTTTGATGAAGATGGTCAGGCCGATACCTATGCGCGCAAAACGCAGATCTGCGAACGTTCCTACCGCATCCTGGTTGACGAGGTCGGCTTTCCGCCCGAGGACATCATCTTCGATCCGAATATCTTCGCCATTGCCACCGGCATTGAGGAGCACAACAACTATGCCGTGGACTTCATCGAGGCCACCGGCTGGATTACCGAGAACCTGCCGCATGCCATGATTTCCGGCGGCGTCTCCAATGTGTCCTTCTCCTTCCGCGGCAACAATCCGGTGCGCGAAGCCATTCATTCGGTATTCCTGTATCACGCCATCAAAAACGGCATGACCATGGGTATTGTGAACGCGGGTCAGCTGGCTGTGTATGACGACCTTCCCGCCGACCTGCGCGAGCGCGTCGAGGATGTGGTGCTCAACCGTAGAGATGATGCCACCGAGCGCCTGCTGGACATTGCCGAAGATTTCCGCGGCGACGGTGTGAAGGCAAAAAAGGCCGATGACGAATGGCGCAAGCTGCCGGTCGGCAAGCGACTGGAGCATGCGCTGGTCAAGGGCATCGACACTTTTGTGGATGCCGATACCGAGGAAGCAAGGCTGCAGTTCGCCACACCTATCGAGGTCATTGAAGGGCCGTTGATGGACGGTATGAACGTGGTCGGCGATCTGTTCGGCGACGGCAAGATGTTCCTGCCGCAGGTGGTTAAATCGGCACGTGTGATGAAAAAGGCCGTGGCCTGGCTGATGCCTTATATCGAGGCCGGCAAGGCGGCCGGAGCCAATTCATCCAACGGCAAGGTGCTGATGGCCACAGTGAAGGGCGATGTGCACGACATCGGCAAGAACATCGTCGGCGTTGTTCTTCAATGCAATAACTTCGAAGTGATTGATATCGGCGTCATGGTGCCGACCTCGACCATTCTCGAAGAAGCGAAGAAGCACAATGTGGACATCATTGGCCTCTCTGGCCTGATCACGCCGTCGCTCGATGAGATGGTGCATATTGCCAAGGAAATGACCCGTCTGGGCTTCACCATTCCCATCATGCTGGGTGGTGCCACCACATCCAAGGCGCATACAGCAGTGAAAATCGAGCCGGAATACGAGCATCCGGTCATCTGGGTGAAGGATGCCTCGCGTGCTGTCGGCGTGGCGCAGAACCTGATTTCCGAACTCAATCGCGCAGACTTTGTGAAAAAGACCCGCGAGGAATACAAGGGTGTGCGCGAGCGCTATCTGGGCAGACAGAGTGCGACGGAATGGCTGAGCCTTGAAACAGCGCGGGCCAACAAGACCGAACTCAGCGCAGCTAACATGGCTTCGGCCCCGGCACAGCCCGGCGTGCATGTGCTAAAGGACATCCCGCTGAGCGAGATTCGCGAGTTCATCGACTGGACCCCGTTCTTCTCCGCATGGGAGTTGAACGGCGCCTACCCGCGCATTCTTTCCGACCCGCACAAGGGCAAAGAAGCGCAAAAACTGTTCGACGAAGCACAGCAGTATCTGGATACCATCATCAAGGAGGGCTGGTTCACGGCCAGGGCCGTGTTCGGACTCTTCCCAGCGCAAGGCACGCGTGATGACAGTGTCATCGTTTACAGCGATGAAAGCCGCAAAACTGAAGCTGCCCAACTGCACTTTGTCCGCCAGCAGCAGGACAAGAAGGATGCGCGTGCCAACCTGTGTCTGGCCGATTTCGTATCGCAGGATAATGGCGATCACATCGGCGCCTTTGCCGTCGGCGTCTTCGGTGCAGAAGAACGCGCCAAGGCCTTCGAGGCCGAGCACGACGATTACCGCGCCATCATGATCAAGGTGCTGGCAGATCGACTGGCCGAAGCACTGGCCGAGATGCTGCATCATGACGTACGTACGAAATATTGGGCCTACGCCGCTGATGAGAACCTCAGCAATGAAGACATGATTCGCGAGAAGTATCAGGGCATCCGCCCGGCTGCCGGCTACCCGGCCTGCCCGGAACACACGGAAAAGGGAACGCTGTGGTCTTTGCTGGATGTGGAGGCCAATATCGGCATGACCCTCACCGACAGCTACGCCATGCTGCCCACAGCGGCTGTTTCCGGCCTGTACTTCGCAAACCCCGAGGCTCACTACTTCACAGTCGGTAAGATCAACCGCGATCAGGTCGTGGATTATGCCCGCCGCAAGGGCTGGAGCGTGGAAGAAGCCGAACGTTGGCTGGGCCCGAATCTGGGGTATTAATGCGCGCTGACGCGGTAATGATTGCCGGTCTGATGCAGCAAAGCGGTGTCGGCTTCGGCACCAGCGGCGCACGTGGACTGGCCAGCGATATGACGGATAAAGTCTGCTACGCCTACACAGCCGCCTTTCTCGACTGGTTGAATGAGGCAGGCCTGCTCTCCACCGACAAGCGGGTTGCCATCGCAGGCGATTTTCGCCCGAGTACGCCACGCATCATGGCCGCCGTTGGCATGGCTGTGTACGACGCCGGACTCACACCGCTCAACTGCGGCTTTATCCCGACGCCTGCCGTAGCGCTGTGTGGCCTGAAATACGATATCCCGGCCATCATGGTGACCGGCAGCCATATCCCGGATGACCGCAACGGTATCAAGTTCTACAAACCCGAAGGGGAAATCCTCAAGGACGATGAACAGGCCATGACGGCGCGCAGCATTGTCATACCGGCAGGCCTTTTTGATGGTCGCGGTGCAGTACTTGCAGCCCGCCCCTTGCCGCAGATCGATAAGAAAGCTCAGGAAGATTATATCCGCCGCTACACCGATTTCCTTCCACCGCATTGTCTGAATGGTAAACATATCGGCGTGTATCAGCATTCGACGGTTGCCCGCGATATTATGGCCGAGGTATTCAGGGCCCTGGGTGCTGAAGTGACCTGTCTGGGTAGATCGGAGCACTTCATTCCTGTGGATACCGAGGCCATCCGTGCCGAGGATGTAAAACTGGCCAGGGCTTGGAGCAGCGAATACGGCTTCGATTGCATCGTGTCCGCGGATGGCGACGGCGACCGGCCGCTGGTGTCCGATGAGCATGGCAACTGGCTGCGTGGCGATGTCGCCGGCATTCTCTGCGCCCGTTATCTGGGCGCCCAAAGCATTGCGACCCCTGTCAGCTGCAACTCGGCGGTAGAAAAATGCGACTGGTTTTCACACGTCACTCGCACACGCATCGGCTCACCCTTTGTCATCAAAGCTATGCAGCAGGCACATGCCTGCAGCGCACAAGGTATTGTCGGCTACGAGGCCAACGGCGGTTTTCTGACCGGCGGCGACATCACCCTGCATGGACAAACACTTGCCGCCCTGCCGACGCGTGATGCGCTGATTGTTCCGCTGACCATCCTGTTGCTCGCTGCCGACTCAGGAACAACGATTTCCGGTCTACTAGACTCCCTGCCGCAACGATTCACGGCCAGTGACCGCATCAAGAATTTCCCTACCGAGCTCTCGAAGGCACGGCTCGCCGCACTGGATAGCGGTGATGCAACTGCGAACATACGGGCTGCACAGGCATTGCTGGGAGAACAGTTCGGCAAGGTGGTTAGTGTAGATACTACCGACGGCATCCGTATCAGTTTCGCCACCGATGAAGTGGTGCATCTGCGCCCCTCCGGTAATGCGCCCGAATTGCGCTGCTACACCGAGGCGGCCAGCGAGACTCGCGCCGTGGAGATGAACCGTACCTGCCTTAAGCTGCTCGCCAGTTGGCGCCCATGATCCCCTTCGACGAAATCGATAAGGCCTCCGATCACGGCGGCATCATGCGCCTGTATCAACGCGGCGAGGAATGGTCCATCCGCGTGGATAAGCAGGGTGAACTGATGAACAGCCGTGCACACAACTCGGAGGATGTGCTGGCCGAGCTTGCCTGTGCGCACGTGGCCGGACGAAAATCGATACACCTTCTGGTTGGTGGGCTGGGCATGGGCTTTACCCTGCGCGCCGCCCTGGACCATGCAGGTCCCGATGCCACGGTAACCGTATCCGAGCTTGTGCCGGCTGTGGTGCGCTGGAACAGGGAACATCTGGGTGCGCTGGCCGGATTCCCGCTCAACGATCCGCGCGTTGTCGTGCTGGAGCAGGATGTCGGCCGCGTTATGCGTGAGCATGAGGAATGTTTCGATGCGATCATGCTGGATGTGGACAACGGGCCGGACGCATTCACCCGCGAAGACAATGAATCTCTATACGGCTATCCCGGGCTGAATAATGCCTATGATGCCCTCAAGCCCGGCGGCGTGCTGACTGTCTGGTCGGCAGCACCCGACCAGTCATTCGCCCAGCGCATGATGAAGGTCGGCTTTGATGTCGAGGAGCGGCGCGTGCGTGCAGTTGCCACGGAAAGCGGTGGTCGGCATACCATATGGATTGGCATTCGGCCGACAGGCTAAGACTATAAAGATGACAGGGCTGATGATGCTCTAGGGCACACCATCAAGCCCTGCCATAAACTTATCAGACAATCATGCCGACAATCAGCAGGGCGACAATATTGACGATCTTGATCATCGGATTTACAGCCGGACCCGCCGTATCCTTGTAGGGATCGCCGACGGTATCGCCGGTGATCGAAGCCTTGTGCGCCTCGGAACCCTTGCCGCCATTGTGTCCGTCTTCGATGTACTTCTTGGCATTATCCCATGCACCACCGCCAACAGTCATGGAAAGGGCCACGAAGATACCGGTGATGATGCTGCCAACCAGCAGGCCGCCCAGCGCCTTGGGACCGAACGTAAAGCCTACGATAATCGGCACGGCAACCGGAATCAGCGATGGGATAATCATCTCTTTCAACGCCGATTTTGTCAGGATATCAACAGCCTGCGAATAATCAGGGCATGCAGTCCTGTCCATAATACCGGGGATCTCCTTGAACTGCCGGCGCACCTCGATGACGATGCTCTGTGCTGCACGGCCTACCGATTCGATGGTCAGGGCGCTGAACAGATAGGGCAGCAGACCACCGATAAACAGGCCGATAATGACCTGGTAATCGGAGAGGTCGAAGCGCACCTCACCAACGTAACGCGATAATTCATGCGTGTAGTCCTGGAAGAGAACCAGCGCAGCCAGGCCTGCCGAGCCAATGGCATAGCCCTTGGTCACAGCCTTGGTGGTGTTGCCCACGGCATCCAGCGGATCGGTAACAGCACGCACCTCGGCAGGAAGCTCGGCCATCTCGGCAATACCGCCTGCATTGTCGGTAATCGGACCGTAGGCATCGAGTGCCACAATCATGCCGGCCATCGAAAGCATGGCCGTTGCAGCAATAGCAATGCCGTAAAGCCCTGCCAGAGAATATGACGCATAGATACTCAGGCAGACTGCCAACACCGGCAGCGCCGTCGATTTCAGCGATAGACCAAGACCGGCAATCACATTGGTCGCATGGCCGGTTTCCGATGCCTTGGCAATCTTGTGCACCGGTGAAAACAGGCGGCTGGTGTAATACTCGGTAATCACCACCAGAGCCGCTGTCAGGGCAAGGCCGACCAGCGTTGTGCCATACAGATTCATCACTGAATACATACCGTTACCATCCATCAGCCACATGGTGATAGGCAGGAACAGGATTGCGGAAATCAGGCCGGAGACAATCAGGCCGCGATACAGTGCCTTCATCACCTTCAAATCAGCGCCGACTTTTACAAACCCGATGCCGATGATGGTCGCCACGATAGAAGCGCCGCCAAGCAGCAGCGGATAGACCATCGAATTGGCAAAGTTTGCAAAGGTGAGCGAGGCCAGCAGCATCGTGGCGATCATGGTCACGGCGTAGGTTTCAAAAAGGTCCGCAGCCATACCTGCGCAATCACCGACATTGTCACCGACGTTATCGGCAATAACCGCAGGATTGCGTGGATCATCCTCGGGAATTCCCGCCTCAACCTTGCCGACCAGATCGGCACCCACATCCGCACCCTTGGTGAAAATACCACCGCCGACACGGGCAAACACGGAGATTAGCGATGCTCCGAAGGCAACGCCGATCAGGGGATGCAGCAAAGCTTTCGGATCATCATTTCCAAGCAACAACAAGGCCACGAAAAACAGAACCACGCCAAGCAGGCCCAGCCCCACCACCATCAGGCCGGTAACCGCACCGCCACGGAAGGCAACCTGCAGGGCTGCATCGCGTCCGCCGCTGGCAGCAGCTGCGGTTCGCACATTGGCCTTAACCGATATATTCATACCGATGAAACCGGCCGCACCGGAAAGAACCGCGCCGACCACAAAGCCGGCAGCCGTGCCGAGACCGACAAACATCAACAGGAGCGCTGTAAAAATCACGCCGACGATGAGAATGGTCTTGTATTGCCTCTTTAAATAGGCACGTGCACCAACCTCAATGGTTCCGGCGATTTCCTGCATGCGCTCGTTTCCCGCATCCAGACCAAGCACCCACTGAATCGATCGCCAGGCATAAAAAATGGCCCCAGCACCACAAGCGACGCTGATGGCCAAGGCCAATACTGAAATGTTATCCATGATTGTGAATCTCCTTGAAAGTGAACGCACGATACGCCCGTTGCGGAACTCATATAACCCTTAATTTTGCTCAGGCTTTTCAGCATTAACAGGATGCCGGAAGCACATATTGCACGTGCTTCCGGCGTATTGTCTTTGGTCTAATTATAACAGGTCTTATTTGCCGAGCAGTCCCTTGATCGCGCCTCCGATCTGATCGCCTGAGCCGCCGGCACCACCCAGCTTTTCCATCGCACCCTTTTGCAGATTACCTTTCAATTCATCGACGGACTTGCCGAGATACTGCTGTACACCTACGCCCATCACAGCGCCCTGTACGTTCTTCAACATCGTATTGGAAAGCAGTTGTGCCACCTCCAGCGCCGTGGCCCCTCCGCTCTTCTTGCCGATATCTGTCAACTCAATGCGCGGCAGCGTCACGCTCTGCTGTTTCCCACTAAGGGCTGCAATGCGCATGCTTGCCTGCCCGCCTTCTATCACGAGTCTGCGAATGATGATCTTCACCTCATCCCCGCCAGCAGACTTTTCGGCAGCTGACCCAGAAGAAGCAGGGCGAGAAGACGCTGCCAGATTGCGTTTCAGGGCATCCAGATTGGAGGCCCCCGATTTGTCGATTTCGTAAAATACCTGCGGCGAACTGATGATGAGCTCATCAATGACCACCGGGTTTTTTGTCACGCTCGAGGTGTCTATCTTCGTGCTGATAGCCCCGAGCTGGAAGATATTTGCATCAGTAAACCCCTTCGGATTGCCCACGTTCAACCCGCCGATGGAGCCAGAACCGTCCTGCAGCTTGATCTGCACCTTGGCAACGGTGACCTGGGTTTGCGTGGCTTGAGAGCCAAAGGTTTCAATCGCCGTCTTCACAATACCATCCAGAGAAGACCAGGCAAAAATCAGTGCCCCTGCAACAACAAGCAGCAGAACGCCCACGGCAATCAATAGCTTTTTCATATCCATTCTCCTTCCTGATCTTTCATGTGCCAACGCCATTGTAGACAAGGCCTTGGGCAAAGGCCAATAAGAGCCCCCGTCTCATGAAGACGCCTGATCCTTGCCCCATCCATAGGCAGCAGTCAGCATAGCCACATGTCGTTCTCCCTGCCTCTCAATCTTGTATTAGCTATTCTGCTGCTAAGCGCCTGCGGCGAATCGGTACAGCCGGAGCCCACGAATGAGGTGAAGGCCAAGGCCTTTGAGAACAATGCCACGGATACCGTTGGCGTGGCTGAAGGCAGCAAACAGGTATCCCCGTTCGGGAAACCAGCCCACTAGAGATTTTCTGGCAAAGTTCAGGGCCGCAACATCACCCAAAATTCCCGCAACAAAATAATTGCCGCAGTGCTTATCTGTCGCATGCGTTTACCCCAAAAACCACCTGTCGCGGAAGGGTCGGCATCCACCTGTTGGCGCACAGCAGCACTCGGCAAGATGGTTTCCTTCCAGAAAGCCATGCGGTGCAAGAAATCCGGCTGCATACGGGCAAACACGCGCTCGGCCAGAAACGGAACTGTCTCATGCTGCATAAATCGCCGGAATATCTGCTTCTCCCGCCAATCCATATCCGGACGCAAGCTATCAAGCAGGGATGCCGGAACGGGCGCTCCAAGATGAGCGTCGACATAGCTCAAGGCATAATAACAGGGGCGCTGCAGGGCATAGGTTTCAATCCCGCCCTGCACCGCAGGCCATGCTTCAGCCTGCCCGATGCGACGGGCCAGAAGCGCAATATCCCAAAGCCAGATAAGACCCTCGAAGGAATGCTTCATGGCATGAAAGCTTAGATAGGGAAGCAGCAGCGCCTCATCCACATGCAGGGCATCAACCCCCAACAGAGAACCACGCCGCGAGTGCCGGAAAAAATCATCGGCACGCAATGGCGTGAGCAGCGCCCATGACGCGATGCGCTCAATGCCCAGCGGCTCGATATGCACATCCAGCATGACCTCACCACGGAAAAATAATAGAGAATAACCGAGAATCAGGGAAAAACCCGCACTTACAAGCAGATCGACAACCTGCTGCGCATCCTTCTCAAGCATCAACACATCGATGTCTGTCTGCGGACGCAAGGTTGCCGGCGTATACAACACATCGGCAACGGCCTGCCCGCGCAACATAATCACATCGACATCCGCATCGGCAAACAAAGCTAACACCTCAGCTGCCACTGCCCTGAGCATCAGCGTATGCGCCATCTGCCCGCGCAGCGGCTGTTCGATGCATTGCGCCCTGATCGCCGCATCAAGACTAATATCCTGCTGTTGCAGCGTGTGCCAGACACAAGCACCCACACCTTCGCGCCAGGCCTGCTCCCAGAAAGCCTTATCTGACAGGAAATCATCTGCCTGCAACTGCATAATATCCCCACCCAACAGGCGCGCATATTGCGCCCTCAAAAAAGCGCCGTCAGATTCAGCATTCGCATGATTTAGCATCAGCGCCTATATTAGGGCATAGGATGAAGGAATCCATCGGCTAAAAGAGAGGTTGCAATGAGCAAAGAAATTAAATCACACAAGGAAGACCCTGCCTCGCAAACCCGTCGTCGCCTGCTCAAGCTCGGTGCCTATGTCCCGCCAGCGATTATCGGCATGGCCATTATCAGCGGTCTGCCCGGCACTTCACATGCAAAACAAACAGTAACCAATCAGGGCTCCTGCAAGCCATCAGCCTGCAGGCCCTGCGTTACATTGGCAACCAGCCCACAACTGACGGCTAAAGAATTGAAAAAACTTCAGGGACAATGCTTAACAGCACAGAAAACCTTCAAGTAAATTTACTCAGGGTATAATCCGAAATATCTGCATCCATCTTCCCCTGCGGTCAATTAACCACCGGTAATCCATCCGCTTTGCATCTCAAGCCCACAGCCCAATCAATCCATATTGAGACTTTATCTCACCAGGACTAGGGTTGAGCGATGCATGGGGGCACATTGCGGTCTATAATCATGTAGCTGGAGCAGCCTGGCAGGGAGTAAGCTATGACGGAAAAGAACCTTACAAACGTGATCAACAAAGATGTCATCGCAAGCATGGAAGATACTGTCTCGCGGTCCCGTCGCCACCTGCTCAAGCTTGGCGCCTATGTACCACCAGCCATCGTCGGCATGGCCTTCATCAGCAGCATGCCCGGTACGGCGAACGCCGGGAGCGCTGGCTCATGCAAGCCAACAGCCTGCAAGCCTTGCATGAGTGGCGGCAAGAAAAGTGATGCTGAAAAAAATAAGGACCGTGTGGATTGCGCGATCTCGCAACGACAAAGGGAATAGCAGAAGAATGCTCGTCTATGCCTTGAATAAGACTGCCTGAAAATTAATCCCCCCTGCGTATCAATACCTTAATCACCCTTGCCTGCTGAATTCATACCACAGAGTGCACCTGATCGCGCACCACAAATCCTGCACCTGCCGGATGGTGGCTTAGTGCTATGCGAGCAGCTTGGTGGGCAGATTGGCCTCACTCATATGCACAGCGGTGCAAGCATCACGCTTAGCGGGGTGTTTGCCGAACGCCTGTGCAGGCATCTTGATGCCCCTGAGGACACCCCCTTTCCGGCGCTGGGACCACTAAGCCGCCAACATCCATGGTTGGAACAGATGCAATCTGTTGCCCCGAATCCTTCAAACCTGTTGCTCGGTGATGGCTTGGGTATGCTGTTCATCGAACTGACCGATCGCTGCAATGAAAGCTGCCTTCACTGCTATGCCGAATCTGCTCCGGAGCGCTCGGCCCGCCTGAGTCATGAAGAAATTCAACGCGTGCTGGAGGAGGCGCTCAAGTTGGGCGACCCTGCCGTGCAATTCACCGGCGGTGACCCCCTGCTGCATCCTGATTTATGCTTTGCCGTGCAAACGGCACGCGAGCTGGGCTATCAGATGCTGGAGATATATACCAACGGGCTGGCTCTTGGCGAGGCGCTGCTTGCACAACTTCTTCCGCATCAGCCTTCCTTCGCCTTTTCTGTCTATTCCCATGAGGCCGCAGTGCACGATGCCATCACCCGAACACCGGGCAGCCTGATGCGCACCTTAAAAGCCATGCGCCGCGTGCAGGCTGCAGGACTGCCTCTGCGCGTCGGCATGATTCTGATGGCCGAGAACCGGGGTATGGAGGAAGCCACATTCGCTTTCCTGCAGGCGGAACTTGGGCTGGATGCAACCCAGTTCGGTACCGATGTGGTTCGTTCAACCGGCCGCGGTGAATTCATGCGCAACAATCAGCCAGACAACTCACGCCTGCAACGTTTCCGTCATCGAGTAGATACACCGCAAGAAGACACCTCTGCCCCTTCGGAAGAAGACGAGGGAAATCCAGTGCGCCAGGGCAAGCTGTGCATCAGTGCCAGCGGCGATGTCTTCCCCTGTATTTTCTCGCGACGCACAACACTGGGCAATATCCGCAAGCAGTCCCTAAGCGATATACTGGGATCGCTGGAGCAGCGCACCTTATCCGCACCGTCGACAGAACGCTGGCAGCAATGCCGGGAGAGTTTAAGCTGCAGCGATTGTCAGGCCATTGCCTATCTGTTGCAGGATGCCGGGCGAATCATTCCCATCAAACAGGGAGGTACGCATGTCGCTACCTGAACTACCGGAAAAGGTTGGCAACCTGATCGGTGAAGAACTGGAAGGCCTGAATGAGATGATCTATGTCCGTCCGGAGGATGGGGCCAGCTTCTCCCTGAACATGACTGCCGCCAGCATTCTTGAATTATGCGACGGAAAGCGCAGTCGTGTTGAAATCGCCCGCTTGCTGGCCGATGCCCTGCCGGCTGGAACAGCTCCCGATCAGGCAAAAATCAGCGACGATGTCGATGCCATACTGGCAAACTTTGTCGACTACGGTCTGATTTATGCCGATGCCGAAGCCCCCGACTGAGAAACGCCAGAAACCACCTTTCATGCTATCCATCACGCTGAACATCGCGCACCTGCGCGTTCGTATCCATTGCACTGAATCAGGCTGTAGCAAGGGTATCGAGGCACTTACCGCGCTGTATGAGCACAGCGAAGATGCAGACGGTGCAGACCTTTGCTTTACCATCAAGTCCTCCGCCGATGGCATAGCGCTTGCCTGCGATGGCGAATATATCTGGACGGGGAAAGAGGCTGGCGAGGTAGTCGCAGCCTTCGAATGGGCCTTCTACAACCACACCATTGCCATGCTTTATCCAGCCTTTGTCTCATTGCATGCCGCCACCGTAAGCTGGCAGGGGCACGGCATCACTATTGCCGGCACATCAGGGGCCGGTAAATCCAGCCTGTGCACTGCCGCGCTGCTGCACGGCGCCGACTATTTCAGCGATGAATATTCACTGCTCGATAAGAAGGGATACATCACACCCTTTCCACGTCCGTTGCAATGGGACAACAACGATCATCCGGCTTTCTCACGACAAGACATGCATGACTCCGGGCTGTTTGGCGAAGGAAGCTACGCATTCACCGGCCACGATGGGCAACCCGTCACCTCCCTGCTCTGGCATCCAAGGCATCTGGGCATAGCGCCGACGAAGATGTCCCTGCTGATCCTGCCACGTTTCGATGCATCGATTGCTGCAGTCCAAGTCGAGCATGTGCTGCGCAGTCAGGCACTGATGGAACTGGCGGAGGAAATGCATCACAAACTGCCGGTGCAGGAACGCCTGCGCGAACTGCATCATCGCATCCCCGAAACCACTCGATTTGTGCGCATCATCTTCCCGGATGTGCATCAGGCATGGAAGCAGGTGGAGCAACTGCTGACGAAAGGCTGAACCTGTATTACCGACCAGGTAGCCCTTGGCGTGGCAATTGCAGACTCGCCCCGATACCCAGCAGAGCTAACACCGCGCAGACAAAAAAGGCGGATGAGAAATCAGCCGCACCATTGCCCTGCGTGGCAATCCAGCCGCAACCCATGATACCGATGGCCGTTCCCAAGCCGAAACCGGTAGCAGAATACCAGCCCTGTGCACTGGCCCGTCGGTGACTTGGTGCCAGTCGCTGCACCCAGGTGACGGCATTGATATGAAAGGCGGCGAAGCTTGCCGCATGCAACAGCTGTAACAGCAACAGCCAGATCAGAGCGGTTGTCAGACCCATCCCCAGCCAGCGTAGCGCCGCCAGCAGCAGGCAGGCAGAAAGCAACAGTGCGGGTGCAGCTGCGGCCACCGGACGGGAATAGCGCCACATCAAAACAATCTCGGCCAGCACACCAAGCACCCAGAACGCGCCAACCTGCCAACCGGAATAGCCGGCCTGCAACAGATAAAGGCTGAAAAATCCGTAGTAGGCGCCATGTGAGGCCTGCATGATAAAACCGACCAACAGCAACCATTTCAGACTATGTTGCATCCCGCCGAGATGTCCTGCCTGCTCCTCGGCCTCTATCGAGCGATCGGGAAAACCAATGGCCGATATGGCCGTCACAAGCATCAGCACCGCTAGCCAATAAGGGAAGGCCAAAGATGCGTTATCGGCCAACCACAAGCCACCGAGCAGGGATGCGGCAACAAAACCAATGGAACCCCAGACACGCAATTTCCCATAATCGATCAGCGCCGCTTCCGACACAGCAACCGATAACCCATCGGCCAGTGGCAGAACTGCCGCCCAAAGGCAGCCAAAGGCCAACACCAGTACAGCCAGCATCCAGTCAGACGAAGCCCATGGAAACATGCAAGCCAGCACGCCGGCGGCCAGCGATGCAAACAGGATGAAACGCGCCGGGCGTGGGTGAGCATCAAGCGCATGCCCGGCAATGGGTGGAGCCAACACCTTGGCAATGGACAACAGGCCGGTAAACAAGCCGATGGCTGCAACATCCATACCCCGGCCTGCCAAATACACCGGAAAAAACGGCAGCACGATGCCCAAGGCTGCGAAATAGGCGGCGTAGAACAGGCGGATATGATGCAGAGAGGCATGTGAAACCATGCCGCCATGCTATCCATAAACCGGCGCTTGCGCCGCATTGCTGATTCTCACACAGTTGCATCATGCGATTTGTCACAGTCCGAATTCCGACCCTGTTTTCCCTATTGCTGATTCTGTCTTTTGGCATATCCCTCAGCGCCTGCGACATGAACCCCACCGGCCTGCAAGTGGAAGCTGGCTGGCAGCAGCACTCCGTTGCTGTCTGGCGCAACAGCAACCCGGATATGCTGGCACTTTCCCCGAACGGCAAGTGGCTTTATGTCAGCTGTGAGACCAAAGCAAGCCAGAATGCCCCAAGCCTGGCCGCCATCAATCTTGAAAATGGGAAGCAATTTTTCCTGATTTTCGGTCTGATGCGCGCCGATGCGCTCAAATTCGCCCCCGATGGCAGCCTGTGGATCGGAGAGGAGTTTCCCGAGGGACTGATCTGGCGCGTTACCGATATCGACAAGCTGCCGGTCGAGCAGACCGTGGACCGGTTAAACCTGAATGCCAGTCATGCCGCTATCGTGCCGTTCAGGGCGGCCGGTCGATTTACCCACGAAGGTCTCACATTCTCAAACGATGGACACTTTGCCTATCTGGCCGATGAAGACAAAGCCGGTTCCATCTATCGCCTCAATCTGGCCAAGCGCAGCCTGAGTGTGCTTGATGAGTCACTGCAATGGCGCGAGGTGGAAGATCCGGATGAAGCCCGAGCCACAGCGCGCCATTTGCATGCGGCAACCTTCAATCGTCTGGAAGATATGGAGACCCTGCCGGATGGACGCATTCTGCTGGCCGAAACCGATGCCGGAAAAGTACTGGTCCTCTCCGACCATGGCACAAAGGCCAGCATCGAAACGCTGCTGCATGATGAGCGCATCGCCCACCCCGACAACCTGGCCTGGGATGAGAAACGCCAACTGTTGTGGATTACCGATGACGGCAAACCCTCGGGCCTTTGGGCATGGGATGGCCGGGAGGTGCGCCGCATTGCCCTGCACCGCAAGGCCGAAATTACCGGTGTGTTACCCATTGGCGATGATATCTACATCAATCTGCAGGGAATGAAGAACGGTTCGGAACTGACTGTCCGACTGTTTGAGAGAAGTTTTGCGGATACACCCGCCGATCAAGCCGAATCTGCAAGCGAGGATTAAACTCTAAGCCCGCAGATACCGGACCCCGTTCTATTGTTCCTCAATCAGCCCCAGTTCACGCACCAGCGCATCCGCACGTTCCTGCACATCGGCTGACATGACAATTGGTCGCCCCCATTCTCGTGTCGTTTCGCCTTCCCATTTATTGGTCGCATCGATCCCGACCTTGGAACCTAGGCCAGACACAGGTGAGGCGAAATCGAGATAATCGATCGGCGTATTCTCGGCAAAGGTGAAATCACGCGCCGCATCCGAACGGGTGGATATCGCCCAGATTACCTCCGGCCACGAACGACAATCGATATCATCATCCACGACGATGATGAACTTGGTGTACATGAACTGACGCAGGTAGGACCAGACACCGAACATCACGCGCTTGGCATGGCCGGCATAACCCTTTTTCATCGACACCACTGCCACGCGATAGGAGCACCCCTCCATGGGCAGGTAGAAATCAACGATCTCGGGAAACTGCTTGCGCAAAATCGGCACAAACACTTCATTGAAGGCCAAGCCGAGCACAGCCGGTTCATCCGGCGGCTTACCGGTGTAGGTAGAGTGATAAATCGCATCCTTACGCATGCTCATGCGCTCGACTGTGAATACCGGAAACTTATCCACCTCGTTGTAATAGCCGGTATGATCGCCGAACGGACCTTCCTCGGCATATTCATCCAGCGATACATGTCCTTCGAGCACAATCTCGGCACTGGCCGGCACCTGCAGGGGCACGCTCAGCCCCTCGCAAAGCACCGTTTTGCTGCCGCGCAACAGACCTGCGAACTGGTATTCGGAGAGTGTGTCCGGCACCGGTGTGACAGCTGCCAGAATAGTGGCCGGATCAGCGCCGATCACCACGATACAGGGGAAATTACGCGCACCTGCAGCCTTGGCCTCGCGGTGGTCCTGCGCCCCGCCGCGATGCTTGAGCCAGCGCATGATCAGTTTGTTTTTACCGATAAGCTGCTGCCTGTAAATGCCAAGATTGTGGCGTTCCTTGTTCGGCCCTTTGGTAACCACCAGGCCCCAGGTAATCAGCGGTGCTGCATCCTCCGGCCAGCAGGTCTGGATGGGTAGCAGACCCAGATCGACGTCATTGCCAACCAAAGATACTTCCTGCCACGCAGCCTTTTTGACCACCTTCGGGCTCATATCCAGCACCTTGCGGTACATCGGCAGCTTCTCCCAGGCATCGCGCATACCCTTGGGTGGCTCCGGCTCCTTGAGCGCGGCCAGTAGTTCGCCGATGTCGCGCAGTCCGTCCACCGATGCCAGCCCCATGCCCAGCGCAATACGCTCCGCCGTGCCGAACAGATTGGTCAGCATCGGCATGTCGTGCCCTCTCACGTTCTCGAAAAGCAGTGCAGGACCGCCAGCCTCAAGCACCCGGCTTGATATTGCAGTGATCTCAAGCTCAGCCGAAACCTCAGCGCTGATGCGCTTGAGTAAACCGCGCTTTTCCAGGTCGGCAATAAAGCTGCGCATGTCCGGATAGCTCAAGCCACGTCTGCCTGCGACTCGATATCGAACACCGTATCCAATTTGGCCAGCTCGAAGATATCACGCACATTGTCGCAAAGGCCGGAGAGTACAAAACGCCTGCCCTCGGCCGCGCGACTCCACTGCAAACCCTCTACCAGCGTGGCCAGACCGGCCGAATCAATAAAGCCAACACCACTGAGATCAACATGGATCTGCTGTTGCTTGGCATTCAACATGGGTTTGAGCTGCTTACGCAAGGCCATTGCAGTGTGAATGTTGACCACGCCGCTGAGTACCAGCCGCGCAGCACCATTCGCATGTTTGGTTTCGCTTATATCAAGCTTCATCATTCTGCTCCCTATCTCAAATACTTGATGAGCCGCCAGCGATTGCCATCGGCCAACGCCTCGTGCTCAACCTTATCCATCACCGCGCGCATCAGGTGCATGCCAAGCCCCCCGGGCTTCACCTCTTCTCCATGATAAGGCACCGGCCAGCCCAACATTTCATCCTTAAGCAGCGGCGCCGCATAATCGCGCAACTCAAAACTAAGCATATCGCCCTGCCAGGAGGTAGACATCTCGACCTTCCCTTCCTGCCCCTTATAACCGTGCTGTGCAATATTGGCGAACAACTCATCCACGGCCAGGATCATACGATTGATCTGCTTGTCGGACAGGCCGACACGATGCCCCATCACCTCCACCATGGAGGAAAGCACATGCACACAATCGCAAGCGCTGTTCAGGTTGCAACTCAACTGACTATCAGAATCGGCCATGACGCTATTCCACGCGTGCCATGCTTGGATTGCAAGACCTTGGACCCATCAAGCGAGAGAGCAGAAATAATGCGACAAACCAGCAAACGGCGTGCTTATTCGCTGTGTGCCTTTTGCAGGGCCTGCTGCACCGCACTGGCGCGCTGCAACCACACCTGCCGCCGGATCGGATCCGTTTCCATTTCAGTAGCCAGATTAAGCGCCTGCAACATCAGCCGGGGATCCCCTGCACGACGCAACAAATCGAGCGCCTGATTCAAATGCTTCCAGGCGGAATTTTCTGTCACGCCGTCCAGCGCTGCTTTGCTGCGTATAAGTTCAGCCAGCCCAAGATGAGCCCGAGCCGCATAGATAAACCCGGAGCGATCCTGCCCGACCAACTCCAGCACCCGGCCATAGGCATGGCGCGCCAGATCAGACTGATGCCTTAGCTGGGCCAAGCGGGCGGCGGCGAGGTGAACATCAATGGGAAAGGAATCAGGCACCTCAAGCAGATTGTCACTTTCAGCAACCTTACCTTCAGTCGAATCACGCTCATCCAGCAGCGCCAGCGCCAGACCAGCGCGCTGCCTGTTCACCGCATCATGCACCTCGTCTGCCTGCCGCATAGCCTGCAAATAAGCTGCGCGCGCTGCTGTTGTATCACCGCTGGCGGCATAGGCACGGCCAAGGTTGTACCAGCCGAGCGACATCAAACGCTCATCATCGGCAAGCGTTGCCGCCTGCAAGGACTTCTCGAACAGCATCTGGGCGCTTTTCCACTGCTCCCGACCCAGTGCATCCACCCCTGCCCGCGCCAAGCCCTCGGCTCTCGCCTGATAGGGATTGGTTACCTGCGTTTGCGGCGGCTCATGCCTTGTCGCACATGCCACCATGCACAGCAGAAGAATCAGGCCAAGGGTTCTCACGGAGCTACATCCATGGCCGGTGGCGCAACCAGCTCACTACCCGTCGGCTTCGCTTCACTCGCCCCCCCGCCCAACCAGGAACTCCTGATTGAACCGGCCAGACGCCGCATCTCCACCATGGCATCACGCGATTCCTGTGCCAATCCGGGCAGCTCCGGCGTCAACTGCTGCAAATCCGCAGCAATGCCATTGAGCGAACGGCTCAAATCATCCAGGCGCTCCACCAGCGCCCGACTCTGGGCCAGCGCCTCCGGTGCCTGACGGCGCAACTCTTCAGTTAACGGCACGATATTCTTCAGCACCTGAGCGGTCTGCTGCAGGGATTTGGCCAGATGTTCACCTGCACCGTTATCAGCCAGCTGCTGCGATAAACGTTCGAACTGCATTGCTGCTTCCGATACGCGCACGATGGTCTGCTGGATGGCGCCCTGATCCACGCCCTGTGTGGCAGCCCGTATGTTCGCAGTGGCCAAACGCACATCGCCCTGCGGATTATTCAGCCAACGGGCCAGTTGCACCAGTTCGCCAAGCAGTGAATCCGCACTGGCTACGGCCGGCTTCATATCCATCAACAACTGCTCCAGGGTGGCCTGTTCGCGAAATGGCAGCTGCGCACCATCATCCAGCATCGCGGTTTGCACATCGCCGGATGTCACTTCAACAATTTCCTGCCCCAACAGGCCGGGCTTGACCAGTTGTACCGTACTTCCCTGATGCAGCATGCCGCGATAACGATCAAGCAGACGCAGCGCAATGCGCACCTCGCCGCGCGGTTGCAGCTCGATATCATCAACCCGGCCGACGGTAAAACCCTGAAACTTCACCTCCTGCCCGACAAAAAAGGCGGAAGCAGAGGGCGGCGCAACATAAAGCGTGAATTTGCGGGCAAACAGCTCGGTGCGCAGCGTAGCCACCAGCAACAGGGCCACGATGGCGCCCAGCCCCAGCATCACGAACCAGCCCACTTTGCGGCGAATGCCATCCACGAAATTTCCCCTTGTCATAAGGTCTCCTCTGCACTGGCAAATTCCAGACTCTGACAAAAATTCAGCCCCGAACCATCCTGCGCCGAGGCGGAAAGATACAAGACTCCGGCGCCAAGCTGCTCAACAACATCGCAAAAAAGGTGCCGGAACATATTCTGTCGATGCGGCTGAATGCCGCTATGCGCATCCTGAACAACAATAAAATCGGGGCACATCAGCATGGCGCGAGCCAGTGCTATGACCGCATGCATATATGTGGAGCGCTCACCGGCCTGCTCATCCAGCTTTTCAGCAATATCAAGTCGCCTGGCTACTTCCGGCAAGGCCTCGGTAGCGCGAACGATCTCGACATCCCGACCGGCATACAGGAAGGGCAACAGAATATTCTCGCGCAGGCTCAAATTGGCCAGCGTGCTGCATTGATTCAACATGCAGGCCACGCGTTCCGAGAATTTCTCGCTGCCACCGGGAAAATCGCCCTCGTCCGTTTCCAGCCACACACCGCTTCCCGGCATGTTCATCTGCTTCAGCCACTCAAGCTGATAACGGCGCGGCATCACCAGCCGCCGCTTCTCGCCATGCAGCACATACCCTGCCGACACCTCGACATCGAGCAGTGACATCGCTTCCCAGCACAGGCGCGTCATAGCAGGCTCCGGAATAACGCAATGCTCACATCGGCAAACACCATCAGCATCAAACCCCACAGCACGCCCCGCGTGGTGCACACTGGAATCTGATTCGGATTATTTCCGGCCCGTGCCCCCTGAAACAGCAGCATGGCACAGCTGAGCAGTGGATAGAGCAAGCCCTTCGCAGCGAGCAACAGCATACCGTCGAGACTGGCGCCACGCCGCACCTCAAGCAGGAACTGGGTAAAATTCATCTCATTGGTCCATGCCAGCATCAGGCCGCCCATCCAGATAGAGGCACCGGCAAACAGCATGGTCAGAATCAGACCGCAAAGACCAAAGGCAAGAAAGCGGGGCAGGAACAAATACTCCACCGTGGATATACCCATGCTTTTCAGCAGCATGTCTTCACCGCGCACATGCATATGGCCGATCTCGGTGACCACCGCGACACCTGAACGGGCCAGCAGGAACACCCCGACAATAAGCGGCGCCATTTCCTGCACCAGTAACGCATTGAGCAGCTTGCCGATCAGGGATGGGTCATTGAGTTGGCGGGCAAACGGTACAACGCTGTACACGGCCGTAGCGCCGGCCAGCACAATCATGGTCGCCACCCATGGCAGGCTTTGTACCCCGGTAAAGTAAACCTGACGAATCAGCACATGCATTACCGCAGGGCGCGCAACCCATTTCAGGCGCACAAATTGGCGCAGCATGGCGGCAACAAACACATAAAACTGCCCCATTCCGGCCAGCAGATGCAGGGTAGCCTCACCGATAACTTCTGCGCGGCTGTTCCATCGTCCTGAATATGTCGTGCTCATGTCCATGCCTGCATTGTAGGGGAAGAAGGCGGATTATGTGTTATATATGTCACAAGTAAGTCCATTTATCCTTTCAGTCGACATCGGCCAGTCAGGCAAAAGATGCAGTTGATTCTATGCTGAAACAGAGACTGCATCTATTCCACACTTGTTGCACCTTTCCACCCCCTTGGGTAGCGTCGCGCAGCCGGTTAAATGCCGGTTTTACAGTCTTCTCAAGGGGTTTTTCCCATGCTCGAAAGCATTCGTAATCAGGCCCAGTCGTGGATCGCCAAACTTATTCTGGGCGGTGTTGCACTGTCCTTTGTTCTGTGGGGCGTCGGCGATTACTTCACACAGGCTCAGATACAGACAGTTGCCGAGATAGATGGCACACCCATTACCGATACGGAATTCATCGTCGCTTATGAGCGCCAGATGGGCACCTACCGGTCCCTGCTCGGCAAACAGTTCTCCAAGCAGGCGATGGAAGCGCTCGGGCTCAAACAGGAGACCATACAAACCCTGATTAACCGCCGCCTGATACTCAGCGAGGCAGGCAGCATGGGCCTGGTCGCACCGCAGGATGTACTGCTGGCGACAGTACGCAGCGATCCCTCCTTCCAGTCGGCTGGCAGCTTCGATGTCCAGCGCTATCAGGTGCTGACTCGTAATATGGGCTTTCGCACACCGACCGACTACGAGGCGAATCTTCGCCTGGACCTGATTGCCGATGGTCTGCAAAAGGCACTGACGCAAAGCGCGACGGTAAGCGAAACAGCCATTCGCGATGCCTATGCAAGCCAGTATGAGCAACGCGAAGTTGCGGCACTGATCATTGAGCCATCCGCGGTGGAAAAAAAGGTGAAGATTGACGACAAGCAAGCGCGTGACTTTTTCGCTGCTCATAAGGATGCCTATCGTTCACCTCTCAGGCTGAAAATGAATGTGGTAGCCATCGACGCAAAGAAACTGGCCGCAGACATGAAGGTGGATGAGGCCGATATTCAGGCTGCCTACGAAGAGCACCAAGATCGCTATATCCAGCCGGAAACCCGCCACGCGCGTCATATCCTTATCGCGCTGCCTAAAAATGCTGATGAGGCAAAACGTAAAGCCGCTCAGGCTAAAATTGACAAAGCCCTGAAGGCAATCAAGTCAGGCAAATCGTTTGCCGATGTTGCCAAGAAGATGACCGAGGACAAGACCACTGCCGCCAGCGGCGGGGACATCGGCTACCTGCCGCAGGGTGCAACAGTTTCAGCCTTTGATGCTGCCCTCTTTGCCATGCAAAAGGGGGAAATCAGCGACGTGGTTGAAACCCAGTTCGGACTGCACATTATCAAGCTTGAGGATATCAAGCCGGAGCATGTAAAGACGCTGGATGAAGCACACGATGCCCTGCAGAAGGAACTGGCTCTGGCCAAAGCGGATGAAGAGGCCTACAAATTGTCGCAGGATCTGGACGATGCCCTGGGACGTGAAGGTTCGCTTAAGGCTGCGGCCGACAGCATCAACCTGACGGTGGTGCAGTATGGTCCTGTCAGCCTCGAGGAAGCGCGCGCCTACCCGGTATTCGGCAATGACGCCCAGCGCAGCAGCCTGTTTTCCCGCCAGCCGGGAGACGCTGTTGAGGTTAGCGAGCTGGACAAAGCCCTGTTTGTTGCTATCGAAGTGACAGAGCGTGTTGACCCGGCCAACCTGCCATTCGAGAAGGTCTCGACACAGGTATACGAAGATGCCAAACAGGCCGCTTCCTTCGATCAGGCCCGCAAACTGGCAGACGACATCCTCGCGCAGGCATCTGCCAAGCCGCTCGATAAACTCGCCCAACAGTATGCTGTTCCTCTCTATCTTTCCAAGCCGGTGCGTAGCAATGGAGAGGGGGACTCCGATGCAAAATGGCTGTCGCCGGCTGTGCTTCAGGCTGCATTCAGCCTGAAGGAAGGTGCTGTTGCCGATCAGGTTCTGGAGGTCAACAAGGGCTTGGCGATTATCCAAGTAAAGCATATTACTGAAGCCGATGCAGCCGACTTTGAGAAGCAGCGAGCAACGATTCGTGATGCCTTGCAGCGCTCGGAGGGGGCTGTGCGCTTTGCCCGCTGGATGGCGAACACACGTGCGCGCCATGACATTAAAATTGATCAGGCTGTGCTGGAGAAGCTCTGATGCCGGATAAGAAAAAGGCCGGTCAGATTATGACCGGCCTGTCGAATGGTGGAGCCAGGCGGGATCGAACCGCCGACCTCTTGCATGCCATGCAAGCGCTCTCCCAGCTGAGCTATGGCCCCGTTTCCTGCCGATCGCGAGTCGCGTTCGTCAAGGTCGCGCATTGAGCCATAGCAGGGAAATGTTGTCAACATGGTTTTGACCCAAACCGAGCCTGATTCCCATCTCTACCGGCGCACCCTTTCTGCCGACTGCCTGACACCGCCGGCTGTTTTCGCTCGCCTGCTCGAACAGGGCGACTGTTTCCTGCTTGAGTCGGCTGAAGGTGGAGAACGCTGGGGCCGTTTCAGCATCCTGGCCATCAGTCCGGCATGTCGTGCCGTAAGTAAAGGCAGCGCCACCCATCTGGTGCATCGCGATGGTTCCGAGGAGGTCTTTTCCGGTGACATCCTGCAATGGCTGCGCCAGCAGGTGATCGCCCAGCCAGCACCAAAGGCCGATGACCTTCCCTTTGCCGGTGGTGCAGTCGGCTTTTTCGGTTACCAGCTTGTCTCCCATTTCGAAGGCATCCCCGCCGATCTGCCCGATCCGGTTGGGGCACCTGAATCCGCTTTCCTGCTTGTCGATCGCTTCATGGTCTTCGACAACCTGCGCGGCACCCTGACCTGCTGCGTACGCCTGCCGAAGGATGAATCAAGTGAAGCTCAGAAAGTTCTGGATGGTATGGAACGCAGCCTTTACAAGGGCAATGCTGCAGCAGCAATGAATCTTGATGCGGTCGATACCGCCCACGTATCACCCGAGGCACAAACCACGCAGGCGGATTTCGAGGCCGCAGTAAGCCAGGCCAAGGAGTACATCCTCACCGGTGATATCTTTCAGGTTGTGTTGTCGCAGCGCTTCTCTAAAGATTTAGCCTGCTCGCCTTTCGATATTTATCGCGCCGTGCGCTACATCAATCCTTCGCCCTATCTTTTCTACCTGCATATCGGCGACACCATTCTGGTCGGCTCATCACCGGAAATTCTGGTACGCAAGGATGGCGATAAAGCCATCGTTCGCCCCATCGCCGGCACGCGTCCACGCGGCAAATCGGCAGATGAGGATGCAGCCCTAGCCGAAGAACTGCTGGCTGACACCAAGGAACTGGCTGAACATGTAATGCTGGTTGATCTGGGTCGCAACGATCTGGGGCGCGTATGTGAATACGGCACGGTGCAACTTACCGAATCGATGGCCATCGAGCGCTATTCGCACGTCATGCACATCGTTTCGCAGGTAGAAGGGAAACTCAGGGCCGATACCGATGCGATCGACCTGCTCGCTGCTACTTTCCCGGCAGGCACCGTATCCGGTGCCCCCAAGGTGCGTGCCATGCAGATCATTCACGAATTGGAACCGGTCGCGCGCGGCCCGTATGCCGGCTGCGTCGGCTACCTCGGTTACGGCGGTGAACGCATGGATACGGCTATTGCGATTCGTACCGCAGTAATTCATGGTGGCCGCGTGCACATTCAGGCAGGCGCCGGCATCGTGGCTGATTCGGTGCCAAGAAATGAGCATATCGAATGCGTCAACAAGGCCTCGGCCATGTTCCGTGCTGTGGCCCTGGCCGAGGCACAACAGCAACACAATGCGCCTTCAGATATAGAGGATGGGCAACAGTCATGATGCTGGTCATCGACAACTACGATTCCTTCACCTTCAATCTGGTGCAGTATCTCGGTGAATTGGGTCAATCCCCCGAGGTTCACCGCAACGACCGTATCAGCACAGACGATATTGCCGCCATGCAGCCTTCGCATATCCTGATCTCACCCGGCCCCTGCACGCCACTTGAAGCCGGTATTTCTGTGGACACGATCCGCCGCTTTTCAGGATACATCCCGATACTCGGTGTCTGCCTCGGTCATCAGTCCATCGGCGAAGCCTTCGGCGGCAAGGTAGTCCGTGCGCCCCGCCTGATGCATGGCAAGACCAGCCCGATTTTGCACGATGGCAGCGGTATCTTCGCCGGCATACCATCGCCGTTTACCGCCACGCGTTATCACTCCCTGATTGTCGAGGGACCATTGCCGAGCGTGCTACGCCGCACGGCATGGACCGCCGAGGGGGAGCTAATGGGGCTGGCACATATCGAACACCCAACCTTCGGGGTGCAGTTTCATCCCGAATCCATCCTCACGGAACACGGCCATACCATGCTGCAGAACTTCCTGAACAGCAGTATTTAAATTTCGCCACTTCGGATGGGAAAGGTCAGGAGATAATATGAGCATCGCAATTCAACAGGCGCTTGGGCTGATTCAGGCTGGGGTTTCCATCAACAGTGAGGAAACGGAGGCGATTTTCGGCCAGATCATGCGCGGCGAGGCCACTGATGCCCAGATCGGCGCATTGCTTATGGGCATGTCCATCCGTGGTGAAACCCCTGATATGATTGCCGGCGCAGCCCGTGCCATGCGTGCAGCAGCAACGCGCATCACGCCTGCTGCCAAAGGGCTGCTCGACACCTGCGGCACCGGCGGCGACGGCGCCTCCACCTTCAACATCTCGACCACCGTTGCTATTGTGGTTGCAGCCTGCGGTGTTCCGGTTGCCAAGCACGGCAATCGCGCCATTTCCAGCAGATCGGGAAGTGCCGATGTGCTGGAAACGCTCGGCGTGAAGCTTGATATCCCGCCGCCCAAGGTGGCTGAATGCATCGACACGGTCGGCATCGGCTTTCTCTTTGCCCCCGGCCACCATCCGGCCATGAAATATGCCGCCGGTCCGCGCCGCGAACTCGGCATGCGCAGCATTTTCAATCTGCTCGGGCCGCTGACCAACCCGGCCGGCGCAGAATATCAGGTGCTCGGCGTATTCTCCCGGGAAAAGCTGGATCTCGTGGCAGGTGCGCTCAGCCAGCTAGGTGCACAGCGGGCACTGGTCGTACACGGGCGCGATGGTCTCGATGAAATCACCACCGCAGGCATCACCGATGCCGTCTGGGTGGAAAAGGGTGCAGCACTCCGCCCCTTTGAAATCGATCCGGCTGCTTTCGGTATGCCCTATGCAGATGCTGCTGCTCTGGCTGGTGGCTGCTCACGACGAAATGCCGCCATCCTGCTCGATATTCTGGGCGGAATGCGGGGAGCGCCGCGCGATATCGTCCTGCTCAATGCCGCCGCGGCCCTTTGGGTTGCCGGTCGCGCAGATGGTATTGCAGCAGGCCTGCGCCTGGCCTCAGAAGCCATTGATTCAGGCCGGGCTAAAGCCAAGCTCGATGAACTGATTGCATTTACCAAGGCCGCCGGCGAATGAGTTCGATTCTTAACGAAATCGCGGCTTACAAACGCGGTTGGGTTGCCGTTTGCAAGACACGATACAGCGAAGCCGAACTGCTGCGGCAAGCAGCGGACTATAAACCACGCAACTTCAGCGCTGCATTGGCCGAACGGATCGAACGGAAGCAGAATGCAGTTATCGCCGAGGTTAAGAAAGCATCGCCATCCAAGGGAATCATACGTGACGATTTTGATCCTGTAGCCATTGCCGGTGCCTATGCAAAGGCTGGCGCCAACTGTCTTTCCGTGCTGACCGACGTGCACTACTTTCAAGGCTCGGATGACTATCTGCGCCAGATCAGGCATGCCGTGGAGCTGCCTATTCTGCGCAAGGATTTCATGCTTGACCCCTATCAGGTGATCGAAGCGCGTGCCATGGGCGCCGATGCGGTTCTTCTCATTCTCGCCATGCTGAGTGATGCGCAGGCGGCAGAACTGGCCGCCACCGCACGCGAACAAGGTCTTTGCATTCTTCCCGAGGCGCACAACAGGGAGGAGCTTGAGAGGGCGCTTTTGCTGGAGACCCGGCTTATCGGCATCAACAACCGCAACCTGCACGATTTCTCCATCAGCCTTGAGACAACGATTGAGCTACTACCGGATGTTCCACAGGATAAAATTCTCATCACCGAATCAGGCATTCATACCCCTGCAGATATCAGGCGCATGAATGAAGCAGATGTTTATGGCTTTCTCGTCGGTGAATCACTTATGCGTCAACCCTGTCCCGGCGCGGCACTTATCTCTCTGCTTAAGCGCTAATCAGTGCATTAATAGCAAAAGGCGCCCGGAGGCGCCTCTGCAATGAGCAACACTCAAAGATCAGGGATTGGCCTGCTGGGATTCAGCGCCCGGGATTGTTGCGTCGGGTGCCGGAGCCGTCGCCCCTGAGGTCTCGGGTTCTTGAACAGATTGTGCCTCCAGCATGCCCAAACGTTCCTCCGTGGCGGAAAACAGCTCATTTGCCACCTTACGTTTGATTTCCTTGAACACCCAGTGATTATTTGTGTAGACCTGTCCAAGCGTTCGTATCTGCAACTGGGTCTTACCATCCTGCATGCGGAAAATGCGCACGATAAAGCGATAGCGTGTTGGCATCGGGCCGCCACCAAACACATTCATTGCCGCACTCATATAACTTCCCGCATCTCCCGAACCCTGACGTATCCATGCAGTCGTAATCGTCCCGCTTGGAGAATCTACGCTTTCCACGGGCATATTTAGCGAGGTCATACCATCCACGACCGCAGAAAACACCTCGGCTGCACTTTTATCATACAAACGGGCATCAAGACTGATGGCCTTGCCGGCAATGGCCTCTTTTTCCTCTGCAGTCATCTTCACGTCGCCACGCGCAGCAGCCACAGCCACCTGATCGGGCATCGGCACACTAACTTCATCACGCAGTTGCGGCGGAACATCAAGCGGAGCCCTTCCCTCAACTGCGGGATTATCGGTACTGCCACGGGCATAAGCAGGCTTGTTGTCATCCACCTCCCACATCTTGAAAATACCACCACCACTACAGGCAGACAGGGATATGGCAATCAGCATCAGGGAGAGAGAAAGATTTCTTTTCATGGGCGGCATTCCACCGGCTATCCCACGAAAGGTCAACAAGAACAAAGTAATTTTACCACAGAGAGCATGATGTGATGGAAAGATGGTAATCTAGGAAAGGTAAATATTTAGACCTTACTTCTCCATTATCGGTCATTGCCTCCTCGGCATACTCATGTGATTCATAAAAAAAGGGAGGCCCGAGGGCCTCCCTTTCTTTTCCTTTTGGGAAGTATCTCCGAAGAGATGCTTCTTACATGAGGGCTTCGAACTCCAACATGGTGGACTTGGTGGTGGTTGAAACGCCAGCCAAGGTAGCCTTGTCGTTGTTGTACACGAGGTTCAGCTCGAAGTTCTGGTAGATTTCATAGAAAGCAGCCAGATGTGTGCGGTTGGTCTTGGTCTTTGCCAAGCCTGTCGGGTCGCTGTTGATGCTACGCAGACCAACGCCGAAACCGATGTTGTGCAGCGGCTTGACTTCAGCACGGAGGCCCCATGCGTCCCACTTACCGGCCTGAGCAGCACCACCGAAGAAGTTGGTGGCAGCATTGGCAGTCGTCTTGCCCTTGGCCTGAGCAATATCAGCATAGATACCGAGGGAGGTGTCGCCGATGTCGCCCTGAGCCTGGAAGTCAACAAACTGCAGGTTCATGTTGAACACGCCAGCACCAGCAACAGGACCAGGAGTAGCAACAAGCTTACCAGCCTGACCGGTGACGAAACCGACACCAATCATGGAGTCAAAACCGCCCAGATCGAGGTTCACGTGAGCACGAACCAACTTGGCCAGCTTAATGCCTACGTTGGTGCCCTGAGCACCAGTCGGAGCGACCAGAGCGAACTGAACGTCAGCCATGTCGTTGCCAGCCCATGCGCCAACGCCGATGATGTTGGCACGGAAGCCGGAGGCCTGAACAGCGGACACGTCGGAACCAGCCAGCTTACCACCGTGCTGACCGAAAACGTTCGAGGTTTCCATCACAGCGGAAGCGCCGAAGCTGGAGTTATGAGCGCCGACACCGACCTTGAAGCCGCCGACGTCGAAGGAGTTTACCAGCTGCCAGTTACCGACAGTGACGGAGCCAGTCATGGAGTTAGCAAACTCAACGAATGCGCCGGAGTTGGAGCCGATACGGCCAGCGATCAGGATCGGGGTCTCGGAAGGAACGGACCACACGCCAGCAGAACCCAGAGCGGTCTTGGTGTTGGTGTAGTTGCCACGAATCACGACGGTTGCGTTCAGAACGGCTGGGATGGACATGTTGTCATCCTCAACCAGAGCCTGATCGCCGACATCGGTGAAGGAGTTCTTCTTGAAAGAACGACCGAAGGCGTTGATGGCCGGGAAGGTCTGGAAATGGCAGCTCAGGCAAGCAGCGCCGGTCTGGCGTGCAAACGCCGGAATTGCTTCAGCTGTGGTCGGGGCCAGCGCAATGCTGGAAACCGCGACGAGGCCGAAAGCAGCAGCAGAAAAAATCATTTTTTTCATGTGATGTTATCCTCTTTGGTTTTTTTGCCCTTACCATACGGCTTGGGCTGAATTTTTGTCTCCCCTCCGATTTCGCACTTTCTAAGAATGCGTTCCCTTCCGGGAGGACTGGCGAACTATGGGGGGACTCCATCATAGGGTCAACATGATACACAGCCTGTGTGTCATATTGTCACACCGCTCATTTTCGCTTCATATAAATAAGGATAGGGGACTTAATAATATATATATAGTTCAGCTGAGTGATGGATATTCTGTTCCCAGCATCTCAATCAATGGGGCCAGCTCTTTCTCGTAACGCTTCCAGCGGTCAACTGATTTGGAATACATCGACTGGCGCACCTGCATAATACTGGCCGTTTCAACCCGATGACCTGCGTTCTGAAACTCCAAGCATTGGTCACTCCACCCCAGGCCGCAGAACTCGAGCAACCGGCGCGTTTCATCCTCCTGCCTTTCCACCAGATCCTCATAGCGCAACTCATAAAAGCTCTCCGCCGGCAGAATCTTCCGCCAATGCTGCATCAGGGAAAGGTATTGCCTGTAATACATGCCCAGCGTATCCAGACGCAGGCCATAATCGTAGCTTGAGCCGCTCAGGTTCGAGGTAAAAATGGACAAGCAGGTGTCCAGCGGATGGCGCCGAACATGAATGATTCTTGCATGCGGCAAGGCACAATGGATCGCACCGAGCATGCGAATGTTACTCAGGGATTTGTCAGTAATCCGTTTGCAAACAGGTCCCGAGGCATAAAGCCTTTCGACATACAGGGTGCCGATCCTCATCCACTGCGTCGGTGAAAATTTCGCCATCTCCTCCAAGGTCAGACCCTTATCAGGATGTAGGCTGGCGAGAGCATTCTCGAACATACTGCTTTCACCTCGACCGCTGCATTCCGGATGCGCGGCGAGGATCTGTTCGGTTAACGTGCTTCCACAACGCGGCATGCCGACGATAAACACTGGAGCATCAGCATCCACACTGCCCCGGTGTTCAAGCACTCGGGCGGTAAAGCATCGACCGATTTCGTCCAGGTGAGCAAGCTCGGCAGCTGCATTGTATGTGCTGTGCTTTGCGCGAATCTCATTGGCCATACGAAAATGTAAGAAAGCTGCATCGTAGTCATGCAATCTTTGCAGACACTTGGCCAACGCGACATGCAAGTCGACACGCTCGGGAGAATCAGGAGCAATATGTTCCAGTGCTCGATGGATCGCTCCAATCATCGGATCATCCGCAGAGGAAGGCATCTTTATCTCGGCCAGCAAAGCAAGTGCCGGAGCATGGTCGGGCCGAAGGGAAAGGAGCTGTTCGAGACTGGCCTGCGCCGCACTCATGTCGCCGACCTGCATTTCGGTCGCCGCCTTCTCGTATTGCCCCCGCAGATGCCCAGGGAAACGGATGAGCAATGCAACAAAACTTTTGAGTGCCTCATGCGTGTAGCCAAGATCGCGGCAAGCGATAGCTAACATCAACGCGTCTTCAGCATTGGTCAGTTGTTGCTTCTGAACGCGCCGAAGATACTCCCCTGCCTCCGCATTGCGCCCCAAAGCCTGCAAGGCCCGGCAAGCGCCTAAAAGGGCCTGTTGTTCATTCGGCTTCAAACGCTCCGCTTCCTGGTATTCGACCAGTGCTTCATCGGCCCGGCCTGTTTCCAACAACACGAAACCGAGATTGATGCGAAACTCGTATCGCCTCGGGGCCTGCTTCACGGCTTGTCGGAAAAACAGCATGCCATCCTCGGGGCGGGAGGTTGCGAGACACATCCCTCCACGCATGTTCGCCACGTCCGGATTCCCGGGCTGGATAGATTCGATACGCTTGCAAAGATTTTCGCACATACCGAAGCTCTGTGACATATAGGCATGCGCCGCCTGCTCGATAAGCTGACTTAGTTGTCGTTTCTGGTTATTCGAAAGCCCTCGGGGTCTTGCCTTCAAAGTCTATTCCCACCCCTCCCGGATCAACGGCTTGGCTGCATAAAGCACTGCAAGGCAGTCATGGTCAACTGATCCCAAGGATTCTGATAAGGGGTTGCAGATGTTGCTCATACGGTTTCCATGCTGCAACCGAGTCCTTGTAAATGGAACGCCGCACCTGTGCCACACTTGTCGTAGATACCACGTTTCTTACTTGAGTGAATTGAAGGCAGTCATCGCTCCAAGGAAGGCCACAGTAATCCAGCAGCTTACGAGTTTCTTCCTCCTGATTAGTCACCAATGCCTCGTAATCCATTTCGTACATGGCCCCAGACGGCAATACATCCCGCCAGTGCTGCATTAGTTTGAGATACATACGGTAGTAATATCCCAGTTCACCGAGGTTAAAACCATAGCCGAACTGCCCGCCTGCCAGATTGTTTTTGAAGATCGAGAAACAGGTGTCTAACGGATTACGCCGAACATGGATGATTCTAGCTCGAGGAAGCGTACAATGAATTGCTCCAACATAACGGATATTAGTCAGCGACTTGTCAGTAATGCGCTTTGCGTCTGGCATGTCGGATCTCAGGCGCTGCAGATAGGCTGTGCCTAATTCGCGCCACTGATCCGGAGAAAAAGATGTCATGCGTTCAAGCGTGAGTACATTTTCATCGCTGTGGTAATCCAGCAGGGCATTCTTGACAAAAGTTTCACTTTCTCCCCTGCTCACCACATCGGGATGGGCTGCCAGTATCTGCTCGGACAGCGTGCTTCCACAGCGGGGCATGCCAAGAATAAAAATCGGGGTTTCATCCTCAATACCACTGTTTCTCATACAAACATCGGGCGTATAAAAGCGCATGATTTCCTGCATATGCACCAGTTCCTCGTCCGCATTATAGGTACTTTGCTCATGACGCAGATTGTTGCCTTCCATGATGAACTCCCAGGCGCGTTCAACATTCCCCATATCGCCCATCGCCTTGGCCAAAGCAAATGCGAGATTGGTCCGATCCACAGGCCTGCCTGCCGACTGCCGGTACTGATCCAGCATGGCACGAAGGATATCATCATCCGGATCCCTGAATTTTGTTACATCCGACACAAAGGTGTACAAACTGGAGTTGTTAGGTGCCAACCTCAGTGCCTCGCGGGCCTCACGCTGAGCCTCTTTGAAATCTCCTTCCTGCAAGGCAATCTGGGCGATCCCCAAATGCGCTTCAGCACAATCAGCCTGTATGGCCAAAACATTATCAAGACAAGCTCTGGCTCTTTCCAGCTTCGCCAGTGAGAAGCATGCACGAAACATGGCCAACAGCAGGTCTGTATTAGCTGGATCAACAGCAAGCAAAGGCTCCAGAATCGTACAAGCCTGTTTATGTTCGCCTATCCTGATCAGGCATTGCACCAAGCCTATAGCAGCCTCAACAGACTTCGGCTCCAGAGTCGTGGCGGACTTGAATCTTTTCAGGGCATCAAACGGCATTCCCTGAGTCAGATACAGCTTCCCCAGATTTAGATGGAAGTCGGCACGCCGGGGAGCGGCATTTATGGCTCGGACAAAAAACGTTTCAGCATGCTCAAAACGGCCGTTCTGGATTGCAAGCACCCCCCTGAAATTAGCCACATCAGGATTATTCGGTTGAATCCGATCCACCTTTTGCAGCAAGGACTCAAGAACATCAAGACGACGCAATCTCATTGCCTGGGTTGCCTGGCCGAGCAGCTCCTGAACCTTGCGCTTCTTATTGTTTGATAATTTCTTTATTTTTTCCATTTGTCTTTCCCGAAAGTCGTCATACATCTACACATGCGCCGCCACCAAACCTAGCCAATAGCGAATGAGCACACGGCTGTAGTCGTCGCCATTGACTGAGACATCGAGCAGATCCACAAGTTCAACGGTGTATTCATTCGGAATATGATAGACAGCACCGGATGTTTCCCACACACCACCGGTCTGCATCAGGCGCAGACCAACGGTATCGCCGACATCAAGCATGCGGCTGATCCATTTATCCTCAATCGGCACAGGCTTGTCCTTGGCCGCTGATTCCCCATTGGCACGGCATACTTGAAGACTGAAGCTTTCACCCGGCGCACAATCAACCACCCGATATAAGCGCAGCGCATTCTTGCCAAGTTGTTTCAGATAATCGCTCTGCTCCCCAGTCAGATCGAGACTGGCATCCAGCAGCAATTTGAAAACTTTTTGCTTCTTGCTCTTCTTTTTATCATCCGGAGCTATATCAAATTCACCCTCAGAGATCAGGTATTCCAGCAGATTGGTATCGTGAATATGCTTGATAGCAGGATCCGCAGTTGAAATGCCCTTGCGTTGACCGGCATCGACACCGTCAAACCAGACTTCCTCCACCCAGTGGGCCAGCGCATCGCCATGTTGCTGAGTAATCCAGTTCACAGCGTCCTGCACCACCTCGCGATTGCCGGCGCGGACCGCCGACAGATTGCGCTCTTCCAGCATGCAGCACTTCTTGTATTTCTTGCCGCTGCCGCATGGACAGGGATCATTGCGTTCAGCTTTATGAACCACGAAAACTCCTTATCGCCGGGCACTATCTTATAAGTAATCCCTCAGCGGGTTAATTCATTACGAACTGGTCGGGAAGCATGAACGGCATGCGCCTTTGCATCAAGGGCTTGCGCTCCGCACAAGCTCATTTCTTTTTTCGTCGTTTCCAATTCCCGCCATTTTTCCGCTGCCGGGATTCGAACCGTCCGACAATATTACTTTGCTCAGCACCGGCAGGCACGAGACATTGATTGCCGCTGCCGATCAACTCACTGCGCCCCATTTTCTTCAATGCCTCACGCAGCAACGGCCAGTTGGCCGGATCGTGGTAGCGCAGAAAGGCCTTGTGCAGCTCGCGCTGTTTCTTGCGTTTGGGTGTGAATACAAGTTCGCTATTCCGACCGATGCGCCGTAGGGGGTTGCGGCCCGAATGATACATGGCGCTCGCCGTGGCCATGGGTGATGGCAGGAAGGCCTGCACCTGATCGGGCTTGAAATGGTTGTGCTTCAACCACAGGGCGAGATTGAGCATATCCTCATCAGTGGTTCCCGGATGAGCGGCAATAAAATAAGGAATCAGGTACTGCTTCTTGCCCGCCTTGGCCGAGAAATGATCGAACAGCTTGCGGAAGGCCTCGAAGCTACCCACACCCGGCTTCATCATCTTACCCAGTGGGCCATCCTCGGTGTGCTCCGGGGCAATCTTCAGATAGCCACCGACATGGTGCGTAGCCAATTCCTCGACATACTCGGGAGAGCGCACGGCCAGGTCGTAACGCAGGCCAGATGCGATAAACACCTTCTTGATACCCGGAAGCGCCCTCGCCCGGCGATACAGGTGAATCAGTGGCGCATGATCGGTGTTCAGGTTCTTGCAGATATCGGGGAACACACAGGACGGCAAGCGACAGGCCGCTTCGATCTCGCGCGATTTGCAGGCCAGCCGATACATATTGGCAGTCGGCCCGCCGAGATCGGAAATCACCCCGGCAAAGCCCGGCGTCTTGTCGCGGATCGCCTCGATTTCACGCACAATCGAATCCTCGGAGCGACTCTGGATAATGCGCCCCTCATGCTCGGTGATGGAACAGAAGGTGCAGCCACCGAAACAGCCGCGCATGATATTCACGCTGGTTTTGATCATCTCGTAGGCGGGGATTTTCGAACGTCCATAACTATCGTGCGGTCGACGCGAATACGGCAGGCCGAATACCCAGTCCATCTCCGGGGTGGTGAGCGGAATCGGTGGCGGATTCAGCCACACGTCGCGTTCACCATGCCGCTGCACGAGCGCCCGCGCATTGCCCGGGTTGGTCTCCAGATGCATCAGTCGTGAGGCATGCGCATACAGCACAGGGTCGTCCTTCACCTGCTCAAACGATGGCATGCGAATCACGGTATGTGCTGCATCCAGCCTGCGCAAGAAAATACGGATGGGCTGTGCCTGAGTTGGAGCATCGGCAGGGGCTGAGGCCCCCGTGCTGCATGTAGCGGACTGTTTTTCCTCCTGCATGGCATAAGGGTCCGCATGGGTAATCAGTTCGCCCGGGGTATCCACCTCTGTAGAGGCAATCTCCGTCCAGCCGGCCGGCACCTCTCGGCGCATCACCGCCGTGCCGCGCATGAATCCCATCTCCGTCACCGATTCGCCTGCATCCAGACGCTTGGCAATCTCCACGATCTGCCGCTCGGCATTGCCGTACACCAGCATCTCAGCCTTGGAATCAGGAAGCACCGAGCGGCGCACCGTGTCCGACCAATAATCGTAGTGGGCGATTCGGCGCAGCGATGCCTCAATACTGCCGATGATCACCGGCACGCCCTTGAATGCCTCGCGGCAGCGCTGGGCATAGACCGTCACCGCCCGATCCGGGCGCAGGCCTGCGGCACCATCCGGGCTGTAAGCATCCTCACTGCGGATGCGTCGCTCCGAGGTGTAGCGATTGACCATCGAATCCATATTGCCGGCCGTCACGCCATAGAACAGGCGCGGCCTGCCCAGCGCCCGGAAAGCATCCGCCGAATGCCAGTCGGGCTGGGAGATGATGCCGACCCGAAAGCCATGCGCCTCCAGCACCCGGCCAATCACTGCCATGCCGAAACTGGGGTGATCCACATAGGCATCGCCGGTAACGATGATGATATCGCATGTGTCCCAGCCGAGCTCATCCATCTCCCGACGGGACATGGGCAACTGCGGTGCCGCAGGCGCGGAAGCCGCACAGATTGTGGCGGGAGCTTCAGCCGATTGATTCAAAGACCGCTTCATCGCACCAGCCTAACCCATCCTCGATAATTTTTCTCAGTATCCAGCCCCTACACAAATTAAGCTCTGGTTCTGTCTTAAAGGTTTGCCTATTTACGGGTCCCACTTGTAGCTGTGCCGGCCCGGGTGCTTGCCCGGCGGTGCCTTGCGTAAATAAAGGGGGCCTCATTCCCGGTTTGCGCCCGCCGGGCGAGTGCACGGACCGGAAATTCACAGCTACCCGTGGGTGGCCTTCTTTGCTTCTTTCTTGGCCACTCAAGAAAGAAGGAGGCTCATGGGCACAGTGCTTCAGGTAGCTGTTCGGGTTCCTCATAACGTGGATAGGTTCTTTTCTTCTTCTTTGCGTGCTCAAAGAAGAAGCAAGACAATTCGGCCGTCTGCCGAATTGGACGCCCAAAGGGCGCCCGCAGGGCGAGGGGTATAAATGCCCCGTGTCAAAAAAAACCGTGAGAAAGCTGTGAATTCCCAGGCTGGCTACTTATCCGGCGGGCGCAAACCGGGAATGAGCCCCCCTCTTCTCGCGCTAGTCCTCCGGATAAGCACCCATCCCGGCACAGCTTTAAACGGGGCCCGGAGTCAAAGGCAAAAAAACGGCCGGCGCAGCTACAAGTGGGAACCAAAGGTAAAAACAGGCGAAAAAAAAGCCCCGGAGACCGGGGCTTTTCTGTTTGCTGACAGACAGCGCTTGAAAAAACCGCTTATGCGGAGGCTTCGTCGCCCTGTGGTGCGTCTTCGATGATAACCTCGGCTGCCTCGACGACTTCCTCGATCATCACTGTCTCGACTTCTTCCACCTCTGGCTTGGGAACCAGACGTGTTGCAAAGCCTGTACCGGCTGGCAGCAGACGTCCAAGAATGACGTTCTCCTTTAGTCCGGTCAGCCAGTCGACCTTACCGGCCAGCGCAGCTTCGGTGATAACGCGCGTTGTTTCCTGGAAGGAAGCTGCAGAAATAAATGACTCCGTCTGCAACGATGCCTTGGTGATACCAAGCAGGACCGGCTCGAAACTTGCCGGCGGCTTGCCTTCAGCTTCCAGTGCCTTGTTCATCTCGATCAGCAGACGTTTCTCAACCTGCTCGCCGGCAATGAAGGTCGTGGCACCCGGATCAAGAATCTGCACCTTGCGCATCATCTGACGCACAATCACTTCGATATGCTTATCGTTGATCTTCACGCCCTGTAAGCGGTAGACCTCCTGCACCTCGTCGGTCAGATACTTGGCCAGAGCCTCAACTCCAAGCACGGCAAGAATGTCGTGCGGTGCAGGCGAACCTTCCATCAGGCGTTCGCCACGCCGTACACGATCGCCTTCCTGCACGATGATATGGCTGTCCTTCGGAATCTGATACTCAAGAGCATCGGAACCATCGTCCGGATTGACCAGCACACGGCGCTTGCCGCGAATATCCTTGCCGAAGGAAATGTTGCCATCCACAGCAGCGATAAAGGCCAGGCTCTTCGGCTTGCGTGCCTCGAACAGCTCAACCACGCGCGGCAGACCACCGGTAATATCCTTGGTCTTGGTCGTTTCACGCGGAATACGTGCCAACACCATACCGGCCCTGACTTCATCGCCGTCTTCCACATTAAGAATGGCGCCCGGCGACAGGTAGTAACGTGCCGGAGTATTGGTACGCGGCATAACAATCGGATCACCATCCGGATTCTTCGGATCGACCAGCTGCAACTGCGGACGCAGGGCAACCTTGCGCGTCTCGGAAAGCTGCGTGACCACGCGGTTGGACAGACCCGTCACTTCATCGGTCTGCTCGCGCATGGTCCTGCCATCCACCATATCCTGATAGCGCACGCGACCATCCACCTCGGCAATCAGCGGCATGGTATACGGATCCCATTCGGCAAGAATCGCTCCTGCCTTGACAGTATCCCCATCCTGAATACGCAGACGGGCACCATATGGGATACGGTGACGTTCGCGCTCGTTGCCTTTGGCATCCTCAATCAAGGCTTCGGTATGACGATTGATAATAACCGGAATACCTGTCTCATCCTGCACGATCACAGCATTATCCAGACGAACCGCACCGGCAAATTTTGCCTCAACGTGTGCCTGCTCGGCAGAACGTGATGCAGTACCACCCACATGGAAGGTACGCATGGTCAACTGTGTGCCAGGCTCACCAATGGACTGTGCAGCAATCACGCCCACGGCCTCGCCGAGGCTGACCGGTGTGCCGTGCGCCAGATCGCGGCCGTAACAGGTCGCGCAAACACCGTGCTCTGCTTCACAGGTCAGCACCGAACGGATGCGTGCCTCTTCGACACCAATCTCATTCAGCTTGGCAACCAGCTCTTCGTTAAGCATGGCTCCGGCCGGAGCAATCTCCTCACCGGAAACAGGATCGCAGGCTGCTTCGAGCAGCACACGGCCCAGCACACGCTCGGCCAACTCTTCCACCACTTCGCCGCCTTCCATCAGCGGTGTCATGGTAATGCCGTTGGTCGTGCCGCAGTCCTGAACGGTAATCACTGCATCCTGCGCCACATCCACCAGACGACGGGTCAGATAACCCGAGTTGGCAGTCTTCAAGGCCGTATCGGCCAGACCCTTACGGGCGCCATGCGTAGAGATGAAGTACTGCAGAACAGTCAGGCCTTCGCGGAAGTTTGCGGTAATCGGCGTTTCAATAATCGAACCGTCCGGCTTGGCCATCAGGCCGCGCATACCGGCCAGCTGACGAATCTGCTGCGCCGAACCACGGGCGCCGGAATCGGCCATCATATAGACGGAGTTCAGGCTCTTGCACATTTCCGTTTCTGTACCATCGGCGGAGGTCAACTCCTCGGTGGACAGGTTGTTCATCATGGCTGCAGCAACGGATTCCGTCGTGTGCGTCCACAAATCGACCACTTTGTTATAGCGCTCGCCGGCGGTAATCAGACCATCGGAATACTGTTTCTGGACCTTCTTCACCTCGGCCTCGGTCTTGGCCACCAGCGTGTACTTCTCATCCGGAATAATCACGTCGTCGAGGCAAAATGAGGTGCCCGAGCGGGCTGCGTGTTCGAAGCCCATATTCTTCATGCGATCAACCAGTAGTACGGTCGCCTTGTTGCCTGCCAGGCGATAGCAATCCTCGATAATGCCGCCCACATCCTTCTTGGTCAGCACCTTGTTGATGCAGGAGAACGGCATTTCCGGAGGCAGCACGCTGGACAGGATGGCACGGCCAACCGTGGTCTTCTCGCGCTTGCCGCGCAGGCGGCAATGAATGCGCGCATGCAAATCGACAGCACCGGTTTCATAGGCGCGATTCACTTCATCAGGGCCTGAGAACACCATGCCCTCGCCCTTACGGAACGGACGCTCGAAGGTCATGTAGTAGATGCCCAGAATAATATCCTGAGTCGGTGCCACAACCGGCTTACCGGTGGATGGCGACAGGATGTTATTGGTCGACATCATCAGGGCACGGACTTCCGTCTGCGCCTCAATGGACAGCGGCACATGCACAGCCATCTGATCGCCGTCAAAGTCGGCGTTGAAGGCAGTACAGACCAGCGGATGCAGCTGGATAGCCTTGCCTTCGATCAGGATGGGCTCAAAGGCCTGGATGCCCAGACGATGCAGGGTCGGTGCACGGTTGAGCATGACCGGATGTTCCTGAATCACCTCTTCGAGAATATCCCAGACTTCCGGAATACCCTGCTCAACAAGCTTCTTGGCCTGCTTGATGGTACTGGCCAGCAAACGCGACTCGAGCTTCTGATATATGAATGGCTTGAACAACTCGAGTGCCATGGTCTTGGGCAGGCCGCACTGGTGCAGCTTCAGCTCAGGACCGACCACGATCACCGAACGGCCGGAATAATCGACGCGCTTACCAAGCAGGTTCTGACGGAAACGGCCCTGCTTGCCCTTGATGATGTCAGACAGCGACTTCAGCGGGCGGCGGTTGTTGCCGGTAATCGGCTTGGTCTTGCGTGAGTTGTCGAACAGCGCGTCCACAGACTCCTGCAGCATGCGCTTTTCGTTACGCGTGATGATTTCCGGAGCCTTCAGTTCGAGAAGCCTCTTCAGACGGTTGTTGCGGTTGATCACCCGGCGATACAGATCGTTCAGGTCGGAGGTGGCAAAACGCCCGCCATCAAGCGGCACCAGTGGACGCAGCTCCGGCGGCAGCACTGGAATAACTTCCAGAATCATGCGCTCCGGACGATTGCCCGATTCCACCATGGCCTCGACAGTCTTCAGACGCTTGGTCAGCTTGGCCAGACGGGTCTCCGCCTTGGTGGCAGCAATCTGGGCACGCAGCGAAGTACGCTCTTCCACCAGATCAACACCGGCCAGCATTTCACGCACAGCCTCGGCACCCATGCTGGCACGGAATTCCTCACCGTACTCATCAAAGGCTTCAAGATATTCCTCTTCGGTCATGATCTGATACTGATCCAGCGAAGTCAGGCCCGGATCGAGCACCACATAGGACTCGAAATACAGGATGCGCTCCAGCTCTTTCAGGGTCTTGTCGAGCAGCAGGCCGATACGCGAAGGCAGGCTCTTCAGGAACCAGATATGAGCAACTGGTGCGGCAAGCTCGATATGGCCCATGCGCTCACGGCGCACCTTGGACTGAATGACTTCAACGCCGCACTTCTCGCACACCACGCCGCGATGCTTGAGACGCTTGTACTTACCGCACAGGCACTCGTAATCGCGCACAGGTCCGAAAATCTTGGCGCAGAAAAGGCCATCACGCTCCGGCTTGAAGGTGCGATAGTTGATGGTTTCCGGCTTCTTCACTTCGCCGTACGACCAGGAACGAATCTTCTCGGGGCTGGCCAGGCTTACCTTCAGGCCATCGAATTCCTCGATACCGCTCGGCTTTTGGAACAGGTTCAGTACGTCACGCATGGCTTAGCTCTCCTGACTTACTTTTGGTCGTTTGACCATTTCAAGGTCAATACCCAGGGCATTGAGTTCCTTGGTCATCACATTGAACGATTCCGGAATACCGGCGTGGAAGGTCATATCGCCGCGTACGATGGATTCGTACATGGCGGTGCGTCCGGCCACGTCATCCGACTTAACGGTGAGCATTTCCTGCAAGGTATAGGCAGCGCCGTAGGCCTGCAGCGCCCACACTTCCATTTCACCGAAGCGCTGACCGCCGAACTGTGCCTTACCGCCCAGCGGCTGCTGGGTGACCAGGGAGTACGGACCGGTTGAACGAGCATGAATCTTCTCGTCGACCAGATGGTGCAGCTTGAGGATATACATATAGCCGATGGTCACATGGTGATCGAAGGCATCGCCGGTCTTGCCGTCAAACAGCTGTACCTGACCGGATTCAGGCAGATCGGCAAGCCTGAGCAAGTCGCGAATCTGGCCTTCCTTGGCGCCGTCGAACACCGGAGTGGCAATAGGTACGCCACCCTTCAACTGCTCAGCCAATTCGACCAGGTCTGCCTTGTTCATGGCGCTGATCTTTTCCACGGCATCGCTATCGCCGGCATAGGCCTGCAACATGAAGTCCTTGAGTTCCGAACCTTCGCTACGGCTGTTAAGAATATTGGCGATCTTGCGGCCGAGACCATGTGCAGCCAGTCCCATATGAATCTCAAGGATCTGACCGATGTTCATACGTGAAGGCACGCCCAACGGATTCAGACAGATATCCACCGGGGTTCCGTCAGCCATGTACGGCATATCTTCTTCCGGAACGATAATGGAGATAACGCCCTTGTTACCATGCCGGCCGGCCATCTTGTCGCCCGGCTGCAGCTTGCGCTTCACGGCCAGGAACACCTTGACTACCTTGATCACGCCCGGCTGCAACTCGGAACCCTCGCGGGCCTTGGAAACCTTGTCCTCGAAACGCTTCTCCAAACGGGCGCGCTCCTTGTCCATGCTTTCCAGAATACCGGCTACGTTCTCGTTAACCTGATCGTCATCCACAGAAATAGCGGAAAGCTCGCGCAGCTTCTGACCTTCGAGATAGGCTGCTGTAATTTCATCGCCCTTCTTCAGGCCCTTGGCCTTGACTGCCTTGCGGCCGGCAAACAGCTTGTTCAGACGCGCCACCACGTTGGCTTCAAGAATACGGCGCTCTTCTTCCTTATCGCGGTAGAGCAGTTCAACTTCCTCTTCCTCGATGAATCTGGCGCGCTCGTCCTTTTCGTCGCCGCGGCGGGTAAACACCTGCACGTCGACAACCACACCCTCATCGCCCGGCTTGACGCGCAAGCTGGTGTCGCGCACATCGGATGCCTTCTCACCGAAGATGGCACGCAGCAGTTTCTCTTCAGGAGAGAGCTGGGTTTCACCCTTGGGGGTAATCTTGCCGACCAGAATGTCGCCCGGCTTGACCTCGGCACCAACGACGGCAATACCCGAATCGTCGAGATGACGCAGCGCATCCTCACCGACGTTGGGAATGTCACGGGTGATTTCTTCATCGCCCAGCTTGGTCTGACGGGCTACGCATTCAAACTCCTCGATATGAATCGAGGTGTAGACATCTTCACGCACCAGCTTCTCGGAAATAACAATAGCATCCTCGAAGTTGTAGCCGCGCCATGGCATGAAGGCGAGCAGCGCATTGCGTCCGAGGGCCAGTTCGCCCTGATCCGTGCTTGGTCCATCGGCAATGATTTCACCGAGGTGCACAGCATCGCCAACCTTAACCAGCGGACGCTGGTTGAAGCAGGTGTTCTGGTTTGAACGGCGGTACTTGAACAGACGGTAGATATCCACGCCCGGCTCGCCTTCCACCTGCTCGGAATCGTTTACACGCACCACGATACGGCTGGCATCAACACTTTCCACCACGCCACCACGGCGCGCAGCCATGGCTACACCCGAATCGCGTGCCACCGAGGCTTCCATACCGGTGCCGACCAGCGGCTTCTCGCTGCGCACCAACGGCACAGCCTGGCGCTGCATGTTGGAGCCCATCAATGCACGGTTGGCGTCATCATGCTCAAGGAACGGAATCAGACCGGCGGATACGGAAATCACCTGACTCGGCGATACGTCCATGTAATCAATCTGTTCAGGCGCGGCCATGATGAAGTCGCCGTTCTGGCGACACTGAATGACATCAACCTCGAAATTACCGTCTGCACCGACCTTGGCGTTGGCCTGGGCGATAACATGATTTTCCTCGGCGATGGCCGACAGGTACTCAACCTCGTCGGTCACCTTGCCGCCAACCACCTTGCGGTATGGCGTTTCAATAAAGCCGAACTCGTTAATCTTGGCAAAGCAGGACAGCGAGTTGATCAGACCGATGTTCGGACCTTCAGGCGTCTCAATAGCGCACATGCGGCCATAATGGGTCGGATGCACGTCACGCACCTCAAAGCCGGCACGTTCGCGCGACAAGCCGCCCGGGCCGAGTGCTGAGAGGCGACGCTTATGCGTCACTTCGGAAAGCGGGTTGGTCTGATCCATGAACTGGGACAGCTGCGAGGAACCGAAGAATTCGCGAACAGCGGCAATCATCGGCTTCGCATTGACCAGATCGGAAGGCATCATTTCATTCAGATCGCCAGAGCTCAGACGCTCACGGATGGCGCGCTCCATGCGCACCAGCCCAAGACGAATCTGGTTCTGCAACAGCTCGCCGACCGAACGCAGACGACGGTTGCCAAGATGGTCGATATCGTCTGCTTCGCCAATACCGTCGCGCAGCTTAAGCAGCGTGTCCATGGTCAGCAGGATGTCTTCGTTGCGCAGTGTGGTCTTGTCCAGCGGCACATCGGCATCGTTGATGCCCAGGCGGCTGTTCAGTTTCATACGGCCAACGCGCGACAGGTCGTAGCGGCTGGCATCGTAGAACAGTGATTCAAATAGCGCACGTGCGGTTTCCACCGTCGGTGGCTCACCAGGACGCATCATGCGATAGATTTCAACGCGCGCCTCTTCCTTACTCTGCACATCGTCAAGGCGCATGGTGTCGGCCAGCCACGGACCGCGGCGGAAGGCATCGATAAACAGGCACTCAAACTGCTTGATACCGGCAGCCTTCAGTGCATCAAGCGTCTCCACGGAAACTTCTGCATTGGTATCGACAATGATTTCGCCACCGTCAGCCAGAATTGGCGCAGCGACATATTCGCCGACCACTGCTTCCTGCGGCACATCAATCCACTTTACATTGGCCTCGGTCAGGCGTTTGATGGCCAGCGGGGTCACCTTCTTGCCTTCGGCCACAACCGGTTTGCCGTCCACCTTGATGGCGGTCGACGCGCGGCTGCCGAGCAACTGCTCAGGCACAAACTTCATCTGCATGCCCTTGCTGTCGAAACGGAAGGTGCGACGCTCGTAAAAACGGTCAAGAATCTCCTGCTGGTTAAAGCCCAGGGCCTTGAGCAGCACACCGGCCGGCATCTTGCGACGCAGATCGATGCGGAAATTCACCTTGTCCTTGGCATCGAATTCAAAATCAAGCCAGGAACCGCGATACGGAATAATGCGGGCCTTGAACAGGAACTTGCCCGAAGCCTGCGTTTTGCCCTTGTCATGATCGAAGAACACACCGGGAGAGCGGTGCATCTGCGATACAATGGCGCGCTCGGTACCGTTGATAATAAATGAACCGTGATCGGTCATCAGCGGGATTTCGCCCATATAGACCGACTGGTCGCGAACCTCGCGCACTGTGCGCTGCACATTGGAGCGCGAGCCGCTCTTACCAGGATTAGCCTCATACACCGTCAAGCGAAGATTCACCTTAACCGGCAGAGCATAGGTCATGTCGCGGCGACGGCACTCGTCGAGATCGTAACGCGGCGGGCTGTATTCCAGCGCCACAAAATCCAGCTGGGCATTTCCGGCATAATCCCGGATTGGAAACACACTCTGGAACACCTCAGCCAGGCGAGACTCGTTAATATCGGTCTGACCCTGTCCAACACCAAGAAATTCGATGAAGGAATCTGTCTGCAGGCGAAGCATGTTCGGCATAGAGATTGCCGGACGGATACTGCCAAAGTTTTTACGAATGCGTTTTACAGAAGTGTGCCTTGCCATGTTGTAACCTCGCCAAAAGTTTCAGAAATGCGAAAAGGACAAGCCCCGGCAGCGATTTGCTGCCGGGGTTTTGTCTTTGACTACCCGTGCGTAAACAAGAAAGCTATTGCTTACTTGAGTTCTGCCGTTGCTCCCTGCTCTTCCAGCTTGGCCTTGATCTCTTCGGCCTGTGCCTTAGGAAGGCCTTCCTTGACTGCCTTAGGAGCGGCTTCCACCAGATCCTTGGCTTCCTTCAGACCCAGACCGGTCAGTTCGCGAACGACCTTGATCACCTGAATCTTCTTGTCGCCTGCTGCGGTCAGGACCACATCAAACTCAGTCTTCTCTTCTACAGCGGCTGCAGCTGCGGCCGGGGCTGCGGCAGCTGCCACAGGGGCGGCTGCGGAAACGCCGAACTTCTCTTCCAGTGCGCTCACCAGCTCGGACATTTCAAGAACGGTCATGCTCTCGATTGCTGCAATCAGTTCGTCTTTGGTTAATGCTTTTGCCATTTTCTAGCTCCTTTGCTATTTGCTATTTCGTTTTATTAGGGGGTATCAGTTGGTTATGCGGCTTGTTTCTGGTCACGAATGGCGGCCAGGGTACGTGCAAACGAAGCCGGAACCTCGTTGAGCGTGCGTACAAAGCCGGACAGTGGCGCCTGCATACTGCCAAGCAATCTGGACAGCAATACTTCGCGCGACGGCAGGCTTGCCAGTGCTTTGACGTCAGCCTCACCCAGACGCTTGCCATCGAGTACGCCGCCGAGAATCTTCAGCGCCTCATTCTTCTTGGCAAAGTCGGATAATGCCTTGGCCAGTGCGACCGGGTCGTTGCCGTAGGCAATGGCTGTCGGGCCGGAGAAAAACTCCTCCGCCGCGGTAAAGCCTGTACCTTCAGCAGCACGACGTGCCAGCGTATTCTTCACGACCTGCATATGCACCTTGGCAGAGCGCAAATCCCGGCGCAGGCTTCCCATCTGAGCCACGGTCAAGCCGCGGTAGTGGGTAACCACACCAGTATTTGCTTCAAGCCAGGCGGTATGCAGTGTTTCGACTACGTTCTGTTTGTCTTGCCGATTCACATCTACCTCCTTCTTATTTTCGATCCGCTAGAAGGAGCTTAGCGCTAACCATCTATGCAGGATGTTTCCTATTAAGCCCCGGCTAATCCCGTGGCACCCGCAGTCTTTGACGGACCGTTATGCTAGCCACCGCCCCCGAAGGGGAGACGACTATTTGTTCAAGCCTGTGTTTACAGGCTACCTGTATCGATCGTTACGCCTGCACCCATGGTGCTGGAAACGACAACGCTCTGCATGTAACGACCCTTGGATGAAGCCGGCTTCATGCGATTGAGTTCGTCCACCAGAAAGCGGGCGTTCTCGATCAGCTTGGCTGCATCAAAGGAACGACGACCCACCGGTGCATGAATCACACCAGCCTTGTCGGTACGAACCTCGATCTGACCGGACTTCACGGCTGCGACGGTTTTCGCCACATCCATGGTCACAGTGCCGAGCTTGGGGTTTGGCATCAGGCCGCGCGGACCGAGTACACGGCCGAGCTTGCCGACCTGACCCATCATGTCCGGGGTTGCCACCACGCGGTCGAAGTCGAGGAAGCCAGCCAGCACTTTCTCTACCAGATCGTCGGCACCAACCACATCGGCACCGGCCTTCTCAGCCTCTTCAGCTTTCGGGCCACGTGCGAAAACAGCCACGCGAACGGTCTTGCCTGTGCCATGCGGCAGGCTGATTGAGCCACGCACCATCTGATCGGCATGCCGCGGGTCTACACCCAGCTTGACTGCCATATCGACGGACTCGTCGAATTTTGCTGCCGGCTGAGCCAGCACAGCCTCTACAGCTGCATCCAGCGATACGGGCTGCTTGGGGGCCACCTCACGGGCGGCCTTCATGCGTTTAGAAATTTTTGCCATCGTCGTCTCCCTCAGCCTTCGACTTCAAGGCCCATCGAACGGGCCGTGCCAGCGATGATCTTCATGCCTGCTTCGGCATCGTATGCGTTCAGATCAGACTTCTTGAGTTCGGCAATCTCACGCAGCTGCGCCGAGGTTACCTTGCCAACCTTTTTCTTGTTGGGTTCGGCACTGCCTTTCTGAAGCTTGGCAGCCTTGAGCAGCAGATAAGATGCCGGCGGGGTCTTGGTGACAAAATCAAAAGAGCGGTCTTTGTATACACTGATGACCACTGGAATCGGCATGCCGGCTTCCATTTCCTGCGTCTTGGCATTGAATGCCTTGCAGAACTCCATGATGTTAACACCGGCCTGTCCCAGAGCGGGGCCGACGGGCGGGGCAGGATTGGCCTTGCCGGCCGGCACCTGCAGTTTAACGAGCTTTGTTACTTCCTTAGCCATACCATTGTCCTCCTTTTAACCCTTCTCGACCTGGACAAAATCGAGTTCCACGGGTGTTGGTCTGCCAAAAATGGATACACTCACCTTCAGCTTCGCCTTATCTTCCATCACCTCTTCAACGACACCGTTAAAGGAAGCGAACGGACCATCCATCACGCGCACGGCATCGCCCACATCAAACATAACCTTGGGCTTCGGCCGTTCCACGCCTTCTTCAATCTGCTGCTTCAGCGACTCAACTTCACGCAGCGGCATTGGCCGCGGCTTGCCGCTCGAACCGAGAAAGCCTGAAACCTGCGGCGTGTCTTTGACGACATGCCAGGTCTCATCATTCATTTCCATTTCCACCAGCACATAGCCGGGGAAAAACTTGCGCTGACTGGTCACCTTCTGACCATTCTTCAGCTCGACGACTTCTTCGCGCGGCACAATAATCTCACCGAACTGGTCGGTCAGCCCGGAACGCTCAATACGCTCCTTCAGCTGCTCGACAACCTTGTCCTCGAAACTCGAATACGCCTGAACCACATACCAATTTTTGGCCATCAAATCACCTTCTGTACAAGCCAGCCGAGAATGCCGTCGACTGCCCACAGGAAAAGCGCCACAAAGATAACCATCACCAGCACCATGAGAGTGGACTGAATGGCTTCTTTACGCTCCGGCCAGACGACCTTTTTGGCCTCTGCCCGCACTTCGCGCATGAACTGTTGTGCTGCCGCGATACGGCTCATAAACACATCCTCGCTGTCTGGATTCTCTGGGCCTGTTTAACTGGCAGGCCAGGAGGGACTCGAACCCCCAACCCCCGGTTTTGGAGACCGGTGCTCTACCAGTTGAGCTACTGGCCTATTGGTTAAACCTTTCCTTCACTGTGCAATGTATGCTTGCGGCAAAACGGGCAATACTTGCGCAGCTTCAACTTCTCAGTCGTCGTACGCTTGTTCTTGTCCGTGGTGTAGTTCTTCCGCTTGCAATCGGCGCAAGCCAAACTCAGCAAATCACGCATATCTCAAACTCCAGGGGCGACAAAGCGGCGGCAGCGTTAACTGCCGCCGCTTTGGCCATCGTTCTTACTTGATAATTTCGGTTACGACGCCAGCGCCGACCGTACGACCACCTTCGCGAATTGCGAAACGCAGTTCCTTGTCCATGGCAATCGGCGTCAGCAGTTCGACAATCATCGAAACGTTGTCGCCGGGCATCACCATCTCTGTTCCCTCAGGCAGGGTCACCGAACCGGTAACGTCTGTCGTACGGAAATAAAACTGCGGACGGTAGCCATTGAAAAACGGCGTATGACGGCCACCTTCTTCCTTGGTCAGAATATAAGCCTCTGCCTTGAAGTTGGTGTGCGGCGTGATCGAACCCGGCTTGGCCAGAACCTGACCACGCTCAACGTCCGTACGCTCAACACCACGAATCAGTGCGCCGACGTTGTCGCCTGCCTGACCCTGGTCCAGCAACTTGCGGAACATCTCAACACCGGTAACAGTCGTCTTGCGTGTCGGCTTAACACCAACAATCTCAACTTCCTCACCAACCTTAACCACACCCTGCTCAATACGACCGGTCACAACCGTGCCGCGGCCGGAAATCGAGAACACGTCCTCGATCGGCATCAGGAAGGTCTTGTCGATCGGACGCTCAGGCGTCGGAATGAAGCTGTCCACTGCATCCATCAGAGCATGAATAGACTTTGCGCCGATCTCGGACTGGTCGCCTTCAAGCGCCTTCAGTGCGGAACCCTTGATGATCGGAACATCATCACCAGGGAAGCCATAGGAGGACAGCAGTTCGCGAACTTCCATCTCAACCAGCTCAAGCAACTCTTCATCATCAACCATGTCGGCCTTGTTCAGGTACACAACCATGTGCGGAACGTTCACCTGCTTGGCAAGCAACACGTGCTCACGCGTCTGCGGCATCGGGCCGTCAGCTGCGGAAACAACCAGAATCGCGCCATCCATCTGCGCAGCACCGGTGATCATGTTCTTCACATAGTCAGCATGTCCCGGGCAATCAACGTGAGCGTAGTGACGGGCTGCCGTCTCATACTCAACGTGTGCCGTGGCAATCGTAATACCGCGCTCGCGCTCTTCCGGAGCTCCGTCGATGTCGCCGTAGTCCTTGAACACAGCTCCGCCGGTCTCAGACAGAACCTTGGTGATTGCTGCAGTCAATGTCGTCTTGCCATGGTCAACGTGACCAATCGTTCCGATATTGACGTGCGGCTTCGTCCGCTCAAATTTTGCTTTAGCCATCTTCCGCTCCTTTGCAACTCAGATATTACAATCTGCTTTTTTCAAATTTACCGGCCAGTGCCGGGGCCATACTCAAACTCTGTCACCACCCTGAAGTGGAGCCCAAGACGGGAATTGAACCCGTGACCTCTTCCTTACCAAGGAAGTGCTCTACCCCTGAGCTACTTGGGCCTGTGCGGCCTTTGCACTTCTTTCTGCGCTCTTGGCCTTCCGCCTGGAGCGGGTGGCGGGAATCGAACCCGCATCATCAGCTTGGAAGGCTGAGGTTCTACCATTGTACCACACCCGCATTCAAAGCCGTTAAAGCAATCCCATTCAAGCCGTTCCAAAACCCACAAACTGGTGGAGAGGGCTGGATTCGAACCAACGTAGGCTGAGCCAGCAGATTTACAGTCTGCCCCATTTAACCACTCTGGAACCTCTCCATTCCCTTCCAAGCCCGGTTGCGCCGGCTCAAGGAAGGCGCGCGATTGTCTCCAATTGCGCCCCGCTGTCAACTTTTCATGCCTTTGCCTGCTCAAACTGGAGCCGGCGACAGGAGTCGAACCTGCGACCTGCTGATTACAAATCAGCTGCTCTACCAGCTGAGCTACACCGGCCAGCGGGCGGCGCATCTTACGGACCATTCAGCGAAACTCAAGCCCTTATTGCAAATCAACTTTGGCGAAGATTCTGAGAAGCCCAATCAAGGAGGCGGCAAGGGCAATCAATCGGCCGGAAACAGCCCTTGGTAAGGTATGCCCTGCCTCGCTTCAGCCATCATGTCGGCAACCGCATCGCGCCATTGCAGATAATGTTCGGTCTGCTTATGGGCTGCCGCATCTTCAGGCGTGGCATACGCCTCGTAGAGCACGAATCGCGTCGGGGCGTCGGCTGACTGCAACACATCGAAACGGCGGTTCCCCGGCTCCTGCACCGACGCTTCATGATTGGCCCGACAAGCCTCGATAAAAGCAACAATGTCGTCGCCCTTTACATGAACATGGACAATGGTCGTATGCATATCCACTCCTCCAGCACTGTAATATTAAGATGAGCTCCCGAATTGACATATCCCTGCCAGAAATATCTCCCCATATCGAGCTCGCTTGACCTCACCAATACCGGAAATATCGAGCATTTGAGCCAGCGTGACGGGTCTGACGATGGCCATTTCGACCAAGGTTCTGTCCGGGAAGATCACATAAGGCGGCACGTTCTGCTCTCTGGCCAGCTGGCTGCGCAGGGCACGCAGGGCCTCGAACAGAGACTGATCCTGCACTGATAAATCCTGCTGACCGGCA
>Ga0210013_1000185_pt1 | contig 53162 bp, 62 predicted proteins | sample CryGeymeta201506_FD_185553 | JGI IMG/M metagenome (GOLD analysis project Ga0210013, IMG submission 185553) | Groundwater microbial communities from Crystal Geyser aquifers in Utah, USA - Crystal Geyser metaG 2015-06 (SPAdes) (version 2) | ecosystem: Environmental > Aquatic > Deep subsurface >...
CGCGCCGACGCCCTGTTGGCCGATTGCGCGCGCGACATTCGCCTGGCGCGCGCCTGGGGTTTCGCCGTCGAAAAACCCACGCTGGTGACGCCCGGTAACGGCGGCATCCGGCGCGATGTGTTTTTTCCAGCCGCCACACCGCCCGCCGAACCGGTGATTCTCAACCCGCGCGGCTTCCGCGCCTATGTGCGAAACGACACCTTTTTTCGCGCCATTCCGCTGGTTTTGCGAGAAATGCCGCAGGCAAAATTCCGCTGTGTTGGCATGGCCGATGAACCGCGCGCGCGCGCATGGGCGCAGCGGCTGAAAATCGAATCTGCGCTGGAACTGCTGCCGGTGTTTTCGCCCGCGCAAATGGCCGACGCTTTCCGCGCCGCGCAGGTGATGGTTTCACCCAGCACGCACGACGGCACGCCCAACACCCTGCTGGAGGCGCTGGCCTGCGGCTGTCTGCCCGTGGCTAGTGATTTGGAGTCAATTCGGGAATGGATTACCCCCGGCGAAAATGGTCTGCTGGTCAATGCCGCCGCCCCGCAAGCGTTGGCGCAGGCCATGCTGCGCGGCCTGCGCGACGCCGATTTGCGCGCGCGCGCCGCCGCACAAAATGCCGCCCTGATTGCCGAAAGAGGCGACTACGCAGAAAATATGCGGCGCGTGGAAGTGTTCTACGCGCAAATTTAAGCCGAATCAGCAACCTGCCTTACGTTGGTATCTTTTCAAAAAAGCAAAGAACCTTTTTTTGTAACTGTTCAGCCATCTTGTCTCTAAACACGTACCGGCGGGCTGGAAGCCCTGCCTCAGTACACGGAAGCCTTTTGGCAACCCGCGCATGTTGTATCACGGGCGTGAGAAACGTAAATCACGCCACGCTTGTTTTCTGCGCCTTACAGACGACTGCTGAGCCATACCCTACCACCCGCTCATAATCGCCGGTGACATCGCCGGAGGTGGCGCGCGCCAGCACGTGAACATTTTCGCCGCCCAGCGCGCGCGCAGCCCACAGCACTGCCGCCAGCGCACCCAAGCCGCAGGCTTCGCCGCGCCCGCTTTCTTCCAGGTCGAACAAACCGTCGGGGTCAAACCGGGCCAAAGTCTCCAGCATGGCATCATCCAGCCGACGGGCAATCGCTTGCGGGTAGAAGTGTGAAAGGTCGCTGGAAGCAATCAGCAGGGCGTTTTTGCCTTTCAGCGTGGCGGCCAACGCTTCGCCAAGGGCGCGCGCCAGCAGACGGGTTTGGGCGCGGAGCATAACCGGCAGAAGCGTAAACTCTGTTTTGATGGCGCGCAAGACAAAGGGAAGTTGAATCTCCAGCGCGTGTTCGGGGTCATTGGCAACCGGCGTCAGGCCAATCTCCAGGCGCGAGACCAGCTCGCGGTTCAAAACATCCACCAGCGCGGTATCCACAGACACATTTCCCAGCGGCGTGCTGTAAAAAGCGTGGGCGCTGGTCAGCAAGGGCGCGGGGTGATAGGCGTGCATGGGCGCGAGAATGGCGACTACTTGCGGGGTGCATCCGCGCACGGCGGCGTAGGCGGGGCCGGCGACCGCGCCGGAATAGCGATGCCCGGCGTGCGGTGCAATCAGCGCCACGACATCTTTCAGCGCGGGCGCGTCACCTAAAAAAGTATCTATCTGACGCGCCAAAAGCTGCGGATTGGCCTCGTACCAGGTTCCAGCAATGGGGGAGGGTCGAATGGACGAAACGGGAGGCATTGGTAGAAATCCTTTCTGACTCTACTGACGGCTGGGCAGGAAACGGGTGGATTGAAACGCTAGCGCGGAAACCATTCCGCCGCCCCGGCGTCATCGCCTGCCAGCAACACCCCGCCCGTGACGTGGGCGCGGTAGAAGAGGATGAAGTCAGCGCTTTTCGAAAGTTGTAAATACCGCTGAGGTCAAGACTTTTTGACACAGTTTGTAGTTTACCAGTTTTCCATTTTTAGGAACTTGGAAGTTAAATCTTTGTACAAAAAGTAAGAAAATTAACCACAAAAGGTCACAAAGAGTCACGAATTTTTGAAAAGCCACTCTTTTCGACAAAATACATCCACTTACAAGCAATACTGTTTAGTTAGCGGTTTCGGGGTCCAACGTCTCCCCGTTGGCGCCAAAGTCGGGCGACGTTGGACTCCTTATCTAAACAGTATTGCACTTACAAGAGCGTTAACTCTGGTGATTACCCATCTCTTTGCTCCACCCTGCAAAGCGGCATCAATATCGCACAACGTAGCGCGACATTTATGCCGCTTTTGTCCGCAGGATAAAAATTGTCGGCTTGTGGGCAATCACTAGCACTAACTCAACTGTAACGCGCTTGCTGTTGAAATGACCTTGTACGGTTATCAAAGTGTCCTTGTGCTACCCTTGCACCGTGATTCTTTCTGATTTGCTCTTCCAATCTGCTAATATTGAAAACCAGCGTCAGACGCGCCGTGGTCTCGAAACCTTTATTCAGGCCTGCGAAAGCGATTTTCAAACTGGTCTGATTGAGTTTTTTCGCCCGAATGCCGAACGTTATGCTGCCCTGATGGCGCACGGCCAGGTTGTCAACGTCTATCGCCTGGATGGGCGGCTCCAGCAGATCGCTCCTGAAACCTGGCCTGCGTCCCTGCTGCCAGGCGAACAGGATTTTATCGTTCGCGCCTTGTCGCTTACCCCGCAAACGGTGCGGCTGGTTAAAATTCTGGTGGAACAGATGGAAACCGGCCAAACGCTAAAAGCGGAAAACGTGACGCTGGAAGAGCAAGTGGCGCAGATGGGAAACCTGCCTCAGCCGAGCCTGCTTCACTTTTCCTGGAAAAATGCTGAAGCCCTGGCGTTGCTTCCCGGCGCAGGCCGCCCGCCGCGCCATAGCCTGTTCATTGCCGCTGACCAGATTTTGCACAGCGCCGGAAGTATGGTGGCGCTCTACGGTTGGCGCGAGCCGCTCCAGCAGTTGAGTGGTCACCACTTCCTATCAGAGTCGCCCGCCTGGGAAGAGTATGTTTTACACCATGCTTTTGTGGTAACCGTGGCACGCCTGCTTTCACGTTTTGAAGAACTGACGGGCCGTATTTTGCTCAACGCGCTTATTCGTGAAATGAATTACTCAGCCTCGGCGCACGGTTGGAACATTAGCCTGACACCTACCAGCGTTACAGACCAGGCCGTTTTCTCCTCGCCGCAACAGGCCGCTGAAGTCTACCGCCGAATGTTGCAAATTATTTCCAGCCACCTCGAGATTTCCATTGGCACGAACTTACTCCATCTGCTGCGAACTGAAAGCGAAATGCGTTTGCGCTCGCCGTATCGGCAGACGTTTGAAAAATATCTGGCGGTCGCGTTGCAAAAAGATTGACCAATTTCCGTAACTCGTGTAAAATGTCCCCTCGCCATCATGCAGCGTAGCATGGTGGTTTTATGTATTTATGGACATCCCATCTCGTAGGAGTAATCATGTCGCCTGTTTTGCACACCAAGAATTACGCGCGTATTGCAGTAGACCTTAAACTGCCTAATCTGATAGAAATTCAATTAGATTCGTTTGAGCGCCTCAAACGTGAAGGGCTCGACGACCTGTTGCACGAAATTTCGCCGATTGAGTCTTACAACAAGGGCATGAAACTGTACTTTCCCAGTCGCGGCCCCGAAAGCCAGCAGTGGGGCTTGAAATACTGGTTTGGCGAAGCCAAGCATGACATTGAAGAATGTGTCGAGCGCGATCTGACCTATTCCACCCCGTTGTACGTCTCCGTACTTTTGGCTGGGCCGGATGTGCCGGAACCCATCAAACAAGATATTTTCTTGGGCGATTTTCCCGAAATGACCGATAAGGGCACATTTATCATTAATGGAACAGAGCGTGTGGTCGTTTCGCAGTTAATTCGCTCGCCTGGCGTCTACTTCGAAGCGCCGGTAGACCGCTCCACCAACCGCCGCCTGGCGATGGCGAAACTCATTCCTGACCGTGGCGCGTGGATGGAGTTTGAAACCCGCAAAAACGACTACATCATTCTGAAATTCAACCGCAAACGCACCGTGCCGATAACGGTTTTCTTGCGTGCACTGGCCGCTGTGGATGATGGCATTGCCGATTCGCCGCTTAAATTTGGCACTGACGAAGAAATCATTTCTCTGTTTCAGGATGTTGACACCAACCCTGAGCGCATGTTCATTCCATCAACCCTGCGCCAGGAGCCGGAATGGGATTTGAGCGGCCATCAAACCGTTGCCAACGCTGCGTTGATTGAATTTTTCAAACGTATGCGCCCCGGCGACCCGGCTACGCTCGATAATGCGCGCGCCTTCATGATTGAGCAACTCTTTGACCAGCGGCACTATGACTTGGAGCGGGTGGGCCGCTACAAGCTCAACCAAAAGCTTGACCTGAATATTTCCGTCTCGCACCGCGCCATTAGCAAGCAAGATATCATTCGCCTGGTGCGCCGCATGATTTTAATCAACAACGAAGTTGAACCGCCCGATGATATTGACCACCTCGGCAATCGCCGCGTCAAAACTGTCGGTGAACTGATTCAGAACAAACTGCGCATCGGCCTGCGCCGCATGGAACGCGTCATCAAAGAGCGCATGTCCATTCGTGACCAGGAGCAACTCTCGCCGGTAACGCTGGTCAACATCCGCCCGGTGGTGGCTTCTTTGCGTGAATTCTTCGGTTCCAGCCAGCTGAGCCAGTTTATGGACCAGACCAACCCGTTGGCTGAACTTCGTCATAAGCGTACGCTCTCGGCTCTCGGCCCTGGCGGTTTGCGACGTGAGCGCGCCGGTTTTGATGTGCGCGATGTTCACCACTCGCACTATGGCCGCATCTGCCCAATTGAAACGCCTGAAGGCCCGAATATCGGCCTGATTGGCCGCCTGGCATCTTTTGCGCGCGTCAACGAATACGGCTTTATCGAAACTCCGTATCGTCGTGTCATCAAAAGTATGAAATGCGACGATGCAGCGCTGGTAGGCCGCGCTTTACGCGAAGAAATTCGTCATGGCGATGCCGTCATTGCCAATGTAGGAGACCGCATTGACGCCACCCTGGCGGCTAAACTGGCCGACCTCGGACGTGAAATTTTGATTGTGCCATTCGTTTCCGAACACATGGAATATCTCTCCGCCGATGCGGAAGATAAATTTGTCATTGCCCAAGCCAACGCGCCGCTCAGCGAACATCAAGAATATATTGGCGGGCGTATTTCCTGCCGCTATCATTCCGGCTTTGTTTTTAATAACCCTGAAAGCCTGGACTACATGGACGTGGCCCCGCATCAGGTTGTGGGCATCAGCGCCGCCCTGATTCCATTCCTCGAACACGATGACGCCAACCGCGCGTTGATGGGCTCGAACATGATGGCGCAGGCCGTGCCGTTGGTGCGTCCTGAAGTTCCCACCGTTTCGACGGGCATGGAATCGTATGCCGCCAAAGACTCCGGCCAGGTGATTGTGGCCGAGGCGGATGGCGAGGTCGTTTCAGTGACGGGCAAAGACATTACCGTGCGCGATAACGATGGCACAATGCATGTCTACACCTTGCGCAAATATCAGCGCTCCAACCAATCCACCTGCATTGACCAACGTCCGGCGGTAACCAAAGGCCAAATTGTCAAAAAAGATGACATCATCGCCGACTCGTCCTCCACGGATGGCGGTCGCTTGGCGCTGGGGCAAAACCCGGTAGTGGCGTTCCTTTCATGGGAAGGCGGCAACTTTGAAGACGCCATCCTTCTTTCAGAACGCTTGGTACAGGATGACCGCTTCACTTCGGTTCACATCGAAAAACATGAAGTGGAAGCCCGCGACACCAAACTCGGCCCCGAAGAAATTACCCGCGACATTCCCAACGTGGGTGAAGAAGCCATCAAAGATCTGGACGAAGGCGGCATCATTCGTGTTGGCGCGGAAGTTGGCCCGAATGACATCCTGGTTGGAAAAATCACACCCAAGGGTGAAAAAGAGCTTACGCCTGAAGAGCGTCTGTTGCGAGCCATTTTTGGCGAAAAATCGCGCGATGTCAAGGATACTTCGCTCCGCATGCCTCACGGCGAGCGCGGTAAAGTAGTGGAAGTCAAAGTCTTCACCCGCGAAGATAACGCTGACCTCTCTGCTGGCGTGGATACGATGGTGCGCGTCTCAATTGCCCAACGCCGTAAAATCACTGCGGGCGATAAGATGGCCGGCCGCCACGGCAACAAAGGCGTCGTGTCGCGCGTCGTCCCTGTCGAAGATATGCCTTTTCTCGAAGACGGTACGCCTATTGACATCATCCTTAACCCGCTGGGCGTGCCAGGCCGTATGAACATCGGTCAGGTGCTGGAAATTCACCTCGGCTGGGCTGCCAAACGTCTTGGCTTCCGCGCGATTACACCGGTATTTGATGGCGCGCACGAGGAAGAAATTGAAGCCGAGCTGGCGCGCGCCTGGCTGGTGGATGAAGCCTGGCGTCAGATTGGCTTGGTTGCCTGGGATTGGCTTTACGAACAAGAATTTGACCCCGAAAGCATCCGCGACGATGATGAAGTTCGTATGCTTTACCTTGAACACTGGCTGGGCGATAAAGATTACGACATCAACAAAATGGCGATTGATCCCTACTACGCCCGCATGATGACTGCGCGCCAGTGGCTTAAAGAGCAAGGGTACGACCCCGAAGGAGTTTTCTCATTCACAGATGCTCCGTCCCGGCACTTTGAAGAACCAAAAGATGTCCGCGCCGTTGAAGTCTGCCTGCGCTTGTGGTTACACAACCTCGGTCACGATGATGTCCCTGCCGAAGCGTTGATGACCACCGCTCAAGAGGCCATGATCGCCTCGGGTCATCCGATCCCGACCCTGGGAAAACAATATCTGCGTGATGGTAAATCCGGCCAACCTTATGACCAACCTGTTACTGTTGGCGTGATGACTATGCTCAAACTGCATCACCTGGTCGAAGATAAGGTTCACGCCCGTTCCACTGGCCCATACTCGCTGGTGACACAGCAACCGCTGGGTGGCAAGGCGCAATTTGGCGGTCAGCGCTTTGGCGAAATGGAAGTATGGGCGCTGGAAGCCTACGGCGCTGCCCATATCCTGCAAGAAATGCTCACCGTCAAGTCCGACGATGTTCAGGGACGTGTCAATGCTTACGAAGCCATCGTCAAAGGCGAGCCAATTGAGGAGCCAAGCATCCCGGCATCTTTCCGCGTGCTGGTTAAAGAATTACAAAGCCTGGGACTGGCGGTTGAAGCCATCAACGAAACCGGTGACGTGGTTAAGTTTGGAAAAGACGAGGAAAAGGCTCACCCGCCCAAACTTTCTACAGGTCTGATGGGCATCGGCTCCGACCTGGATACTATTGTGTAGCGCTTGACGACACAAACGGCGTGTGATAAAATCGCACTTCGTTATGCAATAGGTAAGGTTATTCCGTTCCTTGCGTCAGCCGTGTGAGGTCATCTGGCAAGAAAAAGATGGCCTCACACTTTCACTGCCATCAATTGTTTTATCAACAATCTGTATCTTGTTTCGGAGGCGAATGTGCCAACAATTAACCAATTAATTCGCAAGGGCCGCCAGTCCAAAAAGGTCAAGTCCAAGGCTCCAGCGCTTCAGTTCACCCTGAACTCGATGCGCCAGCGCCGAGTTCGTCAGGCCAGTGGCGCGCCCCAAAAGCGTGGCGTGTGTACGGTCGTGCGCACGATGACGCCTAAGAAGCCTAACTCCGCGTTGCGTAAGATTGCTCGTGTGCGTCTGACCAACGGCCTCGAAGTGACCGCTTATATCCCTGGCGAAGGCCATCAGTTGCAAGAGCACTCTGTGGTGCTGGTGCGTGGTGGTCGTGTCAAAGACCTGCCCGGTGTGCGCTATCACATCGTCCGTGGTTCGTTAGATACAACTGGCGTTGCCAAGCGTCGTCAATCCCGTTCGAAGTATGGCGCCAAACGTCCCAAGCCTGAAGCCGCTGGCGCCGCCAAAGGCAAGAAGTAATTTCTGGAGATAGAACATGCGTAGAGGAAAGCCCGAAGAACGCCCCCTTGCCCCGGACATGCGCTACAACAGCCTGAGCCTGTCCATTTTTATTCAGCATGTGATGCTGAGTGGTAAAAGAAGCCTGGCCTATCGTTTGATGTACCAAACCCTGGATTTGATTCAGGAAAAAACGGGAAAACCGGGTATCGAAATCTATGAGCAGGCCATGAAGAATGTTGGTCCTGCCATGGAAGTCCGCCCCCGCCGCGTCGGTGGCGCCACCTATCAGGTGCCGATGGAAGTTTCATCGGCGCGCCGAGCGGCGCTGTCCATTCGCTGGATCCTTACCGCGGCGCGTGCCCGTTCTGGGAAATCTTTCCCGGAGAATTTGGCCGCCGAGTTAATGGACGCTGCCACAAACCAAGGCGCGGCCATTCGCAAACGCGAAGAGACCCATAAAATGGCAGAAGCCAACCGCGCCTTCTCCCACTATCGCATGTAGTTTTTTGTAGAGGTAACCTGAATGGCCCGTAAGTACCCGCTCGAAAAGTACCGCAACATCGGCATCATTGCTCATATTGACGCCGGTAAGACGACTACCACAGAGCGTATTCTCTTTTATACTGGTAAAACCCACCGCATTGGCTCTGTTGATGATGGTACTACTGTCACCGACTGGATGGCCCAGGAGCGTGAGCGGGGTATTACTATTGTATCTGCGGCAGTCTCCGCAGAGTGGAAGGGCTATCAAATCAATGTGATTGATACCCCCGGTCACATTGATTTTACTGCTGAAGTTCAGCGTTCTTTGCGCGTCTTGGATGGCGGCGTGGTTATTTTTGACGCCGTTCAAGGAGTAGAGCCGCAATCCGAAACGGTTTGGCGTCAAGCCGACCGTTATGGTGTACCACGCATCTGCTTCATTAATAAAATGGATCGCGTTGGTGCTTCCTATGAACGCTCACTTGAAACCATCCGCCAGCGCTTAGGTACTCATCCGATTCCCATGCAATTGCCGATTGGTTCGGAAGCGACTTTTAGAGGCGTTGTTGATTTGATGGAAATGCAGGCCATTTTTTGGGAAGACGACTTGGGTGTCGAGCCTCGCTACGCCGAAGTGCCTGCCGATATGTCAAGCGAAGTTGCGGCCGCTCGCCACGAAATGGTAGAAAAAATTGCTGAAACGGATGATGATCTGACCCTTAAATATCTTGAAGGTGATGAGATTACCGTCCCTGAACTGAAGGCCGCTTTGCGCAAAGCCGTTATCTCTGGCCGCGCGTACCCGGCTTTTTGTGGCTCTTCCCTCAAAAACAAGGGCGTTCAGGCTGTGCTGGATGCGGTGATTGATTACCTGCCTTCCCCAGCAGACATTCTGACTGTACATGCGACTGACCCTGACTTCCCCGACCAATTTGTGGAACTCAAAACAAACGATGATGAACCGTTAACCGCGCTGGTCTTCAAAATCGTGACCGATCCTTACGTTGGCCGTTTGGCCTACCTCCGTGTTTATTCTGGTAAATTAATCCAGGGAACCACCGTTCAAAACTCCACCAAGGGTAAACGCGAACGCATTGGACGGTTGATTCGTATGTACGCTGACCGTCGTGAAGATATCAGCGAAGTTCTTTCTGGTGATATCGCCGCCGCGCTCGGTTTCAAAGAGTCATTTACCGGAGATACCCTGTGCGATACTCGCAATCTGGTGCTGGAAAGTATTTCTTTCCCTGAACCCGTGATTGCAATAGCCATTGAACCCAAAACCGCTGGCGACCAAGAAAAAATGGGCGAAGCCCTGCGAAAACTTTCGGAAGAAGATCCTACCTTCCGGGTGCGCTCTGATGAAGTTACCGGACAAACGGTGATTTCGGGCATGGGCGAACTCCACCTCGATATTCTGGTAGATCGTCTTTTGCGCGAGTTCAAAATTCAGGCGAATGTAGGTAAACCGCGTGTTGCTTACCGCGAATCGATTACCCGCCGCGTCGAGAAGGTTGATCTGAAGTACGCCAAACAATCCGGCGGCCATGGACAATATGGTCATGTGGTCATTGCTATGGAACCCGGAGAACGTGGATCTGGCGTTATTTTTGAGAACAAAATTGTTGGCGGCACCATTCCGAAAGAATATATACCGGCGGTAGAAAAAGGTATCAAAGAAGCATCCGAAAGCGGTGTTTTGGCCGGTTATCCTGTGGTTGACCTGAAAGTCACCCTAATTGATGGTTCTTACCACGAAGTCGACTCCAACGAAATGGCTTTCAAGACAGCAGCGTCCATGGCCTTCAAGGAAGGTGTTCATCGCGGCGGCGCAGTTTTGCTGGAACCCATTATGAAGGTTGAAGTTGTTGCCCCCGAAGAATATCTGGGTGATGTCATGGGACAAATTAACAGTCGCCGTGGCATGATTCAGGGCATGGAAGTCCGCCCGGGCAACGCCCAGGCAGTTAACGCCATGGTACCCTTGGGTGAAATGTTCGGTTATGCGACCGACTTGCGCTCTGCCACTCAAGGACGGGGTGTTTCTTCGATGGAATTTAACCATTATGCGCCTGTTAGTGACGCCGTGGCGCAGGAAATTATCAAAGCGTAAGATTCTTTTCATCACTTGCACAAGGAGTAATTATTCATGGCGAAGCAAAAGTTTGACCGTTCCAAACCGCACCTGAACGTAGGGACGATGGGACACATCGACCACGGCAAGACGACCCTGACAGCGGCCATCACCAAAGTGGCGGGTTTGATGGGCAATGCGGAATTTAAAGCCTACGACCAAATTGACAGCGCCCCGGAAGAAAAAGCGCGCGGCATTACGATTAACATCGCGCACGTGGAATACCAGACGGAAAAACGTCACTACGCCCATGTGGACATGCCGGGTCACCGTGACTACATCAAGAACATGATTACCGGTGCCGCGCAGGTGGACGGCGCCATTCTGGTAGTCGCCGCCCCTGACGGCCCGATGCCGCAAACGCACGAACACGTACTGTTGGCGCATCAGGTGGAGGTGCCCAGCATCGTCGTGTTTTTGAACAAGACCGACATGATGGACGACCCGGAGTTGCTGGAGTTGGTAGAGTTGGAGCTGCGTGAGCTGCTGACGAAACAAGGCTTCCCTGGTGACGAGACCCCGATTGTGCGCGGCTCGGCAAAATTGGCCTTGGAAAGCACCTCGACGGACCCGAATGCGCCGGAATACGCCTGCATCCGCGAGTTACTGCGGGTAGTAGATGAATACATTCCGCAGCCGAAACGGGACACCGACAAACCGTTCATGATGGCAATTGAGGATGTCTTCTCGATCAAGGGCCGCGGCACAGTGGTAACGGGTCGTATTGATCGTGGCATCGTCAAAGTGGGCGACACGGTGGAAATAGTTGGCCTGCGCGATACGCAGACATCGGTGGTAACTGGTGTGGAAATGTTCCACAAGCAGTTGGATGAGGGCATGGCAGGCGACAACGTTGGCGTATTATTGCGCGGCATTGAGCGCACAGACGTAGAACGCGGCCAGGTATTGGCGAAGCCAAAGAGCATGACGCCGCACCGCAAGTTTTTGGCGGAGGTGTACGTGCTGAAGAAAGAAGAAGGCGGGCGACACAAAGCCTTCTTTACTGGCTACCGCCCGCAGTTCTACATTCGGACGATGGATGTAACCGGCGACATCACCCTGCCGACAGGTGTGGAAATGGTCATGCCCGGCGACAACGTCAACCTGACGGTGGAACTGATTGTGCCGGTCGGCCTGGAGCAAGGCTCCAAATTTGCCATCCGCGAAGGCGGCCTGACCGTTGGCGCGGGTGTCATCACTAAGATTATCGAGTAGGACGAAATCATGACGAAGCAAAAAATTCGTATCCGCCTTAAGGCGTATGACCATCGTGTACTCGACCAATCGGCCAAGCGCATCGTGGAAACCGCTGAACGCTCTGGAGCGCAAGTTGTTGGTCCTGTACCCTTGCCAACGAAGAAAGAACGGTTTACAATACGTCGCTCTGCATTTATTGACAAGGACTCGCACGAGCATTTCGAAATCCGTACTCATAACCGCTTGATTGATGTTCTTGATCCGGATTCCAAGACGATTGACATGCTCATGCGTTTGAACTTGCCGGCTGGTGTGGATATCGAAATCAAAATCTAGTGCTTTAGAAAGTCTAGCGTCTGACTGGTCTAACGGCCTTGCGAAAGACTCGTTAGGCCAGTCGGGCTGATAAGACCAAAAACAGGCTCAAGAGTTGGTGTGTTCGTGGGCAAACAAATCAAGTTGCCGCGGCGCACTGGCTGACTGGCCTGTTCGGGATGATGCAGTCAAAAGCCCAGACTGACAGTCCCAACTAAAATCTTTTGAAGGAGAAAACCGAGTATGTTGAAAGGGCTTCTTGGTAAGAAGATTGGCATGACCCAGATCTTCGATGATGCCGGTGTGGCGTATCCTGTCACCATCATTGAGGCTGGGCCTTGCTACGTTACCCAGATTCGGCGTCCGGAGAGTGAAGGTTACTCAGCGGTGCAGTTGGGATTTGGCGAGATTCACCCGAAGCGTTTGAGTGGCGGCGAGTTGGGCCACCTCAAAACTTTGGAACTGCCTCCCCTGCGTTTCCTGCGAGAGTTTCGTTCTAAATCTCCGGATGTTTCTGTTGGTGACGTAATGAAAGCAGATGTGTTCGCCTCTGGCGAACACGTGGACGTTGTGGGCACGAGCAAGGGTAAGGGCTTTGCGGGTGGCGTCAAACGCTATCACTTCCGCGGCGGCCCTAAAACCCACGGTCAATCTGACCGGCATCGTGCTCCCGGTTCTCGCGGCTCTGGCACTACGCCGGGTCGCGTCTACAAAGGCGCACGTGGCGCAGGCCACATGGGCGACGACCGCGTAACGGTGCAGAACCTAAAGGTTGTGCTGGTGGATGTGGAACGCAACCTGATTGGCGTTCACGGCGCTGTTCCCGGCCCCAAAGGCGGCCTGGTAATTATCAAGGAAGCGCGCAAGCAATAGGCGCGAGGGAGCATGTGCTATGAAGGTTGATGTTTTGAACATGCAGGGTGAAAAGGTGAGGCAGGTTGAACTTCCTGCTGCCATCTTTGAAGCCTCCATTAATGTAGATTTGATGCACCAGGCTTTTATCCGCCAGATGGCGAACGCTCGCCTTGGAACGCACGATACCAAGGTTCGTGGTGAAGTCGCCGGAGGTGGACGCAAACCCTGGAAGCAAAAAGGCACTGGCCGCGCCCGTCAGGGCGGGACTACTGCCGCGCAGTGGGTGGGTGGTGGTCGTATTCACACCCCGCACCCACGAAAATACACTCAGCGTATGCCGCTTAAAATGCGCCGCGCCGCTCTTCGTTCTGCTTTGACGGTGAAAGCCGCAGAAGCCGGAATTATTCTGGTGGACGAGTTGATGTTGCCGGAGCCGAAGACCAAGCTGATGGCGCAGGCTCTCAACGCAATTGCCGGTCAGGCGCGCACGCTGGTTCTTCTCCCCGAAAAAACCGCCGCCTACGATGCGATTTATCGCGCAACTAACAACATCGAAAGCGCCAAGGTTTTGATGGCGGGTTATCTCAATGTCCGCGATGTTCTGGGTTATGACAAAGTAATCATGCCCGTTTCTGCGCTGGATGTTTTGACGGCCACCCTGGCATAGGATGTAAATCATGACGACTATTTATGAAGTCCTGCGCCGTCCACTGGTCACTGAAAAAACAAACTACCAGTCGGGCAAACTCAACAAGTACAGCTTTGAAGTCGCTGGAAGTGCCACCCGTGTCATGGTTAAAGATGCAGTGGAAAAGCTTTTCGATGTCAAAGTGGAAAATGTGAATATCATCAACACCCCGGCCAAGCGTGGCCGTCGCGCCCGCTCCCGTCGTTTGTTGGTTCGCCGTGCCGGTTACAAAAAAGCTATTGTGACTCTCGAAGCGGGCCAGACACTCTCCATCTTCGAAGGGGTGCAGTAATGGCTGTCAAGAAATATAAACCTGTAACTCCGGGTCAGCGAGGAATGACTGGGTATACCTTTGAGGAAATTACCAAGTCAACTCCTGAACGTTCCCTGATTGTTGCCCTACACAAGCGCGGTGGTCGTAACGCTTCGGGTCGGATTACCGTCCGACACCAAGGTGGTGGCAATAAGCGCTATGTGCGTCTGGTGGATTTCAAGCGTAATAAACTTGGTATTCCTGCCAAAGTGGCTGCGATTGAGTATGATCCTAATCGCACTGCGCGCTTGGCGTTGCTCAACTACGCGGATGGCGAAAAACGTTATATTTTGGCCCCGCTGGGGCTAAAAGTGGGCGATACCCTCATTTCTGGCCCAGCCGCTGAAATTCGCCCTGGTAACTGCCTGCCGATTGCCAATATCCCGGTTGGTACTTTGGTACACAATGTTGAGGTGAAAGAGGGCAAAGGCGGCCAACTGGTTCGTTCTGCTGGTGCGGCGGCTCAGCTGGTAGCCAAGGAAGGTGATTTTGCTCAATTGCGTATGCCTTCCGGTGAAGTTCGCCTTATTCGCCAGACGTGTTACGCCACCATTGGTCAGGTAGGCAACCTTGACCACAGCAATATTAAACTTGGTAAAGCCGGTCGCAAACTTCACATGGGCGTTCGCCCAACAGTGCGCGGTACAGCCATGTCGCCGCGCGATCACCCACATGGTGGTGGCGAAGGCCGTCAACCTACCGGCATGCCTAGCCCGAAATCGCCATGGGGTAAACCCACGCGCGGTTATAAGACCCGCAGAAACAAGCAGACCGATAAGTACATCGTCAAGCGGCGTAGCAAGTCTAGCCGCTAGGCCGTAACCTTATGGCGAGTAGAGGAAGAGATTATGTCTAGATCGCTCAAAAAGGGGCCGTTTATCGCCCCGAAACTGCTCAAAAAAATCGAGATGATGAATCAGCGCGGTGAGAAAAAAGTGCTGCGCACTTGGAGTCGCGCCAGCGTCATCTTCCCTCAGATGGTAGGGCATACCATCGCCGTGCATGATGGCCGCCGCCATGTACCGATTTATGTTACTGAAAACATGGTCGGTCATCGCCTGGGTGAATTTGCGCCCACGCGTACCTTCCGCGGACATCTCTCGGAAAAAGCCACGAAAGGAAAGTAAGCCATGTCCGACATTCATGCTCAGTTGCGCTTTCTTTCCTCCTCGGCCCAAAAAGTCCGTCTGGTACTCGACTTGGTGCGCGGTCAGGATGCCAACAAGGCGCTGGAAATGTTGCGTTTTGTTCCCAACCAAGCCGCTCAGCCAGTGTTGAAGTTGCTGAAATCGGCAGTTGCAAATGCAGAAGAAAATTTCGGCCTCAGCCGTGATGACCTGTATGTTGCCACTATCTTCGCCGACGAGGCTCCCACCCGCAAATGGCGTCGTTTTGGCGCACGCGGCCGCTTCAAGCCTGTTTTGCGCCGCTCCTCCCACGTCACCATTGTCCTGCGCGAGCGCGGAGCCTAGGAAAGGTAAGGAGAAACTATGGGTCGTAAAGTTCATCCGGTTGGATTTCGTTTGGTTGTTACCCGCGGCTGGCAAGGTCGCTGGTTTGCCGAAGGCGCAGAATACCGTGAATACCTCAATCAAGATTTTGCCATTCGCGCGTTGTTGCAAGACATTGCTCCGAAGGCAGGCGTCTCGCGTATCGAAGTTGAGCGCTTTCCTGGAAAAATTAAGGTCATTGTTTTTACGGCCAAGCCCGGCATTCTGATTGGGCGCAAAGGCGAAGGCATCAAAAAAGTTCGTGAAGCCTTAACTGCGTTGGTTGGCAAAAAGGTTGACCTTGATATCAAGGAATTGAGCGCGCCCGATACTGATGCGTTGCTCGTAGCCCGTAACATTGCCGAACAAATGGAACGTCGTATTGCTTATCGCCGGGCGATGAAACGCGCCATGCAACAGGCGATGCGTCAGGGCGCTCAAGGTATCAAAATTGAAGTTGCTGGCCGCCTGGCGGGCGCTGAAATGGCCCGTACAGTCTGGTTGCGCGAAGGCCGCGTCCCTCTGCAAACTCTGCGCGCCGATATGGACTTTGCCCGCGCCGAAGCGCTGACCACCTATGGTCGCATCGGCGTCAAGGTTTGGGTCTACAAAGGTGAAACCAAGCCGCAAGTTGAAGAGAAGGTCGAACAGACCGAGGGCGTTTACGTTAGTGAATAGAGAGTAGAGGTCTAGCCATGTTAATGCCGAAACGTGTCAAATGGCGCAAGCAGATGCGCGGCCGCATGAAAGGCAAAGCCCTGCGCGGGGCAGAGGTTTCCTTTGGTGACTGGGGCTTGCAAGCCTTGGAACCCGGTTGGGTGACTGCCCGGCAGATTGAAGCCGCTCGTCGTGCCATTGTGCGTGAAATGAAGCGCCGCGGTAAGGTCTGGATTCGTATTTTCCCGGCCAAGCCGTATACCCATCGCCCCCCCGAAACTCGTATGGGTAAGGGGAAGGGTCCCGTCGAATACTATGTTGCTGTAGTCAAGCCGGGGCGTATGATGATTGAAGTGGGTGGCCTATCCCTTGATGAAGCTATGAAGGCTCTCAAGATGGCTCAGTATAAATTCTCAATCAGAACCAAAATCGTGACCCGCCACGATGCGGTCGCAGGAGAGTAAGGACATGAATTCTAAAGATATCCGCGCTCTTTCCGCCGATGAGATTAAGGCCAAGATTGCTGACAATCGTGAAGAGATGATGAAACTTCGCTTTCAGCAGGTCAGCGGCCAGTTGACGGATACCAGTCGTCTGCGCATTCTGCGCCGCGAAATCGCTCGCATGGAGACGATTTTGGGCCAACAGAATAAGGCGGCAGAATAGAAAGGTCGTAATGAATAATCGTCGTCGTCTGATTGGTGTTGTCACCAGCAATAAAATGCAGAAGACCGTCGTGGTGGAGGTCAGCCGTACTTTTCGCCACCCGCTCTATCGCAAAGTCGTTCACCTGAGCCAGCGCGTCAAAGCGCATGATGAAATTGGTTGCCAGGTGGGTGACGAAGTACAAATTGTGGAAAGCCGCCCGCTTTCTGCGCAGAAGCGCTGGGTGGTCGAAACCGTCGTCAAGCGTGAAACCAAAACCGCCGATAACGGCGTGGAGGCCTAGCCATGATTCAGCAAGAGTCTCGTATCAAAGTAGCCGATAACAGCGGCGCGCGCGAGCTGCTGGTCATCCACGTTCTGGGTGGTTCCAGCCGCCGGTACGGATCGGTGGGAGATGTGGTGGTGGCGACTGTCAAATCTGCTGCTCCACAGGGTGCCGTGAAGAAGAGTGAAGTGGTGAAAGCGGTCATCGTGCGCTGCACCAAAGAATGGTGCCGCGAAGATGGTTCGCACATTCGCTTCGATGATAACGCCGCGGTGATTTTGGACGCAGATGGACAAAATCCCAAGGGTAGCCGCATCTTCGGCCCTGTCGCGCGTGAACTGCGCGAAAAGGGCTTCATGAAGATTGTTTCGCTGGCTCCGGAAGTTCTCTAGCCAGCAGTGGAGTGACGCCATGAAAGTAAAGATTCGCAAAGGTGATACCGTTGAAGTCATCAGCGGGCGTCTCGAAGATAAGGGCAAACGCGGCGAAGTGATTAACGTCCTCATCGAAGAGCGCCGTGTCGTTGTGCAGGGTATTAACCTCCGTACCAAGCACCAAAAACAGGTGCAAACCCAACAGGGCCGCAACCTTGACCCAGGCCGCATCAAATTTGAGGGGCCGCTCGCTATTTCCAATGTAATGCTGGTCTGCCCAAAATGCGATAAGCCGAGCCGCGTTGGCGTAGCCCGTGACGAAGAAGGCACGCATCGTGTCTGTAAAAACTGCCAGGCCCAGATTGACTAATCCTGCGGGTACTGGACAGGAGACCTAGAAATGAACCGATTGAAAGAACGATATCTTAAAGAAGTCGTCCCGGCTTTGAATAAGGCGTTCCAGTTTCGGAACGCCATGGAAGTTCCGCGCATCCAGAAGGTCGTTGTCAACATCGGCCTGGGCGAAGCGATGGACAACTCCAAAGTCATGGAGGCGGCTGTGGGTGATATAACCACCATCACCGGCCAGAAGCCCATCCAAACCAAGGCACGCAAGAGCATCGCCAACTTCAAGTTGCGCGAAGGTCACGTCATTGGTGTCAAAGTCACCCTGCGCGGCGAGCGCATGTGGTCGTTCCTCGACCGTGTGTTGAGTATTGCCCTGCCACGCGTGCGCGATTTCCGCGGTGTTTCGCCGGACGCCTTCGATGGGCGCGGTAACTACACCTTGGGGTTGCGCGACCAGTTGATTTTCCCCGAAATCGAGTATGACAAAATTGACAAACTTCGCGGGATGGAAATCACGATTGTGACGACTGCCCAAAATGATGAGCACTCTCGCGCAATGCTCAAGTTCCTTGGAATGCCTTTCAGGAAGGATGCCTAACCTATGGCGAAGAAATGCATGACTTATCGTGAACAGCGCCGGAAATTTCCTACTCGGGTGCGCAACCGCTGCAATCGCTGTGGCCGCCCGCGTGGTTTCATCCGTCGCTTCGGTCTCTGCCGGATTTGCTTCCGTGAGTTGGCGCTGGATGGCAAAATTCCTGGTGTCGTGAAATCGTCCTGGTAAACCGGGCGGAGGTGCTGGAATGAGTGTTTCTGATCCGATTGCTGATATGCTGACTCGCATCCGCAACGCGGTTGCCATTGGTCAGCCGAACGTAGCTATGCCGTCTTCCAAAGTGAAAGTGGAAATTGCCAAAATCATGAAGGAAGAAGGTTTTATCGAAGGCTTTGAAATCGTTGATGGCGAAATCGTGGGCCAGAAGATGCTGCGTGTCAAAATTAAATACATTGGTGAACGCCGTGAGCGCAAACCCGTTTTCAATAGTCTGGTGCGCGTAAGCCGCCCTGGACGTCGGGTTTATACCAAAAAACAGGATATCCCCTGGGTTCTTTCCGGGATGGGTATTGCCATCCTCTCGACGCCCAAGGGTGTCATGACCGGCCAACGTGCCCGCCAGTTGGGCGTGGGCGGTGAAATCCTCTGCAAGGTATGGTAAAGGAGGTGGTACTGTGTCGCGTATAGGACGCATGCCCATCACTGTCCCCGCGGGCGTTCAAGTAGCTGTCAAGGGAACGGATGTGAATGTGAAAGGCCCCAAGGGCGAACTTCAGCGTGTTTTCTCTCCGCTGATGGGAATCGCTCTTGAAAATGGTCAAATCACCGTCACCCGTCGCTCTGACTTGGCTCCTGAACGTGCACTGCACGGGACAACGCGGGCTGTAATCAACAACATGATTCTCGGCGTTAGCGCCGGTTTCACAACCGTTTTGGAATGGGATGGCGTGGGCTACCGCGCCGAACTGAGCGGCAAAACCCTGACGTTACACATGGGTTACTCGCATCCCATTTCTGTCGAACCTCCCACTGGAATTTCTTTTGAAGTAGATGCTAAAGCCCGCCAGATTAAGGTAATGGGCTACGACAAAGAAGTGGTCGGTCAGGTTGCCGCAGATATTCGCAAGGTGCGCCCGGTGGAACCCTACTTGGGCAAAGGCTTACACTATCTGGGCGAGAAAATTCGCCGTAAAGCCGGTAAATCTGGGAAAGGGAAGAAGTAACCTATGGCTGAAAAAACTCGCTCTGCGGCCCGCATTCGGCGCCACACGCGCGTGCGCAAGAACGTTTTCGGCACTACCGAACGCCCGCGCCTTAGTGTCTTCCGCAGTCTCAACGAAATTTACGCCCAAGTCATTGATGACGTTGATGGGCACACCCTGGTATCCGCATCGACCGTGGACGCCGAACTACGCGGTAAAGCCAGCGGCCTGAAAAAGGCTGAACAGGCTCGCTTGGTAGGTAAAACTGTGGCTGAACGCGCCAAAAGCAAGGGCATCAATGCGGTCGTCTTCGACCGCGGCGGGTTCCGCTACATGGGCCGCGTCAAGGCCCTCGCTGATGGCGCTCGCGAAGGCGGCCTGGAATTCTAGTGCTGATGGAGAACGACAATGTCGGATTACGTAAATACTAATAGTGAACAACAGGCTGAACTGGATGAACGCGTCATTGAAATTGCCCGCGTTGCCAAAGTGGTCAAAGGCGGGCGCCGCTTCCAGTTTCGCGTGACCGTCGTCATTGGCGACAACCACGGTAAAGTTGGCATGGGCATTGGCAAAGCCAACGCCGTCCCCGATGCCATGCGCAAGGCCAGCGAACATGCCCGCAAAGACATGCGTGATGTCAATCTACTGGGCACGACCATTCCCCATGAGGTGATTGGTCGCGTGGGTGGCTCGCGCATCCTGCTCAAGCCCGCCTCGCTTGGTACCGGAGTCATCGCCGGCGGTGGCGTACGCGCCGTCTTGGAAGCCGCTGGTGTACGCAACATTCTCACCAAATCATTGGGCGGTTCCAATGTTCTCAATGGCGTCATGGCTACTTTCGATGCCCTTGATGGTCTCAAATCGCCCGCCGAAGAAGCCGCTCGCCGCGGCAAACCGGTGGAAGAATTGACTCCATTCTGGGAACGCAGGAGAAAAAATGCCTAATCAAAACGCTGACCCAAAAACCATTCGTGTGACTTTGGTGAAAAGCCCGATTGGCTTCCCTTACCCGCAAAAGCGTACCGCTAAGGCGCTTGGGCTGGGTCACATGAACGTGACCGTTGAGCACCTCGACACCCCCGCTTTGCGCGGTATGCTCAAAAAAATTATTCATCTGGTTCGGATTGAAGAGTAGGACTTTTCTTATGAAACTCCATGATTTATCCCCCAATCCGGGTTCCAAACAAAACCGCAAGCGTGTTGGCCGTGGTATTTCTGCCGGACAGGGTAAAACTGCCGGTCGTGGTACCAAAGGCGAAGGCTCGCGCTCTGGTCAGGGCGGGCATATTTATCGCCAGGGCGGCAACCTGCCTTTCTACCGCCGTCTGCCTTTTATGCGTGGTGAAGGTTTCAGCCCGATCAATACAGTGGAATACAATGAGGTCAACCTCGACCAAGTTGTTGCTGTGTTCAAGGCTGATGCAGTTATTACGCCCGAAGCGCTGGCTGGCGCCCGCCTTTTGCGCGATTCGCGCAACCCCGTGGTTCTTTTGGGCCGTGGCGAAGTGACTTTTCCGCTTAATGTGCGCGTTCAGCGCGTCAGCGCTGGTGCTAAAAGCAAAATTGAAGCCGCCGGTGGTTCTGTAGAGATCCTGGCTTAAGGAGATTGGCAGATGAAAAACACCTGGACGGCTTGGCGCTATCTGTGGAAATCGGACGACATTCGTCGCATGTTGCTGGTTAGTTTGGGACTGCTTGCCATTTACCGTTTGGCGGCCAACCTGCCCGTTCCGGGTGTGGATGTGGTCGTGTTGGCGCAAATGCGGGCCTTTATCGCGCAACAGGGCAACTTTGTTCAATTTCTCAACCTGCTTTCGGGTGGTACGATCACCAATTTTTCCATCCTCTCGATGGGCGTTTACCCCTATATCACAGCCCAAATCATCCTGCAGCTGATGGTGCCGATTATTCCTTCCCTGCAAAAGCGCATGGAAGAGAACCCCACCGAAGGCCGCAAGTGGATGGAGAAGTGGACGTATTACCTGTCTGTCCCAATGGCCGCACTCTCGGCCATTGGGCAAATCAACATCTTCAACCAAATCACCTTGAGTCAGCCGAACATTGGCAAAAAAGTGATTGAGTTTAGTTTTGTTGGCTCTCCAGAAACAATCCTGGCTTCTGCTACGGTGCTAATTAGTATGATTGCCGGAACGATGTTTGCCATCTGGATCGGCGAACTCATTTCTGAATATGGCATCCGCGGGCAGGGGCTTTCGCTGGTCATCTTTGCGGGTATCGTGGCGCAAATGCCTTCCAACATCATCAGCATTTTTCAAGATCAGGCTACTTGGCCGATCATGCTTACCTTGATGATTGTGGTTATTTTGGCTACCATCCTGGCGATTGTTTACATCCAGCAAGGTCGCCGTAACGTTCCGGTGATGTACCCTGGACGGCGGGTCGGTAATCGCATGTCGATGCCGGTCAAGGCGTCTATGCCGCTGATGGTTAACTTGGCAGGTATGATTCCGCTCATCTTCGCCAGCGCCATCCTGCAATTTCCTGCCATTCTATCGGCTTGGTTTTTGACATCCACTAATCTGACTGTTTCACGTCTGGCTCAACAAACTCAAAGCCTGTTCAGCGCGAATTCAGCTACCTACTGGATTTTATATTTCGTGATGGTGGTCGCCTTCACCTTCTTCTACACTGATGTGCTTTTTGCCCAACAGAATTATGGCGACAATCTCAAGCGGGCGGGTGCGCAAATCCCGGGTGTGGAACGCGGCAAACGGACGCAAGATTATCTCAGCCGTGTTCAGCGTCGCATCACACTTCCGGGGGCGCTTTTCCTCGGCCTGATTGCCATCCTGCCTTTCATTATCAGTCAGGGCCTGCAGCTTTTTGGCATCGGATCCCTAAGCTCCAGCTCTGGGTCAGGTCTGTTTCTGGCGAGTTCATCTGGTCTGCTGATTGTGGTGGGCGTTGTTCGCGACACGTTTTCTGTCATTGATGCAGAATTGAAATTGCACGGTTATCAAGATTCCATCCTGGTTCGCTAATCATGGTCGGGGCGCCGGCAATCAACTGGCTGCTCCGACCAAAAAGACCCCAAGAAAGGGAAGGAATACCGCTCATGCCCACCTACATCGTTCTGTTGGGTCCCCCCGGAGCGGGAAAAGGGACACAGGCGAAGGTCTTGGCCCAAAAATTTGGCCTGCCTCATATTTCTTCGGGAGATATCTTCCGAGAAAACTTGAAAAATGGTACAGAATTGGGCAAGCTGGCACAAACTTTTATGAGTAAAGGCGAACTTGTGCCAGATGACGTGACAATTGCAATGATTCGGGAGCGTTTTGAACGCCCCGACTGTGAAAATGGTGCGATTCTAGATGGTTTTCCTCGTACCCCAACGCAGGCAGACGCTCTAGAAAATGCGCTTGCAGATTTTGGTGGGCGTGTGAATTTGGTTCCCTACATCACCGCCCCGGAAGAAGTTCTCATTGAACGTCTTGCCGGACGCTGGACGTGCCGCGCAATTGGGCATATCTTTCACGAGAAATTTAACCCGCCCCAACAGCCTGGCCGTTGCGACCTGGATGGTTCTGAACTATACCAGCGTGACGATGATAAGGCCGAAACTGTTAAACATCGCATCCAGGTCTACCTCGACCAGACGTCCCCGCTGATCGAGTATTATCGTAGCCGAGGTACTCTGGTGGAAATCAATGGTTTTCAACCCATTGAGCAAGTCAGCGGCCAGTTGATGACCGCCCTGAAAAGATAAGTAACAGGTAAATAAACCATGTCATGGGATCGCCAAATCATTCTGAAGAATCCGGCAGAAATCGCCATCATGCGTGAAGCAGGGCGTGTCAATGCCAGTGTACATGCGGCGATTCGTGAACTTTTGCAGCCCGGTGTTTCCACTGCTGACCTCGACGCGGCTGCCGAGGAAGTCCTCAGGAAACACGGGGCAGTATCGCCCTTCAAAGGGTACGGGTATCCGCCTTTCCCGAATTCCATCACCGTTAGCATCAATGAAGAGTTGGTGCACGGCATCCCCAGCGCCAAACGCAAGTTACAAGAAGGCGACTTGGTTTCGGTGGATTGTGGAACCTTGTTGGAAGGCTATGTGGGTGACTCAGCTTTTAGCGCTGGGGTGGGAAAAATTTCTGCTCGTGCGCAAAAACTGCTTGATGTGACTGAACAGGCGCTTCAACAGGGAATTGCCAAGATGCACTCAGGCAACCACACAGGAGATGTTTCCGCGGCGATACAGCAATATGTTGAAAGTCATGGCTTCTTTGTAACGCGCGAATACACCGGCCATGGCGTTGGTCGAAATATGCACGAAGGTCCTCAGGTGCCGAATTATGGCAAACCTGGTACCGGAGTACTCTTACGCCCTGGCATGGTAATCGCGCTCGAACCTATGGTGTTGGTCGGAACTTCGCGCACCAAAGTCCTGGCAGACAAGTGGACGGTTGTCTCTGCCGATGGATCGCTGACGGCACATTTTGAACATAGTGTTGCCGTAACCGAAGGAGAACCCATTCTCCTGACTGTCCTGTGATCTGGTAGAAAATTCAACTTTCCTTCTGGACGAAAAAGCCAGAGACTAGTATAATCAAGCGTTTGATTGCACTGACACTCTGTGTCATTTCTAAGGAGAACGGCACTTATGAAAGTATCACCATCCATCCGTAAACGTTGCGCTAAATGCAAAGTCGTTAAACGCAGCGGCAGATTGTTTATCATCTGCGAAAATCCCAAACACAAGCAGCGGCAAGGGTAGAATACCATGGCGAGAATTGAAGGTATTGACCTGCCCCGCAACAAACGCGTAGAAATTGGTTTGACCTATCTCTATGGCGTTGGTCTTACGCGCTCTCATCAGATTTTGGCCGAAACCAAGGTAAGCCCGGATATTCGTGTCAAAGACCTGAGTGAGGCTGATGTTGCTGCTTTGCGCGAATACATCTCCAAGCACTATATGGTGGAAGGTGATTTGCGCCGTGAAGAGCAACTCAACATTAAGCGCTTGATTGAAATTGGGTGCTATCGCGGCATGCGTCATCGCCGCAATCTCCCTGTGCACGGACAGCGCACTCGCACCAATGCGCGCACCCGCAAAGGCCCCAAGAAGACGGTGGCTGGTCGTGGGCGTCGTCGTGGTGGTAAGTAGTAACCGATTCGCAAGAGGAAATAAAGACTTATGGCACAAAGTGTACGTCAGGCGCGCCGTCAAAGCGGCGCCAAAAAAGCCAAGCGCACGTTATCTACCGGGCAAGTGCATGTTTTTGCCTCGTTCAATAACACCATTGTGACGGTGACTGATACGACTGGCAATACTGTCGCCTGGGGTTCGGCTGGTTCAGCTGGCTTCAAAGGTTCGCGTAAAAGCACGCCTTTTGCTGCTCGTCTAGCCGCTGAACAGGCTATCAAGGCCGCCCAGCAGATGGGATTGCAGGAAGCCGAATTGATTGTTACGGGACCCGGTCCTGGTCGCGAGTCGGCCATCCGTGCCGTGCAATCTATGGGCGTCCGTGTCCGTACGATTTCGGATATTACCCCGGTGCCGCACAACGGTTGCCGTCCTCCGAAGAAACGCCGCGTGTAATTTGTTATTGGAGAGGTAAGACAAATGGCAAAGTATATTGGTCCGGTGTGCAGACTCTGCCGGCGCGAAGGTGAAAAATTATTTCTAAAGGGCGAGCGTTGCTTTAGCCCCAAGTGCGCTTTTGAACAGCGCAGTTTTCCCCCTGGTCAGCACGGCAAAAACCCTGGCCGCGGTCGTCGTGGCACTGGTCGTGAATCCGACTACGCGCGCCAGCTGCGCGCCAAACAACGCGCCCGCCGCGTCTATGGTGTCTTTGAACGTCAATTTCGCCGCTATTACGGCATTGCCCTCAAGCACCATGGTCTGACTGGCTTGAATCTGTTGCAAATTCTCGAAACCCGTCTGGACAATGTCGTTTATCGTCTGGGTTTTGCTACCAGCCGCGCTCAAGCTCGTCTGCTGGTCAGTCACGGTCACTTCATCGTCAATGGTCGTCGTCTTAATGTTGCTTCTACCACCCTTGAAGCAGGCGACATCTTGCAGGTGCGTGATGGCTCACGCGATACGACTTATTTCAAAGAACTAGGCACTTTGGCCGAAACCCGCAATTTTCCGGCTTGGTTGGCGCGTGATTTGAAAAACATGACCGGCACCGTGCAGCGCCTGCCCGAACGCGCTGAAATTGACGGCAACCTGAACGAACAGCTTATCGTTGAGTATTACTCGCGCTAGTGTGCTTCGGCAGTCCTTGCGACTGTGAACGGTTTTTTTGCCGTTTTTCTCAACAAGGGAGAGGTGAACTGTGACCGGTTTATTGAATATGGTCATGCCGAAGATCGAGCGTGAAGCGGAAGCTCGAAATTACGGGAAATTTATTATCAGTCCGCTCGAACGCGGCTTTGGCAACACTGTAGGCAACGTTTTGCGCCGTGTTCTGCTTTCCTCGCTGGAAGGCGCTGCTGTGACGTCTGTACGCATCACGGATGTCTTGCATGAATTCAGCGATATCCCGGGTGTGCGCGAAGATGTTATTCAGGTCATGCTTCAGGTCAAGCAATTGCGTTTGAAGCTAATTGGCGCTGAATCATCCCGAATGCACTTGGAAGTGCGTGGCGAAGGTATGGTGACTGCAGCGGATATCATTACCTCGTCCGAAGTGGAAATCATCAACCCAGACCTTTACCTCTTTACGGTGGATAACCCCAAAACCAAACTGGATTTGGAATTTACCGTGGAGCGGGGGCGCGGCTACTCTCCGTCAAATGACCGCTCTGGGCATTTGCCGATTGGGGAACTGCCGGTAGATGCCATTTTTAGCCCCATCAAGCGTGTCAACTGGGATGTTTCCAATGCCCGCGTCGGGCAGAGCACTAACTATGACCGTCTGACGCTTGAGATTTGGACGGATGGCACTGTGGCTCCCGAAAAAGCGCTGTCAGCAGCCGCCAAGGTGATGATTGAGCATCTGCGTTATGTGGCAGGTATCAGCGAGGAAACGCTGACCATTACCATCGAAAAAGAAAGCACTGGCACCCGTCTTAGTAGTGAGATGGCAGAGACTCCGGTCGAGGCTCTTGATCTTTCAGTTCGGGTGTTCAATTCACTCAAGCGCACCGGTATTACCACGGTGGGCGATGTCCTGGACTTGCTTGAAAAAGGCGAGCAGGCGGTGATGTCCATTCGCAATTTCGGTGAGAAAAGCTTGGACGAATTGCGACAAAAAATGCGCGAAAAAGGCTTTTTGCGCGACCAAACAATCGATTCGGAGTAAGTTGAAATGCGACATCAAATAGCAGGTTACCGACTGGGGCGTAGCAAGGGCGCACGTATCGCCCTGCGCCGTAATTTGATCAAACAGCTCTTTACCCATGAGCGGATCACCACCACTCGTACCAAGGCAGATGCCATTCGCGGCGATGCGGAACGCATGATTACCATCGCCCGCAATTCTGCCAAGGCCGAAGCCCCTATCAAGATGAATGCAATTCGCTTGGTAGAATCCAAACTCGGCGGCGGGAAAGAAATCATCAAAAAACTCTTTGATGAAATTGCCCCTCGTTTTGCGGAACGCCCCGGTGGCTATATCCGCATGTTCAAACTTGGCCCTCGCCAGGGCGACGCCGCCGAAATGGTCAGGCTCGAACTGGTTGAAGAGTAAAATGAGTGTAGAACGCAGAATGTAGAATGCAGAATGATGAAAACCAGTAGCATTCATCGTTTTGACTTCATCAGCCTGCTTTCATGATGGCACGTTACCAAATCATTTTTGCTTACGACGGCACCGAACTCCTCGGCAGCCAGCGACAAACGCAAGGTCCCACGGCGCAAAGCAGGCTTGAAGAGGCCCTGCATCGTCTGGGGTGGTCGGGAGAATCAATTCTCCTGGCTGGTCGCACTGATAGCGGTGTTCATGCCGCTGGGCAGGTAGCCGCATGTGACATCGAATGGAGACATGCCCCTGAAGACCTGCTTCGTGCGCTCAACAGCCTTCTGCCGTCTGATGTGGCCGTCGGTCTGGTGGAGCAGGTCCGCCCGGACTTTCATCCGCGCTTTGATGCCCGCTCGCGTTGCTACCAGTACCGTCTTTTCTGCCAGCCTGTGCGCGACCCTTTGCGCGAGCGCTTTGCCTGGCGGGTCTGGCCTGTAGTGACCGCGGAACTCCTTACCGATGCCGCCCGTCTGCTGGTTGGCGCGCACGATTTTGCGGCTTTCGGTACCCCGCCCCGGCCCGGAGGCAGCACTGATCGCACTGTTTTGCAAGCGGAGTGGTGTCAAACAGCTGAAAATTCTTGGCTGTTTCAGGTACGAGCAAATGCTTTCCTGTACCGGATGGTACGCCGAATGGTCTTTGCTCAGGTAGCCGTCGCGCAAAATAAATTTTCACTGGAGCATTTCGCCAGGGCGCTAATTCCTGACGGAACCCTGCTCCCCGCTGGTCTGGCCCCGGCGCACGGGCTGATGCTCGTTGAAGTGGAATATCCTGATGATTTGGCCTGAAAATCGCAATTATGTCTGTAAGTGGAGAGACGACCGTGTACAAATCGTATTATCCTAAAGCCGCTGAAATCAACCCGCAATGGGTCGTGATTGACGCCGCTGGTCTGACGCTGGGACGCATTACCAGCCAGATTGCCGCGCTTCTGCTCGGCAAAAACAAGCCCACCTTCACCCCCGGCGTCGCCATGGGCGACTACGTGGTCGTGATTAACGCCGCGCATATCACTGTGACCGGCGACCGCATGAATGACAAAGTCTATAACCATCACTCCGGCTATCCCGGTGGGTTGAAGACCGTCTCTCTGCGCGATCAGCTTAAGAATCGTCCGGATCGGGTGATTCGCGCCGCTGTGTGGGGCATGCTCCCGCACAACATCATGGGCCGCCACATCATTAAGCGGTTGAAGATTTACGGTGGCGCTGAACACCCTCATAGCGCTCAAGTGAACGCGAAAGCATAAAGGAGCAAAGAACTTATGGCTCAATATTTTGAAGGCATTGGCCGCCGCAAGGAAAGCACCGCCCGCGTGCGTGTGATGAGTGGCACTGGTAAGTTTGTTGTTAACAACAAAGAGGCCGCCGCATACTTTACTCGCGAAGGCGATATGCGCGACATTCTGCGTTCGTTCGAAGCCATCGGCGAAGCGCGCGAAACCTACGATGTGACTGTTGTTGCCACGGGCGGCGGCGTCACTGGTCAGACCGATTCGGTCAAAATGGGTCTCGCCCGCGCTCTGGTGAAGATGAACGCCGAATGGAACTCGGCCATGCGCAAGGCTGGCTTGTTAACCCGCGATGCTCGCATCAAGGAACGCAAGAAGCCCGGTCTCAAGCGCGCCCGCAAGGCTCCTACCTACACCAAGCGTTAAGCCTGCTTCGGCCAATTTTCCCCCGCATAGAACGCGGAGGACGCGGAGGAAACTCTGCGCCCCCGCGTTTTTTGCGTTATCAAAAAGAGATTTCTCATGCACCTTTTTCCTGCCAATCTGTCCGAAATATTAAACACCTTACCCGAACAAGCCACTCAACGGCTTAACCTGATTGCTGTGGAAACACTTCGCGCCGCTCACATGCCACCTTTTTCGCCGGATAGCGCCACACTGCTCCTGGGCGAGTGGAATACTCCGCTGGAGGAACATGCCCGCCACTTGTTGGCGACCGTTTATCCGGCCGATCACCCGTTGATGTGGGTACTTCCCAAAAAGCCATCCCGTATCTTTTCCCTGCAAACCTGGCAATCTCCCACCCCAGCAGGGGGCACGCTCTACATTGCCCCGCTCGAAAACGGTTCTTCCCTTGAATCTTTCCAAGAAATTATCGCACATCTGCGCGCGCCGGATGGCTGCCCCTGGGACCGCGAGCAAACTCATCAAACGTTACGGAAACATCTTCTGGAAGAATCCTATGAGACGCTTGATGCCATTGACGCGGGTAATGCGACCAAAATGCGTGAAGAATTTGGTGACCTGCTCCTTCAGATTGTGCTGAATGCTCAAATTGGTTTTGAAAGCAGCGAATTTAATATGGCCGAAATCATTAAGGGCGTTTACGACAAAATTATCCGCCGGCATCCGCATGTTTTTGGTGAAGTGCAGGTGAGCGGCGTCAATCAGGTGCTATCCAATTGGGAAAACTTGAAGCAGGAAGAACGTCGTCAAGACGGAGAAATGGAAAAGGGGATGTTGGACGGCTTGCCCGCCGCGCTTCCGGCGCTTTCGTTGGCGCAGGAGATTCAAGACCGCGCCGCGCGGGTTGGGTTTGACTGGCCGGAAATTAGCGGCGTGTTGGAAAAAATCCGCGAGGAAATTGACGAGGTTAACCGCGCTGAAACACAACCGGAAGTGGCAGAAGAACTGGGTGACGTTTTTTTTGTACTTTCTAATTTTGCGCGCTGGAAAGGCGTGGATGCTGAATCGGCGCTGCGTGAAGCCAACCTGAAGTTTCGGCGGCGCTTCGCCTGGATGGAGAGCCGCGCCCGTGTGATGAATTGTTCACTGAAAGAGATGAGCCCGCAAGCGTTGGATGATTTGTGGAATCAGGCCAAGCAACAACTATCTACTGCTCCCAAACAATGACGCGATTGCGCCCGGCGGCTTTGGCGGCGTACATGGCTTGGTCGGCTTGGACGATGAGACCTTCAGGGGTTTGGGCGTGTTTGGGGTAGCCCGCAATTCCCAATGAAATGGTGGCGCTGACTGGCTGGTGGTTGACCTGAATTTGTGTGCTTTCAAAGCGTTGGCGTACTTCTTCGGCGCGGCGATAGGCAATTTCGAGCGGGGTATCGGGTAGAAGAATCAGAAACTCCTCGCCGCCGTAACGGCAGGCGATGTCGCTGGCGCGGGTTTGCTTGCGGAGCAAATTCCCCAGTATTGCCAGCAATTTATCGCCTTGGGCGTGTCCATAGGTGTCATTAAATTGTTTGAAAAGGTCAATATCCAACATAATGACGCTGAATGGGGTTGATTTTCGGTGAGCATATTCCAATTTCGATTTGAAAACTTCGTTCAAATAACGCCGGTTGTACAGGCCGGTGAGTGCGTCGCGGATGGATTGTTCGCGCAGTTCGTCTTTGATGGCTTCAATGTGTTCGATGTGTGTTTGTAGTGCAAGATTGGTTTGTTGCAAGTTTTCTTGGTCGCGGCGACGTTCCTGCGCCTCGGTGCAGGCGGCTTCGTAGAGACGGCTGTTTTGAATGGCGATGGCCGCTTGTGAAGCGATGGCTTCGAGCATGTGAATGTGGTTTGGCGTGTAGCAATGAGGTTGGTAGGATTGCATTGAAATTGCGCCGATGATCTGACCGTGTGAAAGCATGGGCACGCCCACAAAACTACGGCTGGGCGTACCGCCTGCGTGGATAATCTGATACTTTTTCGCAATTTCTGGCACGAGAGTATCGGGCAGGTACAGGGTTTTACGGCTGAAGATGATTTCGCCGATGATGCCGGGCGTAGTGTGCAGGTCGCGCGCGGGGACGTTCTTGAATTTCCCCTGGTCGAAGAATAGCGGGTGATGAATGGTTTGCGATGCATCGTCGTATAGGGCGATATAAAACGAGTCGAGCGGAAGCAATTGACGGCATTTTTCCAACAGATTGCGCAGAACTTGGTTAAGATTCAGGTCGGCAGAAAGTTCCTGGCTGATTTCGTAAAAGAGTGCGGTTTCTTCGGCGTGACGGCGCAGTTCGTCTTCGGCGCGTTTGCGTTCGGCAATTTCTTGCTGGGCCTCGTTGAAGAGGCGCGCGTTTTGCAGGGCGATGCCCATATTGGCGGCGATGGTGGTCAGCAGGCGCACATCTTCGGCGCTGAAGGCGTGTTCGTGCTCATAATCTTGCAGGCTGATGACGCCCAATACCTCTGCGCCAATCAACAATGGTACGCCGAGCCAGGTTTTGGGCAAGCCTTTGGCCTGGGCGAAAATCAATTTGGCGCCCAGGGGTGGGGCAATGGTTTCAAAATCTTCGTCTATCAGCAGCGGCACGCGCCGCTGAATGACAATGGAAGTCAGCCCCTGTCCGTAGGGCATCGGCGGCGCGTCCATTTTTTCGCGGTCGATGCTCCAATAGGGGGTGTTGATGACCTGTTTTTCACTATCGTACAGGGCGACAAACACCGATTTGACATTGAAGGCGTCTTCTAACTGCCGCCCTGCCAAATTTACGAGTGAGTCGGCATCCAGTTGAGAAGCGGCGGCCAGGCTGATGGTGTTGACCAGCGACAATTCGTCCAGGCGGTGATTGATGATTTCGTCAAGAGATTTGTGCGTGGTCACGTCGGCGCAGGTGGCGATGAAGTGGGCAATTCTCCCGTTCTGAAATAGGGGTAGGATGAAGGTTTCTTGCCAGTATTGTTTGCCGCTTTTGTGTTGATTGAGCAGGTCGCCCTGCCAGAGTTGGCCGATCTGAATGGTCTGCCACAGTTCTTCATAGATTTTGGGCGGCGTCTGACCGGATTGAAGCAGGTTGGTTTTGTGGCCAATAGAATCTTCGGGCGTGTAGCCCGTCAGCAGGGTGAAATACGGGTTAACGTACTGAATGATTCCTTGTGGGTTGGTGATGATGACGGCGTTTGGGCTATTTGCTACGCTGGCAATGATTTGATGAAGGTAGGCTTTTTCGCGCAAGCGGGTCAGCTTTTGCGATAATTTTAGCGTGACGAATGCCAAACCTGCGCAAATCGCCAGGATGAAAATTCCCCAGAATAAGGATGCTTGCAATAAAAAATAAGATTCGGTGGGCATGTTGTTCTTAAAAATACTTACAAAACAGGCAAGCCCGTGCGGGCTTGCCTGTTTGATTGCATTAGGCCGTGCCGAATTGTCTATCTCCAGCATCGCCCAACCCGGGGACGATGTATCCTTTTTCGTTGAGGTGGTCGTCAATTGCCGCCAGGTAAATCGGCACGTCGGGGTGTTCGGTCTGCATGTGGGCGATGCCCTCTGGCGCGCCAATCAGCCCAACGAATTTGATTTTCTTGACGCCCCAGCGTTTGAGCACTGCGACGGTGGCGGTGGCCGAGCCGCCCGTTGCCAGCATTGGGTCGAGAATCAGGCAAACTGAGACAGTCGGCTCCAGCGGCAGTTTGTTGTAATATTCCACCGGGCGCAGGGTTTTTTCGTCGCGGTACAGGCCAATGTGCCAGACCTCGGAACTTGGCATGAGTTCCCAAATGCCTTCCACCATGCCCAGTCCGGCGCGTAAAATTGGCACCAGGCCGATTTTTTCCTGCAGTTCGTAGCCGGTCATGGCTGCCAGCGGGGTTTGTACGGCGCGCGGCGTAACGGCCAAATCGGCGGTGGCTTCGTAGGCCAGCAGGCAGGCGATTTCTTGCACCAACTCACGGAATTTTTTGGGGTCGGTCTTGGTGTCGCGCAGGTGGCTGAGCTTGTGTTTGACCAGCGGGTGCTGCGATTCGTGGACGTTCGACATGACGGCTCCTTGACGGGCGAATTTTGTTCATTATACCGTTTTGCAAGCAATATTGTTTAGTAAGGAGTCCAAAGCCTCCAGATTTTCACGCCAACGTCGGGAGAAGTTAGACTCCGAAACCGCACAAAATTTGCGCATTCTATACGTTCTCCGCTTCTTTGTGCGGTTCCACCTTTAGCAATTTGAAGCCCCACTGCACAAATGTCCCAATCAGCAGCGCAAAAATGACCGTGCCAATGCCCGCCGGGCCGCCCAGCAGCCAGCCCAGGGCGACCACTGTCACCTCAATGCTCCCGCGCGCCACGCGAATGCTGACGCCCGTCGTGCGCTTAATTGCCAGCATCAGGCTGTCGCGCGGCCCCGCGCCCGCATCCACGCCGATGTAGATGGCGCTCGCCAGCCCCATCACGGCAATCGCCGCCAGCAGCATGGCCGCTTGCAGCGGCAGATTGCCCTGCACCGGCGGAATCAGGCGCAGCGCCAAATCTTCCCAGGGGCCAATGCTGAGCATATTTGCCAGCGTCCCCCAGCCAATCTTTTCGCGCAGCAAAAAATCGCCCGTCAGCACCAGCGCGCCCATCAGCACCATCATCGTGCCCGGCGTCAGACCGAGCAAATTTGCCAGCGCCACTTCCAGCACCGCCCAAGAACTCGTGCCCAAATTGGCGCGAATCATGGCCGCGATGGCAAAACCAAACAGGCCCAGCCCCACCTGCATCACCAAAAAATCACGCGCAAACGTCTCCCAGCGAATCGGTTTGAACATAACGCTCCTTTAAAAACGATGTCCGATGATACCACCCTCCGTGATAAACTCAGCCCATGGATGCTCTTATTCTCAAACCCGACCGCGAAAAATCGCTGCTGCGCCGCCACCCCTGGGTTTTTTCTGGCGCCATTCAGCAAGTGATTGGCGACCCCGCCTCCGGCGCAACGGTGGAAATTTTCTCTGCCGACCGCCAATTTCTGGCGCGTGCCGCCTACAGCCCCACCTCCCAAATCCGCGCCCGCGTCTGGACGTTTGACCCCGACGAAATGGTGGACGTGGAATTCTTTCGCCGCAAAATACGGAACGCGCTGGAGCGCCGCGCCGCCTGGAACTTTTCCCCGCGCGACTCCGCCGCGCTGCAACCGGCCTCCGGCGCGATGCGCCTGATTCACGCCGAATCCGACGGGCTGCCCGGGCTGGTGGTTGACCGCTACGGCGACGTGCTCGTCCTGCAGGTACTCACGGCGGGCGTCGAATTTTGGCGCGAAACCCTGGCCGACCTGCTGCTGGAAGTGACCGGCGCCCGCGCCATTTACGAACGCTCAGACGCCGACGTGCGCGCGCTGGAAGGTTTGCCGCCGCGCACCGGCCTGCTGCGCGGAACCTTGCCCGCCACGCGCCTGACGATTGACGAAGACGGCCTGAAATTTATTGTGGATGTCGCTTTCGGCCACAAAACCGGTTTTTACCTCGACCAGCATCTCAACCGCCGCCGGGTGGGGCAGTTGGCTGCCGGACGCGAGGTGTTAAATTGTTTCTGCTACACCGGCGCCTTCAGCCTGCACGCGGCGCGCGGCGGCGCAAAAAATGTGCTTTCGCTGGATTCTTCCGCAGATGCGCTGGCAATCGGCCAGGAAAATGCCGCTCTAAACGGATTTTCGCCCGAGGCGCTGGAATGGCTCGAAGCGGATGTTTTCACCGCCCTGCGAAAATTCCGCGACCAGAATCGCGCCTGGGATTTGATTGTGCTTGACCCGCCAAAATTTGCGCCGACCGCCGCCCAAGCCGAAAAAGCGGCGCGCGGCTACAAAGACATCAACCGTCTGGCGTTTAAATTACTGCGCCCCGGCGGAATTTTGGTCACGTTTTCTTGTTCGGGTGGGATTGACGCCGCGCTCTTTCAGAAAATTGTCGCTTCGGCGGCGCTGGATGCCGGGGTGGAGGCGCAAATTGTGGAATATCTGGCGCAATCGCCCGACCACCCGGTTTCGATTCATTTCCCCGAAGGGGCGTATCTCAAGGGGCTGGTGTGTGTCAAGGCTTGATTCTGGCTCCGGCTAGAACGCAGAAGAAGACAGTTAACATACCCGGCCAGCCAAAGGTGAGCGGGTTGTAGGCGTCGCTGGGATGGGCGTTGAAACGCAGGTAAACCAAAAAGGCGACTGTGACCAGCCCGCTGAATAGCGCCGTCAGGCTGGCGCGGCTGGGGCGTATCAGGCGCAGGAGCGCGCCGACGGCGAAGGCGGCCAGCGCCAGCGCGGGCAGGTCCATCCAGGGGGCAAAAAAACTCAGGCGACGCAGAAGCGTGCCAAAAAGCAGAACGCTCATAAAAATCAGTGTTCCGCCGGGCAGAGAGACGAGAAAATCGGCAAAAATGGGCATGGGGGGAAGGGGGAGGAGAGAAGAAGAGAAGAAGATGATGAGAAGCAGCGGCCTGACCACTGACCACTACCCACTGACCACTACCCACTGACCACCGTCTTCACCTCCGGGCATTTCCAATACTCTCCGGGGTTTTCGCGGCGGACGGCGTTGAAGGTGGGCAAAATACCGCAGGCGTAGCACTGCTGGCGGCAGTCGGCGCGGATTTCGCCTTCGAGCGACATGCGGAAATCTTGAAACAGGTATTCCTTGCGCACCGCGCTGGAAATGTGGTCCCATGGGAAAACTTCGTCCAGGCGGCGCGGACGTTGGGTGTAAAAGGCCGGGTCCAGGCCGTGTTGGGCGAAGGCTGCCGACCAGGTGTCGAAGCGGCGCTCGTCATTCCAGGCGTCGAATTTGGCGCCGTTTTTCCAGGCGCTGAAAATGACCTCGCTCATGCGCCGGTCGCCGCGCGCCAGCCAGGCTTCCAGCAGGCTGTCTTGCGGGTCGGTCAGTGAAAGTTTGATGTTGCGGTCGCGCAGTTCGCGGCGCAGCAGCGCCTGCTTAGCGCGGATTTGCTCATCGGCGTCGGAACTGACCCACTGAAAGGGCGTATGCGGTTTGGGGATAAACGTGCTGACCCCGGCGTTGAGTTTGGCCTTGTTGCCAATCGCTTTGCGCCCCTCGGCAATCACCCGCTTGCACAGGTCGGCAATTGCCTGCACATCTTCCAGCGTTTCGCTGGGATGCCCAATCATAAAATACAATTTGAGCGTGCTCCAGCCGCGGCTGTACACTTCGCGCGCGGTGGCGAGAATTTCATCATCGGGGATGAATTTGTTGATGATGCGGCGCATGCGCTCGCTGGCGGCTTCGGGCGCCAGGGTAAAACCCGAACTGCGCTGGCTGCGCAGTTTATCCATCAAATCCACCGAAACCGATTCGATGCGCAGGGATGGCAGGCCAATCGAAAGATGCCGCCCGCTAAACTTTTCTCCCAGGCGGGTCACCAGTTCCACAATGTTGGTGTAATCTGACGAGGAAAGCGAGAGCAGCGCCAGCTCTTCAAAGCCGGTGTTGGCGATGGCGGCTTCGGCGGCGGCCAGCACCTCGTCCACGCTGCGCTCGCGCACCGGGCGCACAATCATCCCGGCCTGACAAAAGCGGCAGCCGCGCGTACATCCGCGCATGATTTCGACACTGGCGCGGTTGTGTACGCTTTCAATATTGGGGACGATGAACTTAACCGGCGGGGGCGGCAGTTTGGCGACCATGCGCTTGACGATTTTTTTCGGTGCGGCAGGCGAGAGCGGGCGCGTCTGCAAAATGGTTCCGTCATCCTGATAGGTTGTCGCGTAGAGCGAGGGAACGTACACGCCGGGGATTTTCGCCAGGGCCAGCAGCAAGGCTTTGCGGTTTTCCCTGTTTCCGCTTTTCCAGCTTTTCAGCGCGTTGATAATTTCGTGAATGACTTCCTCGCCCTCGCCGATGACGAAAGCGTCCAGGAAGGCGTGCATCGGTTCCGGGTTCATCGTCGAATGTCCGCCCGCAATCACCAGCGGATGCTGTGGGCCGCGCTCCGCCGCCCGCACGGGAATCCCGGCCAGGTTGAGCATGTTGAGCGCGTTGGTGTAGAGCGTTTCGTAGGGCAGGGTAAAGCCGAGCATGTCGAAATCAATCAGCGGGTGGAAACTTTCCAGCGCGTAGAGCGGAATGTTGCGCGCGCGCATCAGGGCTTCCATGTCGTGCCAGGGCGCGTAGGCGCGCTCGGCCAGCGCGTCGGGGCGCTGGTTGATTTGGTCGTACAAAATTTTGATGCCGACGTTGGAAATGCCGATGTCGTAAATATCGGGGAAAATCAGCGCGACGCGGGTGGAAATTTTGTCCCAGTTTTTGTGGATGATGTTGAGTTCGCCGCCCACATAGCGCCCCGGTTTGGCGACTTTGAGCAAAATTTGGTCAAGCTGGGTCTGTATTTCTAAAGGATTCATCATGCGCCCGATTATACCTGTTGGGTTACTTCCAAATGAAAATCTGAATCCAGCCGATGCCGAGCGCCAGAGAAATCAGGGTGATGAGCAGGCCGGGACGGGTGTATTCCCAAAATCCCAGTTTGACGTCGCGTCGACCGGCGACTTCGGCCACAATCAGGTTGGCGACCGAGCCGAGCAGGGTGAGATTCCCGGCCAGGGTGGAGGCGGCGGCCAGTGTCAGCCAGGCGGCGTGCGTGTTGGGTAAATTCGCCACGACCGGACGCAGCAGCAAAACCGCTGGAACATTTGAAACCAAATTGGAAAGGATGACCGTCGCCGCCGAGAGCGCCCACACGCCGCCGCTTAGCCAGGTTTTGGCCGCGTCAAACATTAAGGCCGTCAGGCCGCTCGATAACTGTCGTGCGCGACCATCAGTGCATTTCCTGCCTGGAATGCACCTCCGAAGCCATTTGCCCGGTTGCGAAAACCTTCGTTTTCACCAGTGGAGGCCTGAAATGATACTCAAATCCAAAATGCTGGCCGTTGTCCTGGTCACTTTTCTCTTTGGCGGCATTCTGATTTCCTCTGCTTTCGGCTGGTGGCAGACCGAATCGACCAAACAGCCCGCCACCTTCAGCGAGGGCGAATTCGCCGGGCAGGCCAACCCCGCCGACATTCGCGGCTCGTATACCTTTGGCGATATTTCTGCCGCCTTCGCCGTCAGCAATGCCAACCCGGCGGCTTACCCGGTCAAAAACCTGGAAACCATCTACGCCGACAGCCCGCAGGAAATCGGCACCGGCTCGGTGCGTCTGTTCGTCGCCTTTTACACCGGTCTGCCCTTTGATTTGACCACCGCCGAAACCACCTACCTGCCCGAATCCGCCGCGCAGATGCTGCGGGAACTGGGGACTTGCCCCCGGAGCGGCTCGCTTTCGTAGAGAGTCACACCCTGCTGGCGGGTGAAAACGCCCCCGCGCCGGAAGCGGCTACCGTCACCCCAGCGCCCGCCCCCACCGAATCGGCGACCACCGTCAAAGGCAAAACCACCTTCGGCGAGTTGCTGGACTGGGGCGTGCCGCAGGCCGTCATCGAAAAACTGATTGGCGCGCCGCTGCCCGACCCGGCCATGACCGTCAAAGATTACGCCACCGCCAACGGCCTGGATTTTGAAACCCTGCGCCCCGCCCTGCAAGCCGAGGTGGATAATTAAACAAGTATAGCCTCTCAAAAATGCTTGACTGCTAGATAAAAAGATCATCCTCGGTAAAATTGGTATTGCCAAACACCTGACTACCGAGGAGTATCGATATGAAGCATAGCACGCTCAAGCCATGGCAAGAATAAGTGTCCCAAAATAGTGTGCACGCACAAGGTTGTCAGGGCGCAGTGGACGGAGTACAAAATCTCCTGATTTTGCTCGAAAGTCAGGAGACTTTCGACTCCATCCCTGACATGATTTGCGTGCACCCCCAAAATTTGCGGCTTCCACCAGAAGAAGGTGTGTAGTATAATTCTAAAGTTACAGTTCAGCTCTCGTTGACTCTCAAGGAGTTTTGCAGGAATTGTTCTTTGTTATCTAGTTCATTCCTCTACGCAAAGATGCTCGGCTGTGTCTGTGACGCGCCGAGTTTTCTTTTTTTCATTCCCTCATGGAAGGGAGGTGAATTTACATGACCGCAGTCTATTTACGACAAAATGAGTCTCAAGATCAACTGCTGAAGCGTTTCCGCAAAAAGGTAGTTAAGAGTGGCGTTTTAAGCACCATACGCCGCAAACGTTGGTTTGTTTCCAAAAGTGAACAACACCGTATGGATGAAAAAAAGGCGATTCGCCGTCTGAAGCGTCGCCAAGTAAAAAGTTTTGAGTAGGTTGGTTGGAGGTGTGTATGGCGAAAGATGACGATAAACTGGTGATGGAAGGTCTGGTGATCGAAGCCTTGCCTGGGACGCAGTTCAAAGTCCGGCTTGACAACGGTCACGAGGTCCTGGCCTATCTTTCGGGAAAGATGCGCAAGTTCTACATCCGCATCCTGTTGGGAGATCATGTCAAGGTAGAAATGTCGCCTTATGACCTGACCCGTGGGCGAATTACGTATCGCCAAAAGAAAACGGCCAGCGGCGAATTCATGCTCGATAGTAAATAGCCATACCGCCAGATAGCGCAATCAAAAAGGCAGGGAATACATCCCCTGCCTTTTTCGTTGTCTGATTTTAATTTTGAGCTTACGGCAAACTCTTCCAGGAGGAAAGCACGCGCATGTAGTTGGCGCGCTCAAAGGCGGCGGGTTCGCGCACCGATTTCTGGCTCATGGCGCCTTGCATTTGCTGAATGCTGGTGTATTCGTGCTGCTCCATCCACGACTGCATGACGCCGAGCATGTCGGCAACGCGGCCATAGCCATTGGCCAGCAGTTCGGAAGCCAGCATGGTGACTTTTGCGCCCGCCATCATGACTTTCAGCGCGTCCTGGCCGGTGTGGACGCCGCTGGTCAGGGCGAAATCGGCGTGGATGTTGCCGTGCAGGATGGAAATCCAGCGCAGGGGCAGGTTGAGTTCATCGGAACTGCTCAGGTGAAGGGTGTGAGTCACTTCCAAGTTTTCCAGGTCAAAATCGGGTTGGTAGAAGCGGTTGAACAGCACCAGGCCGTCGGCCCCGGCTTGTACCAGCCGCGTGGCAAAGTTGGGCAGCGCGGTAATGAAGGGGCTAAGTTTGACGGCCAGCGGAATGGTGACACTGTTCTTGACATCGGCCACCAGCTCGACGTAGGTATTTTCCAATTCGGCGGCAGTCAGCGCCGGGTCGGTGGCGATGTAGTACAGGTTGAGTTCCAGCGCGTCGGCGCCGGCGTCTTGCATGTGGCGGGCGTAGCGCGTCCAGCCGCCTTTGGAGACGCCGTTCAGGCTGGCGATGACCGGCACAGAGACGGCTTTTTTGACGGCGCTGAGATGGTCGAGGTATTTGCCCGGCCCCATGGCGTAGGTGCCGCTGTCGGGCAGGTAGGAGGTGGCTTCGGCAAAAGATTCAGTTCCGCGCGTCAGGTAGTGGTCAAGTTCCAGGCTTTCGTGGATGATTTGTTCTTCAAAGAGCGAGTACATTACCATTGCGCCGACGCCCGCCTGCTCTAATTTTTTGGCGCTATCAATTTTTTTGGTAAGCGGCGAGGCCGAAGCGACGATCGGATTTTTCAGGGTCAGGCCCAGGTAATGGGTAGTCAGGTCAGTCATACGATTTTCTCCGGAGGAAAGTCCATTTGAAAGAGATGGACGCGTTCAGGCGTCCATCTCTGGCGAAAGCGATTAATTTTCTTTCTGGTCGTTTTCTTTGGAATAGCTCATGGCGGCCATTTGCTGGTAAAACTCCCAGTGGGTTTTGACGTTGTGCTGGGCTTCTTTAAGTAAAAGTTCGGCGCGTTGTTCGTCACTTTGCAGCAGCATGCGATAGCGGGTTTCGTTGTAGACGTACTGGTCGAGGCTGATGCTGGGTTCTTTCGAGTCAATTTGCAGGGGGTTTTGCCCTTGCGTCGCCAGAGCCGGGTTGTAGCGGTAGAGCGGCCAGTGACCGGACTGAACAGCCAATTTTTGCTGCTCGAGGCCCTTCGACATATCAATGCCGTGGGCGATGCAGTGGCTGTAGGCGATAATCAACGACGGGCCATCGAAGGCTTCGGCTTCCAAGACGGCTTTCAGTGTTTGCTGGTCGCTGGCGCCCATGGCGATGCGGGCCACGTAAACATAGCCGTACGACATGGCAATCAGGCCGAGGTCTTTTTTGGCGGTGCCTTTGCCTGCCATGGCGAACTTGGCGACAGCGCCCAGCGGCGTGGATTTGGAGGCCTGCCCGCCCGTGTTGGAGTAGACTTCTGTATCCAGCACCATGACATTGACATTGCGCCCAGACGCCAGCACGTGATCGAGACCGCCGTAGCCGATGTCGTAGGCCCAGCCGTCGCCGCCGAAAATCCAGACAGATTTTTTGACGAGAATGTCGGCCAGCGAGAGCAGATCTTTGGCTTTGGTGTCATTTTTCAGTTTCGCGAGTTGTTCCTTCAGGATGGAAACCCGCGCGCGCTGATGTTGGATGCCCAACTCGCTGTTTTGGTCGGCGTTGAGCAGGCCATCCACCAGTTCCGGGCCAAGTTCCGGCGCGAAGTGGGGCAGCAGCTCGCGGGCGTATTCCAGCTGTTTGTCAAGCGTCAGACGCATGCCCAGGCCAAATTCCGCGTTGTCTTCAAACAGCGAGTTGGACCAGGCTGGGCCGCGTCCTTCCTTGTTCACCGCCCAGGGCGTCGTCGGCAGGTTGCCACCGTAGATGGAGGAACAGCCGGTGGCGTTGGCAATCACCGCCCGCTCGCCGAATAACTGCGAGACGAGTTTGATGTAGGGGGTTTCACCACAGCCCGCGCAAGCGCCCGAAAATTCAAAGAGCGGTTGCAGCAGCTGCGAATTTTTGATGGTGTTCGGGGTGATTTGGGTGCGGTCAACTTCCGGCAGGTTGAAGAAGAACTCCCAGTTGGCGGCTTCGCGCTCGCGGATGGCGGGCTGCGGTGCCATGTTGATGGCTTTGCGCCCGACCTGGGTTTTGTCTTTGGCCGGGCAGGCTTCCACGCACAGCGTGCAGCCGGTGCAATCTTCGGGCGCAACCTGAATGGTGTAGGCCATGCCGGGGAATTCTTTGAACTTGGAGTCCATGTGCTTGAAGGATTCGGGCGCCTGTTCGAGCGCGGCTTTGTCATACACCTTGTGGCGGATGACGGCGTGGGGGCAGACGAAGACGCATTTGCCGCACTGAATGCACAAATCGGGCTCCCAAACCGGGATTTCGAGCGCGATGTTGCGTTTTTCCCAGCGGGTTGTGGCGCTGGGATAGGTTCCGTCCACCGGCATGGCCGAGACGGGTACATCGTCGCCTTCGTAGGCAATCATCGGGCCGAGCACGTTGCGCACGAATTCGGGCGCTCCCGCCGGGACGGGCGCGCGGCGGCTGGTAACGCTGGTCAGTTTGCTCGGCGTGCTGATTTCATGCAGGTTGGCGAGGGTCTGGTCCACCGCCTCAAAGTTTTGCTTGATGACCGCCTCGCCGCGTTTGCCATAGGTTTTTTGAATGGCGTGTTTGATTTCTTCAATGGCCTGTTCGCGCGGCAAAACGCCAGAAATGGCGAAGAAGCAGGTCTGCATAATGGTATTGATGCGCGTTCCCATGCCGGTTTTTTCCGCCACGTCGTAGGCGTTGATCACGTACACCTTGAGCTTTTTCTCCAGGATGGCTTTTTGCGCTTCCAGCGGCAGGGTGTCCCACACCTTTTCGGGTTCTTCCAGGCTGTTGAGCAGGAAAATCCCGCCCGGCTGGGCATATTTCAGCACGTCAATCCGTTCCAAAAAGCTGAACTGGTGGCAAGCCACAAAGTTGGCGGTGTTGGGCGCAATCAGATACGGCGCTTTAATCGGTTTCGACCCAAAGCGCAAGTGCGAGATGGTGATCGAGCCGGATTTCTTCGAGTCATAGACAAAATAGCCCTGGGCAAAGTTGTCGGTTTCGACGCCGATAATCTTGATGGAATTTTTGTTCGCGCCGACCGTGCCATCCGAACCCAGGCCAAAGAAAACGCAGCGCACGGTTTCAGGATATTCGACCGAAAAAGACGGGTCGTAGGCCAGGCTGGTGCCCGAAAGGTCATCGTTGATGCCGATGGTGAAGTGATTTTTCGGCTGGGGCCGGGTCATTTCATCAAAAATGCCCTTGACCATGGCCGGGGTAAATTCTTTGGAAGAAAGCCCGTAGCGCCCGCCGATGGTTTTGACGCCGTTGCGGCCCGTCTCCACCAGCGCGTTGACTACGTCCAAATAAAGCGGTTCGCCAGCCGAGCCGGGTTCCTTGGTGCGGTCGAGCACAGCGAGCGTCTTGGCCGAGGTCGGAATGGCCTGTGCCAGCGCCTCAACCGAAAGCGGGCGATACAGCCGCACACGCAGCAGGCCGACCTTTTCGCCTTTTTCGACCAGGAAGTTGACCGTCGCCTCGACGGTTTCGGCGCCCGAACCCATCACGACGATGACGCGCTCGGCCTGCGGGTGGCCGACATAATCAAACAGGTGATACTGGCGTCCGGTCAGCCCGGCGAATTTATCCATCTGCGCCTGAACAATGCCAGGAACGGCGCTGTAATATGGGTTGGAACTTTCGCGCCCCTGGAAGTAAACATCCGGGTTCATGGCGGTGCCGCGAATGAACGGATTTTCGGGCTTCAGGCCGCGATTGCGATGCGCGCGCACCAGGTCGTCGTCAATCATGGCGCGCAAAACGTCATCTTCGAGATATTCAATTTTGGCAACTTCGTGCGAGGTGCGGAACCCGTCAAAAAAGTGCATGAACGGGATGCGGCTCTGCAGGGTGGCGGCTTGCGCAATCAGGGCGAAGTCGTGCGCCTCCTGGACGCTGCCCGAGCTGAGCAGCGCCCAGCCCGTCTGACGGGTCGCCATCACATCTTGATGATCGCCAAAAATGGAGAGTGATTGCGCGGCGATGGAGCGCGCGGCCACATGAAAAACGGTGCTGGTCAGCTCGCCTGCAATTTTGTACATATTGGGAATCATCAAAAGCAGGCCCTGGCTGGCGGTGAAGGTGGTTGTCAGCGCGCCAGTTTGCAGCGAGCCGTGTACCGCGCCCGCCGCGCCGCCTTCCGATTGCATTTCTGCCACCAGCGGAATGGTGTTCCAGATGTTGCGCTTGCCCTTGGCCGACCACTCATCGGAAAGTTCGCCCATGCCCGAAGACGGCGTGATGGGGTAAATGGCGATGACTTCGTTGGTGCGGTGCGCAACGGATGCGGCGGCTTCGTTGCCGTCAATGGTGATGAATTGTTTTTTTGCCATGTGGAAAAAACTCCTTGAAATAAACAGGACAGTCTTGTCCTGGTGGAATGGCGAAATATCCGTACAAGTTTAGTCGCCCCGCGCTTTTTAGGAAAGTAATATTTTACATATAAAAAACCTGCGGGTTGTCATATATTCGGACAATAACCCGCAGGTTTGTAAGAATTGAATTTTTGTGTTGTGGCTGGCAGTTTGGTCGGGCTAAAAGTGGCTGCGCGCCAGCAGCAGCGCGGCCAGCGTTTTGGCGTCTGGCAGGTCGCCGTTGAGTGACATTTCCAATGCGCGCGCGGCGGGGATGATTTCATTTTGCAAAAATTCATCCGCGTCGGCCTCAAGCGGGTCGGGGAATAGTCCCCTCGCCAGGTAAACATGCATCAGCTCGGTAGAGTAGCCCGGAGCCAGGTAAAAACTTCCCAGCGCGGTAATTTCGCGGGCGTTCATCCCGGTTTCCTCGCGCAGTTCGCGCCGGGCGCAATCTGCCGGGGCTTCGCCTGCTTCCAGCGTTCCGGCGGGCAGTTCGAGCAGGTCAACGCTGGCGGCGTGGCGATATTGGCGCACGAAAATCAGGTTTCCCGCTTCGTCGAGCGGAATCAAAATCACCGAGCCGTGATGCTCGATGATGTCAAAGCGCGTTTCTGCCCCGGAGGGGGTGCGCAGCAGGTCGCGCCGAATGGTGAAGGCGCGCCCTTTGTAGACGGTTTCGCTGGCGAGCAGGTCAAATTTTTGCATGGGTTTCCTTAAAAAAAGGAGGAAAGACGGGTGTCTTTCCTCCGGAGATGAAAAGCGTTTTTTTAGGGGATTTGCAGAACCTGGCCGACGGTTAGCGTGGTGGTGGCGCTCAGCCCATTGACGGTGGCAATGTTGACTGGGTCTACATCGCCGAATTTGCAGGCGATGCCAGAGAGCGTGTCACCGCTGTAGACGGTGTAGGTGGTTGGATGTGGTTTCAGTGCGCGGTCGGCGGGGAAGATGCCGGTTTGCGGAATTCTCAGCGTCAGGCCGGGTTGAAGAATTTGCCCGTCGCTTAACCCGTTGAGGGTCAGCAGTTCATCGGGATTGATGTTGAAGCGGCGCGCGATGCAATACGGGAATTCTCCCACGCTTAGGGTGTAGCTCGCCGGGCGCGAAACTGGGACGGTGGGGAAAGGCGTCACTGCCGCAGGCGGCTGAACAGCGGGCGCGCCAGCATCGGGTGTCAGGCTTGGCAGAGCGGTTGCTCCACCATCCAGCGGTGTGGTAAACGGCAATGGCGTGATGGCAATAGCCGGTGGCGTACCAGGTGTCCCGGGCGTACCCTGCCCAACCGACGGTAAACCACCCAGTTTTGCCAATTCCGTTTGGGTCGCCAGCTGTTCGATCATGCCCATTCCGGGCGTAGCGGCTGAGGCCTGCGGAAACAAGGTTGTGGGTGTGATCACTGGCGCGGTGGATGCCCGCTGTGTGCAGGCCGATGCGCTTATCGCCAGAAATACCAAAACAAACAAACGAACTAACTTACTCGATTTCATGTTCTCCTCCAAGCAAAGGGACGGCGAATAATCGTGGGTGTGGGTGGGCAGGGTGATACTAGCATAACCTTTCTAAAGCGTCAAGTGACCGATTTTTCTGTCTGTTTTGACTGAACCTTTACCCCTTGTTAATCTTTTCATAAAATAGCCGCGCTACACTTGAGCCAAAGGAATAAAAAATGCTAACAATGACTGAAACTATTTTGGAACCCTTATGGAGCCGATTGCAAGAACCGGCACGTCCCAGCACCAAACCGGCTGATTTTCTGCTTCTGCTTTCTGCGCTGGATGAAGGCTGGCAAATTCTCGAAGCCGTGCGCTGGCTCCCGTTTAATGGGAATGATTCTGGCTTATATTTGGTGACCATTTTCCACCCGCGCGCGCTGTTGACACGCGCCATCAGCATTCGCCATGCGCCCGAGGTTGCTGCCTTGCTGAAGAATGAGTCTGTTATTCTGGTCAATACTCAACCAGGTGATTAATCGGCCAGCGTGACTTTCATATCAGAGGGGGCAAAAATTTGGTGGCTGAACGTGTCGAAGGTCAGGTCACGCGCCGTCAGCCCGCGCGCGCTTTTCAAATGCTGAAATAGCCCATGATAACTTTCGGCGCTGGCGGCGGCGGGATTCAGGCCGAGCCGCTGCGCCAGCCGGGCGATTTCTGCGGGGGTTTCGGCTTCAATTTCGACAAAATTTCCAAAGGGCAGTTCATCGAGGGTGATGCTGGCCGCTTCCAACTCGTACATGGCGCGGTATTTTTCGTAGGTGAAGAAAACCCGAAAGCCGAGGCCTTCCAGCAGGGCGCGGGTTTGCTCAAAATCGGAGACGCTGACTTCGATTTCCTGGCGGGTGGCGACGCCGTTGGCGCTGGTTTTGCCGCTTTTGAAGGTGAGGCGGGCTTCGTCGTAGCGGCGCAGGCGCAACACGTTGCGCTCGGTTTGCAGGCGGTTTTGTGCATCATCGAAGCGCAGGTTGGTTTCCAACTGGCGTGGGACGCGGCAGACCGCGCCCAGGGTTTTGAGACGCGCTTCAATGGCGGGCAGGTTGTGGACGTAAAACTTGGATTCGATTTCGAGCGGCATTTTTTGGCCTGATGGGTGGGGCAAATCTCTGATTTGCCGCGCAAGCCAGAGGCTTGCGCCACGGTACGGGTGGAAAATTATTTCAGACAATGCTGAGCAGGTTGGCTTTTTGTTCGACCGTTTCGCCGGGTTTGACGCGGATGCGCTGGACGGTTCCGGCGCGCGGCGCTTTGAGTTCGTTCTGCATTTTCATCGATTCGAGGATGAGCAGGGTTTGCCCTTTTTCGACGGTCTGCCCATCGCTGACCAGGATGGCGACAACCAGCCCCGGCATGGGCGATTTCAGGTGGTATTCGCCGCCCGCGCCTTCTCCGCTGCCAGCGGCGGTTTTGAGCCGCTTTTCGCGCTCGTCCTCCACCGAAGCCTGGTAAAGCCGTCCGCGCAGCAGCACCTGCCAGTCGCGTTCATCGGGGTAGATGTAGGCTTCGTAGGATTTTCCGCCAATCAGCAGGGAAAAAACCGGCTGGCCGCTGACGGATTGAAAATCCACCGCCAGTTCCTGCCCGTTGACGCGCACGCATTTTTCGTCCACGATTTCCACGTTAAATTCTTTGCCATCAATCGTTGTGATGTAGTTCATGAGTTCTCTTTTCGGTGTTCCGGTGTTCCGGTTGTCCGGTTATTCGGTTATTCGGTTGTCCGGTTAAATCTGATCACTGACAACTGACAACTAATCACTGATTACCGGTGCATGCGTTCCCAGCGGCCCACCCACTTCCAGTTGGAGGTGTCGCGGGCATTGCGCTGAACGAATTGCGCGGCGCGCTCGGTTTGCTCGTGGGCGGCCAGGGTGGCCAGCACGGCGGCGATTTTCATGGCTTCTTCGTCGCGTCCCTCCTGAATGGAGAAACGTTCTTCGATGAAGCGCGTGTCGTACTGCCCGCCCATGAAGCGGTGACTGTCCATCAGCATTTGGTGGAAGGGAATGTTGGTGCGCACGCCGACAATGCGAAATTCTTCCAGCGCGCGGCGCATACGCAAAATGGCCTGGGCGCGGGTTTCGCCCCAGACAATCAGTTTGGAAATCATCGGGTCGTAGTAGGGGCTGATTTCAAAGCCGGGGAAAACGCCCGTATCCACGCGCACGCCGGGGCCGGTGGGGATGATGCTGTGGGTGATTTTCCCGGTGGAGGGCATGAATCCGTTAAACGGGTCTTCGGCGTTGATGCGGCATTCGATGGCTGCGCCGTTGATTTTGACATCTTCCTGGCGGTATTGCAGCGGGCGTCCGCGCGCGATGCGCAGCTGCTCTTTGACGATGTCAATGCCGGTCACCAGTTCGGTGACGGGATGCTCAACCTGCAGGCGGGTGTTCATTTCCAAAAAATAAAAATTGCGGTCTTTGTCCACCAAAAATTCAATCGTGCCAGCGTTGACGTAGTTGACGGCTTGCGCGGCTTTGACGGCCACGTCGCCCATGCGGCGGCGCAGGTCTTCATCCATAAACGAGGAGGGTGATTCTTCCACTAGCTTTTGGTGGCGGCGCTGAATGGAACATTCGCGCTCGTTGAGGTGGATGACGTTGCCGTGTTCGTCGGCCAGAATCTGAAATTCGATGTGGCGCGCGCCTTCGACGAGTTTCTCCAGGTAGACGTTGCCGTCGCCGAAAGCGGATTCGGCCTCGCGGCGGGCCGATTTCAGCAGTTCGGGCATGGCCTCCAGCGAGGAGACCTCGCGCATGCCTTTGCCGCCGCCGCCAGCGGTGGCTTTAATCAGCAGGGGAAAGCCAATTTTGGGGGCAATCGCCAGCAGGTCGGCGTCGCTCAGATTGCCGACATCTTCCGTGCCGGGGACGACCGGCACGCCCGCCTTGCGCACCGTTTCGCGGGCGGTCATTTTGTCGCCCATGGCGGCGATGGAGGATGGGTTGGGGCCGATGAAGGTGATGCCCGCGTCCAGGCAGGCCTGGGCAAAATCTCCGCGCTCGGCCAAAAATCCGTAGCCGGGGTGAATGGCGTCTGCGCCGGAGAGCCGGGCGATTTCCAGAATTTTGTCCATGCGCAAATACGATTCGCGCGAGGGCGCCGGGCCAAGCAGATAGGCTTCATCGGCCAAGCGCACATGCAGGGCCTGCCGGTCGGCCTCGGAGAAGACGGCGACCGTTTCCAAGCCGACTTCGCGGCAGGCGCGGATGACGCGCACGGCAATTTCACCGCGATTGGCAATCAAAACTTTGTTGAACATGAAATCTCCTTTGGCAGGGAGGAAGGAAACAAGGAACAAGGAAACAAGGAAACAAGGACTTGTCTACCTGTCTACTTGTTTACTTGTTTACTTACTACTTCTCTGCTTTCTACCTTCTCTTACAGCGGAATGTTGCCGTGTTTTTTGGCCGGGTTGGCGTCGCGCTTGTTTTGCAGCATTTCGAGGGCGTTAATCAGGCGCGCGCGGGTTTCGCGCGGTTCAATCACATCGTCAATGTAGCCGCGTTCCGCCGCCACAAACGGGTTGGCGAATTTTTCGCGGTATTCCTGCACCAACTCGGCTTTACGCGCCGCCGGGTCTTCGGCTTTTTCCAATTCCTTGCGGAAGACGATGTTGACCGCGCCCTCCGGCCCCATGACGGCGATTTCGGCATTCGGCCAGGCCAGGTTCACGTCGCCGCGAATGTGCTTGGACGACATGACGCAGTAGGCGCCGCCGTAGGCTTTGCGGGTGATGACGGTTAATTTGGGTACGGTTGCCTCGCAGTAGGCGTAGAGCAATTTTGCGCCAGAGCGGATGATGCCGCCGTGTTCCTGCGTCACGCCCGGCATGAAACCGGGCACATCTTCAAAGGTGATGATCGGCACGTTGAACGAATCGCAGAAACGAATGAAGCGCGCCGCCTTCTCGCTGGCGTCAATATCCAGCACACCGGCCAGCACCGCCGGTTGATTGGCGACAATCCCCGCGCTGTGACCGCCGAGGCGGGCAAAACCGACCACCACGTTCATGCCGTAATTTTCGTGAATTTCGAAAAATTCGCCGTTGTCCATCACCAGCCGAATCACGTCCTTGATGTCGTAGGGTTTGCCAGCGTCGGCTGGCACAATCGAATCGAGCGCCGCGTCCGCGCGCAGCGGGTCGTCGCCGGTGTTGACGTAGGGCGGGTCTTCCATATTATTCTGCGGCAGATAGCCCAGCACTTTTCGAATCAGGTAGAGCGTGTCGGCTTCGCTGTCGGCGGCCACATGGCACACGCCCGATTTTTCGCTGTGGACGCTGGCGCCGCCCAGGTCTTCAAAGGAAACTTCCTCGTGCGTCACGGTTTTGACCACTTCGGGCCCGGTGACGAACATGTACGACGAGCCGCGTGTCATGAAAATCAAATCGGTCAGCGCCGGAGAATAGACCGCGCCGCCAGCGCAGGGCCCCATGATGGCCGAAATTTGCGGGATGACGCCGCTGGCAAGCGTATTTTGCAGGAAAATATCCGAGTAGCCGGCCAGAGAAACCACGCCTTCCTGAATGCGCGCCCCGCCCGAATCGTTCAGCCCAATCATCGGCGCGCCGTTTTTCATGGCCATCTTCATAATTTTGACGATTTTTTCGGCGTGAACTTCGCCCAACGAGCCGCCAAAAACAGTGAAATCTTGCGAGTAGACATATACCAGCCGCCCGTCAATCGTTCCCCAACCGGTGACGACACTGTCGCCGGTGTATTTTTGTTTTTCCAGGCCGAAATCATGCGTGCGGTGCACGACAAACGGGTCAATTTCGCGGAAGGAGCCTTTATCCAGCAGCAGGTCAATCCGCTCACGGGCGGTCAATTTTCCGCGCGCGTGCTGCGCCTCGATGCGTTCCGCCCCGCCTCCCAGGCGTGATTTTGCGCGGCGCTCGTGTAAACTTTTTGTCTGGCTCATTTGTTCTCCTCTTTGGCCGCCATCAGAAAAAGGGCTGTCACCAATAGAAATACAGAAATGGATGTTATCACACTGAACGGCAAGTTTTTGGCCGGAGAATCTTGCAGGCTGAGGCGCTCGAACCAGTAAAAGGCAAAATACACCAGGCTGAGCAGAATTCCGGCAACTGGGGCCGGTTTCCAGCCTTTTGACTGCGCCCCAAACAGAATGAAAAGTGTCAGGCTCCAGCCCAGGCCGCTTGCCGCCAGGTAAAGCGGGTCGGCGCCCAGGTGTTGCAGGGTTTGCCAGTTTTGCAGCGCGGCCAAAAAGCGCACGAAATTCCAGGACGAGAACAGAAACACTGGCACGCTGGAAATGGTTGCGAAAATTCGAGGCTGGGGTGTTTTCATGGGAGAAACCGCAAAATTTGTTTGCCGCCGTAGACCGGCGCGCCCGGCAGTGGTTCCAGGTGACCATTGAATTGCCGCGCGTAGGGCTCGGTTTGCGTCAGAATTTCGGGGTTGGCGAAGATGTAATCCAGCCCCATGGCGGAGAGAAATTCGGCGCCCTGGCCGTTTTGGCTGGCCTGGAAGTAGGCGTAACTGTTAATCAGCCCGTCGAGGTTGATGATGGTGCGGCCCTGGATGAAGTAGCCGACATTGCCGCCGCCGGTCATGCCGATGCGCGCGCCGGGCTCGGTGTTTTGTTCCAGCAGAGGAACCATGTCGAGGTAGGCTTGCCCGGCGTACTGCGCGTCTGAGAGCGGCATGCGCGCCGTCAGGGCGAAGGCAAAATTCCAGGCCAGGCTCAGGCTGAGGGCCAGCGAGACGCCCCAGGCCAGGCTTTTCGTCAGGCGCGGAAAGGGCAGCAGGCGCAGGGCAAAATCCGTCAGCGCGGCCAGCAAAATCAGCCCGGCGAGAATTTCCAGCACCCAGTACCATTCCTGTTTTCCGCCGTAGGGCAGGGCGCCGTAAAAAAAGACGTGCAATTCGGCGGCCATCAACAAGGGGAACAGGCCGAGACGCGCCAAAACCGGCAGATTCTGCTTGCGGCGGGCGAAAATGAGCGCCAGCGCCAGCAGTGCGGCGAAAAACAGCGTCCACAAAAAGGTGGTGTTGGTCAGGCTGTTCAGGCGCGCGGCGAGAGATTCGGAAAGGCTGAAGAGCGTTTTGAGCCAGGGATTCCAGGCGGCGCTGAAGTGCGGGTCGAGGCCAAAAATGTCGAGCGCGGTTTTGGCTTCGCCGCCGTAAATGTCGTGACGCAGCAGACCCCACCAGCGTTTGATTTGCCCGGAAACCGGCATGAACGTGCCAAAGGCCAGCCGGTTGTAGAGCAGGTAGCCGCCCAGCGTCGCGCCCAGCGGGCCGAAGTAGGCGAGCGCATCCGCCAGCCAGCCGCGCCAGGCGGAGCGCAATTCTGTCAGCGGCGATTTTTGCTCTTCGGGCGGCATGGCAGGCCACGGGGAGAAAAATCCAAGCCCCAGCCGGAACCCCAGGCTGAGCGGCAGGGAGATGCCCAGGGCGAGCAGCGGCGCACTGCGCGGAATTTCCAGCCCGAAAAGCAGAGTCAGTGCCAGAACGCTGGTGTTGGCAGCCACGCTTCCCAGCGCGGTTTTGGCCGTCAGCGCCAGAAGATTTTGTCCTTTGGGGTGCTGGTACAGGCCGAGAAAATAAAAAATCAGGCTTTGCAGGCCGAAGGCCAGCGCGGCGGCCAGCAGGGTGGCGCTGGAAAAAACAGGCAGGTAATTTGGCAAACTGGTGCGCTGTAAAACGGCCAGCACATACGCGCTGAGGCTGATGAACAGGTCGGCCAGCAGCAGTTTGGGCAGGGCGCTGCCGCGCAAGACAAGCCACAGGCCGAGAACCAGTACCAGGTAAATGCTGTCGAGGCGGCTGAAGAGGGTCAGGCAGGCGGCGGCGGAAAGCCAGAGCAGGCTGCGCCGGTTGGAAGCGGCCTGGTAGCGTTGCAGCGCCGTCAGCAAAAGAATCAGGCTGAAGGCCAGCAGGCCGGTTTCCAGCCCCATTTGGGTGATGGTGTTGTGCAGGGTTAAATCCAGGGTGAAAAAACTGGTTGCCAGAACGGCGATGGCCGGCGTCAGGCTGCGCCGCAGCAGGCGGTAGAGCAGCACGCCGCTGGCCGCGCTGAGCGCCGCCTGCACCAGAATCACAATCCGCAGGGGCAAAATCAAGTCGAAACGCGCCAGCGCAAAAATGGGGACGCAAATCAGCAGCCAGAGCGGGTGATAGCCGTTGGTCAGGTTGAGGCCGTCAAAGGTGGAACCCAACCCCTGGCTGATATTTTGCGCGACTTTGAAGTAGTAGTAGGCGTCATCACGCAGAAACCAGCGCATGGGCAGGAAATGCGACCCGGCCAGGGATGCGTATAGATGAACGCCCAGCACCAGGCTGGCGAGGGCAATTTCAAAAAGGGGCAAAGTGCGCAGGCGGCTCAGTTTCAAAGGCGTCAAATCTCCAGGGTGATTTTTCCCAACTGTTGGCCGCGCGCCAGGCGTTCCTGGGCGGCGCGCGCCTCGCGCAGCGGAAAGGAACGGTCGAGCGCCGGGCGCAGGCGGCCTGCCGTCACCAGGCGCATCACCTCGTGGTAATCGGCCAGCGTCCCCATGGTGGAGCCGAGCAGCGAAAGATGTT